>ENA-OUQO01000001-OUQO01000001.1-human-gut-metagenome-genome-assembly--contig:-NODE-1-length-343546-cov-15.804138_pt1 | contig 343546 bp, 264 predicted proteins | sample MGYA00237944_ERZ548825 | MGnify/ENA primary metagenome ERZ548825 (study PRJEB26490, sample SAMN05194700) | human gut metagenome | biome: terrestrial biome; feature: human-associated habitat... | reverse complement strand
GTTTACTACAAATCGTTGATAGTCAAATAAAATACTTCACACTATCACAAATATAGTGAAACATCATGAGTTTGATACACAAGTTACTCAAGATAATCATCGATTAGACTGCTGTCTATCGGTGATTTTTTGTCGGATAAAATTAAAATTCTAAATTTGCAGGAAGGAAGGGTGCTCCGCCGGACAAACAAAAAAAGTTGAGCGGGGAGCTAAAAAGGATAGTTTTTCGTACATTTGCCATGACTTATCAAACAATGGTATATGGAATATCTGTCTAAGGAACGCTACGACCAGATTGTCGCGGAACTTAATCATCTTATTGATGTTGAATATCCTCGGATCAAGGACGATCTGTCGGACGCACGCGCGCAGGGGGATCTGAGCGAGAACGCTGAATATCGCTCGGCGAGAAGGGCTCAGGCCAAGGCCATCAGCAGGATACGTTTCCTGCAGAAAGTCCTGCAATATTCAAGGATCATCGACACTTCGGCATTGCCGAAAGATCAGATTTCATTGCTCAGCAAGGTGGAGTTCACGAATATGGCCTCCAATGCCAGAATGACATATACCATTGTGAGCCCGCACGAGATGAACCTTGAAGAAGGCAAGATTTCCTGCAAGTCCCCGATTGGTGCGGCGCTGATGGGACGGAAAGAGGGCGAGATCGTGGATGTCCAGGCTCCGTCCGGGACTTTCAAGATAAGGATCGAGAGTGTGTCGGTCGGACAGTGACACTCTCCGCAAGAAAACGAGAAGCCACATACCACATTGGGCCAAGCAACAAACTGCCCTGCCCAACAATGCCATTGTGCTTTCTCTTTTAGATTAACATTCTTTCACGCCAGCATAAAAAGAAAGGTAATTATATACGAGTTGACTACACAGCCAGATTGCGTCGGTGCACATTAAAGTCTGCACTATGACCTGTAAACCAGTAGTTATCAAGCGGGTGTCACCGTGATCATCCCTGTCTACCTTCTGATCTATCCTCCGACGCAGCCGGTGATGGTCTACCCGACAGGTGCGAACCTGTGGTGGATGCTGTGTCTGGTGCTGTTCTGCACGGTCGGTCTTTACCTCCTGCAGATCATCGTGTTGAGGAAACTGTCTGCGTTCACCGTCAACCTTACCTACAATCTTGAACCCTGCTACACCGTCATAATCGCCTTCCTCGCCTTCGGAGAGGCCCGCGAGCTGAACGCCTCCTTCTACATGGGCATTTCCCTGGTGATTCTCAGCGTGTTGCTCCAGACGGTCAGGGCGTTGCGGAAAACCGCTTCGTAGATGGTGCCTTTAAGTCAGCCAACTCCTCCTACGAATCCCAGACGGTCAGGGCGTTGCGGAAGACCGCTTCGTAGGCCGGTGGCTGGCGGATGAAGTCGCTCTACAGGCTCAGTGATCGATGCTCAGTAGCCGATGCGGTGCCGTAGCTATTGCCGCCGCTCGGGAATGATTACGTGGTGGTTCCCGATGGGGGAGCGGAGAAAGTAGTCCGCGAGTCCTGGCGCGTCCACCAGTATCTGCGTCCTGCAAAGGCAATCATTGTACTGGTTTTCAAGAATTTCCACATCTTCAAGGAACATTTCCGAGCAATCCGGAGAGAGTTTGAATATCCTTGCGGCTCCGGCGGGCAGCACTCCATGGACCGCCACGCCGATTCCCGACTCGAAGTGGGTGTCGTAGGAATATTCCTCCACCATGTTCAGAGGAACGGTGCAGTGGGCGAACAGCATCTTGTCGCCGTCGATGCGTGAAAGGTTCGCTTGGAAGCCGGAGATTCCGAACTTCTGGTGGGCGATGCACATTGACAGGAGCGTGGGTATGTCTCCCTCGCACGTGGCCACGACCCCCTGGCTGTTCAGGATTGCCAGAGCCATGCAGCCGGTGTTGCCGAGGGCTGTCAGCAGGTCGAAGCAGCGGAGTGACACCCCGGCCAGCCCGTACCTCTCCACCAGCGTCTTCATGGCGCAGTAGATGTCCATTGAGCCACTGAAGTCTTTTCCTGAGATGCTCTTCCCGAACTTCGGCTTGTTAGGCGGGTTGAGTTTCAGCCCTTCCAGCCATTTGCGGTCAGGCTCTTCGGCCAGCCCCACCAGTTCGTTGATGTCGATGTCAACAATCTCGACGCCGAGCCTCTCCTTGGCCACGGCGTAGTCTACGTCGCTGGAAATCAGCCAGTCGGAAGGCTTCCCGATAACTCCCACCTTATAACCTTCCAGAATGCGGCCCATGTCATATTCCTTCACATGGCTTTTTCCGCCCTTCGTGAAGCCGCCTCGGAGCCTGAGGGCGATCTCCTCCGCGCTTCCGTGAAGGATTTCTCCCGGCCATCCGGCCCGGTTCAGGAACGATAGGATCTCCATCGACGCGGCAAGGGAGTTGCTCTTCCCGCTGGTAAGCAGCCTGACTGGCATGCCGTCAGGAATATTCAGAGACCCTTCCTTGCAGAAGATGCTTTTGAATATTCCCTCCGTCCCTCCGGTCCTGACGTAGATGATGTTGTTCCGTGTCCTGGAATATTCGGAAAAGTCGGTGCTGCCGAACTCAAACGCCTCGCCGAGCGCCTTCTCAATGTCCTGAATGAATCTTTCGTCCGCAGGCTCCGCCACCGGCTCGCTGTGCAGCTCCGAAGTCAATGAGTAAAGTGTGTACATATTCGCTTATTTGGTAATCCTTGATGCTTACTAAAAGTCATTGTGTCATTTGATTCTCTCCGCCAATTCCAGTGACGGCAAATCTCTCTCTATCATGGCCGGATTGTTATGGTATATCATGGCCGGATTATTATGGTCGGGCAACTTTGGCGAGCAGCTCTTAAGCGCTGAAGCCGGTTCCACCGAATGCGTTCTGCCTCTTTCTGAAGGTTTTGCCGTAGGAAGAGGCCGTTCAACCTGCGCGGAATCCCGCTGACCTTGGGTGGCTAACCATTTTTTTAGGTTTTGCCGAAGGACGTGGCCGTTCAACCCGTGCGGAATCCCGCTGACCTTGGGTGGCTAACCTTTTTTAGGTTTTGCCGAAGGAAGAGGCCGTTCAGTCTGCGCGGAATCCCGCTGACCCGGAGGGCGACTATCCTTTTCTGAAGGTCTTGCCGAATGGGGTGAGCGAGAGGAGAGCCATCTTGAAGTGCTGGAGACCGAAAGGGATGCCGATGATGGTGATGCAGCAGATAAGACCGAAGACGAGGTGCGTCGCGGCGATCTCCCACCACCCCAGCAGGATCCAAAGCACATTCATGAATATGCTGAGGCAGCCTCCGGCGTTGTCTCCGTCCACAACCTCGGTTCCGAATGGCCATAGCGAGAACACTCCGAACTTCCACAACTGGTAGCCGAACGGAATCCCGATGATGGTCACGCAGTACAGAAGTCCGGCGATGAAGTAGCCCAGACTGACCGGCAGCCCGCCCAAGATGAGCCAAAGAATATTTCCGATGATTCTCATTGATGCGAAGATAGTGTTTTTCTTAATGCTTTCGTCCGCAATTTACAACAAAAGCCCCAGAATCCGAAACTTTCGTGCGCGGAAATCCGATCTTCGCTCCCGCGGCAACCTTGGCCGACCCTCCCGTGCGCAAACCAGACCTTCCTGCTCCCGAGACAGCCTCGACAGACCCTCCCGTGCGCAGAACAGGCCTTCCTGCTCACGAGACAGCCTTGGCTGACCCTCCCGTGAGCAGGACAGTCCTTCCTGCTCACGAGACAGCCTTGGCTGACCCTCCCGTGAGCAAGCCGGGTCTTCCTGCTCACGAGACAGCCTTGGCTGACCCTCCCGTGCGCAGAACAGGTCTTTCTGCTCACGAAGAAGGTGTTAGGAAGTACGTTGTGAGGAGAATGATCGATAACTGATGGCGAGGAATAGGGTTGGAGACATGGCAGAGCCTACGGGGACATATTCATAAAGAATGAATGGTGTTTTTTCTTTGGATGACGGTTGGATTATCAGATTATATTCATATCTTTGCTATTGTGGTACGACCGTCGGGAGTTGAACGCCCTGCCGACGTACTCAAGATAGATGTTCACGCAGAGTTCGGCACTTTTGCTGTCACGGATGTGATTTATGCAGGGCTTTTGCTTGTGGACGCTATCGGAAGACTGAATGCCGCGGAGCATGGAATCCGCAAAGCGAGTTGGGTTATATCGCACCTGGCTCGCTTTTTTGTATAAGGTGGGGAATGAGTGACTTGCGGCTTATGGAAAAGGTCTCTCACGTGATCTGGGACACTGGAGGGAACGTGAGAGTGGATAAATAACCATTCGTGCGTAGACAGTGCTATAACTCGCACGAAGCAAACTGCTTAGATTATGAAACGACTTCCTTATGCGGACGCTGAGAAGAAGTGCGCAGTCTCCTTTCTTGGTCATGGAGATTGGTGGCATCTTTACACTCCGGGGAACTTGACGGAACTGCTGTTCAGAGACGATGACGACTATCGTTACGTGATGAATCTGATGGCGAGATGTCTGGCGGAAGTGCCGGGATTGGCTGTCGTGGCCTTTGAGGTTATGAGCAACCATCTGCACATTGTCATATGTGGATCCGAAGTTGGGACAAGGCTTTTTTTCGAGCTGTTCCGCAAACGGTTAAGCAGGTTCATGGCCACAAGGTATGAGTCTGCTTTATCTGCTCGATTCCAGATGAGCCTCAAGCCTGTTCCGGATCTCAAGGCATTGAGAAACACCATTGTCTATGTCAATCGCAACGGATACGTCGTGACTCCGGAATGCACCCCGTTCTCTTACCCGTGGGGTACCGGACCGTACTATTTCTGCCGGTTTTTGCCCGATGCAAGGCTGTCTGATCTGAAAGATAGAGCGGCCCGAAGAATGTTCAAGGGGCGAAATCCGCATCTCCCGGGAGACTATCTTGTGATCAATGGACACATCGCACCGCCTTCGTACTGCGACATAAGACTCGGAATGGCGATGTTCCGCGACGCACATCATTATTTCTGGATGGTCAGCGAGGATGTCGAAGCCTATGAAGAGATTGCGAAAGACTTGGATGACGGGGAATTCCTAACTGACACTGAGTTGTTTACGCAACTATGGAAATATGTCAAGTCAGCCTATGGTGTCAGCAGCCTCAAGGAGTTGAGCCAAGCTCAGAAAATCGATTTGGCGAAACGACTCCGCTATGACTACCGCTCCTCCAATGGCCAGATCCGGCGTGTTCTTGGGTTGTCGCAATATGAAGTGGACTCGTTGTTTCCTCTTGGTGCGCATGCGCCGCAGTGACAGGACTCTGATCCAGCGTTTGAGGGTTCCTTTTTCTCGCGGACGATAAAAAGGGTGGTAACGGGAGAGTGGAAGATGGTAAGCGACCGTCCGCGGTGGTGGGCGGTGGTGAGCGGTGGTGGGCGACGTTGGGTGACGTTGGGTGACGTTGGGTGACGGAGAGCGATGGTCCGCGGACGGGAGATTATGCGTTTTTACGGGAAGCGTATGCCAACTTACGAAGGATAAGAATATGAAAGATCAAGTCTTGGGCAGGAGCCTGGGATTATATGTCAAACAACTAAACATTAAGTAATTATGAAAAGAATTTTGGAAGTGCTGCAGGATGGAGACGGCCAGTTGAAGTTCAACACAGACATCAATGTCTGGAAAGATCCGATGGTGTCGATGGACATCATCCAGAATGCTATGCTGTCGATGTCAACGACGCTGTGGGGAGGAAACGAGCAGTCAGTTCTCGCGATGATACGCTCATTGGCGATAGCGGATCTGGCTCTCAGTACGAACCGTGACGAGATGATAGAACACCTCAAAGACGCTTCACGGTCTCTCGCCGATGCCTTTAATTCAGTGCTTCAAGAGGAACGACTCCGCGGTTCGGTGACCATATTCCCTCCCAATGTGAGGGTGCGTCCCGAAAAAAGCTGACCAGCCATGTTCTCCAGTGAGCAAGGATAGCCCCAATTGCTCACGGGATAGCTGGCTAAGGTTGTCTCGTGAGCAGGAGGGCGCGGTTTGCTCACGGGATAGCTGGCTAAGGTTGTCTCGTGAGCAGGAGGGTTCGGTCTGCGCACGAGGCAACCTTGGTAGGATTTAAGCGACAGCTCCATATTCAGCGCAAGTGATCACAACGCCTCGGGTAATAATCCGAGTGCTGAAGGGATCACTGTAACAAATGGGCGGCTCTGAAGAGAAACGACCGACAATAGTATTTCAAAATACTATTTGCAAAGTGCCTGTGCAAGAGCATCTACACCTTCTGCGCCAGGCAGGGTCGGATATGCGGCTTTAAGTTGTGCGGCGAATGTCGCAGCATCAGGATGAGATTCAAGGAGTTCACGGACTTTGGTAAGATAGGATATTTGCAGGTGAACCCCAAAAACAAATTATAGGTTATTCCCCGAAAACTCTTAAATTTGCAGATGATTGATAACGAATGGCAGAAAGTAGTTGAAAGTGGATCCGATAGAATGGGCGGCGGCATTTGAAAACGTAATCGTTTAAGTGGAGCAAGAAGAAAACCTTGCTTGCGGAATGAGGAACTGAATGGCGAACGCCGGCCGAGATTAACCCAAGAGTATTTTTCGATTGACTATGAATAAAGAAGATTTCCAGATTCGTTACAAATTGTTAAAGTTGGACGGGCCGACGATTGACAGAATCCGTCAGATGGAGGATGGGGGAGACCGCGCTTTTGAGTATCTTCAGAAGGCGTATGCCCAAGGACAGTCGGATGCCGTCGCTGCTTACACAGAAGGATGTCTCACAAAATACGCGTCTGAAATGGAGAAAGTCCATATTCCTGCCTTTGATGCTGATGACGAGGATGTGGATTCTGATGAAGATGACTATCCGGACGACGACGGTCGTTTTGATGCCTATGCGTAACTTTATTGATGGATCTATGAATATCTTCCGGAAAATCAAGTTGTCGGCCCGGTATGCCAAAGCGGTGTACCTAGTGTCAGCGGCATATTCATTCACCGCTGCCGGACTGTGCGTCTTTGATCCTACCTTGACTCCCACATTCGTTCTGCTGAAGCTGCTGTTTATCCCTGTCATCTGGTATTTGTTCAAGTCCTTCCAGAGAGGGCAGACCATCTATTTCTATCTGAATCTGGGGATCAGCAGAACTGAATATTATTCTATTCCGTTTGTTGTTGACTTCGTGGTCTTCGTCGCGCTATTAACCTTTTCAATATGTGTTGGCAATGTCATCAGATAGGATAAATAGAATGCTTGTTGACAGCGTGCACCTTGAATTCGGAAAATTAACGGTGCTTCAAAGCGCGTTCGTCACATCGGAACGCGGCAAGGTGACGGGTGTCCTGGGGAGGAACGGTACGGGAAAATCGTGCCTGTTCAAATGTATTATGGGAGGCATAAAGCCACAGAACATCTTCGTAAGGTTCAACGATGAGCAAAGTACTGACTATGGGCATATCGGCGACAGGGTCAAGTACCTTCCGCAGAATCTCTTCATGCCGCCGAGGATGACCTTGGACGAAGCCTTCAGACTGTATGATGTTGAATATGACGGCTTGGTGTCGTTTGATCCCAAGTTCCATACCTTTCAGAAGAAACAGTTTCGGGAATTATCCGGTGGCGAGGCTCGTGTCGCTGAAATGTTCATCATCATCAAGTCACCCTCTGATTTCTGCATCCTGGACGAACCTTTCTCCAACATCGCCCCTATTCATGTCGAGAAGATGCAGTCGCTGATCCGGGAGGAGAAAGCAAATAAAGGGATCATCGTATCTGACCATTTGTACGAAGCGATCATTCAGGTTTCAGACAACTTGTTCCTGCTCCGTGACGGTTACACATTCCCCGTCAGATCAAGAGAAGACCTGATAAGGCATGGGTATATTCGATAAGCTGTTCACTGATCGGATCCGTCCCGTTACTTTGCGAAGACCGTCTCGTCCACCAGGTGGCCGGTAGCCATCAGGTAATCCGTCTCGGCGATACGGGACTGCGCGAACGCCTCAATAAGATTACTCCTGGCCTGCTGCCACTGGAACTGCGCATCAAGATAATCCGAGAGAGGACACATGGATGCGTGATAACGATTCTCTGTAACTCTAAGATTCTCATCTGCTTGAGCCTTCCCATCCATGGCCGCTTCGATAAGGTTGTAGCTGTCGGAAAGATTGAATGCCGCCGGCCAAGGCATCCTCTACGAAAGGTTCGGCGATTGCCGCCGCCTGATTTCCGGGCGGACCGCCTTGATGAATGAATATCACGGATTCATCTCGCGCCTTTCCTCTGAGTTGGCTCCCGGCTCGCTCATCATAGACTGCCACTCGTTTCCTTCGGATCTCGCCGACATCGACATCTGCATCGGCTATAATGACGATGCAAGCAAGCCTGAGCAGGAGATGATCGACAAGGCGACGCACCTGTTTGATCGCGCCGGATTTAAGGTAGGCCTGAACAATCCATATTCAAACTCGATAACTCCCAAGAAACCGATTGATTACAAATCCTTGATGATCGAAGTCAACAAGCGTTGCTATATGAATGGGGGCACTTTGGCGCGGACGGTAGGCTATGACATCATTTCTGGACTTGTCAACGACTTCTATCGCCTGGTATTGGCATAAAAGAATATCACCGTGCGTGAAATGTGGCGTTTTCCGGACAAGTTGAGTAAAATGATGATTTGTCCGTAGAGAGGCGGGTTCTCACGGACAAGTTGAGGATTCTGAGTCGCCTCCTCTTGGAGATAGGCATTCCAAAATAGGAGGTGGTATCCAAATCGCAGCATGGGCTGCTTGTAATCGAGATTGTAAGGACATGGTCTGATGTGTTCCTACGTGTTTTTGCCCGTATTTGCAGATGCTTAATTAGACTTATTTATCACGTGATTTTTGTTACGGGGGCAAAAAGGCCTGATTTGCCCCCGTGACTGTTCAAAAACTGCATGACGTGTGCAGAAAGGCCGTATTTGCACACGTGAGTCCAATGACGTAGGCAAAAGAGGCGATTCTGCCTACGTGGCTTGACGCATGCCCCGTGCCTTCACGCATAAGGAGCATTATTACGGGCTTCGATGCGTCACGCTTGACACCATTGCCGTCTTCGATGTGCTCTTCAGACCAGTGTCACATCGACAGTCAGGCAGCAGCGGCGGAACTCACTCCGCGTTGCTCCGTTCGGCCCTCCTGCCGTCTCCTGCGTCCTCACTGTCGCGAGAACTTGTATCCGGCAGGCACCTCCCACTTCCCGAGGCCGTGGGTTGGCCACGTCCGCCGTGGCTGACCGCCTGTCCGTCTCTACGTACTTGGTGGAAGGCTTACCGTCTTCGTTGCGGTAACTCTACTGAACATAATAGACGGGCCGCTTGCCCATTGACGAAGTCTTTAGAATCATAGGTGAACTCTATCAAATATTTTTAACCTTTTTCGGATTCTAAAGTGTCAGACTACCGGTACTCGGCTTTTTTTCGTAAATTAGCCATTCTGAAATTTATAAAACGATCATTGAATATGAAAAACAATCTTAGCGTCAGGGCATTTGTCTTGAGCACATTGTTCGCAATTTTCGCTTGCTCCATCTGTGCAGGAGGAAATATCGGCCGCGCAAAGACTGCGGAACTGAAAGTGAAGTCAGTGAAAATCAATGGATATGTAGGCGGAAGAATCGACGACTGCATCAGTCATCGCGTTATGGAACAGGATGTCGATGCACTTGTGGAACCTTTCCGCCACAGGACTGAAACATGGCGATGGCAAAGTGAGTTCTGGGGAAAATGGACCTTGGGCGCAATCGAGACATACCGCTACACCGGCAACGCGGCACTTTATGAAAAGATTGCCGCTTCTGTCGGACAGATCATCGAAACCCAGAGCCCTGACGGCTACATCGGAAACTATGCTCCTGAAGCTCAACTGAAAGATTGGGACATCTGGGGAAGGAAATACACAATGTTGGGACTGCTATCGTGGTACGAACTCTCAGGAGACACTCGTGCTCTTTCTGCTGCATCGCGTGTGGCTGACCACCTCATTTCTCAGCTCAAATCCAAGAATGCCAAGATTGTAAAATGTGGCTTATACAGAGGCATGGCAAGTTCTTCCGTGCTTGAACCAATCATGAAACTGTACAACATAAGCGGAGACAAACGCTACCTCGATTTCGCGACAGACATTGTCTCGCAGTGGGAAAGTCCGGATGGCCCGAAACTGGTGAGCCGTTCCGATATTCCTGTGGCTCTGCGCTTTCCGCATCCTGATACAAAATGGTTTTCATACGAGAACGGCGCCAAGGCATACGAAATGATGTCCTGCTATGAAGGCCTGCTCGAATACTATAAAGTGACCGGAAACGAAGCTTATTACGAGGCCGTGCGCAAGAGCGTTTCACACATAATCGAGGAAGAAATCAACATCGCTGGTTCAGGCAGTTCGATCGAGTGCTGGTACGGCGGAAAAGCTCTCCAGACCGTTCCGACTTACCACACTATGGAGACCTGCGTCGGATTCACATGGATGCAGCTTTGCAGCAGGCTTCTGAAATTCTGCGGAGATTCCCGCTATGCTGACCAGATTGAGAAGACATTCTACAATGCCATTCTCGGTTCGATGAAGTGTGACGGCAGCCAGATCGCCAAATATACCCCGCTTGAGGGCTGGAGAGTGGAAGGGGAGAAGCAGTGCCACATGAATATAAACTGCTGCAATGCCAATGGTCCCCGTGCCTTCGCGATGATTCCGGCTCTCGCATATCTGACAGAAGGCGATTGCCTCAAGATAAACCATTATGGAGATTCCGAGGCAGAGATTTCCCTGGACAAACGCAACTCCATGAGCATCAAAGTCTGTGGAAATTATCCGGTTTCCGGAAACATCTCCATAGAACTCTCTCCGGCCAAACCGGCTGAATTCACTTTGGCGCTGAGGATCCCTCAATGGAGCAAGACGACTACGGCAAAGTTGATCAGCGGCTCTGATACATTGAACATCAGTCTTGACAATCTTCCTGCCGGTGAATACGCAAAGGTGGACCGCAAATGGAAGAAGGGTGACCGCATTGAACTGTCTCTTGACCTTACTCCGCATCTGCTGGAACTTAATGGGCATCAGGCTGTTGTGCGTGGTCCTATAGTGCTTGCAAGGGATTCCCGTTTCAATGACGGTTTCGTGGATGAATGCGTGGTAATCCAATCTTCAGAGGACGGCAGCGTCGCCCTGATCCCGGCAGAAGGCAACGATTTCGCGTGGATGTCTTTTACAGCCCCGATGGTAGCCGGAGCAGATCTGGAAGGCAACGGCAAGCCACGCCAGATCCACCTCTGCGACTTCGCATCCGCAGGCAATACTTGGGACAAATCCACCCGCTACAAGGTCTGGCTCCCGAAAACCCTGAATGTTACCAAAGGCGAATACCGGGCTTACAACGACGCTCCCCATAATTAAAATAACCGTTTAAGAATACTCATATGTACAAACACATACTCACGTTTGCATTGTCCGCTCTGTCTATCTGCGCTTCATACGCCCAGAACACTTGGACGGGCAATCCTTTCGCTTCCAAGGGAATAATTGTAGCCCCCGTATTGAGCAGTTCGCTCGTGGATGAGATTGTGATCGTCTCAGACAATCCCGGAGACTGGAAATTTGCCGCATCATTGGAAAATGACGGAGGAAAAGAAATAATCAGCATTTCGATGGATGCACAGACAGAGGCACCGCCGGCAAAATTCAATGTATATTTCACTTTCCCGCAGAAAGGCGTTTTCAACTTCTGGAGTCCGGACTTGCATTGCGGCACACACCTGGATCCTTTCTGGGGCTTAACCAATGCCGGCAGTTCACTCGCCTACAGGATGCCTCTCTATGAGTATTTTGATGACAATAATACGAATTGCCTGACAATCGCCTGCTCAGAGGTGCTCCGCAAGGTAGATGCCGTACTCGGCATAATGGAAGAAGGTTGCGCAATCTGCTCTGAACTGCGCTTCTTCAGGGAAAGTGAAGCTCCTGCCAAGCATTATGAAACTAAAATCCTGCTTGACAAGCGACCTGTATTCTGGTCGGAAAGCATCCGCGAGGCGTCCGATTGGATGAGCCGGGTGAATGGCTACGAGTCGTTTCCTGTGAATGAGTCCGCATTTGAGCCGTTGTATTCAAGCTGGTACCAGTTCCACCAGGACGTAAATGCCGAAGCGATTGAACAGGAGTGCCGTATTGCGGCGGATCTCGGAATGAAAACCGTAATTCTTGATGACGGTTGGCAGACGACTGACGGAAACAGAGGTTATGCTTTTTGCGGAGACTGGAGACCGGCTCCCCAGAAATTTCCTGATATGGCTGCCCACGTTTCGGCAGTTCATGATCTCGGAATGAAATATCTTGTCTGGTACAGTGTCCCATACGTCGGATGGCATAGCGACGCCTACAAGAAATTTGAGGGAAAGTACCTCTACAATGACCGGGTCAGCAGCTGCGGCGTGCTTGATCCTCGTTTCCCTGAGGTCAGGAAACATCTGGTGGATTTGTATGTCAATGCCTTGAAAGACTGGAACCTGGACGGATTCAAACTCGATTTCATCGACAGCTTCAGATTCCATGGAGAGGATCCGGCGGTGAAAGAGAAATATGCCGGACGTGACATCATGAATCTGAGCGAAGCCGTGAACGTGCTGATGAAGGAAGTCTCATCCGCTCTGAGAGCCATCAAACCGGAGGTTCTCATTGAGTTCAGACAGCAGTACATAGGTCCTGCCATCAGACAGTACGGCAATATGTTCCGTGCAGCAGACTGCCCGGGCAACGCGAAAGACAACAGGATGAGAATCGCCTCTCTCAGGCTGACAAGCGGTTCTACGGCTGTCCATTCAGACATGTTGGAATGGAACATTTCCGAAACTCCGGAGAATGTGGGCAGAGCGATCATCAACTCCATTTTCGGAGTCGTACAATACTCGACAATGCTGAGGAACATTCCGCAAGAACAGCTTGACGTCATGAGAAAATGGATGAAGTTCGCTTCCGATCATCGTGAGACTCTGCTCAAGAGCGAATTCCGTCCGCATCATCCTGAACTCGGCTACCCTGTAATCGAGGCGGAGAGCGATAAGGAACTCATAATCGCCGTATATCAGGACAATGCCGTCATTGACGTGCCCCGTCGTGGAAAGAGCGTCTATATCCTGAACGCATCCGGTTCAGACAGCATTGTCGTCCGCTGCGGCAAAAAGACAAAAACCATGAAAGTCCCTTGCGGCGACTGGAAATCATTGAACTAAGATTGGGCATCGCGGACGAAGACTTCGCTGGTGGTGGCGTTCTTTTTCTTGACCTCTATCACGGTCGGGATCCTTTTCTGGAGGTCCTCTATGTGGGAGATGATGCCGACGTGCTTGCCGCTGGAGGAGTTCAGTTTCTCCAATGCAGACATCACGCTGTTGAGCCACTCCTGGCTGAGTGTTCCGAATCCTTCATCGATGAAGAGTGTATCCACGCTGATGCTGTTCTCTGCGAGGCTGGACAGGCCCAGGGCCAATGACAATGAAATCACGAACCCTTCACCGCCTGAAAGAGTGTTTCCAGAGCGGACAACACCGTCTTCATTGTCCTCTACCAGGATGACGAGTGAGCCCGGCTGTGCTGTCAATTCATAACGCGGTGCGATCTTTCTCAGATATGCGTTTGCGTGATTGAGGATGTCCTGCATGATATAACTCTGGGCTATCTTCTTGAATGTGAATCCGTCGGTGCCGCCGAAAAGGGTGTCCAACGTTTTCCATTGGGCATTGACCTTGCCGGCCCTGTTAAGCGCGTCAATCTTGCTTTTAAGCTCGTCCTGCTTCCTGTCATCATCCTCAATGACAGTCTTGAGCTTGCCGAGGTGCTCTGACTTGCCCAGATTGTCCGATTCGACAGTCTTCTTCAGAGCATTGACCTCTACGGCAGTCTTAGGCAGGGCTCCGTCTTCAGCATAAGCGTTTTTCAAGGTGTTCTCATTCAGTTCTTTGGACTTGCGTGCGGTGTCGATGTTCTCAAGAGCCGTTCTGATGCGGCTCTCCAATGAACCCCACTCCACGATTGCGTTGCCGGCGTATTTTTTCGGTACGATGTCCCCGGAAACGAAGTCCCCATTGGCCGCGATGATTCTTTCCCTTACATCTGATGCGGATGCGATGTTGCTTTTGAGATTCTTCATCTCTACGGTCACCTTGTCATATTCTTTCAGGGTGTCATTGTACTTTCTGGCACTCTCCTTGAGATTCGCGATGAAGCCTTTGTCATCATATTCCCATTCCTTCTTCCAGTCAGGGAAGGAGATGAGGCTCTCTGTCGCCAGAAGGGACTCCGATGCGGATTTCTCTGCCACAGAGATCATTTTCTTGGCATTGTCAATGTTGCTGCTGATTCTCTGGATCTCCAGGTTCTTCCTGTTGTAGTCGGATACGATAGGAGAGTAGATGTCGCTCTGGTATTTGTCCCTGTCTGCAGTTGCGTTGTCCACGGCCTTTTGCCTTTCATTGACAGCGGCAATTGCCTTTTCATTGGCATCCTTGCGTGTGTCCAGCGTCTTTTTGGCCTCCTCGAGCTTTTCCCTGATGTTTTCTTCATTGACTTTTAAGCCCAGTGAAGAAAAATTCTTGGCGAACGCTTCCTTGAGTCCTGCCAAGGTCTTTTCGTCGTTGCCGAGCCTGCTTTTGGAATTGTCGAGCTCCTTAAGTCTGGTGTTGAACGCTGTACTTGCTTTGACTGATGCCTCATCTGCTTTCCGTTTCTCCGTTTCCGCCTTTTCCAATGCCTCTTTTGCGGGTTTGAGAAGATCGTTCTGCTCCTGTTCCGAGATGAGCGATGTTATTTTCGCATGACATACGGGACAGATGTCGCTGCCTGTCTCACGGAGCCAGTTCCTGAGACGGATGGATGCCCGGTCTATTGCCATAGCCTGCGTCTCATATAATTCACGACTTTTCTCGTAGGTGTCATCGGCTGTCTTCGACTTGTCCTTCAGTTCGTTGAGCGCGACACGCTCTGCCTCAATCTCTTCTACTGCCTTTTTGTAGTCGGACTTCCCGGTAGCGAGGTTCTCTTCTTTCTGCTGGATGACAGCGTAGGCAGTGCCTGCATCGCCGATGAGTTTCAGTGCCTTGCCAATGTCGAGTCTCTCTTTCTCCACATCTTCAGGCATGAGCGCCATCTTGGCCTCAATGGCCTCCGTTACAGCCTCTCTCTTGCTGTCAAGAGTCTTTTCCGCATCGGCTTTCTTCGTTTCCAGTTCGGCGAAAAGTGCCCGGGATGCTTCAAGAGCGTTCTTCTCATTCTCGAGAACTACTTTCTGTTTCTTGCAGTAGTTTCCCTGCTTCGTGACATTCACGAGATGCGATTCGATGGTCTGGACATTCGCGAACATGTCGGCGTGAATTTTCTGAGCCTCAATGTCTTTCGCCAGATCTCCGGCAATGTCGTTTTTCTTGTCGAGCTCGGCTTTGCCATAGGCAATGTCATTGGTGAGGACAGAGAACTTCGACTTCGCCGATACCAGAGTCTCTTCAGATGTCTTTATGGACTTTTCGGCAGCTTCGACAGCCTCAAACGCCTTCAGCAGGCTTCCGAGCAGGGCTAATGCGGACTTGTTCTTTTCAATGTCGTCTTCAGTCTGTTTTATTTCATTGACAAGAGCGCTCTTTTCCTCTGCCGAGAGAAGAACGACAGAATCGACGTCCTTTTTCGCCTCTTTGTAGGCATTATCCGCGTCGATTGAGTTCTTATGGATGCGGGTGCCGATTATCGCATAAATCTCAGTGCCGGTAATTTTCTCAAGAATCTCCGACTTCTCCTTGCTCTCGGCTTTCAGAAACTGGGTGAACTGCCCCTGGGCGAGCATTGACGTGCGGCAGAACTCATCATAGTCCAGGCCGATGATTTCGGTCATCTTGTCAATGCGTGCCTTGCCCCTTTTGTTATTCGTATTGCCTTTGCTGTCGGTTATGGACCAGTCTTCGTCTTCCAGTTTTCCATTGCGGTTTACACGGCATTTCCACTCGGCATTGTAGTCGGAGCCGTCCGCCCCCTCGAACAGGAGTGTTATTCCGCCTTCCTTCTCTCCTTTCTTGAGCAGCTGGTTTACAGACACTATGCTGATTTCCTGTCCGCCCTCTTTGTAGGACGTTTCAACTGTCTTGTTGCCGTTCGTCAGACGCGGGGTCTTGTTGTACAGGGCAAGGCATATGGCGTCCAGGATGGTGGATTTTCCGCTCCCGGTCTCGCCGCAGATGAGGAAAATAGGGGAGTCCGACAGCGGTGCGGACGTGAAGTCGATGCTCGCGGAAGAGATCGACGCTATGTTGGTGATGTCCAGTTTCTTCAGTTTCATGGTATCAGTCGTGTTTTTCAGGGTTCATAACTTCGTCAATGGTTTCTTTCAGCAGGGCGAGGATATTCTCGTCAATGCCTTCTTGTCCCGTTTCCTTCAGGTAGAGTTCAGCCACGGAGTAAGGCCCCATCTTTCCGAGTTCTGCGGTGCTGATATTTATCTTCCCGGAGGAGTTTATGTCCTGGTCATTGACCTTCTTCACCCTGTTTATCAGGCAGAACTTCGCCTTCAGATGGCATTGCTCCGGAACTTTGGCGGCCTTGTCTTTCGCCTCGACCGGAATGGTCCCGTCGTCAGTGACATTGAGCCGTACATAGCAGGCCTTTTCCGGGTCCATTTTCTTGAACGCCTCGTAGGCCTCTTCCCATTTGAGGGACTTCACTTCGCTGCGTCTGGTCCTGTCCTGCTGCGGTATGGTGATGACCGGCATGGCATTGTCAATGTCGATTGTCTCTACCTCCGGTGTGTCGCCGTGGGCGCCTATGGTCACGAGCGAAACGCTGTGCTGGAAGTCCTCGTCGAAAGATACAGGCAGGGGAGAGCCGCTGTAGCGGATCCTGTCTGAGATGTCCTGCGGATTGTGTATATGGCCGAGTGCAATGTAGTCGTAACCTGTGCCGAAAACATCTGCATTGACCATATCGATTCCTCCTATGATGTCGAGGTCCTGGCCGACGGCGTCGGGTTTCTCTCCTGAGATCCGGTTTACTGCCGTATGGGCCATCACGACCACCGGAAGCCCGTTTTTATTGCGTTTCTCGACTTCTCCAAGCAGTAGGGCTATGAACTCCTTCATTCTCTCTTCCCTCGGAAGACCTGCCTTCACGGCCGGGAAATTGCCTGGGTAGCAGTGCGGTATGGCGACAATGTAGCCGACGGTGCTGCCGTCCCTCACGATGGGGAAGATATGGCGTTCGAAAAGCTGCCTGTGAAATTCATCGCTGTCTTCTCCTTGGAGAATGTTGCGTTTTATGGATGCCACGATGGATACTCCCACGAGGTTCCACAGCGGGTCGGTGATCTCTATCTTGTTGCTGTCGTGGTTGCCGGCTGTCACGATGACCTTCATTGACGGAGCAATCTTATGTACCGCCATGAGATGATGCATGAACATCTCCTGCGCTGACGTCTGGGGTGATGTCGTGTGATAGATGTCGCCGCTGATGACGTATGCGTCCGGCTTCTGTTCCATGATGATGTTTTCTATCTGGGCGAGGCAGCCGGTCTGCTCGACGGTCCTGTCATACGAATATAACGTATGTCCCAGATGCAGGTCTGATGTATGTAGAATCTTCATATTTGTATTATATGTCAATGTCGTTCTTGTGTCAATGTCATTTGCCTGTATTATTTACATCATAAGGCGGCAAATCTTACATAAAAATAGTGAAATTTTCTGTAGAAAGCATAATGACGTGATATTCAACAGTCTGTAATAATGTAATGTCCCGATGCGGATAACCACATCGGGACATTAAGCTTTCTAGTTGAATGCCAGATCTTTGGCTGTCGCTGGGCTACCTCCTGCTGCCTATCGGCCTTTCCTTGGTGAAGCCAGGGAACACCCTGACGAGAACCACTCCGTGCGGAGGTACATCAGCATCGAAACGATCCCTGTCGTTGGTGATTTCGGCGACATCTTTCTGCCTCCAGACATCCCGGACGATGATTTTGTCCCCGATAATTCCGATGGCTCTCGGCTTGAAACCGATCTTCTGGGTTGTCTCGCTGAGGTTGAACATGGCGATTGCCAGCGAACCGTCCTCCAAAGGCTTGAAGTATGTGGCATAGGAACTGTTGCCGTAAATCTTTGTGGCCGCGTAACCGAGCGGATCCTGATTGATGTCGATCACCTCGTTGTTGCACAGAAGGCTCTTTGTGAATTTGTCGGCGACCGCCATGTCGCAGCCGATCAGGAGCGGGGACGCCTGCATTGCCCAAAGGGTGACGTGTGTGTACTGCTCGTCCGGAGTCAGGTTGGTGTAGTGGTATTTCCTGCCCCAGCCAACGTTGCCGATTACAAGCATGTCGCCGTCAGGCCAGTGGCCTGGGGCCGAATATGGAGCCCAGCTGCTGTTCCTGCCGAAACCGATTCCGGAGATGCTCTTCCAGTTGTCACGGATGTCACCTGTGGTCCTCCAGCAGTTGGCGTATTTGACATATTCCTCGGCCAAAGGAAGGAGGGCGGTGTTGGAAAGGCTATAGACGATGTCCCTGCCGCACTTTTGCAGCTCGTCATGCATTTCTTTCATGCTGTACCAGTCGTGCGGGTTCCAGTCGTACTTGAGGTAATCGAATCCCCATTCCGCCCACTGGCGCGCGTCCTGGGCGGCGAATGAATATTTCCCGCTGTACCAAAGCTTCTCTCTGGTCAGCTCGCCGGACGGATCCACCATCCTGTAGTTCTCGTTGACGAGCCCTTTCTTGACCCATTCGTAGGTGCCGTCGGCGTTGTCGCACTGTGTTCCGATGTGTGCCGCATAGGTCGCAACCCACGGACCGGAATAGATGCCGACCTTGAATCCCATGGTGTGCAGCGAGTCCACAAGACCTTTCATGTCAGGGAATTTCACGTTCGGCTGGATCGCGTTCTCCTTTCCGCCGCGGAGTCCCTGCCAGCCATCGTCTATGTTGATGTACGACCAGCCATAGTCCGCCAGTCCGCTTTCAAGGATCGCTTTCGCGGAGGCCATCACTTTTTCATGGCTTACCGTGTTGCCCCAGCAGTTCCAGCTGTTCCAACCCATCGGAGGAGTCAGCGCGATCTTCTCTCCGATGACAATCCTGAACTCCCTTGTCGCCTCGCCGAGGCTGTTGGCGGCCTTCAACGTAACATTATAGGTGCCGGCTTTCTTGACCTTCCCGGTGATCACACCTGTTCCGGAGTCGATTTTCAGGCCTTTGGGCAGGTTCTCGGCCGAGAATGTCATCGGTCTGTCACCTGTCGCCGCCACCTTGTACAGGAAATCTGAGCCTGGACGGGCGCCATAGATCTTGGCTCCGTTGATCCGGGGAGTGTGTGGAGCCTCCGGAGTAAGGATATAGCCGGAATAGTCCGGAACCTTCACCTCGTCCGATGGCTCTGATTGGGCTGATGCTGTGGCACTTGCCAGAATGGCCAGCGCGCCTGTCAGCAGAAAGGAAATTTTTCTCATGATCTGAATTTTGTGTTATTAGTATTGAATATCCTGCATTATAAAACGCAGCGACTCCGTTTTACCCTACCTCGCATGATTCCGGAATATGGATGATTGCGTCCGAAAAGTCACTTCGTGCAAAAAAAATACGTACCGATCATCGCGGAGCAAGAGGCAGTGGAATCTTTTGAAATATTCATTTGAAAACAAAGGTAGGGTAAAAGTCCGGTTAAACGTTAAATATCTATATGAAATAATTAAAGTCATTATGAGTAAAGACGACAGAAGGATTTCAGATGATCGGATCAAAGAGAAATGCTTCAGATATTTCCGTGGCGAATCCACTTACGAGGATGAGGTTTCCATCCGCGGGAGCCTTTCGGACGGTAAGCTGTCGATGGATGATTTCAGGACGATGGAGAAGGATTGGTGTGACAGCGAGAGGCCGACTGCGGGGCAGAGGATGGCCTACGCCAGGCTTACGGGGAAAATCAAGGCACGCCGGTGGAAACGCTTGCTGCTGAGGATTTCCGTCCCGGCGGCAGCGGCGGTGGCCGTCATTGTGGCGTTGTTCTTCAATCTGTTCAATGACAAGGAGAATCCGGTCTCCACTTTCTCGACAGCCTATCTGGAGACGAGACTGGTCGTGCTTCCGGACTCGTCCAAAGTTTGGCTGAACTCAGCTACGACCCTGACCTACGATTCGGATTTCAACAAGAAGGGCAGGGAAGTGACGCTGTCCGGAGAGGCCTTCTTCGATGTCACGAAGAATCCGTCCAAGCCATTCATCGTCAGAATGGACGATGCCAGCATCACTGTCAAAGGCACCTCGTTCAACGTCTCTGCCTACAACGGTGAGAACGGAATCCAGGCGGCCCTCCTCACGGGACAGATCCAGTTCCAGACCGGTAAGGACTACATTTATCTCAGCCCGGGCGAGGTCATCTCCTACAACCGTATCGACCGTTCCATGAGCAAGTCCAGGCGGGATGTGAGCCAGTACCGCTCATGGCTTGACGGCAAGCTGGACTGCGAGTCAGTCACGCTTGACTGGCTGTTTTCCAGACTGACATCCTTGTACGGAACGCGGATTCATTACAATCCGGTGAAATACAGGAACAAGACTTTCCGTGTCATACTCGACACCCGTGAGTCCATCGATGATGTGCTTGGGGCGGTGGCCGTAATTGTGCCGATCTCGTGGGCATGGCAGGATGACAGCAGCATCGCGATCACAGAAAAATGACATACAATCAAAACTAATAACGTTAACTAAACCCACTGTTCAACAAAAATGAAGAGACAACTTGTTTTCAAGAGCGCGCTTCTTGTTTTGCTTCTCGTGATGACCGGGCAGTTCATCTCCGCCCAGTCGTTCACAAAGCGGTTCAAGAACGAGCCTCTGACTGGTGTCATCAAGGAACTTGAGCGCCAGACCGGCTATTCTTTCATCTACGAGACAGGAATTCTTCGGGATGCCCCGGCTGTCACGGCCGACTTCAACTCGGCGTCCGTGCAGACTGTCTTGCGGCAGATAGTCAAACCACCTTTCAAGTATGAGCTGAAAGGCAAGATCATCACGATCACCAAAACCGAGGCAAAGACCTCAGGCAAGACAACCGGCGATGACAAATCTACGGAGGTCAGCGGAACCGTCAAGGACGCCAAGACCGGCGAGCCGCTTGTCGGAGTGGCGGTTTGGGTCAAGGACACTCCGATTGGAGTCTCCACCGACCTTGATGGCCGCTATAACCTTTCATTCAAAGGCAATTACGGCTACATCAGCGTGTCCTGCATAGGCTATGTGGCCCAGGATGTCCAGATAAAGAAGGGATCACAGGTCATCAACGTTGCCCTTGAGCAGGATGGAAACACTTTGGAGGAGGCTGTGGCTGTCGGCTACGGCCACCAGAAGAAGGCCAGTATCGTGGGCGCCATCGCCACAATCGCTCCGGACGCGGTGAAGATTCCGGTGTCCAAGATCAGCAACGCTCTCGCCGGAAGGCTTTCCGGAGTCGTGTCGGTGCAGAGGAGCGGCGAGCCTGGCGCGGGATCCACTTTCTGGATCCGAGGCATCAGCACCTTCGGAGCCAACGCCAACCCTCTCGTCCTGATCGACGGAGTCGAGCGTGAGCTTGACCTTGTGGATGTCGAGGACATCAAGGAATTCTCCGTCCTCAAGGACGCCGCCGCGACGGCCGTTTACGGAGTGCGAGGAGCCAACGGCGTGGTGCTCATCACGACACGCAGCGGAGAGGAGGGCAAACCAAAGGTCAGCATCAAATTCGAGAACGGTGTGACCAGCCCAGTCAAGGTGCCGGAGATGGCGAGCGCGACACAGTACATGGAAATGTACAATGTGGCTTCCGGGACTGAATATTTCGATGCGGAGAGGGTACGCAAGACCTTGAGCGGAGAGGATCCGGACCTTTACCCTAATGTCGATTGGGTCAACAGCATATTCAAGAACCTCAGCAACAACACCAGGGCGAACGTCAACGTCTCCGGTGGAACCAGCTCCGTGAAATATTACATCTCCGGAGGTTTCTACAACGAGAACGGACTCTTCAAGACTGATCCGACCGCGGATTACAACACGGGAATATATTACCGCCGCTTCAATTTCAGGGCGAACGTGGATGTGAAACTCACTCGCCACACGTCTATGAACGTCAATCTCGCCACGACTTTCGAGCAGAAGAACGAGAGCGGAACGAGCAGCAGCTCGATCTGGTCGGCCGCGCTGAAGACACCGTCTGTGATCTTCCCGATGGTCTATTCGGACGGCCATTATCCAGGACCGGGTACTAACATGGGCTACAACCCGTACGCCCTTCTGACACAGACCGGTTACAAGCAGGCGTTCTACAACACGGCTCAGTCTCTCGTGTCCCTCACCCACGATTTCTCGTGGCTCACCGATGGACTTACAGCCACAGTCAAAGGCTCTTTCGACGCTAAGAACAACGCTTACCAGAACCGCACCAGGACTCCTGAGCAATACGGTCAGGCGTACAGGGACGAGAACGGAGAACTGCACCTTACTGAGCTTGTGCAGGGCTCGCAGACACTGGATTTCTCATATTCCAACACCGGATGGCGTTCCCTCTATCTGGAGGCCAGCCTGAACTACGCAAGGTCATTCGGAAACCACAGCGTCACAGGTCTCCTTCTCTATCAGCAGTCACAGAAGAACTATATCGGCTCCAGTGCCACCTCCAGCAATGCGGCCCTGCCGTACAGACATCAGGGAGTGGCCTTCAGGGCTACCTACAATTATGACTCACGGTATTTCGCCGAGTTCAACGCCGGCTACAACGGATCCGAGAACTTCTCGCCTGGACACAGGTTCGGATTCTTCCCCTCAGTGGCCGGTGGCTGGCTGGTCTCCAACGAGAAATTCTGGACAGGACGCCTGGCTGATGTCGTCAGCTTGCTGAAAATCAAGGGCTCCTATGGAATTGTCGGAAACGACCAGATCGGAGGCAACCGTCGTTTCATCTACCTGGAGACAATCAACTCCGGTGATAAGTGGAGTTTCGGCGAGACGGTGACCTCCTACCCGTCCTACCGGCGCGGCGAATGGGCCAACGACAATGTCGGCTGGGAGAAATCACGCAAACTGGATGTCGGCGTGGATGTCTCGTTCTTCGACAAACTCCGCGTGCAGGTGGACTGGTTCAAGGAAAAGCGTTCGGGAATATTCCTTCAGAGGTCTTCCATTCCTGAATATATCGGAATCACCACGAAGCCTTACGTCAACATCGGCCGGATGAGGAACTCCGGATGGGACAGCTCCCTGCAGTACGACCAGAAGATCGGCCAGGTGAACTTCTCGGCGATGGGTAACTTCACTTTCGCCCGTAACGTCATCGAGGATCAGGACCAGCCGGACTACATCGAGAAGTACATGAACCGTACCGGCCAGGCCAGATGGCAGACATTCGGCTATGTGTCCGACGGACTGTTCAAGGACGAGGCTGACATCGCCACGTCTCCGGACCAGAGCGCTCTCGGCGAGGTACGTCCTGGCGACATCAAGTACAAGGATCTCAACAACGACGGTGTGATCGACAGCAAGGACGTCAAGGCCATAGGGTACACCGACGTGCCTGAGATCGTGTACGGTTTCGGTGTGTCCGCCCAATGGAAGGGATTCGATGTGTCGGTTTTCTTCCAGGGCAACGCCCACGTAAGTTTCTCGATAAACTCCTCTATGGTACGCGGATTCACCGAGCCGAAGATGGCGGCGAACAACGTCTTCTCCGACATCTACGGGAACTACTGGACCGAAAGCAACACCGACGCGAAATACCCGCGTCTTACCACGACCGAGGCGACGAACAACAACCAGTCATCTGACTTCTGGCTCGTCAACGGCCGCTACATCAGGCTCAAGAACGCTGAGTTCGGCTACACTTTCCCTAAGAGATTGATTCAGAAGATGCGCCTGAGCCAGCTGCGTGTCTTCGTGTCCGGAACGAATCTGCTTACCTTCGCTCCGTTCAAGCTCTGGGATCCGGATCTCCAGACGGGAGCATCGAACTACCCTAACACCAGAGTGGCCAACATCGGTCTGAACATCGGTTTCTAATAATCAAGAAGTACTATGAAGAAGAATATATCAGCAATAATCCTGATGATTGCACTGGCGGTCTGCGGCTGTGACAGTTACCTGGACAGGCAGCCTGACGACCAGCTGACCTCAAAGAACATATTCGACAAGAAGACGACCACGCTGCAATATCTTGTCAATGTCTATACATATATTCCGAGCGAATGGTCCCCGGAAGGTTACGGTTCCTCATCCGGCATCGCGATCACTGCCAGCGACGAGGCTTCCTGCGCCTACACCGGCTCACGTTTCTTCGCTTTGCTGAACCATAACCAGCTTTCCCCTCTGTCAACCCACGGCGGTTACCGTCATGCGGTTTACAGACTTTTGTATCAGGGAATAAGCGAGGCGACATATTTCATGTCCAAGGTCCAGGACTGCCCTCAGCTCACGGATGATGAGAAAGTGATGTGGCGGGGCGAGGCCCGTTTCCTCAGGGCGTTCTACTATACCGAGCTGCTCAAATGGAACGGCCCTGTCATTTGGCTCGGGGACAGGCAGTCGGACTATTCCGACCCGAATGTGTCAAAGGTGGACAGGTCTCCTTGGAGCACGATAGTCGATTGGCTTTGCGATGAATATGACCAAGCGGCCACCGAACTCCCTGACACGAGAAGCTCCTACGAGATCGGACGCGCCACGAAAGGCTCTTCCCTTGCGATGAAGGCCAGGCTCCTCATGTTCAACGCCAGCCCTCTTTTCAACGGGCAGAACGGCACCGGCATTTATGACGGCATCGTGAACAAGGACGGCGAGAAGCTCTTCAACACTGAATATGACGAAAACCGTTGGAGACAGGCGGCCGAGGCGGCGAAGGCTGTCATAGACATGAACACGTACAATCTTGTGGATGACGAGAACGCCACTCCGCTTGAGAATATTCATAACGCTGCGGTGCTGCTCAATTCCCCTGAGAACATATTCACGGTGCAGTGCGGCGGACGCAGCTGGCGGGTCGGGGAGACTCCGGTCTCGGCGAGCGGATACGGCGGAATCGGTCTGACCCAGAAGCTTGTGGACGCTTTCGCGATGGACAACGGCTACTATCCGATCACCAACATGGATGACGAGTCCTACGACAACGGCGCGGGCGCGATCGAGGTGGATCCACGTTCCGGCTACACTGAGACCGGCTCGCAGAAGTTCGTCAACCCGTTCTTCTCCACCATCCCTAAGAACCTGAAAGCCAACGACGCCATCGAGACCATGAACATGTACATCGGCCGCGAGCCGAGGTTCTACGCCAATGTGTTCTGGAGCGGCCAGACATGGATCATGGGCACGAACAAGCTGGCCAACATTCAGTTCTATAGGAACGGGAACTCCGGTCCTATCACGTCGAACAACTACACTCCGACAGGTTACCTCTGCCTCAAGTTCATCGATCCGGATCTGGACACGAAGTCAAGCCGGTGGGGGAACCTCTCGTGGCCGATCATCAGATATGCCGATGTGCTGCTGATGTACATCGAGGCTCTCAATGAATATGACCCGGCGAATCCGGACATCCTCACTTACTGGAACATGATACGCCACAGGGCCGGGGTCCCGGCGATCGGAACCGGCGAGGACGAGGTCTATCCTGAGATCATCGGCGACAAGGATCTCCAGAGAAAGTACATCCGCAGGGAGCGTATGGTCGAGCTTTGCTTCGAGGGGAAACGTTACTTCGACACCCGCCGCTGGATGATAGCCGAAAGGGAGGATAACGGCAAGGTCGTAGGATGCAACATCGGAGCGTCTGACCATAAGATTTCCGGTGATTATTGGAGGCGCACGTCCATTTTCGACACTTTCGGAGAGGCCGGCACCAAGTCCGAGAGGGTGTTCACCAAGAAATACTATGTCCTTCCTATGAATCAGGCCGAGCTTGACAGGGTTCCGGAACTGACTCAGAACTACGGATGGTAGAACTGGAAACGACTTCTAAAAAAGAATCATTATGAAACGAAAATATACTCTTATAGGCTTAGCCGCGCTTCTGTCCGCCGCGGCCTGCGAGCCGAGCCACCTGGAGGACAATCTTTACGACCCTTCCGTGTACATCCTCAACAACGGGTACCAGAAGACGGAGACATTCTATGACGTGCAGTCTTCGTTCACGGCTGAGGTGAACGCCTACTGTGGCAGCTATTACGACCAGAACCCAAAGGTGAGGCTGTCGGAGGATGCCGCCGTGCTGGAAAGGTACAACGAGGAGAACTCCACGTCACTTCAGGCTCTGCCTGCCGACTGCTGGTCTCTGGAATCGTCTGACCTCCAGATGAAGGACAAGAAAGCCACGTTCAAGGTGGATTTCAACATCGAGGCTCTGAAAAGACTTTCCACCGAGCCTGACTATTCCGATCTTGGGAACTATGCCGTGGCGTTGAGGCTTAAATGCCTCACCGATGGCGTGAACGACGCCCAGACCGATGAGCTTGGCAGCACCGTCATCGTCCCGGACATGAGCATGATGGCGTTCAGACTGGACAAATCCGGCGTGTCAGAGACGGATCTCGACAATCTTGAGGACAAGGACGGATTCATCATTGTTGAATACAAGGTCCGCACAAGCATCGAGAACAATTGGGACAACGGCGTGAAGTTCACTTTCAACGTCCCGTCGGACAAGGCGGAATATTCGCTTCTTCCGGAGGGATCATATTCAGTGACATCCTCTTCTGAGCAAGGTTTCACCCCGGGTGTCTCCGAGATTGTCTATACTGTGCGCATCGACAAGTCCAAGGCACAGGATAGGTATTATTCCCTTGTGGCTGGTGTCGAGTCGGAAGGCGGCTTCAAGGTGGAAGGCGAGTCGGAGTCAGTGATGAATATGTTCAACAGGCATCATTACAGCCAGTCCGACATCTCGGTGCGTGACTGCAACTCCTATAAGATCGGAGCCGGCCCGGAGCTGACGATCGACGGGAAGATCAACACGAAATGGGAATCCGGCTACCAAAATACCGACGTGGCGGTGTTGAAGCTGCCGTATTTCATTGAATATGAACTCGCCTCTCCGGTGCGTATTTCGGACTTCGACCTGTACCGGCGTCAGGACCGTTATGCCTCCGACCTTAAAGGCGGACATCTGGAAGTGTCTTTGGATGGAGAGAATTACACCAAGGTCTGCGATTTCGACTACACCGGCGTGAGCGCCTACCGTAACGTTCACGCTGCGGAGATCGAGCCTGAGGCGAAGTACGTCAAGTTTGTCGTGACGGCGTCAGGACGAAAGGGCGGAGCCTTGAAGGTTCCCCTGTGCAGTCTGGCCGAGTTCAGCATCTGCTATAGATAATTGTCATGACGTAATATTCAGAGAGGGTGACTTTTTAGCCACCCTTTCTTCTTATATTCAACCCTATGTCCGTGATCAATCCACCATGCAGGTGAGGATGAACAGCAGCCAGAAATGAGCGGCTCCGCTCTGGAGATCCGCGTTCCCGTTGCCGGCGAGGCCGTCCAATTCTTTCCTGAACACCGTCAGGGCTTTGTGGATGTGCTTTTCCACAGCCTTCTCAGAGATTTTCAAAGCCGCCGCGATTTCCCTGTTCTTCATGTTTTGGAACCTGCTCATCATGAACACTTCGCGGCATCTGTCAGGAAGTTTGCCCATGATGCTGTGGATGTTCGCCGTGAGTTCATCGTAGATTGTCTTCCGGTCGGAGTCGTTGACCGCGAAATCCATCTGATAGAGACCTTCGTCGCAGACGTTTCTGAAAGAATCCGTGAGACTGACAATCCTGAGTGATGACTGGTGGCGCAGTGTGTCAATCGACCGGTTCCGTACAATGCGGAACAGAAGAGCCTGCCATGCGTCGCTTTCCTTTCCTTCGAATTTCTCCCAAAGCGTGCCATAGGCCTCGTGCACGATGTCTTGCGCTGTGTGCTCGTCCGACACGAACCTGAACGCGAAGTTGTAAAGCCTGTCACTGTACTTGTAGTACAGCCCTTCGAATATCGTTTCATCCAGAATCATCTTTTCTTATCCTTTGACATGGCTTTATATCATACAAATATAGCCTTTTTTAAGGATTACCTGATAAAAAGTCTTGATCGTTTTTTAGCATATAGGGCATCGAAGGTGTCTTACCTTATATAAAACATTTTTATACTCCATGAAACTAAAACTCATAACAAAACTCATTCTGGTCGTTCCGCTGCTTCTTGGCGGGACCGCTTGCCAGAAACAGACTGTGTCCGAGGTGCACGACACTGTCGTCATCAAGACTACGTTGGCCGCCAAGACACCTGCTACGTTGGTGGGGGGCGGAACCGATCAGATCACGATCAGCGCCACGTGTGACTGGTCGCTTGAAGGTGAGGACTGGTTCACGATCGAACCTGCTTCCGGTACCAAGGGCGTCAGTGAATCAACCATCACCACCCAACCTAACACGACAGGTGCAGCCCGTATCGGAACGATCCGTCTCAATGCCGGATCTTACACAAGTACCTACACATTCACCCAGGCGGGCAAATAATGAAGGGCGAAGACTACAGACGCATCCTGGATTTCTTCTTCAGCGGTGTGGAGGTCTCCGAGGAACTGAAACAACGGTACCTCGGGTGGCTTGCCGCGTATGGAGATGAACCGGAGGTGAAGGCTTTGCTGGAGGAATATTGGGACTCTGTCTCTTCGGACTCTCCTGATTTCGACTTGACGGCCGGACTGGAGAGGCTTATGGCTTCGTTGGGAGAGGATGGCGCTTCGACAAGCTCAGCGAGCATCGAAGGGACTGCCCCAACGGCTCAAAGACTCGGATGGCTGTCCAATCTGCTGCACAGCAAGCCATTACGTTACTGTGTCACCGCCGCCGCAGCCGTGGCGATATTCATAGGAGGCGCGACAGTCGCGAGAATGAATATGGCTCCCGAAAGGGAGACCGTGCTCATCGCTTCGTCCGACAACGTCGGCTCCTACACCTTGCCTGACGGCACGCGCGTATGGCTCAACCGGGACAGCCGGCTGTCCTACAACCAGGATTTCGGCAAGAGCGCAAGGAATGTCTCCATCGACGGCGAAGGCTACTTTGAGGTCACCGGAAACGAGGCCTGCCCGTTCATCGTGAATATGCACGACAACCTTCAGGTCAAGGTTCTCGGAACGACTTTCAACATTGTCAGCGACCCTGTCGGACATTCCGCCGAGGTGATCCTCCGCAGCGGTTCCGTGCAGGTCTCCGACACCGAAAGCAAGGAACTCGTCATCCTCAGGCCTGACCAGAAATATTCCTGGGACAGGGGAAGGACTGAGGTGACGGCGGTGAACGCCGATGACTGCTGCCGCTGGTACGAGCATCGCCTCGCATTCGATAATGTGAAGCTCGGCGACATTCTGGAAAGCCTGTCGCACAAGTACCAGATGAAGATCGCGGCTGACCTCGGCAACCTTAAGGACAAACGTATGTCATTGACGGTCAAGGATGAATCCGTCGATGAGATTATGGAGATCCTCTCAACCCTCCTTCCGGTCCGCTGGGAGCGTCAAGGAAAGACAATCACAATTGATAACAAAACCAAAAACACTAATTATTAATGAAAGGAATATCTAACATTCTTCCTTCATTCACCAGAACCGTGCTTTGTGTGCTGTGCGCCCTCGGGCTCTCGCTCGGCGCGTACGCCCAGAGCAGGACGGCGACCGTGAATGTCAAGGATGTGACAGTCAAGGAACTCCTGAAGGCTATCGAGGCCGGTAGTTCCTACACTTTCGCCTATGTGGACACCGACATTGACCTTGCCGGCAAGGTTTCGGTCACGGCGAAGAACGAGGACATCGAAGCTATCCTGAAGAAGGTGCTTCCAGGTGTCAAGGTCGAATTCAAGGACCAGAAGATCCTTTTGAGCAAAAAGGCTCCGGAAGCCAGACCTAAGGCTTCGGGGACCGTAGGCCCGAAAATCATTACCGGAAAGGTCGTTGACAAGTCCGGACAGCCGGTGATCGGCGCTATGGTCATCGAGCGTGGCACCAACAACGGAACCGGAACAGACATCGATGGAAACTACGAGCTCAAGGTCAAGAGCGAGGACGCTGTCCTGGACGTTTCCATCATCGGCTACAACAGCGCCTCCGCTACATTGACAGCTGGCCAGTCCAAGGCCGATTTCGTACTTGAGGAAGAGGCCATCAAACTGGATGACGTCGTGGTCATCGGTTACGGCGCGCAGAACAAGAGGGATGTCACGACATCCATCGCCTCGATCAAGGCCGAGGACTTCGCCAACACTCCGACCACGGACTTCCGTGAGTCTATGGCCGCCAAGATGCCTGGTGTCCAGGTCATCAACCTCGGCGGGCAGCCTTCCGGTAACGTCTCCGTAAGGGTCAGGGGTATCCAGTCCGCCACATCAGGCAACGACCCTCTCTACGTAATCGACGGAATCCCTTGCGACTCAAGGGCTTTCGCAAACCTTGACGGCAGCGACATCGAGAGCCTTGAGGTTCTGAAGGATGCCTCCGCGGCCGCTATCTACGGATCGAGAGGATCCTGCGGTGTCATCCTTGTCACCACAAAGCGTGGAGCCAACTCAGAGACGCCGGTCATCTCCTACGACGGACAGTTCAGCGTCTCCAATGTCTCCAAGAAGATCGATATGCTCGATGCCTACGAGTTCGCGGAGATATTCAAAGAGGCCAGGGACGGCGCCTATCTTTTTGAAGTGCCTACAGGCTCCATCGGAGACCCGTATAGCGGTCGTCCGAAGAGTTATCATAATGTCGATCCTCTCATCACTTCCTATCTCCAGGACAAGACCGGCACTTTGACGAACACTGACTGGCAGGATGAGATCTTCCGCACGGCGCTCTCGCACAAGCACGCCCTCAGCGTCTCCGCCAGAACGAAGAACTACAACTACTATATTGGCCTGAACTACCTCAACCGCGAGGGAACCATCATCGGATCGGACTTCGAGAGGTACGGACTCAGGGCCAACCTTGACGGCAAGAAAGGTAAGCTGAAATATGGCATAAGCTTCTCTCCTTCATATTCAAAGACAAACTATGTGAACTCCGATGGCCAGTACGGCAGCGACGGTGTGATCGCGTCCGCTTTGATGGCACCTCCGGTCTTCCCTGTCTATAACTCCGACGGATCCTACAACTGGGATATGAACGGTTATATGAGGTTCAACACTTGGGACACCCAGACCAACGAGGTGCTGAACCCTGTCGCCCTTGCCCTTGAGATCGATGATGTCAGGGAGAAACTGAATCTTGTGGGCAATGTCCACGCCTCCTACGAGTTCATCAAGGGACTTGAATATAAAGTCACGGTCGGCGGTGACTACTATTCCTACATCAGGAACTACTACCGTCCGTCCTACATTCCGCTCAAGAACCTGAAGTACTACGACAAGCCTTCGGCTCCTACCGCGGCCAACTACACCCAGTCATATTTCCACTGGAACGTCACCAACCAGATCTCGTTCAACAGAAAGTTCGGCGAGCACTCCATAAACGCCGTGGCTGTCTATGAGGCTGAGAAACAGGCTATCCAGACTTCCGCCATCAAGGGTACCGGTGTAGAGGGTGACGACAAGATCAGGACCACCAAGAGCAAGACCATTTCAATTGATGACACATTCAACGACAAGTACGCCTACACATTCGCGTCTTGGCTTGTCCGCGCGCAATATTCCTACAAGGGACGCTATATGTTCTCCGCCTCGATCAGAGGTGACGCATCCTCACGCTTCGCCCCGAACACAAGGTGGGGATATTTCCCTGCCGCATCCGCCGGCTGGCGCATAAGCGATGAGAATTTTATGAGATGGACCAAGAACTGGCTGAACGACCTCAAGCTGCGCGCCAGCATCGGCCAGACCGGTAACGCCCAGATTGGTAACTCGGCTTACCTGGCCCTTTACGGATCCAACACTCTCGATCTTGGCAACGGACTCGTCACTTCTATGTACCCGTCGCAGATAGCCAACAACGAGCTTGGATGGGAGAAGAACACCCAGACAAACATCGGTTTCGACGCCAACCTCTGGAACGGCCTTCTCGGCATCAACGCCGACTTCTACTATTCCAAGACCACGGATATGCTCTTTAATATTCCGGTGTCATCTGTGTCCGGTCTGACGAAGTCCAATGTCAACATCGGATCGATGCAGAACAAGGGTGTGGAGATCACCCTGACCTCCCATAAGTCGTTCGGTGACTTCTCGATGGACTGGAACGCCAACTGGTCGCTGAACAGGAACAAGGTCCTGTCGCTTGGTGACGAGGACGCTCCGCTGATCGTGGCTTCCTCATATTCAGGAGCCAACTACATCACGAAAGTCGGCTATCCGGTAGGTTGCTACTACCTGCTCGTGCAGGACGGTGTCTTCCACAACCAGGAGGAACTCGACTCGTACCCTCATTTCCCGACCACCACAGTTGGTGACTTCCGTTTTGTGGACGCCAACGGCGACGGCAAGCTCGACAAGGATTCCGACCGTGTGATCGTCGGCAACTATATGCCTGACTTCTACTACGGATTCGGCGTTCAGCTCGGCTGGAAGGGACTGGATCTTTCCGCCAACTTCCAGGGAGTCTATGGCAACGAGATTCTGAACCTTGAGAGACGTTACCTTCTGAATATGGAAGCGTCTTCGAATATGATGAAGGAGGCATTGGACAGATTCCCTTACGGCAATCTCAACAGGGCCACCAGAAAATCTTCCGGAAACAACGGCTCCTGCACATCCACCTTCCATCTTGAGGACGGCTCGTACCTCAGGCTCCAGAACCTGTCCCTCGGCTACACAATGCCGGACAAGTGGTTCCGCGGCACGACCATCTCAAAGATGAGGGTTTACATCCAGGGCACGAACCTGTTCACCCTGACTCATTATTCAGGCTACAACCCTGAGGTCAACAAGAGGTCAACCAACGCCCTCAGCCCGGGCGAGGACTATTGCTCCTACCCTCTTTCAAGAACCTTCAGCGTGGGTATCAACTTTAATCTGTAATGAATATGAAGAATATCATAAAATCAGCTTTGATCGGCCTTGCGGCACTTAGCCTTGCCTCCTGTGGCGATAGCTTTTTCGAGCAATACCCGGCAAACACCGTGACTGAAGGCAACTATTACAAGACCGATGATGATTTCAACCAGGGCGTTTACTGCTGCTACGACAAGCTGAAGACCCAGATGGGCTTTTTCATCAACGAACTGGCTTATAGAAGTGACGAGTGTGAGCTTACGGCGATGGCGGTCTCTACTCAAGACAGGTACGACCTTGACCATTTCCAGGAAAGATCCAACAATGCGATTCTCACGAATATCTGGAACGCTTGGTACAACGGAATATACCGCTGCAACGATGTTCTCGACCATATGGCCGGCAAGACCCTCGCGAACGGGGACAAGTACCGTGGCGAGTGCCTGTTTATGAGGTCCTGGTGGTATTTCAGCCTCTACAGGGTGTTCGGAGTCGTGCCTGTGACACGTACCGTAGTGACACCTGTCCAGGCCAAGACAATCCCGAGATGCACGGATGAGGAGATGTACAACCTTCTTGTCGAGGATCTCAAGGAAGCGATCGATCTCCTTCCGGCTAAGCGTTCCGCTGAGGTCGCGAGGGTGACGAAGATCGCCGCCCAGGCTCTTCTCGGCAAGGTCTATCTGACTTTCGGCAAGTACGCCGAGGCGCAGACCGTGCTGGAGGATGCGATGAAGGACACGAACTTTGGCCTTATGGTAACCACCGGAGCCGCTTTCGATGTTGCCAACAAGATGAACAAGGAGATCCTCTTCGCCATCTACTACAACAAGACAAACGACAACGGTCACGGCTACTGGCACAGCACCAACATCGCGGACCCTAAGCTGAGGCCTAATCCGACAGGTGCGTTCAAGTCTGTCTATTCAGAGGATGACAACAGGTATGCCCTTATTGGGGAGTATCAGGAGATAACACCGGGTAAACTTTATGCGATCAACAAGTATATGGACACCTACGATGCCACCTATACAACTCAGGTCGGAAATGATTTCCCGTTCCTCCGTTACGCTGACATCGTCCTGATGTACGCCGAGGCTTTGGGACAGCAGGGTAAGATCGCCGATGCCCTTACGTATCTCAACAAGACCCGCACACGCGCCGGCCTTCCTGAACTGACCGAGGCTGAGGTCTCCGGCAAGGATGCCTTCATCAAGGAACTGGCTGATGAGAGAGGAAGGGAGTTCGCCCTTGAGGGACAGAGATGGTTCGACCTTGTCCGTCTTGGACTGGCCGTGGATCTGTTCAAGAATCTTGGATACTCTCTTGACTCACACAACCTTCTCTTCCCGATTCCTCACGATCAGATCGAGATAGTGAACGATGATTCCATCCTCTGGCAGAATCCTGGATTCTGATGAAGGTGATAACACTAAGATATTGATAAACACTGAAAAGAAATGAAACGAATATTATATTGCATCATTGCGGCGATCGCTTGTCTGACGGTAAGCTCCTGCTGGCAGGAGGATATCCCCGAGACAGGAGGACCGCGCCATCAGGTGACTGATTTGAAGGCCGTTCCAGGTGATGAGGAGGTTCAGTTGTCGTGGTCTGTCCCTGAAGGATGGAATCCGACTGAGTACATCATCACTTACACGAAAGGCTCTGAGCAGACCATCCGCACCGACGGTCAGAACTACACTGTGACCGATCTTGCGAACGGAGACGACTATGTGTTCTCCGTCCAGGCGGTTTATGGCAATCTGATTTCCAATCCAGTCGAGGTTTCGGCTAGGCCGAGCACCTCAAGACTCCCAGTGACTGACCTTGACGCGGACGCTTCAGATGCGACTGTCACATTGACTTGGACCCGTCCGTCCCGATTGCTTACTTCCTACACCCTGACTTGGTTTATGGAAGGAGCCGAGACCGACGTTCAGAAAGCCGAGATCGAGGCAGACAAGGAAAGTTATGACGTGACAGGCCTGACAAACGACAAGAACTACACGTTCACCCTTGTCGCCAACTATGCTAAGGGACCGGCCGAGGCTGCGCAGATCAAGGCGATGCCGACTTTGGCGATTCCTTACACACTTGACAGGAACAAGGCCGCCATCAACCAGCCAATCAAGTTCACATTCAACACCGAAGGTTATCCTGGCGCGTCGAATGTCAAGTGGGCATTCCCTGACGGAAAGGTTCTCGAAGGTGTCGAGGTTTCCAAGGGCTTCACCGCGACCGGAGCGCAGCAGGTTACCCTGAGCGCGGACATCAAGGGCAAGACAAAGACCTGGACCCTTGAGGTGGAAATCCGTCCGTATGTCGTATTCTTCAACGATTGGGAGATGTCCGGCACAAACTACGAGGGCTTCAAGGGCAGTTGCCCGGTCTTCTCGCCTGACGGGAAGACCGTCTATGATATCACCTTCAACAAGAAGGCTGTTCTCTACGCATTCGATGTCATCAGCGGGGATATTAAGTGGAAATATGTCCCTGAAACCAATTCGGGCAGTTACAACCCTCTGACCGTCAACCCTAAGACAGGTGACATCTATTATGGTACCACATCCTCAGGTCAGTTCTATGCTGTCACCGCTGATGGACAGCTCAAATGGAAGTTCACCGAGGCCGGCTCAATGCAGAGCGCCGCACCGGCTGTCAACGCCGCCGGTACTGAAGTCTATATCGGTGACAAGGCCGGAAATGTGTTCGCCCTCGACGCCGCTTCCGGAGCGAAGAAATGGCAGGCGGCCATTGGTACGGCGGTCGCAGGTCTCCTCGTGAACGGACCAGAGCTTGTAGTTGGCGCCGGAGCGACCATAACATTCCTGAACATCTCTGACGGCTCTCTGCTCAAGGCATTGACGATGAGCGCGAATATGGTCGGGATCTCAGGCTTTGCCGTGGCTGCGGACAAGAACACAATGTACGTTCCTGTCGCGGCTGGACTCAGCTCGATTGATCTGGCTAAGAAGGAGATCATCGTTGACAACTTCGTCTTCGCAGGCAACAATCCTTATGAGCCGGTTGTGGCTCCGAACGGAACCGTCTTCGTAGGCTGCAAGGACAACCACGTCTATAACATAGACAAGGATCTGACCAAGGTCAACTGGAGTTATGAGCATATCCTCTCCAATGGAGGCAAGGCCAACGCTTTCAACTTCTCACACCCTTGCGTGGACACCGAGAACCACTTCTACATCACTTCCGGACAGTACGGCAACACTTCCTATATTTTCAACAGTGATGGAACGATCAAGGAATCCTGGAGCGAGAACGCTGATGACACAAACCAGAAGCAGATGGGTGGTAACAACCTTCTTGACGGAGTGTTCTACTCTGCCTTCATCGGAAGCAACAAGGGTACGGGCAACGGTCTGATGGTCGGCAAATATGTCGGTGGCGAGAGAGCCTCCGGATGGAGCACCCACGGTGGTGACATCTGCGGTTCCTGCTGCCTAAGGTAATCATTTCTGACCCGGTCCGTGAGGGAAAAGTCCTGCGGCCGGGTCGGGATATTCATTAAAAATGAAGAGAATGAATAAGATAAGGTTTATATCAATTGTGTCGGCCGCGCTTGCCTTGTGTGCCGCCGGCGCTTGCTCGGAGGACAAAGATTCCGAGATAAGGGATCTTGCGGTCAAGGCTAAGATAACCTTGAGTCCATATTACGAGGCTGGCAAGGACTTCAAGACCGCGGGGGCGATTGTCACACCGGCTTGGGGAGCCGATGACAAAGGTGTCATAATGCTGGAGCCGGAAGGAATCGCGAAGAGGGCCGAGGCTTCTCCGATAATCACGGGAAGCAGTTCTTCGTATTTCCTGTTCAACGTCCAGGCTTCCAGGCTTGAGACCACGGTGTTGAGTTGGTATCCTTCCGGGGCTGACGTGCGTCTGTCCGGAAAGACAGTGAAATATACCATCCCGACAAACCAGAACGGAACCGAGGTCCCTGTTATGCTTGATGTGGCGAGCGCGAATGTCAATTCCTACGAAGGCTGCGATTTCAAACTTAAGCCTGCCGGATGTATGGTGTTTGTGAACGTTGCGATGGGGGACTACGATGTCGCTTCACTTGAACTGACCGCCAACGGTGGCGAGAACCTTGCCGGTGAGGTCACCGCTGATATCGCGGAGGGCACGTTCACCGCAAGCTCAGCGTCCGTCAAGATGACTCCGGCCACTCCGGTGGACTGCCGCTCGAACTCCGTGTTCATCCCTGTCTATTGCGCTCCTGTCACCCTTTCAAAGGGTTTCACCGCAAAGATAACCACTTCTTCCGGCCAGACGATCACAGCCGCCAACCACAGCGAGATCGTTCTTGAGGCGGGCGAGAGGATCAGCACTGAGAAGTTGGCGGAGGACGAATCGACCGAACTTGTTTTCTGCGGAGACAACCACGTGTTTGTCATCAACGCGACAATCGCCAAGGATTCCTACAAGGAAGGCCTTGTCTGGTCGTGGGACGCCAGGTCGGCGGCCTCTGAACTCGGACTTGCGGCTGACCGTTGCGACCATCTGGACGAGTGCAAGTTCGTGGACAACGGCACCAAACTGCTGTTGACAAGCTCCTACGGATGGTGCATCCTTTTGGACTACGCCACCTCAAAGGTGCTTTTCCACGCGACCGGACTGCCTAACGCCCATTCCGCTGAATATCTCCCTGGAGGCTACATCGCTGTGGCCACGTCCACAGGATCGACCGCCAACCACAACAAGGTGCATATCTATAATTCGGCCAGGTCGGAGGTCTCATTGGCTAACGCTGACCTTTATTCCGGTCACGGAGTTGTCTGGGACTACAAGAGGAACGTCCTGTACGCCGCCGGCGGAAACGTTATCAAGATATTCAGGATCAACGGCCTCGGCACCGACAAGCCTTCGCTCGAGCTCGTCAAGAGCATCACGGCTCCTCAGGGTGGAATCCACGACATCAACCGCGTGGACGACAACACCATCACTGTGGCTGGCAACAAGGCTTACCTGTTCAATGTCGAGACCGAGCAGTTCACGGAGATGCCGTTGTTCTCTGGCTCCACCGCTCTCAAGTCCCTGAACTACAATGCCGAGACCGGCGAGGTTTGGTACACGGACGCGACCATCCCGGAGGGAGATGAGAGCTGGTCTTCCCACAAGATCCGCTACAGCAGGAACACCAGCGCCTCCGCCCCGGACAGAATCATCAATGTTGACATTGATATGTACAAGGTCCGTGTAAGAAAGTGGTAAATAATCGTTATATTTGTCAGGTGAAATGCTTAATGAAGACAAGCAGTTACTTGAGCAGATAGCAGGAGGGGATGTCAAGGCTCTTGGCATCCTCTATGTTCTGTATGCCGGGCGCATCCGAAATTTCGCGTTCAGTATGCTTCAGAACTCCTCGGAGGCGGAGGACATCACGCAGGATATGTTCCTCAAGATCTGGAACTCCCGTAAAGCTCTCCGTGAGGTTGATTCGCTCAAGTCCTACCTGTTCAGTATGGCGCACAACGCCGTTCTGAATTTCATTAAGCGCAAGGGCGTGCGCGACAGGTACCGGAAGGCCACTGTCGGAGTCAGCACGGAGCGGTATGAGCCGTCGTTCCAAATGGACACGTTCGAGTTGCTGAAAAGCATAGACGAGGCTTTGGAGGATATGTCTGTCCTAAGGAAGACAATCTTCAGGATGAACCGCTACGAACACAAGACTTACCAAGAGATTGCCGACGCGCTGATGATAAGTCCCAAGACGGTCCAGTACCACATCTCCTGCGCCCTCGCTGAACTAAGGAAGCTTCTTTAGACATTGACTGACAAAATTTTAAAAATTAAGAATATATGAAAGCAAGAATTTTGTACCTGATCGCCGCCGCAGTGTGCCTCTGCTCCTGCGGGACGGCAAAGAAGAATGTGGTTGATGCGGCCAAGTACCCTAACAGGGCCGAGATGATCGTGGCGCAGATGCACGACCCGGCCTCAAAGTATGTGGTCGTGGCCTGCCACAGAGGCGACTGGCGCAACTATCCGGAGAACTCCATCCCTGCCATCGAGTCCATCATCAGGATGGGCGCTGACATTATGGAGCTCGACCTCAAGCTCACCAAGGACAGCGTTCTCGTGCTCTCTCACGACAGGACGATCGACCGCTGCACCACCGGAAAGGGCCTTGTAAGCGATTACACCTTGGATGAGCTCAAGAAGTTCCGTCTCAAGCGCGCGCACGGCGTTGCCACCGACTCCCTGCACATCTGCACCCTCCGCGAGGCGCTGGAGTGCTGCAAGGACCGCATCTGCGTGAACGTGGACCAGGGTTATGAATATTACGACTTGGTTCTCGCCCTCACCGAGGAACTCGGAGTCACCGACCAGATCCTGATCAAGGGCAAGAAGCCTGTAGCCGAGGTGGCCGGGAGGATGGCCGCCCACGAGCACAATATGATGTATATGCCTATCATTGACATCCAGAAAGAGGCCGGAAAGGCTCTTTTCAATGAATATATGGAGACCGGCACCGTTCCTCTCGCCTACGAGGTTTGCTGGAAGAAGATGACCCCTGAGGTTGAGGACTGCTTCAAGAAGATTATCGACTCAGGCTCAAAGCTTTGGATCAACACTATCTGGGGAAGCCTCTGCGGCTATCTGGACGATGACAAGGCTCTTGACTGCGGCGATCCTGCCCTCATCTACGACCAGGTGATCGGCTACGGCGCGTCACTCATCCAGACCGACCGTCCTGAGCAGCTGCTCAAGTACCTCCGCGAAAAGGGATTGCACGATTAGGAAGCCGTCTGGATAGTCATAATATTCATTTAAGATGGCTTCATTTCTCGATTTTTTCAGGATAAGTTCTCCGTCCGCCGCCAAGGTGGCTCCGGAGAACACTGACAAGGTCTGGAAACGTTCCCGCTTCCAGTCCTTCATCGCCATCACGTTCGGCTACGCGCTCTATTACGTGTGCCGTATGTCGATGGGCGTGATGAAGCAGCCGCTGATTGACGCCGGCCTGCTCAACGCCACGCAGCTTGGTATCATTGGCGCCTGCCTTTACTGGACCTATGCCGTGGGCAAGTTCGTCAACGGATTCCTGGCCGACGGCTCGAATGTCAAAAGGTTTATGGCCACCGGTCTGGTGCTGTCGGCCGCCGCCAACCTGATTATGGGAGTGCTTGGCGCCACAGCGGTCAGCGCTGGCATCAGCAGTTCCATCATATTCATAGTGTTCGCTATAATGTGGGGCATCAACGGCTGGGCTCAGTCTATGGGCTCACCGCCTTCCATCGTCACGCTTTCCAGGTGGTTCCCGCTGAGGATACGCGGCACATACTATGGATTTTTCAGCGCCTCGCATAACATCGGCGAGGGCCTCTCTTTCATATTCGTAGGTTCCATTGTGGCCGCCTTCGGTTGGAAATGGGGTTTCTTCGGAGCGGCCTGCGCCGGCCTTCTGGGAGTGCTTCTGATCTTGTTCTGGCTGCACGACACGCCTGAGAGCAAGGGACTTCCGTCCATTGAGGAACTTTCCGGCGAGGAGACAAAGAAGCCGGCCGCGCAGGAGTCCGCTGAGTCCGCCGAGGCCAGGGCCGCCGAGACCAGAAAGATCCAGAAAGCCGTTCTCCGCAATTCCGGAGTGTGGATTCTGGCCCTGTCCAGCGCCTTTATGTATATGAGCCGCTACGCCATCAACGAGTGGGGCACGATCTTCCTTCAGGAGACTTATGAATATGACCTCAAAGCCGCCGCCGCGATCATCGGCATCAACCCGATCTTCGGAGTGCTGGGAACGGTATTCTCAGGCTGGCTGTCCGACAAGGTGTTCAAGGGAGACAGGAAATATCCCGCCTTCACCGCAGGTGTCCTTGAGGCGATTTCCCTCTACCTGTTCCTGTTCGGAAACGGCAGCCATTTCACGCTCATCCTGTCAATGGTTCTGTTCGGAATCGCCATCGGTGTTCTGATCAGTTTCCTTGGCGGTCTGATGGCCATTGACCTCGTTCCGAGAAAAGCCTCCGGAGCCGCCCTCGGCATCGTAGGAGTGGCCTCCTACGCCGCCGCCGGCTTGCAGAACGTAGTCACCGGCCTCCTTCTGGACAACAATACGGTCGAGGTAGTGAACAAGCTCGGCGAGACCGTGACCAAACACGATTTCACCTACGTCAGCTGGTTCTGGCTAGGCGCCGCCGTCATCTCCTTCCTCCTCCCGATGCTCAACTGGCGTCGCAAGCGGCAGGAGATATAAAAGACTTTGTTCGGATCAACATAAAAGAAGGGTGGCCAATATTTGGTCACTCTTTTTTTTATGTTGATTGTTTTTGGACACTTGCCAAGATAGTAATAATGTGCGAATGATAGCAATGACACTTGAATATCTTTAAGAGATTGCTAACTTTGCCATATATTGTCTTTTGGAATATAAAATGCCTGTACAAAGTGAACAGATTCTGGAGGAAGGGTTGATCAAAACCTTGATTGAGAACAGTTATGAACGTGTCATTCTCAATGATGAGAATGAACTTAAGTCCAATTTCAAAGCTCAGCTTGAGAAGCATAACACAGACGAGCTCAAGCGACACGGCCGCACGTCTTTCACTGAGTCTGAATTTGACAAGATTCTGCTTTATCTTGAAGGTGGAACGCGCTTCGAGAAGGCCAAGAAGCTTCGTGACTTGAAGGAATTTGAACTCGAAAACGGAGAGCGTGTCTGGATTAATTTCTTCGATTCCAAGAATTGGTGCAAGAACGAGTTTCAGGTGGCGAACCAGATAACAGTTGAGGCTAAGAGGAAGAACCGCTTTGACGTTACTATCATTATAAATGGTCTTCCGCTTGTGCAGATTGAGCTGAAGAAAAGGGGCGTTGAACTGAAGCAGGCATATAATCAGGTTCAGAGATACCAGAAGACCGCATTCAATGGACTCTTTGACTACATTCAGCTTTTCATCATCTCCAACGGGGTAAACACCAGATACTTCGCGAATAATCCTAATGGCGGCTATAAGTTCACATTCAATTGGACGACTCCAAACAACGAACCGATAAACAACCTTGAACTCTTCGCCGATGACTTTTTGGCGAAATGCACTCTTGGCAAGATTATAGGCAAGTACATAGTCCTTCACGAAGGAGACAAGATGTTGATGGTATTGCGCCCGTACCAGTATTATGCCGTGGAGGAGATTCTGAAGAAAGTGCAGGAGTCCAATGATAACGGGTATGTATGGCATACAACAGGAGCTGGAAAGACGTTGACCTCGTTCAAGGCTGCGCAGCTGGTTTCGGAAGTCGATGGCGTTGACAAGGTGCTGTTCGTGGTGGACAGACACGACCTTGACACTCAGACACAAGCGGAATATGAAGCGTTCGAGCCAGGGGCTGTTGACAATACTGACAACACAGGCGAACTCATCAAGAGACTAAGCGGAAATTCCAAGATCATCATCACCACCATACAGAAATTGAACTGTGCGGTCACGAAAGACTACTACAACAAGCACCTGCAAGACATTCGTGACAAGAAGGTCGTGATGATTTTCGATGAATGTCACCGCTCTCACTTCGGTGACTGCCATAAGAATATAGTCGGTTTCTTTCACAATCTCCAGATTTTCGGATTTACCGGAACACCGATTTTTCGGGAAAACGCCAGACAGGAACATACCACAGCGGAAGTATTCGGGAAATGTCTGCATAGATACCTGATAAAAGATGCCATAGCTGATGATAATGTGCTTGGTTTCCTTGTTGAATATTATAAAGGACAAGAAGATGTGGACTTGGAATCGGAAACAAGGATGCGGGAGATCGCGCGGTTCATATTGAACAACTTCAATCATTCTACCTTTGACGGTGAGTTCAATGCGATGTTCGCTGTCCAGTCTGTCCCGATGCTCCTTGAATATTACAGGATATTCAAGGAACTGAAACCGTCGATCCGCATCGGCGCGATATTCACTTATTCGGCGAACGAGAGCCAGGATGACAATCTTACTGGAATGGGACAAGGCTTTGAGGATGAGAAAGTGACCGCCGACAAGCTGCAGGAGATAATGGATGACTACAACAGAATGTTCGGCACTGCATACGATGTGCCTCATTTCAGTCTCTATTACGATGACATCAACGAGCGTATGAAGAAGCGCAGGCCTGATATGGAGCCTCTTGACCTGCTGATTGTCGTGGGTATGTTCCTGACCGGATTTGATGCCAAGAAGCTGAACACCTTGTATGTGGACAAGAATCTGGAATGGCACGGTCTCATTCAGGCGTTCAGCCGTACCAACCGCGTGCTCAACGAGAAGAAGCGTTTCGGCAAGATAATCTGTTTCCGCAACCTGAAATCCAATGTGGACGCCGCCATCAAACTTTTCAGTAACAATGAGCCGAATGAATATATCGTCAGAAAACCTTATCTGGAAGTCCGTAAGGATCTCAATCAGAAGATGATTGATTTCCTGAAGAAATATCCGGATCCGGCTTTCATCGACTCTCTGAAGAGCGAGCGTGACAAGAAAGACTTTATACTTGCTTTCAGGGACATCATCAAAGGAAAGACCGAGATCCAGATTTATGAGGATTATACCTCGGAAGATAAGTATTTTGCCATGTCTGAGCAGGAGTATATGGACTTCCGCAGCAAGTACCTTGACATCACAGTCGGTGTTGTGGACAAAGACGATGCTCGGACCGGAACTTTAGAAGAGCCCGAAATCCCTTATGGCGATTCCAAACTTGAAGACATAGACTTCTGCCTTGAGCTGCTGCACAGCGATGTCATCAATGTCGCATATATCCTTGCCCTCATTGAGGATCTGAATCCAGAGAACGAGGATTATGAATCCAGACGTCAGCATATTCTTGACACTATGATAAGGGATGCCGCGATGCGTAACAAGACAAAACTCATTGACGGCTTCATCAAGCAGAACATTGACAATGACAAAAGCGGCTTCATCAGAGCCAAGGCGGACGGGAACATTGACCTCGAAGGCCGCCTGAACGACTATATTTCAAAGGAGAAGTCGAAAGCCATCGCCAATCTGGCCGATGATGAGGGACTTGACAAGGAGTCGTTGCAGAGTTTCTTCAAGGAATACGACTACCTTCAGCGCGAGAAGCCGGAGATCATACAGGATGCCATAATGAGAAAAAAGGTTGGCCTTATCGAACGTAGGAACATCTTCAAACGGGTTATGGCCAGACTTCGTGGCATTATAGACACTTTCAGTTGGGATTAAAAAGACAAACACGATATGAGCGAAGAATTACAGCAGAAACTGCGCACACAGCTTTGGACAGTTGCCAACACACTCAGAGGCAATATGTCCGCCGGTGATTTTATGTACTTCACCCTTGGATTCATATTCTACAAGTATCTTTCGGAGAAAATCGAGCTTCGCGCCAATGAGATACTACAATACGACAACATAGACTTCAAGACCGCCTGGGAAAGCGGTGATGAAGAATTGAAGGAGGAACTGAAAGCGCAGTGCATCCAGGACTTGGGATATTTCGTTGAGCCTGAATACCTGTTCTCCACCATCATATCTATGATTCAGGGAAAAGAGAATATCCTTCCGGCTCTTGAGCGCTCTCTGAAGAAGATTGAAGACAGCACCATCGGACAGGAAAGTGAGGATGACTTTGGTGGCCTGTTCTCCGACATTGACCTGGCTTCGCCGAAGCTTGGAAAGACGGCTGAAGACAAGAACAGGCTCATCAGTGATGTCCTTGTCGCGCTCGACGGCATTGATTTCGGTCTTGAGGATGCGCAAGATATTGACATATTGGGCGATGCGTATGAATATATGATCGGGCAATTCGCCGCCGGAGCAGGCAAGAAAGCCGGTGAGTTCTATACTCCGCAGGAGGTCAGCCAGATTCTGTCGGAAATCGTCATCACCGGAAAGAACAGGCTGAAGACCGTCTATGACCCGACTTGCGGTTCCGGTTCTCTGCTCCTTCGTACCGCTCGCGAAGGCAATGCCGACGAGATATTCGGCCAAGAGAAGAATCCTACCACATTCAACCTTGCAAGAATGAATATGCTTCTTCACGGGGTTAAGTATAGGGATTTCGACATACATAATGGGGATACGCTTGAGGACGATGAGTTCGGAGACAGACAATTTGATGCGGTGGTGGCGAATCCTCCGTTCTCAGCCGAGTGGTCCGCCGCCGCGAAGTTCAATAACGATGACCGTTTCAGCAAGGCCGGAGTTCTGGCTCCGAAATCCAAGGCCGACTACGCTTTTATCCTGCATATGGTCTATCACCTCAACGATGGCGGCACAATGGCTTGCGTGGCTCCTCACGGCGTGCTTTTCCGAGGCGCGTCCGAGGGCAAGATCCGTGAATATCTGATCGAGAAGAAGAACTACATCGATGCTATTATCGGTCTCCCGGCGAACATCTTTTACGGCACAAGCATCCCGACCTGTATTCTGGTGATGAAGAAATGCCGCAAAGAGGATGACAACATCCTGTTCATCGATGCCAGCAAGGAGTTCGAGAAGGTCAAGACGCAGAACAAACTCCGCCAGGAGCACATCGACAAGATTGTCAGCACCTACCGTGAGCGTAAGGAGATTGAGAAATACAGCCATTGCGCCACCCTGCAGGAAATCAAGGATAACGAATACAACCTCAACATTCCGCGTTACGTGGACACCTTCGAAGAGGAGGAAGAGATTGACATCAAGGCCGTGATGAGTGAGATCAAGGAGCTGGAGGCCAAACGCGCCGAGCTGGACGCCCAGATTGACGTGTACCTCAAGGAACTCGGCATTATCTAATCCCTAATCAAGAATTTGACTGACAGACAATCGTTATGAGTGATACTCGTAAAACTACAAAACCTAATGTCCCGAATTTGAGATTCCCAGGGTTTGAGGGTGAATGGGCAAGATGCACGCTTGGGGAAATCGGAGAGCCTTACATTGGTTTAACTTATAGTCCTGCTGATGTTGTCAGCGAAGGAGGGACCATTGTTTTTCGCTCTTCTAATATTCAGAACGGTGAGATAGATTATTCTGATATTGTCCGGGTCAATAAGATAATCAAGGACAGCATTATCACTAGAAAGGATGACCTGCTCATCTGCGCGAGAAATGGGAGTCCCCGACTAATTGGGAAAAATGCTCTATTAAAAGAAGCTGATGAGGGTCAGACATTTGGAGCATTTATGCTGGTGTTCCGTTCTAATGACAACCATTTCGTACATCAGCTTCTTTGTACAAAGGGCTACAATTCTCAAGTTAGTGAAAATCTTGGCGCAAGAATAAACCAGATAACGACATCCAATATAAGGGATTTTGAGTTTTGTTTTCCACAATCTACAGCGGAGCGAAACAAGATTGCTGGTTTTCTTGATCTGATAGACGAGCGCATCGCAGTTCAAAGCAGGCTCATTGAAAAGTTACAGTCCTTAATCGGGGGAATTGCGCAACATTGTATCAAAGAAGCAATAAGTGGAAGCATGTGTATAAAACTTGGTGATATTTGCAAAATTACCACAGGAAAACTTGATGCAAATGCACAAGTAGATAATGGGCTTTATCCTTTTTTTACTTGCGCAGAGCAACCATTCAAAATTGATAATTTCGCTTTTGACACAGAAGCTTTACTAATCTCTGGGAATGGCGCTAATTTGGGATATGTAAATTATTATAATGGAAAGTTTAATGCTTACCAAAGGACATATGTATTAGATGCATTCTCCGAAAATATCCAGTATATTAAATGGGCGTTGAAAGTATTGCTGCCCAAAAGAATTGCAATAGAAAAGAGTTCCAGCAACACTCCTTATATAGTATTATCTACTCTCAGTGATTTAAGGTTACCAATTCCCAGTAAGGGCAATCAATGCCATATGGCAGAATTAATGCAATCTTTAGAGAGAAAACTATCAAACCAAATCGCATTGAAGAGTTCTTATAATATGTTGAAGCAATATTTGCTCCGTCAGATGTTTATATGAACATTTGGCGAAACAGGTACTTCTTTGTCTGATAAAAGGAAGGGCTATTCTCTTCTGTTTCAAACTTTGAGTACAATGCTATATAGGTTTCTCCTTTTGGGAAAACGAGTCTAGAAAGTTAGCTGCATTATGGTTTTAGACACCCTATCGGAACAACCAGAACTCCATCTTCCGGACGTTTGTAGGCGAATTTGCCGATGCCAGTCAAAACCATCATAAACGAAGGTGTTTTCATTCTGGTAGAGTCAATTTTTGAAGATAATGTCTTAAGGCTTTCCGCACCCTCTCTGATTGGTTCGGTTCCGCCTATCTTCACTTCTACCAATCCATAAGAACCATTCCTTAGATGTATGACCGCATCACATTCAAGGTTGTTCTTGTCCCTATAATGATAGACCTTGCCATCCAGTGCATCCGCATATACGCGAAGATCTCTTATGGCCAATGTCTCAAAAATAAACCCGAATGTCTCCATATCATTTATCAAGTCCTTAGGCCCCATACCCAATGCCGCAGTGGCTATTGACGGATCAATAAAATACCGCGTGTCTGAAGTTCTTATTGCCGTCTTGCTCCTTAAGTTTGGATTCCAGGCAATAGAATCCTCGATAACGAAAATTTCTTTTAACGCCTTGATATAACTGTAAACAGTACTGTCTGACATCCGCTCATCTCCGTTGCTTTTGATGTCCGCAAGGATGGTTCCGACAGTTGCCTGTGTGCCTTGGTTTCTGGCGTATGAGCGCATAATCCTCTTTGTCAATTCTTCATCCCTGTCAATATCATCAACCCGTTTAATATCATTGCTTACAACAGAATCATAATAGTCGAATGCCTGGGCCAACGCCGCCTTCTCACTCTTTTTCAGAACAGCCTTTGGCCAACCTCCACGACAAGTAAGATAAGCGAGCCTGTCCAAGTCTATGTTGCTGACGCCATCAACAGTGTCTGGATTGATGAACAATTCCTCCAAACTGACATCTCCTGTGGAATCCTCCGACTCCCATAGGGACATAGTACGTAATCTCAGGCGGGAGATACGTCCGGTCCCAGTGTGATGGATATTCTCCTCCTCAATGATGTTTCCACTCTCATCTTTCTTCGGTTTTGGCGGTACAGCGGAACCAGTGAGCATAAATTGACCGTCCTCGTTACGCTTATCGACCTCATTCCTTACCGCATCCCAAAATTGAGGCGCAATCTGCCATTCATCAATAAGCCTGGGTGTTTCTCCCGCAAGAAGCCTTGAAATGTTCGTTCTCGCCAGAGCTAGATTTTGGCCAAGAGTGTCCGTGTCGGCCATTGATAGAATGCTTCTGGCCTGTTGCGTTGCCAACGTCGTCTTTCCGCAATACTTAGGCCCCTCTATGAGAACGGCACCGAAGGCTTCTAGTTTCTCTGCAAGCAGGCGGTCTGCCACTCTATTTTTATATCCATTCATCCAGCAGTAAATTTTGGACAAAAATAATGATTTATCTTGTTAAAAACAAGGATGTTAAATGAAATTTGATACGACAGTTGGCCGATTTTTGATACGACAGTTGGCCGATTTTTGATACGACAGTTGGCCGATTTTTGATGCGACAGTTGGCCAGAGATTAAGGATTCTCTGCAAGGTCGTACTGGGAACTGTATATTTTAGCCCTGTTTTGATTCAAGTACTCGAACAATTTCAGCCGGAGTCACCACGAATGGTCTGATAGGGAAATGCTTGATATTTCCAGTTATGAGGTAAGAATCCTCTTTTGACAATGCTATCTCATAAAAGACGACATCTTTTGGATCTGGAAACTCTACATCCACCGCAGGAGTTCTGTCAAGACATAGGCCATCTGTCACAATTGCTTTAAGGACTGTCTCAATCAAGGTTTTATCCAAATGAAATTTTTCCCTTGAAAGTACAGACCGATACTCCTGAAGAATCTCATCATTATACAGTGGGACAATCCGTTCCGTCACAATAGCCCGAAAGACTTTCATCGGGTTGGAATCTATTGATTATGAAATCAGTGCTGAAACAAGTACGTTGGTATCGACTACTGCAAATATCCTATCGCTCATTGCGCACCTCCTGAATCTCCGCATTGATTTCATCCAGAGACATATCCTGCGCGCCGGCCTCTTTAGCCTGCGCCCTCATTTCGATAAATGCGTTCCAGGCATCCTGATTTATCTGTCTCTTTGAAGACGCCTTTATCTCAAACGGAATCTTTCTTTCCCGTACAACAGCTTTCATAAAGACAGTTATGGCAGCGGTGCTGGTGAATCCAAAATCATCGCATATCATATCGAACTTCTTCTTCAGAGTCTCATCCACTCTCATAGATAATGTTGACTGTGCCATAATATTAATATTTTGGTTTTGACACAAAAATAATACAACGTATTGACAAACGCAATACAAATCATTCTTGACATCAAAAAAAACATCGATCTCGCATATTTCCTCATAATCTCTAATGTGCGCGGTTTCAAATAAACTATTTCAATCAGTTAAAGGAGTTGTCATCCCATTATCAGGCATAAGCAATATCGTTAAGGGTAAGCAAATTAATGGAGACTTTCTTGCGGAGGTTGGAGAATACTATGTTATGAATGGAGGTACAGAGCCATCTGGCTATTATGACAATTATAATGTAGAAGCTAACACCATATCTATAAGTGAGGGTGGAAATTCTTGTGGTTATGTACAATTCAATCGAATGCCATTTTGGAGTGGTGGACATTGTTATACTATTCAGGACATAGTTTCGGATGTGGAAACATTATACTTGTATCATTACCTGAAATCAAAAGAAGATTCCATAATGAAACTTCGCATAGGTACCGGTTTACCTAATATTCAGAAGAAAGATTTGGCTGAATTCAAAGTGATAATCCCGGCCATAGAACAACAGCGAACAATTTCGAATATTTTATCATTGCTTGAAAGAAAAACCGAAATTGAGGGACGAATGTTGATCGCTATGCGTACGGAAAAGCAATATCTACTTCATCAGATGTTCATATAAACATCTTGCGGAGCAGGTATTGCTTCTGTTGGTGCAGTCTTCCTAAATATTCTATTTCCAAGCCGATCTTGCTTAAAATCAATGAGATGTTTTGCCCCATCGCTATCTGTTTATTCATGTCAGGGATATAGACAGGAATATTACATAACCCCTCGTAAGAGAGACACAAACGCACGCTGCCTTCCAGACGTTTCATCATTTCGTAGAAAAATTGTTGGGAAGTGAAGAATGCCTCCATATATTCAGGAATAATGCTAGCCTTTGTTCTGAAACAGACATACATCGGACTGACAATGCCCACATCAAATTTTGTTAAGCGTGCGATGGAACCAACATTGATTCTCGCTGGGTTATATGCAAAATTATTCCTCTTAACAATCTTATAATTAGACGTATCCTCACTAGCGACAGTTCTATCTTCAAATTGCTCAGACTGCTTTACAAAACCTTGCTTATTACTAACTGATAGAACATTGCTGTAAAGGCCATTTTTATTGCGGACGGAGACTTGTTCTATAAAATCTCCCAAGCGGCCATTGGCCTTTGACTGCTTAAACATCTTTTCAACAATCGCGCACCTTAGCTTCTTCAAATCCTCAATGAGCCTGTTTTGAACTGCGATACGCTCGTCGAGGAGAGATAAAAACCTTGATATTTTCTTCTGCTCCGCCAAACAAGGATTGACGGTTTTGACACCCTTCAGGTGTTCTCCATAAAGATGAACAACAGAAACCCCTTGTGCGACCTTTGCTATATCATATTTGCGTTTGCCATTTAATTGATAGCTCACGAAAGAGCCATCGTAGTTATGCAGTCGTATGATATTCAAATCTCCCCCCAAAAGGATGCCATCTTTGATAACACATCGAGCTGTTGCAATATCCTCTGCTGTTTCACCAGAGCATGGGATAATAACATCATTGGCCTTGCTTCTTACTAGTTTTGTATTATCAATATCCGTTCTGCTAATTACTTCTGTTATCGTCTCCGTTTTATATTTTGTATATAGTTCACCATATAAGATGCACGGCTCACCATTATCAGATAATTGATCTTTAGATATACCAGCCCCCTTGTAAATGTCAGCAATTTCGGATAAACGTTCCTCTTTCCACTCCCCGGTGAACTCCGGGAATCTGAGAGACGGGCTCAAAAGGCAAGATTATCTTTAATTGTTCAAATGAGTGGCGGATTTCGGGCAACGTTTTCGCCACATAATGATTCCATAGCGTGTCACGTGACACTCTTCGGCAACGAAATCACACTAAAACGTCGCTGGATAATCCACGCTTACCACAACGGTGGCATTTCCCTTAGATAATGCTGCCGTCGAATGAACTTTTGACGTCGACGGGAGCAATATCGCTTTTTTATGATCCTTTAGCTGTGTGTAAAGATGATTTTCCACAAGACTTAAATCATAGTCGATTTCCCGTTCCATTATAATTACCTTTCACAAAATTAAGAATCATTATGGAGACAAAAACCATCAAAGAGATCGCATTGGCTTGGAAAGATGACAAGCGATGCTATGTAAAGCGGTCAACATTCGCTGCTTATGTGCTTATTCTGGAGAATCACATCTTGCCTTCATTTGGCGAGTGTGATACTCTGAATGATAGTCGGGTACAGGATTTCGTCTTACGGAAACTGGACAGCGGACTCTGCGTCAAGACGGTGAAGGACATTCTCATTGTTTTGAAAATGGTGATGAGGTTCGGCGTGAAGAACGGGTGGATGAACCACTGCGAATGGGATATCAAATATCCGACGACAGAGTCCAGTAATGAAATCGAGGTACTGACGGTGGCGAACCATAGGAAGATTCTCGAGTTCGTCAAGTTGAACTTCACGTTCCGTAACCTCGGAATCTACATCAGTTTGACTACGGGGCTACGCATCGGTGAGATCTGCGGATTGAAGTGGTCCGACATAGATGTCGTTAACGGTACGATAACAGTAAGGCGCACCATTGAGCGCATATACATCATCGATGGCGAAAACAAACACACGGAACTCATTGTCAATACTCCCAAGACAAAGAACTCTTGCCGAGATATACCGATGTGCAAGGAACTGATGGCGATAGTCAAACCTTTGAAGAAAGTTGTCAATGATGATTTCTACGTGCTGACCAATGAGGAAAAGCCAACGGAACCACGGACATACCGCAATTATTATCATCGACTGATGAAACGCCTCGGAATCCCACGTCTGAAATATCATGGGCTCAGGCACAGCTTCGCGACACGTTGCATCGAGAGTAATTGTGACTACAAGACTGTCAGTGTGCTGCTCGGACACGCCAACATAACGACAACTCTGAATCTGTACGTGCATCCGAATATGGAGCAAAAGAAGCGTTGTATTTCCAAGATGCTTAAATCGCTCGGGAAGTAAGTCTTGGAAAACCCAATGAATATTCTTGAATCTGTTCCAATTACGGGAACATATTCTTATCTTGCGTGATATTGGAAAGCGTTTATGTTTATGGACAGGAGGATATTCATAACATATTTATTGATTTGTGTCTGCGCTCTTTGCGGGGCGCGGGAGAGACAGGAGAGACACAGGTACGAGATTCGCTTTGACACTCCGGCCTCGCTTCGGCGGCAGCCGACGTGGTGTGGGGGAGAGGATCCGGAATGGGAGTCACGGTCGCTGCCGCTCGGGAACGGGAGCATCGGGGCCAATATGCTGGGGTCTATTCAGGCGGAGAGGATCACGCTCAATGAGAAAAGTCTCTGGAGAGGCGGTCCGGGAACTTCCGGCGGGGCGGAACATTATTGGAACGCCAACAAGGAGTCGGCTGGAGTCCTTCCTGAAATCCGCGGCGCTTTCGAGGCTGGCGATTACGACAAGGCGGCGGAACTGACCCGGAAGAACTTCAACGGGCTTGTGGCTTACGACAGTTCGGAAGAGAAGGAATTCCGTTTCGGCAGTTACACGACTGCCGGGGAACTGAAAATCTGGACGGGGATTGATTCGGCCTCTGTCACGGATTATCACCGGGTTCTGTTACTTGAAGATGCCGTGGCACGGGTGACTTTCAGCAGCGGAGGGGTAAACTATTCAAGGGAATATTTCATCTCGTACCCGGCGAACGTGATGGTGATGCGGTTCCGTGCCGACCATCCCGGAATGCAGAGTCTAAGGCTTGAATATTCACCTAATCCCACCGCTGACGGCAGTGTAAAGCCTGACGGGAAGGATGGCCTTGTATATTCAGGAAGATTGAAAAACAATCAGATGGAGTACGCCGTGCGCGTCAGGATGACGGTCAAGGGTGGCTCGTTTTCCAATAGGGGCGGTGTGCTGGAGGCTTCGGGTGCGGATGAGGCCGTGTTTTATCTGTCCGCCGACACCGATTACAGGATGAACTATGATCCGGATTTTGGCGACCCTAAGGCCTATGTCGGAGTGGAGCCGTCAGTGACGACCGAAAGAAGGATGAAGGCGGCGCTTGCGAAAGGCTACGATGCTCTGCTGGACGAGCATATTTCCGACTATTCCTCATTGTTCGGTCGGGTCGATCTGTCGTTGGGAGGAAATTCCGCTCCAGTCGATCTGTCCACTCCTGAACGCCTTGAACGTTATCGCTCTGGTGCTTCCGATCCTGGTTTGGAGGAACTTTACTACCAGTTCGGCCGCTATCTGCTGATCGCCTCCTCCCGGCCCGGCAACCTGCCCGCCAATCTTCAAGGAATATGGCACAATGGCATTGACGGCCCGTGGAATGTGGACTACCACAACAACATCAACATCCAGATGAACTACTGGCCGTCCTGCTCCGCCAACCTGCCGGAATGCGCCGAGCCATTCTTTGAATATGTCCGCTCGCTCGTGAGGCCGGGAGAGAGGGTGGCACGCTCGTACTACGGAGCTCGTGGCTGGACCGCGTCGATCTCCGGGAATCCTTTCGGGTTCGCCTCCCCTTTGACTTCCGAGGATATGACCTGGAACCTTTGTCCGATGGCCGGTCCGTGGCTCGCCACACATCTGTGGGATTACTACGACTTCACACGTGACACTGCATTCCTTCGTGACACGGCTTATGAAATCCTCCGCTCAAGTGCCCGTTTTACAGTCGATTACCTTTGGCATAAGCCTGACGGTTCGTACTCCGCCGCTCCGTCCGCATCGCCGGAACACGGCCCTGTTGACGAGGGTGCCACTTTCTCTAATGCGGTGGCGAGGGAAATTCTGCTGGACGCGGCGGCAGCCGCTGAGATTCTCGGTCTGGATGAAGAGGAACGATCCGAATGGCTTTCCGTGGAAAAAGCCCTGCCTACGTACAAGGTCGGCCGTTTCGGTCAGCTGATGGAATGGTCAAAGGACATAGACAATCCTGATGACCATCACAGGCACGTCAACCACCTGTTCGGGCTTCATCCGGGCCACACTCTGTCTCCTTTGGCTACTCCCGAGCTCGCCGAGGCCGCCAGAGTCACCTTGAACCATAGGGGAGACGGGGCCACAGGCTGGAGTATGGGCTGGAAACTGAACCAATGGGCACGATTGTATGACGGAGACAGAGCCTACAAACTGTTCAGGAATCTTCTTGGGAACGGTACTCTGGACAATTTGTGGGACACCCATCCTCCGTTCCAGATCGACGGCAATTTCGGCGGCACCGCAGGCATCACCGAAATGCTGTTGCAGAGCCACTTGGGATTCATACATCTGTTGCCGGCGCTTCCTTCCGCCTGGCCTGACGGCAAAGTCACCGGCCTTCTTGCCCGAGGCGGCTTCGAGGTCGATCTCGAATGGTCCGCCGGCAGGCTGACAAAAGCCGTCATCCATTCCCGCGCCAGCTCCCGATGCGCCCTCCGCAACGGTCAGACCACCCTGGAATTCGACACAAAGCCAGGGATTGCTTACCACATCACGTTCTGAAACGGCGAATTAATATTCATGACGAGGCTTTTGAAGTGAATATTTTATGCCCCCAATTCTGGATATCCTCGTCTCGCTTCCGGGGCTTCGTTGGGTGAGCCTTATGTTCAGGATGCTACCTGCATCTCGGTTGACGGAGGAAAGACCTGGACCAGGATTTCCGGAGAGAACGGAGCCTCCTTCTTTGAAAGTGTCAAGGCTGATGAGTCCTCCTCCAAGGTCACATTGGTCCTGGCTGACGGAACGGTGATCGAGGTGCCGTTTGTGAAAGATTTTATGTTCGCTTTTGCCGAGTCCGAGGTCAAGGCGACCACCGCTCATTCCGTCTGCACTCCTTCGTCTGATGCCGCCTACTATCTTATGAAGCACGCCAACGACACGCAGTGGAGCGTGATTGACCAACAGGAGCAGGCCGATAGCCGGACTTGTCGGTACCTATTCTGACGGAAAGATTGAGTTCGCTGACAACGGAGCGGTCGGAGGTTCGTACACTCTCCAAGGATATTGCTGGGTGGCCTTTGATTCGGATGGCAATCCTGTGGGCAGGGCTGACGCTGTAATCCCGGTCAACATCTCTTTCGAGAAATCGGCACAGACGGCTTCCGTTGCCGCTAAGAGCAGTGCGGAAATTTCCGGCCGTACTGTCGCGGACCGGACAAATGCACGTGATTCGAGAAGTCAGATGCTCTTTGGATTTGATATAGAGTAATTTGTCCCGCGATAACAGACAACGCGCTCCCTGGCACGGAAATCCGGCAGGGAGCGCGTTTTTTGTTAAAGGGCCAGACTTGTTGACGGAGGTTTTCTTTGGTCAGGACCGGCCGAATCTCCAGGCAAGGAGGGCGGCCAGATTCTCATCGGACTCCTTCCGCCACGATCTTTGGCAGGAGGTGATGTCAAGATATTCATCCTTGAGTCCGCTGTGGTCGAAAGCGAAGCCGAGCGAAGGATCTTCGGCGACCATATTCCTGACTTTGGTGTACATCTCCAGAAATCTGGCTCTCAGCGGACCACAGAGGACGAAGCCCTCATCGCAGTCGGACCAGTTGAGGTCACTGCCTGAAGTGCAGACACTTGAGGCTTCGATGTACTGCCTGAGCGCCAGGAATGTAAGGCCTGACTCGTTCAGAAAGTTTCCGTACTCCTCCCGCGCGAAGCTGAGCGCAAGGATGAACGGGACTTCCTCGCCGGCCTTGTGACGTTTATAGACCGCGCTCTCAAGACTTTTGATCCTTTCGAGATACTCTTTGGACATTTCCTTGATCAGGTCAAGGCTCATCTTCACATTCCCGCCTTCCGTCCAGGCGACAAGCTGGCATTTGTCGTTGTTCATACGCACAAAATATTTCAAAGAACATAGTGGTTGACAAGACGCTGTCGGCCAACCACATAACACCGGCCACCCGGTTCCTGCTGTCAGGGTACAATACACCCTCCTTAGGACCTTCGTCCGGCTTTGTGCGTATGTAAGGAATGATGTGTCAGTGCATTCTGCTGTGCGATTACAATCACAAAAGTAATGAATATTTTTGATAATCCACAATGATATTCATATATATTTTGTGGAACGCGGATTGAAATCTATTAAGGGGACTATTATAGGAGTTGGCCAACATTTCTCTTATGGCACTGATATGTAAACAATTGCGACCCATCGATATTCCTGCGCAAGAATCTGTATGTAAAGGACCTAATCTCCATCGTAGAATAAGACAAGGTGTAGCGGAAGATCCCTGGCTTATGCATCGGGTGAAAAAGGTGGCTTTCCGCACCCGACTCCAATCAGGGATGTCTCTCCGGGTGTATAACCACCATTTTTTCACCCGGAATAATAGTTGTTTGGATCTGAGCCGACAATGCCACGCGCCAAGGTTGATGAATGAATGTCGCCCACTGTTTTCTTCCCCTAACCAAAACCAGACGTCTTGTCCTTGTTGGTACACCAGAAGCGCGTTTCAGTCCATCCCGAGCTTTTCCTTCACTTTCGACCAGAAGGATGTATGTTGGACTATCGGGGTGCTGTACGCATCGATGATGTCCTTCGGCTCAACATTCAGATTCATGACCGTATTGATTTGGATGGGCAAAGGTAGCCAATAAAAGGATGCGAGTCAACCTTGCGGGGAGAATAGGCTTTTTGCTCTGAGTCTTTTCTGAAAACAGCAACATTATTCAACGCAAGCCGGGAAATATTCGTAAATTTGCGGTTCGCTAATCGCTGAACTATGACGGAGGAAGGAAAGATAATCATCAAAGGGGCAAAGGTCAACAACCTTAAGGACATCACGGTTGAGATTCCGAGGAACAAACTTGTGGTGGTGACAGGCATTTCGGGCTCGGGAAAGTCGTCATTGGCTTTCGACACTTTGTTCGCCGAGGGACAGAGGCGTTTCGCTGAGAGCCTGTCCTCGTACGCGCGTCAGTTTCTTGGAAGGATGAGCAAGCCTGATGTGGAGTCCATAGAAGGCATACCGCCGGCGATAGCCATTGAGCAGAAGGTCAATGTCAAGAATCCACGCTCCACCGTGGCCACCACCACCGAGATTTACGACTACCTCCGCATCATCTTCGCGAGGATAGGCCGGACATATTCCCCGATCAGCGGCAAGGAAGTCAAGTGTCACAGCGTCAATGACGTGATGGCTAGCATATTGAGCGGTGATTCAAGGACGGCGTATATTCTCGCCGACCTGAATTGGTCCGCCAGGGAGGACAAGGTCGAGTTGATGCTCCGCCTGAAGGAGGAGGGATATTCCCGTTTCTTTGGCGACGATGGCATCATCCGCATCGAGGACATCATGAGGATGGCTGACAAGGGGAAATATCCTGAACATCTTAACCTGTTGATCGACCGTCTGAAACTGCCCATATTCAAAGAGTGTCTGCCATATTCGGAAGACGGCTCTCCGTGGCCACAGAACGATTGGGAGGATCTACAGACAAGACTTCGCTCCTCGATTGACACGGCGTTCAGGGTGGGCGAGGGCAAGCTTATCCTCCGCAAGGACAATTCCGTTGAGGAATATTCCAACCGTTTTGAACTGGACGGAATGACGTTCCGCCAGCCTGATGAATATCTCTTCTCGTTCAACAGCCCTCTTGGGGCGTGCCCGGTCTGCGGAGGCCTCGGAAAGATCATCGGGGTCAGCGAGGACCTTGTGATTCCGGACAAGACCAAAAGCATCTACGATGGTGCGATCGCCTGCTGGAAGGGTGAGTCGATGGGCTGGTTCAGGGATCATCTGATCAAGGTGGCGCCTCGTTATGGGATTCCGATTTTTGAGCCGTACTGCAATCTGCCGCAAAAGGTCAAGGACATCATCTGGGACACACACAGTGTTGAGGGGGATGACAGTACCCTCATCGGAATCAACGAGTTCTTCAAGTGGGTTGAGTCCAACAGGTACAAGATCCAGTACAAGTACATGTTGAGCCGATTCTCTGGAAGGACCACCTGTCATGCTTGTCACGGCACGAGACTCCGTCCTGAGGCATTGTACGTGAAAGTCGGAGGGAAGACGATCGCGGAACTGCTTGACATGAACGTGGATGAGCTTCTTGACTTCTTCACGGACTTGAAGTTGACAGACTACGAGAACACGATTGTTCGCAAGGCCGTTGAAGAGATCGTCTCTCGTCTGAGGTACATAAAGGATGTCGGTCTGGCGTATCTGACCCTGAGCCGGGCATGCAACACCCTTTCCGGTGGCGAAAGTCAGAGGATCAATCTGGTGACAGCTCTGGGAAGCTCGCTGGTCGGCTCGATGTACATTCTTGACGAACCAAGCATCGGCCTGCATCCACGTGACACGGACCGGCTTATCGGAGTCCTGCGCAAGCTCAGGGACATCGGCAACACGCTTGTCGTGGTGGAGCACGATGAGGAGATCATCCGCGCGGCCGATGTGCTGATTGACATGGGACCGTACGCCGGAGTGAACGGTGGCCGGATAGTTTTCCAAGGCCGGACCGATGATAAGATTCCGGAGAAGGTGATGAACAGTTCGCTGACGCTCCAGTACCTGACGGGGCGGCGTTCCCGCTATGTCAGGGAGAAACATCCGTGGACATATTCAATCACCGTGGAAGGCGCTCAGGAGCACAATCTTAAGAATATAGATGTGCAGTTCCCGCTGGGAGTGCTGACCGTTGTGTCGGGAGTCAGCGGCAGTGGCAAGTCGTCCCTTGTGGGGGACATCCTCTATCCTGCTCTCTACCGCATGATCAACCAGACCGGCGACCTTCCGGGAATATTCAGGAAAATCTCCGGCAACACCGACCGCATCAAGAATGTTGAATATGTCGACCAGAACCCGATAGGGAAGAGCTCACGCTCCAACGCCGTGACCTATCTCAAGGTCTATGATGACATCCGCAAGCTCCTCGCCGAGCAGCAGTACGCCAAGATCAACGGCTACACTCCGTCCTTCTTCTCGTTCAACCAGGACGGCGGCCGCTGCCCGGAATGTCAAGGGGACGGTTTCGTGCGCATTCCGATGCAGTTCATGGCTGACGTGACGATGGTCTGCGAGACGTGCGGCGGCAAGCGCTTCAAGCCGGACATCCTTGAGGTCAGGTTCAAAGGCAAGAACATCGACGACATCCTGAACATGAGCGTCGAGGAGGCGATCTCGTTCTTCGGATCGCAGCCTGAGGACCTTTCCAAACAGATCGCCCGCAAACTTCAGCCTCTTGTGGATGTGGGGCTTTCCTACATCAAACTCGGGCAGAGCTCGTCAACCTTGTCCGGTGGAGAGAGTCAGAGGATCAAACTGGCTTGGTTCCTGTCCAAGAACGAGGAAGATCCGATGAACGGCCGGAAAAAGATTCTGTTCCTCTTTGACGAGCCGACGACCGGCCTGCATTTCTACGATGTGGAGAAGTTGCTGAAAGCCTTTGACTTCCTGATTCGTAACGGGCACACCGTGATTGTGGTGGAGCACAATCTGGATGTGATCAAGGCGGCGGACTGGGTGATCGATCTCGGTCCGGAGGCCGGTGACAATGGCGGACAGGTGGTCTTCGCCGGTACCCCTGAGGACATGGTCAAGAATGGACTGTCCTGGACCGCGAAGTACCTTCGTGGGTAGGATACTGCAATGCTTTTTAGGTCAGAAAAAAGGCAAATTCCAAATTTTGCACGTTACCAAAATTTGAAATTTGATTTTTCTGACCTTGATAAAGAATCTGGTATATTCTTTTATTGTCACTGTTTCTGGTCGGCAAATCTTGTCGATGGTCACTGAATTGTAACTATTTCTGGTCACTGAGCTTGTCGAAGTGACCAGATTTGAGCTTGCCGAAGTGACATGATTAATCTTTCCAGTAGAACGAGATGTAATTCTGAAGAGGTCTCCGTTTGTTTTCCGGAGGTAGGGTCATGAAATCTCCGTAGGAGTCGCGCAGTATCTTGTCGTAGCCTTTCCAGACAAAGAACTCGCTGTCTTCGAAAGGCATTTTGACATATTCACTGATCTCGTCGTCATCGAAAAACTCGTTGGTCCCGGAGTCTGGACAACAAAGTTGCGACCAATGATGGCTTTCGGCGGGGGAGACCAATGATATCAATGTGTTCATGTCCTTGACAATGTCGGCGGGATTTCGCTTGATAAGGCGTGGATGAGTCCTTTTCAAGACCCAAATTTTCAGTCTTTTCCTAACGGATAATCTGGATGATGAGATTGTGTGCACTCTGCGTATTCCGACATTGAACTTCATGAGCAGAAGTAGGGAATCGTAGATTCTGTCAAAAGTGTCCTTGTCGTCAGGTACCCTGTCAACCGGGAATATGTCAATCCAGACCCCGACATCCTTTTTCACCCAAGGAATGCAACTTGACGCAAGAGTCTTTTTGGTGTCACAGACCCTGCCGAAAGCGATGTAGCAGTCTGGAGTGTTACGACTGTCTATGAATGAGTACAGCTTTGACTTGTAGATGGTTCTGAACTTTTCATAGTCCTCGCGCGGCATCATGATGTCCACGTCGTCATCCCACGGAATGAACCCTTTGTGGCGGACCGCGCCGAGCATAGTGCCGTAGCCTAATGAATATCTTATATTGTTCTTTTCGCAGAATCCGGCCACATCCTTGAGTATGTCAAGACTGAACTGTTGAAGCTCCTGAAGTGTGAGGTGTCTCATTGCTGTCACTAACTTAGTTTGTAAACGTTCTTCCCGTTGATGTAGTCCTCCTGGACACGAGCCATCGCGATGATCTCCTCCTTTGTCAGAAGATAAAGGTTCTGCTCCGGGTTGAGAATTTGTGAGACGAACTCTCTGATCTCGTATCTAAGCCCTTCTCCCATAAATGGATAGAAACATTTCCTGTTCATGTTCTGATCCTCGAACCGAAGCTCGAAATAGTCCGTCTTCCACCACGGGGCCGGGACATAGATGTAGCCCTGTGTCCCGGAGATGACCATATTTCCCTCCGTCTTGGCTCCGAGTCCGACTTGGAATGAAGCGGTGGCGTTGTCGTAACGGAACACAGCCTTGGTGTACATATCTACATCATTCTTCATTATCGAGTAGAAGTTGATGTTCCGGATGTCGCGCCCCAACAGCTTTATTATAGGCAGGAGAGGGAAGCACGCGTTCTCGTTCATGCTGCCACCGAATCTTGCGTGGTCGAGTTTCGAGGAGTTTTCGTCGGTCAGGGTGGTCACTGAAGCGTTGATGTCCACGATTTTTCCGATCACGCCGGATTTCAGCATAGAGACAAGGTGTCTGAACGCCGGGCAGTATGCTGTCTTATGCGCCACCATCAGGGTCCTCTCCTTGGCCCCGGCTATCGAGAACAATTCCACCGCCTCGGAAAGATGCAGGACAAATGGGGTCTCCGCCAGCACGTGTTTCCCTGCCAGAAGGGCCGCTTTGGCATATTCATAATGAGTGTAGTGTGGAGAGGCCACATAGACGGCGTCGCAGTTGGCCAGCAGCTCGTCAAGTGTCCGGGCCGCCATCGGTATCCCGTTCGCCAGGCAGAACTTCCGGCATTCCTCCTGATCGGGATTGTAGGCCGCGCTGACCGTGTTGCCGCTGACGAACTTCGCCTCCGGCACGAATCTTCCGGCTATGCTGCCGGTCCCGATTATTCCGATCCTCACCGAGATCTGCTCCTCCCTTAGCATCGTGCTTGAGATGCCTTGTGTGCGTGGCAGATAGACCACCTCGCAGTACTCTTTGAGATAGTCGAAGTAGCCTTCCCAGTCCGATCCTATGGCGAAGACATCCACGTTGTATTTCTGGATGTCGTCGATCTTCTGCCCTTTGTACTCCTCGATGATCACCTCATCGACGTAGCCCGTCTCCTTGACCGCCTGGACACGTTTCATCACGCTGTCCCTTGTGTTCATCTTCCCGCGCTCAAGATCGAAGTTGTCAGTGGTCACCCCCACAATCAGCCAATCACCAAGCTCCTTTGCCCTGCGCAGCAGATTGATATGCCCTTGATGCAGTACATCAAAGGTACCGTAGGTGATGACAATCCTCCCGTGCGGGCGGTCGCCGCCTATGTTGGGAATATCCTTACTCATCAATCTCTGTCTCGATTAAGTGGATGCGCTCTGCCAAGGTCCGGAGCTCCTCGTCAGTCTGAAGCCCCATATGTGAGATCCTGTAGAATCCCGGAAGCGAGCCTGGCATAATGAATGTCTCGTAACGCTCTATCAGTCCTCTGAATATCCTGCGCTCGGCTGTGTCCTTTGTCTGGATGGCCGTGATGGCGTGGGACGGATTCTCGGCCGGCATTGTCCAGCCGTACCTGCGGCACTCTTCTCTGAACACCTCAGCCCTGTGACGGACTTGCGAGATGTTGTACATCTCACCTCCCTGAACTTGAATCTGCCTGAGCCTCGCGTTGAGCTGGAGGTAGATGAGGGTGGCCGGGCTGAACGGGGTCTGCCCCCTTTTGAGATTGCCCAGGTTGTCCTCAAAGTCCCAGTAGTAGCCTCTGTGGGCATATTCATAGCCTTCCAGCCTTTTGCTGATGAACAGGATCGACAGTCCCGGAGGAATATTCAGACCCTTCTGGGTGCTTGTGACGCAGATGTCGATTCCAAGCGCGTCCATATCCAGCTCTTCGGCGAGGAATGAGCTGATGACATCGACAACCAATGAGACATTGTGCCTGTGGCATATCCCTGAGATCTTCTCAAGGTTGAATATCTGGCCGGTCGAGGTTTCGTGGTGCTGGCAGAGGAACACTTCGGGGCTCTCGGCCTCCACTGTCCGCTCCAGCTCGTCATAGTCGATGTCCTTGGCGAAGGGAACCTTGAAGTCAACCACCGGAACTCCGTAATATTCACAGAGTGAGACCCAGCGCCTGCCGAACGAGCCGCCGTTGATCGCCAACGCCTTGCCCTTCGTGCTGACGTAGTTCTCCACAACAGCGCTCATCGCGCCGGTGCCGGAACCCGTGTAGATGATTGTCCTTCCTCCCTGGCAATGGATGAGGTCCAACAAGATTCTCTCGGATTCGAGATTGATTTTTGAGAACTCCTCGGTTCTCATATATGGGATCGGCTGTGACCCGACCGCCGCTATTTCCTTGTCCAGATCTCCTGGAAAAACATAAGAATGCATACTCGGTTCGCTACAGATTACGCAAATTTAGCAAAAATCAGTTATATTTGTGAATATTCGGCAATATTTTGGACTTATAATGCAAAAATTATCACATAGAGAGATTCAACTCTACCTCCTGGACATCCTGAAGGCTGTTGACGCTTTCTGCGCGAAGGAAGGGATCAGGTATTCTATGGCTTACGGAACGCTTCTCGGAGCGGTGCGCCACAAAGGCTTCATTCCTTGGGACGATGACATTGACCTGTTGATGTCACGTCCTGATTATGAACGCTTTGTCGCTACTTTCGGCAAGGATCCGGACTCCCGTTACCGCTGCCTTTGCCACAAGGAAGGGGTGAAGGGGGACCGTTTTGTCCATTTTTTCGCCAAGGTTGAGGACACTCGTACCAAAAGCCTGCAAGGACGTGGTTTTGACTATGATTTCGGTCTGAACCTCGACATATTCCCGGTTGACGGAAAGCCTGAGGACGCTGTCCTTCAAAGAAAAAGGGAGCGGTTGCTGACGCATTGGTCCCACAGGCTGAACATCTGCGGCACCAGATTCGACCTGTTCAATTTCCATCAGCCGCTGTTCTCAAAGCTTGAGGCGCACGCGAGGGGTGTTGAATATTGGTGGAGGAAGATCAACACCGAGATGCTGAAGTACCCTTACGAGACCTCAAACCTTGCCGGAACCGTCTCTGTGACATACAACGGCACAAGGGAAATCTTTGACAGGAATATGTTCGAGGAATATGTTGACCTGGAATTCGAGGGCGCGGCGTTCAAGGCGTTCAGGCGTTGGGACGAATGGCTGTCACAGGAGTTCGGGGACTATATGACCTTGCCTCCCGAGAATGAGCGTAAAACTCACGATCTTACTGTTTATCTTCTTGATGATTAGTTCTCTATGGATGTCGTTATAACCTACGTCAACGGCCTTGACCCTGTTTGGAGGGAAGAATATTCACGGACATTGAATATCCCCGCATTGGACAAAAGGTTCCGGGATTGGGGAACATTGAGGTATCTGCTCCGCGGAGTGGAGACGTATATGCCGTTTGTCAGGAATGTCCATCTGGTGGTCTCCGGGAAGACCCAGGTTCCGGAATGGGCGTCGGATCGCTTGAAAGTGGTGACCCACAGGGACATTATTCCGGAGGAGTTCCTGCCGACATTCAACAGCACGACCATCGAGATGTTCCTTCACCGGATTCCGGGGCTGGACGAACGGTTCATCTATTTCAATGACGATATGTTCCCGGTGTCGCCTTGCCGTGAGGAGGATTTTTTCCGTGACGGGAAGATTGTGATAGGGTTCTCGACCCATCTTTTAGCGACCGGGATGTACAAGCGTCAGTGCCGGAATTCGGACCGTTTGGCGAGAAAGGCTCTCGGGCTTGGACACACTCCGTTTTTCATACGTCCCCAGCATATCTGCTCACCTATGTTCCGGAGCGCCTGCGAGGAGGTTTACGCTAAGATGAGAACGGAGATTTTCTCCACCGTCTCACAGGTCCGTACTATGGATAACCTGAACCAGTACCTGTTTCTGGACTATATGTACCATCAGGGAAAGGCCATCCGTGAACGTCTCTCCGGCAAGTTCTTTTCCATAGCCACGTCTTCCGCGTCATCAATCGGGGAATATCTTCTACACCCGTCACGTAAGCTTGTCTGCATCAATGACGTGCATCTTAAGGACGAGGCTTATGTTTCGGAACGCCGCATCCTGTTGGATTCCTTTGACGCGGCTCTTCCAAAGAAGTCAGTTTACGAGAAGTGAGGTTTACCGTTTCAGGGCGCTTTTGAACAAAGCGTCCCATTTCTCCATCGTCTTTTCCAGAGAGAAGTTCTCCGAGCGCCTTTTTGATTCCGCCCCGAACCTTTTCCGCAGCTCTTCGTTGGCTATGACGCTGCATATTCCCTGTGCAAGCGTGCCGGTGTCGCCAACTTTCGCAAGGTAGCCGTTCGCGCCGATGGTGACAATTTCCGAAGGCCCTTTAGGGCAGTCGTAGCTTACGATAGGCAATCCGGTCGCAAGGGCTTCGAGAAGGATCATCGGGAAACCTTCGAACCTCGATGACATCACCAGGCAGGAGCTTCCGAGCAGTTCTTTCCTGACATCGTTTGTCCGCCCTTTCAGAGTCACTTTCCCTTTCAAGCCCATTGAGTCTATCTGATCCTGAAGGGATTCTTTTTGGCTGCCATCGCCGTAAACGCTTAATTTCCAGTCCGGATGCCTGGCATCAACGGTTTTCCAGGCCGTGATCAGATCCTTGAAGTTCTTCTGGCTTTCCAACCGTCCGGCGGCTATGCAGCGTTTTTCGTCGAGGGGGGAGACTTCGTCAGACACAAACGGGAGCGGGTTGTAGATCTGCTCGACTTCAGGAGTCACTTTCCGCCAGTCATTTTTGTCTGCCTTGGTCAGCACGACAAACCTGTCCAGTTTCCTGACAGCATTTTCCAGTTTTCGTGTCCTGAAGGAGGCGTATAGCTTACCAATGGCGTTGGTGCCGTATTTCATAAGGAATTTCTCGTGGGAAAAATGAAATTCCCCTATTTTCACGCTACCGTCAGTGCATCTTGTAAGGGCATAGAGACTGTTGTCGCAGACGGTCACGGTGATGTCAGGACGGATCTTGGCCAAAAGCGCGTCAAGGCGTTTCCTGTACTTGATGAGAAACATCCTGTCATTGGCGTCAAGATCGTGGCGGATTATCTTCCCGCTTAGTGGAAAGAACTCTTTCCGGCCTTTTTGCCGGGCCGTGATGATGTGTATCTCATAGCCCATAACATCGGCCAGGTAGTTGGCCTTTGTTGTGAGTACTCTCTCGATGCCACCGGAAAGGTTCAGGGCGTGTATGCAGTATGCAAGTCGCATAGCTTGGTCTTTTTACGCCACCAATTTACGAACTTTATGCTGGAATTCAAAGTGGTTCGGATCATTTCACGCATCTTCCCGCCGGCCAACCTTCGAGACTCCGACGAAGAGTAAAAGCAAGTTCGAAATTTTGAGTGGATACCGCGGCAGAACGCCGCTTAGTGTTGTTGTGAACCGGTGTCTGACCGGCCGGCCTTCAGGCGGGATTCAAGCGTGAAAAGAATCATGTCGGACAGTCTCTGCCGGGCAAAACCCTGATGCAAAGATAGTTCTGTGGGTGACATGGAGCGCCGTTCAAAAAGAAAATCGATGAAAAAGTTTCTGTTTTTTATCGAATTGTGGCGAAATCGCGAAATAGGTTGTAAATTTGGGCCGTGACAAAAAAGTTTATCGGGTATAAGAAAATATTTATGGGGCTTTTGAAAAGATTTAGGATGTTGTTCCGTGGGACACGCCACGATTTTGTTCCGATTCTTGCGCAGCAGACAGATTTTCTGTGCAAGACCTCCTCTCTTCTGGTTGAAATGTTCGGGACGGATGATGTGGAACTCCGTTCGGGGATGGAAAAGGAGATCAAATCCTGCGAGGCGCAGGGGGATGCCCTTCTGACCGAATTTCACGAGATGTTGTCCGCACGCCCGTTCATTCAGGTCAACAAACTGGACCTTCAGGCTGTGGCGATGGCGATGGACGATTGCCTGGATGTCATCAAGGACACTTCCAAGGCCGTCCTGATCTACCGTCCCGCCAAGTTGGACGACCAGTTGAAGGATCTGGCGCAGATGGCCAAGTCCCAGTCGGAGGTCATTCATGACACGATACCTCTTCTTGTGGATCTTCGCAGGAACCTTTCGGCTGTCTCGATGGCCTGCGAGCGTGTGACGGAGTTGGAACATGCGGCGGATGACGCTTATGAGGAGTACATGGGGTACATATTCGGCAACGAGGAGAACACCCGTGAACTGATCAAGTACAAGAATCTGGCGGAGATGCTGGAAAACGCCACGGACGCACACAAGCGCATTTCCGATAATATTCGTAAACTACTGCTGAATTATTTGGTGGATTGAACCGGCGGAATAGGTGTCTATGATGCGTAATGCGCTTATTCATAGTGTATTAATGCGTGGATAGGCGACCTTTTAAGGAATGAGGCCTCTGACTGACAAAAGGTCATTCCGTCATTCGGGGCTTAAAAATTGTAAATGTCTTTGATTATCATTAAATTTGTAGGATTATCAGAGACATTTGATTTTTTATGGCTATAGCTAGTATTCTTAAAAAAGTGTTCGGCTCGAAGGCCGACAGAGACCTCAAGCAGATCAGACCTGTTCTTAACAAGGTTCTGGAGGCTTACGGTCCTATAGACAAGCTCTCCAACGATGAGCTGAGGGCTAAGACGGAAGAGTTGAAGGCAAGGCTGCGTGAGTGCGAGGCTCCGTTCGAGAAGAGGATCGCCGAGATCAAGGCCAAGCTGGACGAGGATATTCCTGTTCACGAGAAAGAGAACCTCGCGACCGAGTCGGACAAACTTGTGAAGGATGAGGACGCGGAGATCGAGAAGGTTCTGGAGGAGATTCTTCCGGAGGCTTTCGCCATCATGAAGTCCACTGCCCGCAGGTTCAAGGAGAACGCCACCATCGAGGTGACGGCCAATGACTTCGACCGCGCTCTCAGCATAAACCACGATTTCGTGCACATCGAGGGCGACAAGGCTGTCTATCAGAATCACTGGATCGCCGGCGGCAACGAGGTGACCTGGGATATGGTCCACTACGATGTCCAGCTGATCGGTGGTATTGTGCTTCATCAGGGCAAGATCGCGGAGATGGCGACCGGTGAGGGCAAGACCCTTGTGGCGACCCTCCCTGTGTTTCTCAACGCCTTGGCTGGCAAGGGAGTGCACGTTGTGACGGTCAATGACTACCTCTCCAAGCGTGACTCCGAGTGGATGGGACCTCTCTATATGTTCCACGGCCTTTCAGTGGACTGCATTGACAAGCACGAGCCTAACAGCGACGCGCGCAAGAGAGCCTACAACTGTGACATCACTTTCGGTACGAACAACGAGTTCGGTTTCGACTACCTTCGTGACAATATGGCAGTGAACATGACAGACCTCGTCCAGAGGAAGCATCACTATGCCATTGTCGATGAGGTTGACTCCGTGCTCATCGATGATGCCCGTACTCCGTTGATCATCTCCGGTCCTGTGGCCAAGGCTCAGGACGACGAGCAGTATATGGAGTTCAGACCTTATGTCGAGAGCCTCTACCAGAAGCAGCGCGCTCTTGTGACCCAGGTTCTGAACGATGCCAAGAAGGCGATCGCCGCCGGCAAGGAGGACGAAGGAGGAATGCTTCTTCTGCGTGCCTACAAAGGTCTTCCGAAGTACCAGCCTCTGATCAAATTCCTCAGCGAACAGGGTATGAAGCAGCTGATGCAGAAGGCCGAGAACTACTATATGCAGGACAATGAGCGCGAGATGCACATCGTCACCGACGAACTGTATTTCGTGATCAGCGAGCAGCAGCATTCCGTGGACATGACCGACAAGGGGCACGACTTGCTCGCCAATGCTGTCTCCAACCCGGATTTCTTCGTGCTTCCTGACGTTGGAAGCCAGATTGCCGAGATCCAGAAGAACACGGAACTCTCCGCCGAGGAGAAGCAGGAGAAGAAGGATGCCCTTATGGAGGACTACTCCCTGAAGAGCGAGCGTGTCCACACCGTCATCCAGCTCCTCAAGGCCTACGCTATGTTCCAGAAGGATGTTGACTACATTGTGATTGACAACAAGGTCAAGATTGTGGATGAGCAGACCGGACGTATTATGGAAGGCCGCCGCTGGAGCGATGGTCTGCATCAGGCCGTCGAGGCAAAGGAGAACGTCAAGGTCGAGGCCGCCACACAGACATTCGCGACTGTCACCCTTCAGAACTATTTCAGAATGTACCACAAGCTTGCAGGTATGACTGGTACGGCCGAGACAGAGGCCGGCGAGTTCTGGTCCATCTACAAGCTGGATGTGGTTGTCATCCCGACCAACCGTCCTGTCATCAGGGACGATCAGGATGACCTTATTTATAAGACAAAGAAGGCAAAGTACACCGCCGTCATCAATAAGGTTGAGGAACTCATCAAGGAAGGCCGTCCGGTTCTGGTCGGCACCACGGATGTGGAGACTTCCGAGCTCCTTAGCCGAATGCTCCGGATGAGGGGCATAAAGCACAACGTCCTCAATGCCAAGGAACATGCAAGAGAAGCAGAGATCGTCGCTCAGGCCGGTATGTCAAGTACAGTGACCATCGCCACGAACATGGCGGGTCGTGGTACCGACATCAAGCTCTCGCCAGAGGTCAAGAAGGCCGGCGGTCTTGCGATTATCGGTACGGAGAGACACGACAGCCGCCGCGTTGACCGTCAGCTCAGAGGTCGTGCCGGCCGTCAGGGAGACCCGGGTTCCTCAGCGTTTTATGTTTCCCTTGAGGACAAGCTGATGCGTCTGTTCGGTTCCGAGAGGATCGCCGGAGTGGTTGACAAACTCGGAATGGCCGATGACGAGGCTCTTGTCAGCGGAATGCTCTCTAAATCAATTGAGAATGCCCAGAAGAAAGTCGAGGAGAACAACTTCGGAATCCGTAAGAGACTCCTTGAGTATGACGACGTGATGAACTACCAGCGCGAGGCCGTCTATGCCAGAAGGCGCAACGCCCTTTCTGGTGAGAGGATCGAGATCGATGTCAGGAATATGATGATCGACTCCGCCTCTATCATCGCAGGCCGCGCGGAGGGAATGCCTTATCAGGATTTCGAGGAATATGTTATGGCTCAGTTGTCAATCGACCTCGGATTCGATGAGAGTTTCTACGCCAACGCCAAGGGCGACAAGCTCACTGACGCTCTCTGCAAGCAGATGCAGGCGGTTTACGAGCGAAGGATGAACACCCTCGCCGAGAAGGTCTATCCGTTCATCAAGATGATTTTCGAGAAGCAGGGGAATATGTACAAGAACATAGCGATTCCTATCTCCGATGGCCGCAAGATGCTGACACTCAGTGTGGATCTTGAGAAAGCTTACAATACTCAGGGCAAGGAGATCGCCAAGGCTCTCAGCCGTTCCATCATCCTCTATCAGATTGATGAGCATTGGAAGCAGCATCTGCGTGATATGGATGACCTCCGTCAGAGCGTGCAGAACGCCGCCTACGAGCAGAAGGATCCACTCGTTGTTTACAAGCTGGAGAGCTACAACCTCTTCGCCACAATGCTTGAGGAACTCAACAAGGATGTGCTCTCATTCCTCCTCAGAGCCTTTGTTCCTCTTCGTGAGGACAGTGAGGCCCGTCCGGCGCAGGCTCCGAGAAGCCAGGATATGAGCAACATGAGGACCCAGCGCAATGACCTCACCACAAACGGCGAGCAGAAGGCGAGGACTCCGATTCACGTGGACAAGAAGATCGGTCGCAATGACCCTTGCCCTTGCGGATCCGGCAAGAAGTACAAGAACTGCCACGGCGCGGGTCTGGTTTAATGAATATATTAACTGAATATAATAATAAAGGAATATGAGCGCGAATTATGGTTCCAATGATTCTGCAAGCGTGAACGACATCAGCAGGATCTCAGCCGGTTCGGTAATCAAAGGAGAGATCACTTCCCCTAATGACATAAGGATTGACGGTACTTTCGAAGGAAGGATTTTCTCCCAGGCAAAGGTTGTTGTCGGCGAGAAGGCCGTGATCAAAGGCGACATCATCTGCAACAACGCTGATTTTTGGGGAAAGATCAATGGTAACTTCTTCGTAAAGGATACTCTTTCCCTTAAGGACACCTGTGTTGTAGAGGGCGATCTCCACATCCGCCGGCTTCAGGTTGAGTTGGATGCCAAGTTTAACGGTAACTGCAAGATGATCACCGAGGAAGAGTTCAATCAGCTCACCTCCGGCTCCCGTCCTGGAATGTACGAGGTCCCTGCTCCGGCTCCAAAAGAGGAGGAGGACTTCACCGTGGCTTCCGGCAAGTCCCCGTTCACCATACCCGCCAACGACGAGATCCCTGAGGCTTAGTTCTATTTTCCACAGGTGTGTCCAAAGAATCAGGAATAAATGATAACAATGTAAAGTTCAAGGAAATATATGATAAGTATTTCCACGAACTTTACTTGTATCTTCATTCTGTGACCGAGGATAGTCAGGAAATCGAGGATATTCTTCAGGATGTCTTCTTGAAACTTCTTCAGGGAGGCATAGATATTTCATCTATCTCCAATGTCAGGGGATATGTCTATTTTTGCGCTCGAAACGCATTGTACAACCGTTTGAGGGACAAGGCGAACAGAAAACGGATTATTTCGGAAGTTTTCACTGAGCTCTCTATGCAGTCGGATGAGCCTGACGTGACAGACACGGAGGCATTGATCAAGTGCGCCAATGATGCAGTGGAGAGGCTTCCTGAGAATTGCGGTGAGATTTTCCGTATGGTGAAGATGGAGCATAAGTCGTATCGGCAGACAGCGGAGGCCAAAGGGCTTTCCATCAAGACGATTGAATCGCAGATGGGCATTGCTCTCAGAAAGATCCGTGAATACGTGAAAAAAAATCTTAAATCTTTTTAAGGGTTTTCCGGAATCAAGTGTCTATATTGTGACAACACAGATAACAGATATGGACAAAATCCCGTATGAGCTGATAGCCCAGTATCTCAGCGGAGAGTGTCTGCCGGAGGAAGAGCGGACGCTTGAGCGATGGTTGGATGAAGGCTCGGAAAACAGAAAGATTTTTGAGGAACTGTCGCAGGAATGGTCGGCGGTGTCTTCATCCGAGAAGTATTCCCGGGTGAGGAATGATGTTTGGTCGTCTTTGAAAGACCGTATATATTCATCAAGCCGTCACACTCGCAGAGCCGGCATATTCAGGCGTGTGGCAGGTATCGCAGCCGCTGTCGCGTTGGTTTCCGTGCTTGCGTTCGCTTTTGTCAAGGTGGACAGGACGGAAAAGTTGTATGCCTCGCAGATGATAACGGTCAGAACGATGCCGGGGCAGAAATCCGAGGTCGAACTTCCGGACGGCACCCGTATTTGGTTGAACTCGGAGTCCGAGATCACCTATCCTGCCGATTATAATGTCAATAATAGGAATGTCTCTCTGACCCGTGGAGAGGCGTTCTTTGATGTCGCGAAATCCGAGACCAGCAAGTTCTTGCTTGATGCCGGTGAACTTGGCGTTAAGGTCTATGGCACCAGGTTCAATGTCAGGAGATATGACGAAGATCCGGAGGTGGATGTCGCGCTGGAGGAAGGTCATATCGATGTACTCTCTCCTGAGGGAGGAAGATGGGCCGAGATGTTTCCGGGTCAGAAATTCACATTGGAAAAGACCACGGGCGACAAATCCCTGGTGAAATGCGACGCCGGGATTGAGGGAATATGGCGTATGGGCGAGCTTGTGATAGACCAGGCCTCATTCGACAAGGTCCTCAAGTCAATGGAACGCTGGTACGGGGTCCGGATAACCGTCTCCGGGGAATATGATGCCTCCAGACAATTCTGGATGACCATCAAGACCGAATCGCTTCGGGAGATGCTGGATCGGTTGGACAAACTTGTCCCGTTCAGTTATGACATCAACGGCGGGAAAGTCACACTAAAACTTAGGAACTAGAACTCATTTTTTACATAACTAATAACAGTATGAACAAGAGATTAATGTTTATCTTGAGTTCGTTGCTGTTCGGCCTTGTCACCATTGCCTCCCACGGGCAAGGGAAGGGCGGTGCGGTCTCACTCGACCTGAAAAACGCGAGTGTCGTGGACTGCATCAGAACAATCGAGCAGCAGACGGACTACACTTTCATCTTCGACGATTCTGTCGTTTCCACCGGGACTGTCACGTTCAGTTGCAGCAAGATGCCGCTGGAGGATGTCCTGAGAGGTATTTTCACTCCCCGTGGGGTTCGCTTCGAACTGACCGGGAAACAGATTCTGCTGAAAAAGGCGGAGAGAAAAGACACGTCGGTGACAATGAAGACCGTCACCGGTGTGGTCAAGGATGAGTCCGGACAACCTTTGCCTGGAGTCGCCGTTGTGGATCCGCGCACTAATGACGGTGTTTCTTCCGATTTGGACGGAAAATACAGCATAAAGCTTCCGTATGAGGAGTCTGAGTTGCTGTTTATGTGTCTCGGCTTTGCCGATTTCAGAGTCAAGGTTCCTGCGGACAGGCAGACTTTGGACGTTGTCCTTGGGGCTGACACGCAAGCGTTGGAGGAATCGGTTGTCGTCGGCTACACCCCTATGCGTAAAAGCGACTTCACCGGTTCCGTCGCGCAGATCAAGTCCGGGGAATTGTCGCTTACATCACCGACTGTAGGGCAGTCTATTGTCGGAAAGGTGGCCGGCGTGGAAGTCCATCAGACAAGCGGCGCTCCGGGACAGGGTGTGCAGATCCGTGTGCGTGGAGTGAACTCTCTGTCCGCCAGCTCCGAACCGTTGTATGTTATCGACGGCTATCCGGCCTCGGAGGATGTTTACATCAATCCTAACGACATTGAGAGCATCGATGTCCTGAAGGATGCCGCGTCCGCTGCCATTTATGGCTCCAGAGGTGCTTCCGGTGTCGTCCTGATCACGACCAAGCGTGGCAAGGAGGGTGACAGGGCTAAGATCTCATACGATTTCTCTTACGGAATCCAGCAACTTGACAGGAAGGTGAAACTTCTTGACGCTGACCAGTTCCGTGACTTGTACATCGCCGCCAGGAACAATTCATACCGTCTCCGCGCTACCGCCGCTGGAGTGGAGTGGAGTCCGAATGACGATAACACCGTAAGGGCGGCGAAAGGTTTCTCCCTCTCGGAAGTGGGCATCCATCCTATGTTCTTTGATTTCACGACTCTTACTCCTGTAAAGCAGCAGTACAATACGGATTGGCAGGATCTGGTGTTCTCAAACGCCGGAATGATGAGGCACAATGTCTCCGCCACAGGCGGTACCAAGAATGTCAGGTATATGGCCAGCATCGGGTATATGAACCAGGATGGTATCATCTCCCCGTCAAACCACAAGAGGACAAACGCCAGACTCAATCTGGATGTCAAGTTGACCAAGAGGCTCTCGGCGGAATTTTCATATTCAATGTATGATGCCAAGAACAAGGTGGTTCAGGCCGAAGGCCGAATGATCAATGACGGCATCATCCAGAGTGCGCTGATGTACCTGCCGAACCTGCCGGCCTATGACGAGAACGGTGATTATGCCAGAAGTGCGATGATCAAGATGCGTGACGACTGGGGCATCAACTTCCCGGAAAACCCTCTGGTGATAGCCAACGAATTGGATATCAGTGAGAAAAGTTCAAGGCACAATCTCAATGTCAATTTCACTTACGAGATCCTTAAGGATTTGAAGTTCCAGGCTCGGCTCGGACAGCAGTGGTACAATTACCGCTATTTCTATTATCGTCCGATGAGTATAGGCCGTGATGGCGCTCCTGCCTACAGTTCGGCGCTGTCCGCATACAATGTTGGAAGGACGACATCCGTGTATGACGTTGACAAACTTGGTGAGTTCACGCTGGATTACAAGAAGGACTTCGGCAAGAGCCGCATCAACGCTCTGGCAGGTTACACGATGCAGAAGAAGACCTACGACCGCGTTGGTGTCGAGGCGAAAGGATTCGCCAATGACAGGATCCACGAGGTCACCGCTCACGGAACGAACGCATCTGACATCTCTCTCTACAGTACCAGAAAGGCTGCGTGGGCGCTTTTGTCCTACTTCGCCCGTCTCAACTGGTCCTATGACGGAAGGTATGCGCTTACCGGTACGGTCAGGGCTGACGGATCGTCACGCTTCGGAGTTGACAACAGATATGGATTCTTCCCTTCTGTCTCGGCCGGATGGACTTTGTCCAACGAACCTTTTATGAAGGACAGACTTGACGGTATCGCTTCCATCCGGCTGCGCGCCAGCTGGGGAAAGAGCGGCAACAACAACATCGGAAACTATTCCAGCATCGCGTCGATCTCCACCGGAGGTTACGCTTTCGGCAATACGGCTGTGTCCGCTACCGCAGAGGGGGCTTTCACTGACACCGCGCTTGGCTGGGAGACTACTACCCAGACCAACATCGGTGTGGATCTCGGATTCCTTGACAATAGAATCAATGTGATAGCGAACTATTATAATTCAATATCCTCTGACATCCTGTACAAGGCTCCGATCTCCGTGATCTCCGGTTCCACGTCCACGACAACCAATATGAGCGGGGCGAAGATCCGCAACCGAGGTTTTGATGTGCAGGTGGACACCAGAATCTTGACAGGCAAGGTGAATTGGAACTTCAGCGCCAATGTCTCCGTGAACCGGAACAAGGTTGTGGATATGGGTGGTCTGGACGACATCATCTCTGTCACAGAGAGGTCGGTAGGCTCACACATCACCAAGAAAGGTTACCCTATCGGCTCGTTCTATGGCTATGAGGCCATCGGAATAATGTCTGAGGCGGACTATGCCAATGCCCTTCTCGACAGGAAGGTCTATGTGGCGAACGGCAATAAGTTCCCGGAAGGATACGTCCTCAAGGGACCGGCTGTGGGATCATATTCATTGGATAATCTTTCCTACGGTAACGTCATCTGGAAGGATCAGAACGGAGACGGAGTCATCAACACGGACGACAAGACCATCATCGGAGATGCCTATCCTGATTTCACAGGCGGATTCTCCACGAACCTCAGTTGGAACGGGTTTGATCTTGCGGCAAGCTTCTCATATTCATACGGTGGGGAAGTGATCAACTTCCAGGACTATTACCTTTATAATATGGAAGGATCGTCCAACCAGTACGCCATCGCGAAGGACCGCTATATCTCCGATGCGGAGCCAGGTAGGAACAATGTTCCTATAGCAACCAGAATATCCACGACAAACGGTTCGCTGAAGCTTTCATCTTACTATGTTGAGGACGCTTCATATTTCAGGTGCACGAATGTCACCCTTGGATATTCATTGCCTTCAAAATGGATGGAGAGGATAAAGATCGCATCCTGCCGTATTTATTTGAGCGGCGACAATCTGTTCACAATCACTCCTTACCGTGGCTACAATCCGGAGGTGTCCTACAAGAGCAGCAACCTTATGCCCGGATTCGACTGGGGATGCTATCCTCTGTCCAGAATCTGGTCCGCCGGACTTAATCTGACATTCTAAAAGATCTCATTATGAAAGCAAGAAATATACTGATAAGCGTCTTTGCGGCCGCGTCTTTGGTCTCCTGCGACTTTTTGGATGAGTTCGATCCGAACTCTGTCACGACGGGAAATTTCTACAAGACAGAGAGTGACATCCAAACCTCTGTCAACGGAATATACTCGGCTCTTACCCAAAGCTATTATTTTACTTATAACCACTATTTTACGGATGTCCGCGCCAATGCCACCATCGTCAAGGACGCAGGTGCCGTGAGTGGAATCCCGTACCAGTTCTACAATTTCACATTGACCGAGGAGAACTCTTACGTTTACAACCGTTACGCTCAGATGTACAAGACTGTCTCAAGGGCGAACAAGGTTCTTTCACACATTGATGATGTCGTGTGGTCTTCGAAAGACAGCCGGGATGTCTGCGAGGCCGAGGCGAGGTTCCTCAGGGCGCTGACATATTTCTACCTTGTGACGGAGTGGGGGGATGTCCCTCTTGTGCTGAAGGATCTCACTACCACCTCTGAGGTCAAGGCCAACAATGTCAGGGTGCCAAAGGCGGATGTCTATAAGGCTATCACAGAGGATCTTGAGGCTGTGGTGTCCGGGCCGATTATTGATTTTCCGTCCGCTTCCGAGTGCGGTAGGGCCAGCAAGGCGGCCGCTTATGCCTTGTTGGGAAAAGTGTTCCTTCAGCAGGCTTGTGATGAGGATTTCGCCGGCGGGAAGGATGACCTGCTCAAATCAGCGGAGACGAACCTTAGGAAGGCTTGGGATCTGAGGAAGTTCAGCAGCCTGACCGATGTGAGATATTCAGACATTTGGTCTCTCAGCACGCAGAAAGGCTGTCCAGAGAACATATTCCAGATCAATTGCATCCAGGGGAACGAGTCTTTGAGCTCGTCTTGGAATTGGCTGTTCGGTCCAAACAGCACCGGAGTCACATCGAAGAAACTTGGTAATATGCAGAACATCACCACTTCAGCCGTGTACGACTCGTTTGAGGATGGGGATGTCCGCAAAGGTTTCCTGCGCAAGTTCGAGACCGCCGGTCAGACATATTACCATACTATGAAATATGTTGACCTTGATTGCGGCACCGATGGTTTCGGAGGCAACAATTGGGTTGTCCTGCGGTACGCCGATGTCGCGTTGATGCTTGCCGAGACTTATTATTGGCAGGGCAATGCCGACGAGGCGAAGATGTGGATGAATATGGTCCGCGCGAGGGCTGGCCTTCCGGCGTGGTCCGGAACCGACCTCCGCCAAGGAATCTATGATGAGCGTCTGCACGAGTTTATGCAGGAGGGGCTTAGGTGGCAGGATGTCCTCAGGATGTATTCCAGAGAGGAGATGATCGCCCACTACAATGCCATCAACAGCAATTTCGGCCTTAAGGATCTGCTGCTTCCTATTCCTTACAATGAGAGGATCCAGAATCCGGACGGCCTTTATCAGAACCCGGGCTATGGCAACTAATCTGAAATATCTTATCCCGGCGTTGGCCACTGTCATCGCCGGGTGTTCCGGGACTTCAGATGAACCGGAGTCCCCTGTGTCAGATGGCTATGAGATAGCCTGGACACCCGAATCCCCGCTGAAAGGCGAGACTGTGACCTTCTCTGTCCCTGAGGCGGAGAACGATGTCAGGTCGATTCTATGGACATTCGGCGACAATGGCACGAAGAGTGCTGATGGAGCCTCGTCCGTTACACACGTCTATGAATATGCCGGGACCTACAATGTGCAGGCGTATCTGACTTTGAAAGCCGGCGGAATGAAGGAGGTTACGGCCAAGGTGTCGGTTTCCGACACTGATGCAGCAATGATCCTCAGCAACATCTTTCCAGCCAGAATGGAAACGGTGACATTTGGAGTGACATCCGTGCCTGGAATCCAATCTATATCCTGGGACTTCGGAGACGGGCAAACGGAAAAGAATTCGATGTCTCCTGTTCACCAGTACACAAAGGACGGCAAGTATGAAGTCAACGCCGAGGTCTCATTGTCAGGGGGCAAGGCCATAAGACTTTCACAGTCGGTTTCGGTAGAAGGGGAGAGCCTCAGCTGGGCCTGCCGGAATTTTACTAAGGGTAAAGTCTGGATTATGGCTCACCGTGGCAATGTCGATGCCGGCTACGAATATGCTCCCAACTCTCTCGCCGGTTTCCGGAAATGCGTGGAGTCCGGTTGTGCTGATTTCATCGAGACGGACGCGCAGATAACCAAGGACGGTGTCGTCATCTGTCTGCACGACAACTATCTGAGTCGTTTCACGGACTATAGTTCGTACGCCTCGGACAGAGGGTATGTCTCGCAGTTTACTTATGATGAGATCAAGAAGTACCGGATCAAGACAACTGACGGAAAGGTCTCAGACCAGATTGTGCCTACATTGAAGGACGTTCTGACTGAGTTCAGAGGGAAGGTCTGGTTCGATCTGGACAAGTGCTCAGACACAGACAAGGACATCGGGATGATCTCCAGGATCTATGATGTCGTGAAGGAGTGCGGATGTCTTGACAGGGTTCAGTTCTATGTCGGCAATTCGGGAACTTCCAACGCGAAGTGGCTGACGGAACAGCCGCAGCCCGCAATCATCTCTCCACACGCCAACAACAGCAAACAGTTGACTGCGATGACTCCTTTTCAGCCGTTCTATTTCGTCCAGATTTCCACAGCCACATTGCAGAACGATCTTTCTTGGCTCAGGACGGCCGGGGCCGCTGGGCTGACGGTCACCAACATCCTGGATGACAACGGGCAGGCTTTCAAGGAAGGAAACACGGCGTTGGTCGATAAGTTTGTTGGGGCCGGATTGGATATGGTGCAGTGTGACTATCCTGTTGAGATGGACAAATACCTGAGATCTATTGGAAAACGTTAATGATAAGACAATGAAAACATTAAGATATTTGGCAGCAATGCTGCTTTGTGCGGCCGCTATGGCCTGCTCCGAGAAAGAGGAAAGCGAGCCGGTTTATACATCGGACCTGCAACCGTCATTCTCTTATGATGTCGAGGGTGACATCGTGGCGGGCGAGACGTACATCAACTTCGAAAACACCACGGAAGTCAAAGGAACGGATGTGGAGAGATATTTCTGGCATTTCGGATTCTCAGGGGAAGGGAACTGGTCCGAGGATGCCAATCCTGATCCTGTCTTGTACAAGACTCCGGGAGAGTACACGGTCAAACTGACAGTCTGGGGAGCTGACGGCAACAAAGCTACGGCCGAAAATGTTGTCAAGGTTCTTGCCGCAAATGTCCCTCCTGTCGCTGCTTTCTCATATTCACCGCTTTCCGTAAAGGCAGGAGATTCGGTGACATTCACTGACGAGTCAAAGGATGAGGACGGTGAGGTGACCTCACGGAAATGGCTGTTCCCGGATGGCACCACTTCGGAAGGCGCGCAGGCATCGTTCACTTTCGCGTCTGCTGGAATATTCAAGGTCTCTCTGACTGTCACTGATGACAGGGGAGCGGAAGCCTCTTTGACAAAGGCTTTGTTCGTTCGTGGCACTGATGTCAATGATTTCACAGTGAATTGGTCTGTTCCGGTTGCTTCCGGTTCGGCAAACTGCCCTGCGTCAGTCGTGGCCGTGAGCGGAATGGGGAATATCTTCTTCGCCTCAGGAGACGGCAAGATCCTGGCCTTGGACGTTCTTGGAAACAAGGTTTGGGAATATGACGCCGAAGCCAACGATGGCATTTATGTGAAAGGCTATGTGGCATATCCATCCGTTGATTCTGACGGTAAAGTATATTGGGCGGCCAATGGTGTGGGCGGCCCGGCGACATCCAAGTCTGTGATGTATTGCTTTGACGGCACTGACGGGACGACTCCGCTTTGGAAAAACACTACGGCATACGCGCAGGGTGCCAGGCTCTCGTTTATGACTCCAGCCATCACTCCTAACTTTGTCGCTGTCGGCAACCGAGGCACATCAGGAAGCCTCAAGGCATTTGACAAGAACACCGGTAAGGTTATCGCTACTGTGACCCCGGCCAAGGGAGGTGTCAACTCAGCCGTGGCATTGCTGAAGAACAACACCGCCGTTATGTCCTTGAGTGGCAACTATGGCTATGGCCTTATGATCTCAGACCCTGATTTCACTTGGTCCGCAGTGCCTTACGACGCATCATTGACTCCAGGTAATATTCTGGTGTCCAATCAGAACCAGATCTGTGTTGACGCGGACGGCTGTGTGTATGTCGTTGGAACCGTGAACACCGGAACTTGGAACATCGCTTGCTTTGACTGCTCCGCTGTTGATCCGAAGACTGTCAAGACCGCTAAATGGACGCAGACTCTAGACGCTGGCTTTAACAGGACCGGAGCGTCGTTGAGCGCTGACGGGCAGACATTATATGTGATCACGGACAAGGCGGCTCCGTACAACCTCTATGCCTTGAATGCCGCTAATGGCTCCGTAAGGTGGTCATATTCACTGGAATCGCAGAGCCAGAGCGTGCCTGCGGTGGACAATCTCGGCCAGATTCATTTCTGCACCAAGGATGGTGTCTATCACGTCTTGAAGGACGGAGGTACGTCAGCGTCTGTCGTGTATGAGAATAAGGTCGCGGACAGCATTGACGGTTCGCCGACAATCTCGTCCGTTGACGGAGCGTCTTACTTTGTCGGAAAGGATGTCGCCGCGGATGCCCTCAAGGTCTATTCCATCTCATTTCCGGGAGTTTCAGGACCGGCCGAGTCGGCGTGGGCTCAGTACGGACAGAATCCTGGACATATCAACTATCAGAAATAAACGGTTATGAACAAGATAACATCATTATTTGCTCTTTCGCTGGCCTGCCTGTCTTTCACGGCGTGCCAGGACGACTTTCCCACAATCCTGAACACTGAATATGCCCAGTCAGATGATGACACTCCGGATCCGGGCGATGAACCGGGTAAGGAAGGGGAGGATCTGGTCATAGGCTCGTACAATCTATGGATATCTACAAAAGGAGTTGCTGAATATTCTTGGACATCCAGACGTGATGCCTTGGCCAAATCCATTGTAGACAACGGTTTTGACATATTCGGATTTCAGGAGGCTGACGCCACGATCCAGAGCGAGTTGCCGGTGCTTGTCGAGAAGAACGGCGGCAAGTACGAGTGGTGGTTTGTCGGCAGGGACAGCCAGGATGCCAGAGGCGGCGAGGCCGTCGGACTGGCTTGGAACCCGGAACGTTTTGAGTTGACAGACAAACATTATTTTTGGTTGTCAGAGACTCCGGATGTCTTGAGTTATGGTTGGGACGAGAAAGCCTACCATAGGATAGCTGCCTGCGCCATTGTCAAGGACAGGATTTACAACAAGTCGTTCTTGATGATGGTGACTCATGCTCCTCTGTCTTCGGATGCCAGGGCAAAGGCCGCCGCGCTTCTTGTGGAGCGGGCGAAGATGTACAATCCGAAGGGAATGCCGTCCATCCTTGTCGGAGATATGAACGCATATCCTTCCGACCCCGCCTCACAGCTCTTCCGTTCCTACTGGTCTGATTCAAGGTCGGTTGCCCCCTCAGACAAAATTTTCGGCCCATTAGGCACGTTCCAGAGCCATAACACTTCCGTTGATCTTACTCAGGAGAGCAGACGGATTGACTACATCTATGTGAATGGCGAGATTGATGTCAAATCGTACAAGGTAGATGCTTCCCTCTACGGGAACATCTATCCGTCGGACCACTGTCCTGTGAAAGTGACGGCCACAGTCACATATGTTCCTGACGAGGTGGAAGGAAAGGGCTCCACTGAGGAACCATACCTTATCAACAGTGTCTCGGACTGGAATGAGATCTCGGCCTCGATGGATCCGGCCGTAGAGTCTCCGGAGTTCTCCAAAACGGCTTATTACAAGATACTCAATGACATTGACTTTTCCGAAAAACAGTTCTCCGCGTGGAAACAGTTTGACGGTACGCTTGACGGAGGAGATCATAAACTGTCCGGTATAACCTCCGAAAATGAGACGGATGACTATTCCTTTGGTTTGATCGGAGTCAATGCCGGAACGATAAGGAATTTGTCGGTCGAGGCTTCATTCACATCATCGTTCAAGAACCTTGGTGGAATCGCTGGAACAAACAACGGACTGATTGACGGCGCTTCATACAAGGGAATCCTGATCGGTAAAGGCGGCGCTTCCTGCATCGGCGGTATCGCTGGGATGAATACTGGAGTCATTGTGAATTCAGCGAATCTCGGCGGAAAGATCCTTGCAGCGGATGCCGCAAAGTCAGAGAACTGCGGTGGCATCGCCGGTGCCGTGGCCCAGGGACATTATGTCATCAACTGCTACAGTTGGATAGAACGCATCGAGTCGAGCAACAACAACATTGGTGGTGTTGTCGGATTTGTCGGCAACAACAGTTTCGTCGTGAACTGCTATTCCACGATCGAGAGCATCAAATCCAATGGAACATATTGCAGTGCCGTAGGTTACAGCAAAATAGGCAACATCCGCAACGTCTATGGCAACACCGTTTGCAATGCTTCCAAGGCTGGTGTGGTCGTGGCCAACGACAAGAAGGCCGGTACCGTCTGGAAAGTGACAACCGGAAGTCTGCTCACTTTGGAGCAGATGAAGGAAGGCCCTGTGGCTGTCGCCTCGACCGGAGAGACCGCCGCCAATTTCGCTGAGGCCCTCAGCAAAGGCGCGGAGGAGTTCACATTGATGTCAACGGATGTCCTTCCGACCAAGCCCGAAGTGACCCTGCGTCTGTGGGAGATCTCAGCATCCTACCCGGTCTTCAAGTAAAGACTTTCAAAACAGCCCCGTGTCATTGTCGGCATTCTTGATTTTCTGATCGACGGCACGGGCTTTCTTCCCGTAGGAGAAATTATAGACACAAGTGAGGATGACCGTGTTTTTCTGGCTGGTCATCCTGCTTGTGTTTTTCATTGTCACAGGCGATCCGGGTGCGGTCTCCTCACTGACTTTCCAATGGTAGAACGGATAGCGCATTCCGGCTCCGATGCGGAGGTTCTTTCCGATCCTGCGGGCGAACTCAAAGTAACCGTAGTTCTCGCCCTTCGAGACGCCGATGTCGCTGATGGACTTGAAAGGCAGGTTGTACATAGCCTCGGCTATCCATTTCTTTCCTGAATATCTCAACATCGCCATTCCGCCAAGACTCTTGACCGATCTGTCCGCACCGCCTCCTGTCAACCTTTGGTCGTTGTACATAGCATAGACGGTAAGCGAGAGGGGAATATTCCTGAAGGGCTTGATCCTGCCTCCGAGAACGGCCATCACGGCAATCATATTTCCCGAGTTCTCATCCATTTCAACAAGCAGCCCGTCAGTGTGGCTGAAAATAGGAATTATTTGATTGTCATTGTGATAAACAAGGATGTATGGATTGATGTAGAGCCAAGAATTGTTGAATGAATATCCGATCATCGCATCCCGTGTTGTGTAACTTTCGAGTTCAGGGTTGCTCCTCACGAGCCATTTGTCATCCTTGTAATATGACGCATCGCCCATCCATCCGATCTTCGGAGTCGAAGTATTGCTTGAGTAATTAAAATACATCGAGGAGTGATCGTTGAATGTGTAGTTTAGCTGGACGAGCGGGCGGAAATAGATGTAGTCGTGCCTTCCGGATGCCTTGGTTTCATAGCCGAAATGTTCCATAGCCGCTCCGACTGAATAGCTGAACCCTCCTGCGTTTCCTGAATATTCACACCACAGTCTACCGAGATCGGTATTGATGTCCGAACGGACGGTGACTTCTCCGTTACCACTGTTTTGCTCGGCAAGGCTGGCCGTGGTTCTGGCTCCGAAACCAAGCTTATGTTTCTCAGACAGCGTCCATCCATAGACGGCCTCAATGATTCCTGAATATTTCCGCCCGTCGGTCAGGCTTGTCGAGGATAACAGGGGAGTCGCTCCGGCATATTCATAAAACCCTTTGCGGCTTTTGGTGTCGTAGGCGGTGGCGACGAAGTTCACTGACAGTTCGTGTCTGTCGGAGAATCTGCGGTTCCAGTAGATGTCGAGTGCCGGGGAGAGATATTCGGACCAATCGTCCTTGTGGTCAGTTACTTCAGATGTCGTGGATTCTTGGGTTGTCAGATTCGTGACGGTTTTGAGGGCGCTTTGGCTTACGGGCCAGTCCTTTTTCTCGTAGCCTAACGTGAATTGTGCTTTCAAGGCGCTATTCTCGTCTTTCATCCTGACCAGATCCAGCGTGACATTGTGCCGGTTCCGCGTGAAATCCGTGTCCAGACCTTTTTTCTCTTTTGTGTAACGATTGCCGCCGGCTTCATATTCAAGAAATTCGTCGATGCCGTAGCCTCCGCTTTTGGTCGGTTTCCCGGAATATTCAATGCCGATCATCGTGTTTTTCAGGATTTGGCGGTAGGAGACGGCGTTGTTGCCCCAAGGGGTTGTGACCGCCTCCTTTAGGTTCAGCATCAGGCTGCCGCCGATTCCGGGTCTTCGGGTGATGATGTTGACCATCGAGCCGCTGCCTGCGAATGAATATCTTGCCGGGGCGTTCTGGTAGAAGTCGATGCTTTTGATGTCCGCCGGGGTGAGCAGGGATAGGGAAGCGCTGGTGGTCGGCAGTCCGTTGAGGAGGATCGTCAGACCTTTGCCGTTCATAAGTGTGGCTTCATCGTCCTTGACCAGGATTCCAGGGATCAGTTTCAGGGTCTCCAGCGCGGTCGCGTGAGTGTTCCGGTCTTCCTTGTTCAGGTAGAATTTCTGGTGGTCGCTGAAATGCTTGACGCTTCTTCCGGTGAACACTGCCGCCTTCAGTGTGTCCGCTCTTTCCTGTTCTTGTTTCAGCTCCAGTTTCCATTCCTGCTCCTGAGCCTCATCCGGTTCCTGTCCCTGCTCTTGTCCCTGCCCCTGCTCCTGCTCCTGCCCCGGAACTTTGCTCGGTTCCTGTCCCTGTCGGAAGGTCTGCCCTGGCCTCCCAGCAGTCTCTGTCTCTACTGCAATACAGACTTCGACATACGCGGCGACCGAACTGTGAGCGGAAACCAGCACGCAGACCGCGCCAACTGCAGCTCCGGCAAATAGTCTTCTGATTCTCATAACTGATGTCCTTTTTAACAAAATTATCCGGAAATAGTTTTACATCAGCAAGAATTGATCGCTATTTATTTTATGATAACATATTGACAGTTAACTTACTATGTTCTTATCGGCTAATATTGGCTCATTACAAAGTCTTACATCTCACAATTTTTTGCTATCTTAGAACCCGATGAGGCCCAAAACCATCATATTCCTTGCTGTCATTGCCTTGTGCTTTGCTTCCTGCGGCCGCTCGTTTAGTCTGGCGGAACGTTTTCTCGATGAGGCCGAGGCAAAGTTGGAGACACAGCCTGACAGCGCGTTCGTCGAGCTTGACTCGTTGGACAGAAGTCTGCTTGGCACGAAGGAACTCCGTGCCCGCCACGCCCTGCTCTACACGATCGCTTTGGAAAAGGTCGGAATGGAGATCACCTCCGACAGCATAATCAACATCGCGGTTGACTATTATTCCACGTCTGGGGATGAGGCGATGAAAGAGAAAGCCCTTTATTACAAGAATATAATCGATCAGAACGCCGCCTCTGTCCACAAGGATACCCTTGCCCTTCAGAGACAGAAGATCATCGAGGAGCGTTATACCGACAAGCAGACGATTGTGGACCGTGGCAAGTCCATCTGGCTGCTTTGCCTTTTGGTCGTCATTGTGATTGCGGTTCTGGTTGTTGTCGTAAGGCTGTTCAGAAGAACCCACCGAGAGCTGATGGGTAAGCCGGACGATGAGGCATTGGCCATAATCCGGGAAAGGATGTCGGTGCTGGACAAGTTCTTAGCGTCCAGGCTTTCCTCGGACTGCTCATTCGACAGGGCAGCGGAGGCTGAGCTTGAACGCCTGGTCTCGGATCAGGATGATTTCCTGCGTTCCACGATGGTGCTCTTCCGTGACAGCCATCCCGGATTCGTGTCCGAGCTGAAGTCCCACGGCCTGACGGATTGGGAGATCGGCTATTGCTGCCTCTATGTCCTCGGGCTCAAAGGCAAGGATGTCGGCAACTATCTCAAGAAGAAGCGCAACTACATAATCAGCAGTGACATCCGCCGCAAACTCGGCCTGACCGAGCACGACACCAACCTCGGAATCTGGCTCCGCTCCCGTCTTGCTGCCTGACATTCCGTTCCCGTCCTGCCGCCAGATTGTCAGACTTTTCTCCGGTATAAGTGCCTTTGCCCGGATAAAGTTTGCAAATAACATATTTCCTCCGGTAAAAGCCTCTCTGCCCGGACAAAGCGGGAGATGACAGCCGTTTCTCCGGTGAAACGCTTGTTTACCGGACAAACTATTTAGAAGCTGTTTTGAATTGTTTGAAATGTTCTTTGAGGTGAAAAATCTTCATTTTCTTCCCGCTTCTTCAGTCAGATAGCACCGCTATCTTCCTTGGAAGAAGCGGTCGAAACTGAAGTTTTTCACTCTCATCCCAGCGCCCGAACCGAGGGCAATCGAACTTGTTCGGATTGCCGAGGTGAGCAGCAGGGAAAGAGCTTGCTCTTAACCTTCAAACAAACAATTCAAAACAGCTTCTTATTGTTCAGTAATGATTCGTACCGGGCCGAGGAGGCCGGAAGGGAGGAGTTTGTCGGTGGACTTGTAGAAGCGGCGGATGGCGGTGACGGGGTGTTTCTCGCCGGGTTGCACATCGCCGATCATACGGTTGCGCCAGACGTTGGTGATCTTGATTTCCAATAGGTTGTCTCCTTCTTTGAGAAGCGGCTTGATGTCGGCGGTTCTGAACGGGGCCTTCCAGAGGACGCCGGCTGGGGTGCCGTTGATGGAAAGGTCTGCGATGTTCTTCACGACTCCAAGATCTATGAATATCCTTGCGCTGGTGGCCAGCTGGGTGGAGTCGATAGTCACCGTGGTCTTGTAGATGGCGGTGCCGGAGAAGTATTTCACGATCGGGTTCTCCTTCCTGGTCCAGGACACCAGTTCCGGGAACTCCTCGTCGGCGGTGCTGCCGTTCTTCTGGTCGAAATGCACCTGCCAGGTCGAGGTGACGGTCTGGATTGTGGTCGCTTCGACAGGCTCAGCGACCGAATTTTGCTGGTCTCTGAGAGATATTCCTTGGTCACTGAGCTTGCGTTGTGCTGAGCTTGCCGAAGTATCGAAGTGGCCGGCACTCACCAGCGAATCAACCGGGTGAACCTCAGTAGAGTCCGATGTGCAAATCATAGTTGTGTCTGTCGTATTGACAAACACAGTGTCGATGGTCACCTTGATCTGCGGCCTGTTTGACAGCACGACGAACCTTGCGTCGGCGGAGAGCAGCGGAAGCGAGACGGTCGAACGGCCGTTGCCGAACTTGACATCGGCGTCCGTGACATCCCCATTCTCAGGATTGAATATGGCCGCGAACTTACCGCCGTCCCGGAAACTGAGTTCAACATTGGAATCCTTTCTGGAGAAGTTTCTCACCCAGTAGATCTGTGTGCTGTCCGGTAGGGTTCTGTGGACATATTTAAAGTCTCCGTAACTGTCCGGAGCGTTCGCCGGCGCCTCGACAGCATTTTCCTGGTCACTGAGCGACATATTTCGGTCACTGAGTTTGTCGAAATGACCTGCGGAGCCACCTGTCGCTTTGATGGTTGGTGAGCTATGCCGAACCACAGGCTCCGCGACCGGTGAAGTGACCGTGGCCCTGAAATCCGGCTGAATCCCGCTGCGCCTCAAACAGTCTTCAAGCCCTTTGGCAAATACATTCTTCCTGCGCGAATGCCAGATGTCATCCACAATCGAGGCGAAAGCCCTGTCGTCAGCCTTGAGCCCCGCGCAACTCTTCGGCTCCTTGCCGCAGATGATCACCCCAGCGTCGGCGAACTCCTTTATCTTTTTAAGAATATCCAAGGACATCACCTCGCAGTTCCTGTCCAGCCACAGAACCCTGTATCGCGCTCCCGACGGAGCCACGAGTGTCCTGTTCTCAACCTTGATCCCGGACCTGAGCACGGTCGGATTCGCGAAATCGTAGTTATACCCGTCAGGAACCTGCGGCAGACTGCTGAAAGCCTGTCCACCGTAGAGCCCCGTGATATTCAAGTCCTCTCCGTAGTATAGTAATATGTCAGCGACGGAGTTTCCCTGCTGGAGCATCGAGCTGGAGCGGGCAAGGTAGTCGGTCAGTACCCATGCATATTCACTCCACGTCTCGTTCCGGTGCAGCCACTGCCCGTAGCGGAAGAGCTGGAGGCCCGGGAGATATTGGTCGTTCGGCTGCGAGGCGGACTCGTGGATCACAAACCTGTTGACACCTGCGCTGAGCCCCACATCGGCGATATACTTCATATTCTCCGGGCAATATGTGTACGCCCTTCCTTCGTCCCCGTTCACGGAGAAGGATTCCGCAGCCACGAGCCGTTGTCCGTAAATATGTGACACAGAGGCTGATTCCCTGATGTCGCAGATCGCTGACGGCACGGCCGATCCGGTCGGAGTGTTCTCCATCCAGAACGCCGCCATCGGAATCGTGGCCTTGATCTTAGGATCCATTCCGTCTCCGGTGTAGGCACGGCTTGCCTCGTGGGATTCCGTGTAGCGGCCAGCAAGGTCATATTCATTGACTATCTCATTGATTCTGTCGTAGTTCTCGCAGAATAGTTCGCCGAGAGTGCGGCGCCAGTCCCAGAGGAAACGTTCGCTCATCTGGGAACTGCCGATGATCTCGCCCGCGAGCACCGGCAGCCACGGCAGCAGATCGTAGCCCCGGCGCGCCTTGAACTCCTTGGCGAGCTTCGGTGTCCAGGTATATGCCCCGGCCTCATAGCTGTCAACCAGCAGATATCGGATGCCTTTTTCGCCGAGCATCCCGTCGGCCGCATCCTTATAAAGATCGAGATAGGTTCGGAAATATCTCATCCAGGCGTCCGGATCAAGCTTGTCAACCTCCAGCCCTGTCGCTTCCGGAGAGGCTGGGTGGTTGATCTTTCCGGTGATCGACCATCCGAATCGGTAGATTCTCCAGCGTCCGGCCGGCAGCGAGCATTCCAGTTTTCCGTCCGCGGTCATCTTCCCGGTGAGGTCGATGATGTCCGAGGTCCTGATCGCGTCCTTTGAATACGGTGTGTGGTATTTCCAGAAATCGTGGATGATTCCGAATCCGCCAAGTTCCTGGCTGTGATTGATTTTCATTACCGTGAACAGCTCCAGTGACTCCAGCTTCTCGCCTTTGACCCTGAAGAATTGGGCGCAGGTAGGAGGAACGTTCACCGTCAGGTATGGCAGTACGGTCGGCTCAATGTCGCAGACCTTCCGCCATTTCAACCCATCGTCGCTGCATTCGAGAATATTCCGGCATTCCGGTTTCCCGGTTCTCGGCCTGTCGCCCATAGCCATTGTCTTTAATGTCAGAGACTTGATTGTCTGCGGCTTCCGGAACTCGACGCTGATTGTGGATTCGCTCTTGCTGACCTGCGCTCCGAGCGCGTTCATCGACTTGTCTGAATATGGCAGCCTGACAGCGAGGACGTACAGATCCTTGCCATAAGGCTCTATCTTGATGCGGTCGTTGTCTGTGTGATAGTCTTGGTACGGGCCGACAACATTGTAGAGGTCAGGAAGTCGCACGGAAATCTTGCCTCCTCTGGTGTCGATTGACCTCCATTCGAGTTTCTTTATCGCATCCTCCTGCTTCACCCACGTTCCGCCGGTCGAGCTCCAGCCCGGTGCACTTGCGATAGTGACATCCATATCCAGCGAGTCGGCCAGATTCAGCGCGAACCGGAAAGCGTCTTTCCAACCGTCGCTGAGGTAGGGGAGTTTGACCTTGGCCGCTCTCGGCATATTCACTCCGCCCGCGTCGAACTGGTGGAAGCCGCCGATCCCGTTGCGTTTCATCCATTCGATGTCCTTGCGGATGCCTTCCTTTGAGACGTTCCCGTCCATCCAGTGCCACCAAACCTGCGGCCTTGCGTCTTTCGGCGGTGTCTGAAAAGACTTTACAAGCGCGGATGTGTCCGCCTTTCTGACCAATGAATATGTCTGTGTGGAGTCCGTGTCCGGAGTGGCTGACAGGGGGTGTGCCAGCAGAAGTGTCAGTGTCGTGAGTGCTATGCCGATCTTCATATTCCTTATTAATAATATTCAAAGATAGGCATCTCTTCCCATTATTTCAAGGTTTTTGGATTATGGCAGTGTGAAGAATTTGGGACAACCTTTAAAAACTGATGCTTTATGTTTGATTTTTGGCAAAATTGTCAAAATATTCGAAAGGAAAGTCGATTTGGCACTGATAATGCATAAGGAAGGACAAAGAGTTAATTGGTTCTAATAGGATTTTATCTTTCTAATCTATTAGCCTATGGGGACTGTTTATCATACGTTTTATTCATAATTAGGTTTGTATTAAGTGGGAAAGGTCGGGGCTGTGAAGTTCCGGCCTTTTTTGATTTTATCAAAAAAGGCCGGAACTTTGTTCCTTATTCAACCCCCCAGTCACTATCGTGACAGCCCCATAGGGGCACTGGGGACCGGATTCCCCAGACCCCTTGCGTCGCTCCGCTCCGGGCGGTTTGGCAAAAAAGGCCGGAACTTTGTTCCTTATTCACCCCCAGTCACTATCGTGACAGCCCCAGGAGGGGATTATAACTTGCGGTTTTTGTAAGAGTCGATGCAGTTTGGAATTATGCGCTTGTAGTGCTCGCTGGTGTAGAGAGGGGAGGAGATGATGAAGTCAGCGGTGCTGCGGTTGGTTGCGAACGGGATGTTGTACAAGGACGCGAGACGGGTCAGGCCCATCACATCGTTCTGATGCCCCTGCATGATGAGGTTGTCACAGAAGAATACCAACATGTCGATCTTTCCCTCGGCTATCATGCCACCGATCTCGAAATCACCGCCGAGCGGCCCGCTGAGCATGCACACGACAGACGGAGCCTCAGGTCCAAGTTTCTCTGTCAGCGCCTCGGAAACAAGACGGCCGGTCGTGCCGGTGCAGAACAGATGGCAATGTTTGAGGGAACCAGCGTTGTAACGTACCCAATCCAAAAGTTCCTGCTTCCTTGAGTCATGAGCCACCAATGCGATGTTTGTTATCATATTCCTGAATATTAATTGTTTACTTTTTCTTTGATTCTCCTTGATCTCCATCCTTGAAGATGGAGATCCTTTTAAGTTCCCGAGGTCCGTTGTCATAGGCAGCCGCCCTCTGCTCCCGTTTTTTCCTGCCCGTGAACAGATTGCGGAAGAACTCCTTTAGCGTGTTGAACTCCCTCTGGTAGGCGATTCCGACACCGTTTCTCTGCGTGTTGTCCAGATAGGTGGTGTAGTCATCCGCCGAATGTGAGAACAGATTCAGTCTCAGCTGGCCGGACTTGTCAAGCTTGATCTCGATATCCAGATTACCGACCACATCACCGTCCGATGATGAGGAGGATTTGGCATATTCACGGTTCCCGACATTGCCATTGACTATTACCCTGTTGTTGAAGAGTTGCGTTGATACAGCCACATCGAATATGTTGGTGCCGCTTTCGCTGGACTGGTAGTTCAGTCCGAGGTCAAGCGGAATGTCCAGTTTCTGAAGAATGTTGTTCAGCTGTCCGGCCATGATTTCCGCCACATTGGAGTAGAGCATGTTCGTGTTGTTCACGACACCGGACTGCTCTTCCGGCATGAAACTGCCCGAGATCAGGAGCGACAGGAACTGACGCTGCACCTTGTCGTCTGTGTTGAGAGCGCTTTCCACCCTTGATTTCGTGGTCGGATCCAGATCCGGGACTTCGATGGAGAAGGATAGTTTCGGCTCGCGGAGTTTCCCGGAGACACCGATGCCGCAGTTTACGGTCCTCCTTGCCGAAACTGTCGTCGTGTCGGCAAGCAGGGTGGCCACCGAAGCCTTTGTGGAATATATTCCTTTGATGTCCAGGTCACTGTCCATCACATCTCCGTTGAACCTGATCGAACTGCCGTCCGAGATGGTGAAGTCTCTCTTGGCGATGTCCATGGCGTTGAAGTGGAAATTACCGGACCGCAGGGTATAGTCGCCGTTAATCGTGAACAAGTCTCGTCCCGGGCGAGCCTCGATGTCGATTATTCCCTGACCATGGCCGTTCAGCACGTTCCCGGCGGCCCTGTCGATTTCGATGTACGCCTCTGTGCCCTGAGTTGCGTTTACCCTGAGCTTTATCCCGAAGTCGCTGCCCTTGCCACGGTTTCGCTCCATATTGCTCATCATTGCCTCGTAAGGATCCACATAGACTTCCTTGAAGACCTGCTTGAATGTCAGGAGGTTGTTTTTACCATCGTTGGAGGCGTTGTCTATAGGAATATGTATGCGTCCGTTCTTGTCAGTGCGGACGTTGACATCCAACTGCACTGCATCGAACGGCCCTTTGACCAGGACATCGCCGCTGGCGAAAAGATGACCGTAGAACGCCTGGTTGTCGCTCTCCGTCATGTCGATAGCCTCGATGCCCTGCATCTTTATCCTTGTGTCCAGCCTGAAATCCTTCAGGTGATCGAACAGCAACCCGCCGGAGATTGTTCCGGTGCCGTCGAAACGGTCCTTGATCGTTACGCCATCGAAGAACAAGCCTTGATTGGTGACGGAGAACGGTCCGTTGACATAATAAGGTACATTCGTGAAGCCGACCTTCAGCAGCACATTGTCGAAAGTGGTTCCCTCACTGGACAGGGAGAGCGAGCCCAGCGGGCCGCGGGCATGGACCCTGCCGCTCATCGCACCGCCCATCTCGCTGAACACGGATTCCAGCACCGGGGCTATATATCCGACGTCCATGCCGTTGAAATCCGCGGTGGCGTCTATCGTGTGTCTGTCGAGGAAATAATCCCCGCTGACGCCAAGCGTGGTGATTCCGTTGATGTCATTTCTGGCGATGACACGCATCTTGTTGTCGTCCAACGAGCTGGCCAGGCGCAATGTTCCCATTCGGTGTCCGGCCACTTGGGTGGAATCAGAAGTCAGTCTCATCATAAGGCCGGCGTTGCTTTTCCACGGCGAGGAGATGATGGCATGGCCTGTGGCGAGACCGGATATTCCGAAGTTCTCTCCGAGAAATTTGTTGAGGATGCCAAGATCGAACTTTACAAGATTGACTGAAAGCGTGTCTTTCGTGGTTGATGAATATCCTCCGTCAACCTGAACCGATTGATCCGCGCACACGGCTGTCAGATTGTCAACCTTGATGTCTTTCCCGATCACGTTGATCGCTGATCCCGACACATTCCACGTGGCGTTTTCATACCAGATGTAGGAAGGAAGTGTCTTGGCGTTGACCATCAATTCTCCACCATGCGACCGTCCCAGTTTTCCTGTGAGGTACAGCTCACCTTTATTGGCGCGCTCGGTGCCGTTGTCGTAGGTGAATCCGACTCCGAAACTGTCTCCTTTGGCATAGAGAATGAGGTTGTCGTCCAATAGACTGAGTCCGGACATAGTGATCGCTGAACAAGACGCTGTCGCGTTCAGGCTGCTGTCCTTGTTGTCAAAGCTCAGGTTGACGTCCTTGATGAAATTCTTGTCCAAGGCGATTCTCGGTGATTTTACGGACGCTGTCACATTACCGTCACCGGCCACGTTCAGACGCACTTTCGTGCCTTGGGCGATGTAGAGTCCAGGCTTCAGGAACGACAGGACGTCCCTTGCATCGGCAACATCCAGACTCAGGTCATATTCATCGCCTTTCCAATCGGCCGTCTTCCCTTTGTAGAGCGACGGGAGTTCCCTCTGAACTGTAAGCCCCTGCACGTCTCTGATAAGGCTTGTGAAAGGTTTCGAACCTACGTAACCGCCATTAATGAAGCTTGACGTGACGTTGACCCGGTTGACGTTGTTGTTGGAATGGGATTTCACACAGATGTCTCCGATCTCGTGCCAGCCGTTGTCGTTCTCAAGAGTAAGCCCCAGTACATCGAGGTCCCCGATGAGGTCTCCTCGGCTGATGTTCATGTAGTTGGCGTTGATTCTTCCGGAGATCTTGGAGTTTTCCCTCTTGTCCAGTCTCAATGCATGCAGGTCGGCGTAACCGATTGACGCATAGAATTTATAGAGTCCGTTACGGGTTTTGTCCGAGAGTGTGAACAGACCTTGGAAGAGGAAATTCAGGTTCGGGTCGCCGCACACGATGCGGCCATCGAAAGCGTTGTCTGAATATGTCCCAGCCGCCACGATATTGGAATAATCGTAACCCAAAGCCGACAATTTCTCCACGGACAGCGTGTCTATGTGAATGCTGGTCCTTCCTTGCCCGACGGTCATTCCCATGGCACCCCTGAGAGTCACTTCACCTATTTGCTTGACACCGGCAAGTTTTCCCATGTCAAGGTTTCTGGCGGAGACATTTCCGCCCAGTCCGATGGCCTTTCCTTTTGTCAGGATGTCCCGGATATAGGCATCTGCGGTCAGCGCTCCCAGCGAAGATGTTATGTTGCCTTTTACTTTCAGTCTGTTAAGTGTTCCGTTGGCATTTCCGTTGAACGTGAATCTAGTCCCTGGAGCGAAATTGGACAGATCTATGGACGCGCCTGGAGCGAAACCCCTTATGAAGGTTCCGAGCTCGTCTGTGGTGAACGCCAGGTTGTCAAGTCTGAAATCCAGCAGCATGCCGCTCGCGCTCGGGAGCCCGGAAAGTCTTCCGTCAATGGACCCTGAGACTCCGCTGTACGTCTCGTGAAAGTCGAAGTTCCTGATATACATGTCTTTGACGGGACCATTCAAGTCAGCCTTCCTGAGGTTTATCACGGATTTCATTTTGACCAAGGCCGGGGCAAAGTAGGAAATGCTATTGAAATCCACCCTGCTGTTGAATATGTTTCCCGTCATCACGACCTCTTCTATGTAGTTGGAGAAGGAGGATACACCGGCATATTCCATGGAGTATTCAGTCATGCTTATGTCTGACCACTTGTCAAGAATATGCAGGTTCCGGATGGAGGTCCTGTCTTTCCCGACTGTGGTTTTTCCGGACATGGCCAGAATTTCGTAGCCGCTTCTCTCGCTTGCGCTCAGGTTCTTCACCGTGCCGGCGGTGCGCCCGTCAGAGTAACTGAGATTTTGGACTTGAAGGTCATGAGCGGTGACATCAAGGTTCTTCCAATCTATGCCATATTCCTTGAGCGGGGATGTGCCTGCCTTGTTTACAAGCCGGAAACGGAAATTCTTGACTCTGACCCTGTCCGCGTCAAGCCTGATTGTGAGCGGGGCGCTTTCTTTCTTTTCCTCGGACTTGTTGAAAAGGCGTCCTATGTTGCCGCCCCGTTCGTCTTTCGCCAAGACGAACATGCCGTCGTTGACACTGAGCCTTTTTATGTGGAGCGTCCCGTCATTCCTTAATCCTTTGAGGGAGAATGTGGTGACAATGGATCTGGCTTTGGCGACAGTGTCGAGCCGCTCGCCGTTCCAGTCTGTCACGGGGGCGTTGTCGATTAGGACCACATCATTGAGTACCAACGCAGAGAAAGGCTTCAGGTGGATTTTTGAGAATTCCACGCGTCCGTTCAGCGCGTCTCCCAGAGCCTCCACGGCTTTCCTTGCGGCAAAAGTCTGGACCGCCGGAGTCTGCAACAGAATCCAGCAGGCGAAAAGCACGGAGGCCGTCACCACAATGATGCCCCGGAATATCTTGATAGCCTTCTTCAATAACCGCAAGCCACGGCGATGTGCGTCCGGAGGCTTGTAACAACAAAGATACTAAATATCCGTTGGATTGACGAAAATAGTTGTATCTTTGCCGTTCGATAAAAAGTCTTTGAAGAATATGTCGGATTATATCCTTGGAATCGAATCAAGTTGCGACGACACATCGGCCGCCGTGATCAAGGACGGATTCCTGCTCTCCAACGTTATAGCGAGCCAGCAGGTCCACAAGGATTATGGAGGAGTCGTTCCTGAACTCGCCTCCAGAGCCCACGAACAGAACATCGTGCCTGTCGTAAGCCAGGCGTTGGACAAGGCCGGAATCAAGGCTTCTGACCTTACGGCCATAGCCTTCACCCGTGGCCCCGGGCTTCTGGGTTCTTTGCTTGTCGGCACATCGTTCGCCAAAGCTCTTGGCGTGGCCCTGAATATTCCTATAATTATGGTCAATCATCTTCAGGGGCATATTCTCGCGGACTTCGTGAAACAGGAGGGCAAGGAGAACCGCCATCCGGCGTTCCCGTACCTCTGTCTGCTGGTCTCAGGAGGCAACTCGCAGATTGTCAAGGTGAACGGCCCGTTGGACTATGAGATTCTTGGCCAAACGATCGATGACGCTGTGGGTGAGGCGTTTGATAAATGCTCCAAGATGATGGGGCTCGGCTATCCGGGCGGCCCTGTCATCGACCGACTGGCCAAACTGGGGGATCCGAACCGCTTCAAGTTCGCGAAACCGCAGATTCCGGGGCTGGACTACAGTTTCAGTGGGGTGAAGACTTCGCTGCTCTATTTCGTGCGTGACGAGATGGCGAAGGATCCGGAGTTTATGGAGAAAAACAAGGAGGACATCTGCGCCAGTTTCCAGAATACGTTGATTGACATCCTGATGGACAAACTGATCAAGGCCGCCAAACAGACGGGCATCAAGGACGTGACCATCGGTGGGGGAGTCTCCGCCAACAGCGGCCTCCGCTCACGGATCGAGGAGGAGGGCCGCAAGCGTGGCTGGAACACCTACCTCCCCGAGTTCAAGTTCACCACCGACAACGCCGCGATGATCGCCATAGCCGGTTGGTTCCACTACCTTGCCGGCGAGCGCACCCCGCTCGACATCGCTCCCGTCTCCCGCATTGCGGATTATTAATGAATATAAAGGGATGATTATATTTGACCATATTCCCACTTCACACCTTTTGGGGCTACTTGTTATTCGGGTGACGAAGGTGTTTGAAAGTCAGGGAACTCGGAGCGAAGCGACCGAAGGGGTTCGGGGAAAACTTTCCCCGTGCCCCTCGGGGCTGTCACGAAGTGACTGGGGAGGGGGAGGAAAGTTGCCGACTTTGAATATTGATGAATTTATTTGTAGTTGAAGAATCTGATTTTAGGAAAAGAATATGATTGAATTTGAAATGACCGGTAGGGTCGGCCGAGACCTCAGGCCGGATGACGTGAGGATAGTCGCGGCGAGAGAGATGAACCTCCGCGGCAACGCGGTCATCAACGTGATTGACCCGACAAAGTCCTACCAACCGACCTTCCCGAACGCCGACGCGACCTGCGTGATCGCCAAACGTTCGATCGACGCCCGCAACGATGTGATCTACCGCTACCGCATCGAGGGCTACAACCACCGCTTTGAATCTTACGTCCCTTATGAGATTCCTGAATATAAGGATGTCACCGACGCCGAGCCCGTGATCATCATCGGAGCCGGTCCGGCCGGAATGTTCGCCGCCCTCAAGCTCTTGACTCTCGGCTTCAAGCCGATTATTCTGGAGAGGGGCAAGAACGTGCGCGACCGCAAGTTCGATATGGCGAAACTTACCCGCGAGGGAATCCTGAACCCGGAATCCAACTTCTGCTACGGCGAAGGCGGAGCCGGAACGTTCTCGGACGGCAAACTCTTCACCCGCTCCTCAAAGAGGGGGGACATCAGAGAGGTCCTCTACCAATTCGTGAACTTCGGCGCAAGCCCTCAGATCCTCGTTGACGCCCACCCTCACATCGGCACGGACCGTCTCCCGAAAGTTGTGGAGAACATCCGCCAGTGCATCGAGTCCAGAGGCGGTGAATATCACTTCAGTATGAAGGTCACCGACATCACCCGCAATGAAGACGGTACAATAGAAGTGAAAGCCCTTGATTCTGAGAACCTCACGAAAGCTGGCAAGCCAAGTGAGCGGACATATTCAGCAAAGAAAGTAATCCTTGCGACCGGCCATTCGGCCCGCGACATCTACGAGATGCTTACCGCGAAGGACTGCGCCCTTGAGGCCAAGGGATTCGCGATGGGAGTCCGTGTGGAGCATCCACAGGCCCTGATCAACGACATCCGCTACCACGGCCAGTGGGAACCGGGTATGCCGGCGGCGGAATATTCATTCACAGAGCAGGTTAACGACCGTGGCGTGTTCTCGTTCTGTATGTGCCCTGGCGGCGTTCTGGTGCCTTCGGAGACCGAACCTGAGACCATCGTGATGAACGGAATGTCCAACTCGGCGCGAAGCGGCAAGTTCGCCAACGCCGGCGTGGTCGTCCAGATCAATCCTGAGGACATTCCGGAGGAATATGCCGACAAGGGCGCTTTCGCGGGCCTTGAGTTCCAGAAGGATGTGGAGAGGAAGATGTGGGAATATGCCCACGAGCATTCCGATTCGGAGAATCCTTTCGTCGCTCCGGCGCAGAGGATGGTGGATTTCTGCGAGGGTGAGGATTCGGAGGATCTTCCGGAGACTTCCTACAAGCCGGGTGTCGTTCCGGCTCCGCTGCACGAGATTCTTCCTCCGTTCATCGCTGAGAGGCTTCAGGATGCTTTCTCGATCGTGAACCAGAAATCGATGAGAGGGTACTATACGAATGACGCTCTGTTGATCGGTGTGGAGTCCAGGACTTCGTCTCCGGTCCGTATTCCGAGGAATCCTCGCAACTGCGAGGCGGACGCGTTCCCAGGACTTCTTCCGTGTGGCGAGGGTGCCGGATATTCCGGAGGCATCGTCTCTTCGGCCATCGATGGCATCAACTGCGCCGTGGCCGCCGCCCGCTCCCTCTCCGGAGCCGATGTGGAGGATGAGCCGCATGAAGGGACCGCAGGCGAGACTTCTGAGGCTGAATAGTCTTGATTTATTTAATATAACGATCCCGGCCAGTAGTTCGATAGCTGGCCGGGATTTGTTGTCATCAATCAATCACTTCCCAAGTCTGACTGATGCGCTTGGAATCGAAATTGATGCTTTCCAGGAATGCCTGAAGGTAAGTCCATTTGAATTTTGTCCCAGATTCGTTCAGGAGCATGATGATGTCATAATGAGCGCCACCTTCCTTGATGATGTGGATTCTTGTAAGAGTTTTCGGCTGGAATCCATCCAGTTTGGAGGATTCTTTGGTGAATTCAGAATTCTCGACCGGAAGGTCGTAGAAGCAGACCAGGTCGGCTCCCGTCATTTTCCTGACCGACTCTCCGGTGATTCTGGTGATGTGCTCCTCAGTGTAAAACAGGTCGTTTGAGTCGCTGTTTTCCAGTGTTGTCATCCCGGACTCGTCCAAGATTCCCATGCCCTCCATCATCTCTCTGCTGATCAGGGCCATCTGTCCGTCCATCCGGTCCTCTTTACCTTTCTTGATAAGCCTATGCAATGCCTTTGTGTACAGCAGAACGCAATTGCCGTCATCGCTTTTGGCCATGACATTGATGAAGCGCCCAGAGTGCTTGTGCTCAAAGGTTTTGTTAGGTTTCCAGATCATGTCGGCCTCCTCCGCGCGAAAACCGTCCGGAACCTTTACTGAGATTCCGCACCATTCATATTGCTTGTCCATGATCGAGTCAACCTGACCATAAGCCTGTTGTGTGACTGCAAGTGTCAGTACGAGCGCTAGTGTTGACAGCAGCCGAGCATTTGTCCTAGTCATAGTGTTATAATTTTTTAGTATATTCGTATTATATTATTCTTTTGTGTAGAATACGGAATAATCAGTGGCGTTGTTGTAGCCAATACTACCTTGTTGTTTGTCAAAGTATGTAACATAGCCGAGAGAATCAATATAATCAATGTTTACCATGTGTAATGAGTATTGATTTTCTGTGTACATAACCCCAACAGTGGTCATAATGCTTGCTGAAAAATCAATGTCGTTTGTGTCTAAGTAATGAGTTTGTGCTTTGGGAAAGAAATGTCTAATAACGTCAAATATCTTGTCTGCAGGTACTCCATCATTCCCAAATTCGCTTATTATGTATGCGTTAATTGTCTCATAGGATGCTCCTCCCCATAGAGATAGAGATTGAGCTACGCAGTCACTTGGATTATCATAAGATCTTGTTTTAATTTGCTCTTTGTTGATAAACCCCTCTATTATAGTATACAATTCAGGATCGATGTTGATTTGCTGTGCGGATTCAGCTCTGTATTTCAGATCGTTACCGTCGATGTAAATTCCGAATCTCTTAATTGCTAAGGATAGCGTATAAATGTCTTCGGTAGATAGGCAATCAAAACTTTGGTAAGAGGACAATTGCAGATAATTTTCCTGCACATCATTTCTCTTAGAGAGTATTCTTTCATGCTCTGAGCACGAAAGGGTTAGTATGATCAGCATGAAGCTGATAATAGTTGCAAATATGCAACTTGATTTGTTAATAGAAATCAAGGTTAAAACGTTTTTTAGTTTCTACAAATATAACATTTTATTATAGATATACAAAAATATACAAAAAATAATCCTAAATAGGCAGAATAGGCAATACCTCAAAACGCCAAACTATTTTGTCCGACCAGTCCTCTTGACGGCTTCGCTCGCCTCATTCTCACATCGGCTTGACCATTGATGTTTCATGATGAGACTTCCTGTTTCATTCAGGACACCCCAAGCGATGACTTTTTCAAGTGCGTTCCACGCGTCGGCGCCGCCCAGAGTTGCCTGGGCGGCGAGTTGTCGGGATTTACATCGTCTTCAGGTGCCTTAGCGGACAAGTTCGAGAAAGATTCGCCGTTTAGTGTAGAGGTTGAGCACGTTTCTGCGTCCGGATTTTATCCACTTTGCGGGCACGACAACGAACATTCGCAGGAACCGCTTAAGCCTCGCGGTCCTATCAAGCCCTTTGACCCGTCTGCCGATGACGTCAAGAAGGTGAAGGTAGAAGTTCTTGAGGATGGCGGTGGCGAAGAGGAACACGGTGTTCTGTACAGGAAAACACCCTCTGGTGTACCAACCTCCTCCTTGCTGCCGTTTCGTACAGGAAAACACCCTCTGGTGTACCAACCTCCGCCTTGCTGCCGTTTCGTACAGGAAAACACCCTCTGGTGTACCAACCTTCGCCTTGCTGCCGTTTCGTACAGGAAAACACCCTCTGGTGTACCAACCGGAAGTGGTGACGGAGGCGGTGCGGTGATTTTGTGCGAAAAGATGAGTATATTTGTGGGTACGAGAGGAGAATTACGTTATGAAACTGAACAAGAGATTTTTCTATGGGGTGCTGACGGCGGTGGCACTGCTGGCGGCTGGGTGTTCGAAGGATAATACGGATCCGGTGCCCGATCCGGGTACGGGAGAGCAACTTGTCGAGAATCCTAAGGTCAGGGCGGCCGTTAGGACTATGATGTCGGAGGCGGCCAGGACGGAGTCAACCTTGAATGGCGTGGCGGTCTGGCAGGAGGGGTATGCGTCTTCGGGAGAATGGCCCAAGGGCTCTGACAATGACACACGGCGACAGATGTGGTCGGTTACCAAGACGTTCACCTCAATGGCTGTCGGGATAGCGGTCGGGGAGGGCAATCTGAGCCTGTCCGAAAAGGTCGCGCCGATGTTCCCCGAGGAAGTCGCCGAGGCGGAAAAGAATATGACGGACGCGCAGAAGGCAAACCTTGAGGCCTTGACAGTCAGGCATCTGCTGATTATGGCGAACGGCCACAAAAAGGATCCGACGGTTGAATATGCCACTGAATATTTCAAAAAGGATCCGTTCGGCTCACTCAAGTATATTCATAATGAATGGGTTGATGTCTCCGGGCTGCTGACAAAACATGACTCCACGCTGCCGGAACTTTTCTTTGGATATCCATTCGACGCGGCTCCGGGAGAGAAATTCTGCTACGACAGTTTCTCTTCCTGTATGCTTTCGGAGATCATCACAAAAAAGACCGGGGAGACGATGGCCGACTATCTCTACAAAAGGATGTTCAAGCCGATGGGACTGGACAGACCTGAGTGGGAGGATATCCATGGAGTGACAGCCGGTGGCTGGGGACTGCATCTTAGCACTGACGAGATGCTGGCGTTCGGCCGTCTCCTGCTGGACGGCGGGAAATGGGACGGGCAGCAGATCATCCCTGAGGACTATCTCAAGGAGGCCGTCAAAGATCAGATCAAGGACCGGATGAATAATGGTCAGAACTACTCCACGACCGGTTACGGCTACCAGATCAGAACCCGTTCCGACGGGTCACTTTATATGGCTGTAGGACTTTTCGGACAATATATCGTTGTGATTCCTGATAAGAAGGCCGTGATCGTGATGACCTCTGCGATGCCGTTTGACGCTGACAACATCCTTAAGGATCTGTCAAAGGTTATGGCGCTCCTCAATGGTGATCTTGATTCCAGTGTGAAGCCGCTCGAACTGGCCTGGAAGTACATTGTGCCGGAGCTTTAGTCATGGACTATTTGAGAAAGCGGAACAGGCATATTCATAAAAACTTGAGAATATATTCATAAATGGCTGCGGAAGAGGATAAGAAAGGGGCATTCGCTCCGATGATGGAAAGCGGCGTGCACGCAGGGTTTCCGTCGCCGGCGCAGGACTACATCAATTCGTTCATCGACCTCAACAAGGAGTTGGTGCGGCATCCGGCGGCGACTTTTTTCGCCCGTGTGGTCGGCGATTCGATGGTGGACGCCGATGTGAACGAGGGTGACGTGCTGGTGGTGGACAAGTCGATCGAGCCGAGGGAAGGGGATATGGCCGTCTGCTTCATCGACGGGGAATTCGCCTTGAAGTTCATCTCCTTCAGGGATCCGGTCGATGCATCGCGCTCTGTCAAGGCCTCCAAGCCGGGCGTGTCCTATGATATTCTTAAGCATCAAAGAATATGGCTGCTTCCGGCCAATGAGAAATATCCTCCCATCGAAGTGACTGAGTCCAATGATTTTACGGTCTGGGGAGTTGTGACCTACGTCATCAAGAAGGTGTGTACGCGTTAGTTGACTGCAACAATTTTTTCGTGTCCTGCGAGAGGGCTTTCCAGCCGGAGTTGGAAGGCCGTCCGGTCGTGGTGCTGTCCAACAATGACGGATGCGTGGTGGCCCGCAGCAACGAGAGCAAGGCGATGGGCATCAAGATGGGGACTCCGTTCTTTAAGGTCCGCTATCTGGTGGAGCAGGGGAGACTCGTTGTGCGCTCGTCCAACTACACCCTCTATGGCGACCTTTCCGCGCGGGTGATGTCGCTCCTTGCGGAGACGGCCCCCCGGTTGGAAGTCTATTCAATTGACGAGGCCTACATGGACATGGACGGTGTTGCGCCAGAGCGTATTCCGGGAATATGTTCGGCTTTGGTGACGAGGATCCGTCGCTGGACGGGCATTCCTGTCAGCATCGGAATAGCCGACACAAAGACCCTTGCCAAGGTCGCCAACCATTTCGCCAAGAAGTATAAAGGCTACAAAGGAGTCTGCGTTATTGATTCCGAGGTCAAAATCCTCAAGGCATTGGCTTTGACTCCGATAAAAGAGGTTTGGGGAATAGGTCGGCGAGGCGCTCCGAAGCTGGAGTCCGTCGGGGTCAAGACGGCCTTGGACTTTATTAAGAGGCCATGCGAGTGGGTTCGTGGGATGATGGGAATAGGCGGAGTGAGGACTTGGTCCGAGCTTCAGGGCAGACGGATGGTCGAGGATGAGCGTGACGAGAAGCGCAAGAGCATCTGCACCTCCCGTTCGTTCGACAAGATGGTTACGGACCTGGAGGAGATGACTTTAAGAGTCTCCGATTTCGCCGGAAAATGCGCCGAGAAACTCCGCTCGGAAGGCACTGCGGCATATTCAGTGGGCGTATTCATCCAGACCAACCGCTTCCGGGACGACCTTCCGCAGTATTTCCCGAACGCCAGCGTGAGGCTCGATGTCCCCGCCAACAGCACCCAGGAGGTCGTTGCCGCCGCCCTGCGCGCGTTGAGGATGGTCTTCCGCAATGGCTTTGAATATAAAAGGGCCGGCGTGACCGTCTCCGACATCGTTGAGGCCGATGCGATCCAGACCACCCTGTTCGATTTCGATCAGGAGGCCCGTGACCGTGACGACCGCATATCCAAAGTGATGGATCTGGTCAACACCTCCGGCAAGAACCTCCTAAGGCTTGCCACCCAGCGTCCCGGCCACTATTCCGACGGCATCCGCCGCGAATTCTGCTCCCGCCTCTACTCCACCTCCTGGTCCGACCTTCTGGAAATCAAATAGCCTGCTTCATATTACTGAAACAGGCTGTCTGTCGTACGTCGAGAAATAGGATTACTTCACCTTTTCCCTCTTGCCGAGCTTCTCGCGGACGAGGAGCGGCTCGTTGGTCGTGATGCAATCGACACCGAGATCGATCATATCCTGGATGTCCTTCTCCTTGTTGACGGTCCAGCAGTTGATGCTCATCTTGTTGTCGCGGGCCTGCTTGAACCATGTCGGGTTCTTTCCGAAGACCTTGTACTGGTAGTCAACACCGTTGATTCCGAGCTTGGCGAGTTCCTCAGGGCTCTTGTCCTTGCCCAGGTACTGAACCGTGAATCCAGGGCAGAGGGCGGCGAGCCTCTCGCACATATTCAGACTGAATGAGATGAAAATCACACGCTTAGGGTTGTACAAACCGTGCTCCTTGAGAGCCTTGACGCTCTGGTCGACCATATAGTCCTCGTGAGCCTTGTCAATCTGCTTCTTGAGCTCGAACACCAGCACGGTCTTCTTGCTCTTCTCTCCCTGTGCCAGATACTCGTCCAGAGTCGGGATCTTCTCGCCGTTCTTCAGGCGGCAGTCCTTGAAATCAGCGTAGTCGTGATTCCAGATGCGCATCCCGTCGATGTCCGGATCGTGATGCACGAGCATAACGAGGTCGGAAGTGATGTGAACATCGAACTCGCTGCCCCACAACCCGTTCTGCTGCGCCAGTTCAAGCGATTTGATGGAGTTCTCGGCGTACCCGGCCTCCTCGCAGTTCCAAAATCCTCTGTGCGCCGTCACCGCGATCTTCTGCGGAGCGCACGAAGCGGCCAGCGCAACCAATGCACCCACCGCCGCAACTTTAACGATCTTTTTCATATTCATTGAATATTACAGTTTTGAATATTTCAGTGTCCATTCCGGAGGCACACGGGCCCATTGCCGTCAGGCTCAATTCTGTCACGTGCCTCTCGTTCCGGTCCAAGCCTTGGACTTGTGGCATAGTTCAAATCCGGGACACAAAAGTAGTAAATTTATGCCGATATCTAAAGTATAAAAAGGGACGTTTACAAATTGACAATCTCGGACTTGTACTTTATGCGGTAGTCCGTTGAGTCCGCATCGAGGACGAAGACCTGGTAGTTGTTTCCTTCCGGATAGACACGGACGACAATGTGGCCCCACGGCTTGAATTTGCTCCAGAGTTCCTCACCGAGCTTCTTGCGGGCTTGATCCACGGTTATGTAGTAGTCGCGGTCTCCTTTCCAGACCAGAGGATCGGATATTCTTGTCATCGTGGTAGGCACGGGATGATTCTGGCTTCGGGCGTCGATTATGATGACCTGGGGCGACAAAGTCTGCATGAAGAATGCGTTGCAGGTGTCGAAATAGCCGTGGTGGTTGGCTTTCATCACCGTGACCTTGCCGCAGGCCTTGGCGACAGGAGTCTCGAAATCCCTTTCCAGCGACTTGAAGATGGGCCAGTTCCCACCGGAAAGGTCGCCTCCGTTGAAATATGAGAATTTACCGTAGCGCAGACGAATCGCGCAGGAATTCATATTCTCATCGAACAGGGTCGGATCCCCGCTGTACATCTTCACGGATTTCTTGCCACGGCCGGTCCAGACCTCGCCGTTTGCGGCTAAATTCCTGATCTCAAAGTCTTTGGCGAACTTCTTCGGGTTGTGTACCATCGTGAACTGCCTCTTGCTCCCGATGGCGAATTTCTCCACCGTTGTGCCGTGCTCCGCGGAATAGTTGACGAAGTTGATGTAATGCTCGATAAATCCCTTGTTCGCGTTGAGGACATTGTCTCTGGATGGAAAATCGTAGTCAGGATAGCCCCTGTCAACCAACTTGTTGAAATGAATATGCTCACCCACGAGTGTGATTCCGGAAAGCGCATAGCCGTGCGTGCTCGGAATAGCATCCTTTATCGTGCCGATGTGGTCATTGTGAAGATGGGTTACCATCGCATAGTCAAGGTTTTCCTTGTCCGGAAGCTGTGAGAGAAAATGCTTTATGTAGATCGCCTGCCACTCTCCGGGCTTTTTTGTCCCGTTCGGATGTTGGGTGTCCTTAGCCTTGGCGTTGTCGCCCGCGTCGATCATCATCGATGTCCCGTCTGGCATCACAATCAACGCCGCGTCACCCCTTCCCGTGGCAATCGTGTGGATGTCAAGATACCCTTCCTTCCATTCCGGCAGATACTCCGGTGCTTGTGCGAAGGCATTGAGCGCGTTCGCAAGCAGCGCCAATGCCAATAATATCCTTTTCATTGTAATCATTTTTCTTTCGATGAAATCCAGTCTAGTCGTTCTTGACCGGCACTTTGGTGATGCTCGGCTATTTCTGTGGAATTATCGGCGGATGTCGATCACGAACTTGCCGGCGAAATATGGGTCGGAGAGCCAGGTGGTGACGGGCCAGGTGGAGACGGAGCCTTTGCGGAGGCGCTCACGGGACATCAGGGCGCAGATCTCCTCGTTGATGTCGCCGCCTTTGAGGTAGAGGATGGACTGGGAATATTTCCCTTTCACCCAAGGATAGAAGTCGGTCAGGGAGGCCACGGCACGGGAGACCACGAAGTCGAAACGGCCAGGAAGACTTTCCGCGCGGGCGTTGACGATCTCCACGTTGTCAAGGCCGAGCATATTCGCAATCTCTCTGGCGACGATTGTTTTCTTGCCGACCGAGTCGCAGAGGGTGAACCTCACGTTCGGGAACATCACAGCGAGAGGGATGCCGGGAAAGCCGCCACCGGTGCCGAGGTCCAGAACCCTTAATCCGGCCCTGGAGGCATTGACATTTGTGGAAGACGAAACCGGTGCGACGGAGCCTTCCTGAAGTGGCGCGGTGAACATTGAATATACCTCCGGACGCTGTGTGCGGAGATATTCAGCAATCGCGAGGGAGTGGAGGACGTGGTGGTCATAGAGACTGTCGATGTCCTTGCGGGAGATGACGTTGATCTTGGCGTTCCAGTCGCGGTAGCCTGCGTCCATAAGACGGAAACGCTCCACCATCCCGTCAGTCATGTCCGGGAACGACGCCTTCAGAAATGCCTCGAAGTCGGCGAACCCTATCATGCGCCTTCCTCCTGCTTCCTCAGATCATCGATCATCTTCTTGGCGCGGCGGATGCGAGTCTTGACTGTGTTGAGCTCCATGTCAAGCGCCTCGGCGATCTCGTTGTATTTCATTCCCTCGATGAGCCTCTTGCGGGCTATCTCACGGTATAATTCCGGAAGACGCTCGACATATTTCGCGTGCTCCTCCTCGTTCTCAGTCTTGATCAAGGTGTTGAGCGCATCCTCCGTCTGGTCAGGGATGACCTCCACTCCGGACGGCTTGCTCTCGTCGTCAAGATAGACGATTTGGTTCTTTGGATGAACTCTCTGCTCTTGCTCCAGAGTGTCCAAGGCGGTGTTCTTGGCGATAGTGCAGAGCCATGTCAAAAAACGGCTCTTGTACTGGTCGTAGGACATGATCTGCCTGAAGGCTTTCTCGAAACTGCGGCTGCAGATGTCATCCGCCGCGTAGTCGTCTATATTCTTGAAACGGGCCTTGATGTAAGACCTAAGCTGTTCTATGTGACGGTCCCAGAGAGCTGTGAAAGCCAGACCGTTTCCTCTTTGTGCCAAGATGATCAGTTCATCAGTGGGCTTCGAGCCAGTTTTTCCCATAATTGCATTCTACTGTTAGTGGTACTGAAAGTTTTACAACATTTTCCATCCTGTCAATCACAATCCGCTTCAGATCCTCAATCTCCTCAGGGATCGCGTCGAACACAAGCTCGTCGTGGATCTGGAGAACCATCCGGCTCTTCATGCCGGCTTCGGCCATCGCCTTGTCAACCTCGATCATCGCCATCTTGATGATGTCCGCGGATGTGCCTTGGATCGGAGCGTTGACGGCGTTCCTCTCGGCGAGTGTCCTCAACGTTCCGTTCTTGGAATTGATGTCAGGAATATACCTTCTTCTTCCGAAGATGGTCTCGACATAGCCGGTCTCGCGGGCCGAGGCCTTCGTGTCCTCAATGAACGAGAGGATGGACGGGAAACCGGCAAAGTAATCGTCTATGATTTTCTGGGCCTCCTTGCGGCCGATCCGCAGCCTTTGCGCCAGGCCGAACGCCGAGATTCCGTACATGATGCCGAAGTTGGCGGTCTTGGCGATGCGTCTCTGGTCGGCCGTGACCTGCTCGTGAGGGATGCCGAAAATCTTCTCCGCCGTGGCCGCATGGATGTCCACACCTTGCTTGAAGGCTGTGATCAGATGCTGGTCGCAGCTCAGGTGCGCCATGATCCTCAGCTCGATCTGTGAATAGTCCGCCGAAAGGATCAGACCGTCCGGGGCGCTCGGCACGAATGCCTTGCGGATTTCCTTGCCCTGCTCTGACCTTATAGGAATATTCTGGAGATTCGGATTTGAGGAACTCAGCCGTCCTGTCGCCGTCAAGGCCTGGTTGAAAGTCGTGTGGATCTTGCCATCGGAAGGGTCGATGTACCCTGGGAACGGCTCTATGTAGGTCGAGAGCAGTTTGCGGGCAGCGCGATACTCAAGAATCTCATCGATGACAGGATGCTTCTCCGCCAGATCAAGCAAGGTGGATTCCTCCGTTGAATATGTCCCGTTGGCGTTCTTCTTGGGCTTGTCGGAAAGGTGCAGCCGTTCGAACAATAGCTCGCCGATCTGTTTCGGAGAAGACACGTTGAGGTTCGGTTCCCCGGCCATCTCACGGACTTTGGACTCCCGGGACGCGACCTCCTCACGAAGATGCGCCGTGAAATCCTTCAAGGAATCAAGATCGACCTTGACCCCGTTGCGCTCCATCTTGGAGAGAACCTTCAGCAGAGGCTCTTCCATTGTGTCATACAGGTCCGCGGCCGACGCCTTTACCAGATCCTCGCGTATTCTTTCCTGAAGCGACAGCAGAACGGCTGCTTCTTTGCTCCTGTCCGCTAAGACCTCGTCCGAAGGAATGTCATCGAACAGTGAGCCGGTGGCCGGAGCTGAATCTTTCCCGGAGACACCCTCAAGAGAAACTCCCAGAATGCCTTGCGCCAGCACTTCGATCTTGTGACTCTTCTCAGGATCAAGCAGATAGTGCATCAAGGCGATGTCGTGAAGCCTGCCTTGAAGCGTCACTCCGCCCGCCGCCAGAATATTCATCTGCCTTTTAAGGTCATCGCCGCATTTCGCCACCGCGTCATTCTCAAGCAGCGCCTTGAACTCCTGAACCCCGCCTTCCGCCGCGACAATCCTCTTCCCGGAGCGAGCCCCGACAATGATCCTTCTTGTTTTTGTGAATATGCCCCCGTCGGCTCCTTCCGTGATTACCGAGCACATTCCGGCCTTCACGGCGGCCTTGACCGCCTCCGTCGGACGCACCTTGGCGATTTCAGGCAGCTCGGCGTCAGGCTTTTTCTCCGCCGCGCCGACGTGGCCTATGAATCTGTTAAGGGAATTGAACTCGTATTTCTCAAAGAGATCCGCCAATTCAGGGCCGTATTCCTGATTGACCTTCATTCTCTCGGTCGGGATGTCAACCTCGATGTCTGTCTTGATGGTGACAAGCTCGTGGCTGAGCCCGATGTGGTCCCGGGCATCCTCAAACTGGGCCTTCTGCCGAGGTGTCAGTTCGTCCAGATGCTCGTATATCTCCTTGACGGAACCGAACTTGGCGACCAGCTTGCCGGCACCGACCTCGCCGACACCCTTCACTCCGGGCACATTGTCGGCCGTGTCCCCGCAGATTGTCAGCATATCGATGACCTGTTCCGGAGAATTGATTCCGTACTTCTCACAGATTTCCTTGACTCCGATGATTTCGTTGTCGTTGCCGGCCTTCCCCGGCTTGTACTGCCAGATGTGCGGTTCGATAAGCTGCCCGTAATCCTTGTCCGGGGTCACCATAAAGACATCCAACCCCTCTCCGGCGCAGCGTTTGGCCATAGATCCGATCACATCGTCGGCCTCGAACCCCTTCAGCATCAAGGTCGGGATATTCATCGCCTTGCATAGCTCCATCAACGGCTCAAGGGCATCGATGACCAGCTGCGGTGTCTCTTTGCGGTTCGCCTTGTACTCGGGGTACATCTTATTCCTGAACGTGCCGCCCGGCGGGTCGAAAGCCACGGCCAGATAGTCCGGTTTTTCACGCCCTAAAAGTTCAAGAATATATTTGGTGAATCCGTAAAGGATAGACATGTCAGCCCCTTTGGAGTTGATCATCGGCTTACGGAGAAACGCGTAATACATTTTGAATATCAACGCGTGTCCGTCTATGAAGAAAATCTTTCCCGTCATTATCCTTCCCAGTTTTATCTAAGCGTGGCCGCAATCCCAATGGTCACGTGTTTGTACAAAGATACGTAATTGTTTCGTGGTTTCAAAACTTCTCCCTGAGGCAAAATGTTAATATATTGATAATCGGAATGTGGAATGCCACATTCTGATAGTCAATCAATTCTGAAACGCTGCCCTCTGATTTTGACTGGCAGGATTTGACAACTTACTGAAATATAATTTGTTAATTAGCTCGACATAGGATTGCGCACAAGCTGATTGGCCCTTGGAAAATTATCCCTTGTAGAGAAAATCTCCGAGCGAGAGTGTCGCGTCGGAGAACCGCGCGCCATCGTAAATGTCGTGCGTGGAGAAGATCACCGTGGCTCCAGTGCCGTGCGCCAGTTCTTGAAGAGTGCGCAGGACCATGATCCGGTTGTCCACATCCAGAAAGGCCGTGGGCTCGTCAAGAAGGATAACGTTGGCCTTGCGGGTCAACGCCGTGGCGATGCAGGCTTTCTGGAACTCCCCGTCGGAGATGAGGCTGATGTCCTTGTCGGCCAATGAGCCGAGTCCGAGCGTCCGGATCGCATCCTCCATCGCCGTTTCCGCCCCGGAGTCCAGTTTCCTGAATATTCCCGATGCCGAGAACAGGCTCGTGCGGATGAACTCTCTGACAGAGAATCCTTTGACTTTAGGAATATGTGTGGGCACCATCACGACCGGGCCTCCGGCCGAGAATCCGCCCGAAAGGGGATGAAGAAGTCCCGCTATCGTCTTCATAAGCGTGCTCTTCCCGCTGCCGTTCGGTCCTTGGAGCATCACGGACTGTCCGTCTGGATATTCAAAAGTCAGTGGTCCGCTGACTGCTTGGCCTCTGTGGCCGATTGTCAATTCAATTGCTTTCAGCATTTTTCACCTCCTTTTCATCAGGATTGTCAGAATGATCGGGATGCCGATCAGCGCCATCGTGCTTCCGACCGGCAGGGGAGTGGGGAAGGCGTTTGAAAGGATGTCGGCGACGAGGGTCAGTCCCGCCCCTGTGAGCATCACCGCCGGGATAACCTTCATGTGCACGGACGTGTCGAGAAAGCCTCTGGCGATGTGTGGAGCCACGATTCCGACAAAACCAAGCGGCCCGCAGAACGCCGTCACCGCCCCGGCCATCAGGCAGCTCCCGATCATCGCGATGCCGCGGATCCGGGAGATGTCCGCGCCGGCCAAGCTGGCATATTCATCTCCGAAAAGAGCGATGTCCAGCCCTTTATTGTTAATATAGGTAAGCGTCACTCCGATGAGGAGTGCACTTGCGATGACCGCCACTTCGCCCGGCCGGCTCCCGGAGAAACTTCCCGCCGACCAGCTGTAGAAGACTTTCAGGCTCTCGGCGTTGGCGGAATATTCAAGGATAGATGTCAATGCGCTGAATATGAACCCCAGCATCACGCCGAAGATGAGCAATGTGGTGGTACTCTGGAATTTTGAGGTCACGGTGACAACCAGCATGGAGGTCAGCAGCGCGCCCAGAAAAGCCGCGGTGGCCACTGTCAATCCCGATAAAGCCGCCGGGAGCGATGTTCCGATGAGTAGGGTGGTCATCGCCGCTCCGGTTCCGGCTCCCGCGCTCACGCCCATTATGTGCGGGTCGGCAAGCGGATTGCGGAACACGCTCTGCATCTGAAGCCCAGCCAGGGAAAGACACGCTCCGGCAAGAACAGCGGTCAGCATCCTCGGCAGCCTGAGTTTCAGGAATATGCCCGCATCCAGTCCGGTCAGGCCAGTGCCTCCGGTCAACAGATCGGCGCAGGCGAGCAGCAGTGTGGCGGTTGCCAACATGAATATTTTCGGACTGGCTTTCATCGTCAAATCGGCTTTGTGATTGCAAATTACTTACAATTCTTCGGCTTTTCCCGAAAAATTTCGTTAAATTTACCCCAAATCTTTGAATATTTATGAATAAAAGAACATTTATCCTTGCGTCTGCACTTCTGGTTCTCTGCGGAACCGGCGCTTTCGCCCAGAAACAGTCCAGGAACGGGGGCATCTCAGCCGAGATGCTGACCGAAATCCGTAAAGGTTATGAAGGCACGGCCTCGGACAAGGCTGTCCGCAACGCCCTCAACGCCGCCGCCATCAATGTCCTCGCCGCCAATTCCGAGAACATCGCGATGATCGACACCCATTTCTCCGACGAGGTGAAGACCAAGGGGCGCACCAACCAGAAATCCTCCGGCCGTTGCTGGCTGTTCACCGGTCTCAATGTGCTCAGATCCAGGATGATCGACAAATATGACCTTGGAGCGTTCACATTCTCGCAGAACTATGTGTTCTTCTACGACCAGCTTGAGAAGGCCAACCTTTTCCTTCAGGGAGTGATCGACACGAAGGAACTGAGCTTTGACGACCGCAAGGTTGACTGGCTGTTCCGCAACCCGATCGGGGACGGTGGTCAGTTCACCGGAGTGTCCAACCTCATTATGAAATACGGTGTCGTTCCGTCCGATGTGATGCCTGAGACCTACTGCGCCAACAGTACATCCCAGATGCGCGCCCAGATCGCCACCAAACTTCGTGAGGACGGCCTCAAACTGCGTGACGCGGCCGCCAAGGACTGTCCGGCGATGAAGACCGAGATGCTCAAGGAGATCTACAGGATGCTTGTCCTCTGCCTCGGTGAGCCACCGGTTGAGTTCGAGTGGACACGCTACGACTCAAAGGGCAACTTCGTCAGCACCAAGACCTATACCCCAAAGTCCTTCTACAATGAATATGTCGGAGCGGATCTTGAGAACAACTACATTATGGTGATGAACGATCCTACCCGTGAATATGGCAAGGTCTATGAGATCGACTATGACCGTCACGTCTATGACGGACAGAACTGGCTCTACATCAACCTTCCTATCGAGAGGATCAAGGAGATGGCCATCGCTTCCATCAAGGACAACACGGCGATGTACTTCTCCTGCGATGTGGCCAAGTTCATGGATCGCCAGAAAGGTACCCTGGATCTGAACAACTTCGATTACGGTTCTCTTTTCGGGACGACATTCCCGATGGACAAGCGCCAGAGGGTGCAGACTCACGCCAGCGGGTCGTCCCACGCGATGACCCTCATCGCTGTGGATCTCAAGGATGGCAAGCCTGTGAAGTGGATGGTTGAGAACAGCTGGGGGGCTGATTCCGGCTACAAGGGCAACCTCATTATGACCGACGAGTGGTTTGACAACTATATGTTCCGTCTCGTGGTCGAGAAGAAGTACGTTCCTTCGGACGTTATGAATATGCTCAACCAGAAGCCGACCCTCCTCCCGGCCTGGGACCCGATGTTCCTTCCGGAGGAGTAGTCCGAAGCAGACTGAATAAGCGGAGTGTGGCCGAAGGTCTTTCAGCCACACTCTTTTTTTTTTGATATATCTTTAAAAATGGTTGCGGAATCGCTTGTCGGGCAGTATTACAGATGAATATTACTGAAAAACTTTAAGCGATGAGACAATTCAAGATCACTAAATCGATAACCGACAGAAGAACTGTCGTCAGGCCACAACGGAGGAATTGGCTGAGATGACAGGTCTGTCATCGGACAAGATCATCGAGTCGATGGTAGTGTCGGAGAACACGGTGTCAGCCGATGCCCGCTTCTCTGAAGACGAGGACGGGGCTCTTCTTGACATCATTCCGGACAAGGATGCGCTCCCTGCCGACAGCCGGGTCGAGGCCGAGTCTATCAAAATAGAGATAGGACGGCTTTTGGAAGTACTTCCGGAACGTGCCAGGAATATTCTCAAAGCCATCTATGGAATAGGTTGCCGCGAGATGACGATTGACAAGATAGGGGAGAGATACGGTCTGACGCGTGAAAGGGTGCGTCAGATCCGTGAGAAATCTCTCCGCCGCCTGAGGGCTCCCGAGATCGTGCGGAATCTCCGCCCGTATCTCGGGTAATGGAACTGTTATTTCGTGTTGTCGAACGTGAACGAATCCCAAGGCAGCTCGGCGTCCTTGCCGTGATCGAGCACGTCATTGACATGAGTCATGAGCGGGAAGTCAGTCAGATCGACCATTCCGAGTTCGGCCTTGCGGTAGATGGCCTTGGCCACACGGCGTGCCACAACCAGAGATTCGAGAGTGACCCCGGCGAGGATATCCAGTGCCTCCTCGTAGGTTTTGCCCTCACCCAGAAGAATGCCGATCTTTCTGGTCCTTCCACCGTACACCGTGACGTAGAGGTCTCCGATTCCGAGGACCGTGCTGTCCTCGTCGGCTCCTTGGAGTCTCAGAAGCTTGGTCATCTCCTTTGTGGCCTGATAGAATGCCCCGGCCTGTGAGTTGTAGTGGAGACCGGCCTCGGCTCCGTGCTGTCTGTTCACAAGACCGATCGTGAGGGCTATCCCGAGGGCGTAGGCGTTCTTCAGCGCCACAGCGCTCTCAAGGCCGATCACGTCGTTGGTCGTGGAGATGTGATAGTAGGAGGTCTGCATGGCCTCTTTCATCATCTTGATGACGGCGGTGTCCTTGCCGCAGAAAGCCACTTCTGTCTGGTCGTGGAATACGAGCTCGTAGGATGTGCACGGGCCGCCGATGGCGTTGACCTCCCTGCGTATGCCTTTCTTGAGAAGCTCGGTCTTCCAATAGGCAGGATAGGAGATCAATGTCCCGTCCTCAAGATTGATTAGACCTTTGGTCACGGAGAGAACCGGCATGGCTGGATCCAGATACGCCAGTACCTCGTTCAGGAACCAGTCCACACCGAACGATGACACTCCGCCGATGACGAAGTCCGCTCCTTTCACGGCCTCCTGCCAGTCCTCGAACTGGAAATATTCAACACCTTTCGGGAAAGGCCTGTCGAATTTCGGATGCTTGCCGGAACGTTTACATTCTTCTATGATTTCCTTGTCAAGCGGAGTGCCGACAAGCCTGACTTCATTGCCGTTTTCAAATGCCGGGAACGCGAGGGCTGAACCCATCATGCCCGAACCTATGATTGTGATTGTTCTTTTCATTGTCTAAATCCTTAAATGAATGACAAAATTAGTAATATTCCTAAGGAATGTCGTAAATTAGCGATCAAAATTACACAGAATGAGACGATTTTTTTGTTTTGCCCTGATGTTTCTGGCACTGTTCACCATGGGTGCCCGGGAACGCATGGAGAATTATCCTCTTCCGTCCAGACCGGACACATTAAGGATCCTTGCTGTAGGCAACAGCTTTTCCGATGACGGTACTGAATACCTGCCAGGGCTTCTGGAGGCGGCCGGAATCCATAATGTGATTGTGGCGAGGCTCTATATCGGAGGCTGCTCGTTGGAGAGACACTGCAAGGAGTATGCGGAGGGCCTGGCCAATTACATCTACTACAAGTCAACGCGGAACAAATGGGAGACCGTCAGCAAGAACGCCACATTGCTTGACGGACTGAAGGATGAGCCGTGGGACATAATCACCATTCAGGAGACATCCGGGCGCACGGGAATATACGACACGTATCAGGAGTGGATTCCCGGATTGGTTGACATCATAAGGAAAGAGGCTCTGAATCCTCACGCGTCCATTGTCTGGCACGAGACCTGGGCCTATGCCGCCAACTCGTCGCATGGAATGTTCAAACTGTACGACAACGATCAGGAACGTATGTATTCCGGCATAGTGGCTTGTGTGAGGCGTGCGTCACAGGAATTTGACCTTCCTGTCGTGATTCCGTGCGGAGACGCCATACAGATCGCCAGAGGGACCCGCCTGAATAATCAGGATGATGTCCCGCAGACATGCAAGGTCTATCAGCTTACCCGTGACGGTTATCATCTGACTCGTCAGTACGGGCGTTACGTGGCCGCGTGCACATGGTTCGAGGCTCTGATCAGGCCGACGCTCGGCAAATCTGTCCTTGGCAACGGCTACCTTATGCGTGACACGGAGTACAGCATAAATTCTAAGGATGCCCGTCTTTGCCAGAAATGCGCCGTTCAGGCGGTGAGGGCTTGGTAAGGTACATCGGGATATTCAAAGAAATAGGAACGAGAATTATGAAATCACTTAAAGAACTTTACAGAATCGGCAAGGGACCGTCCAGCAGCCATACCATGGGACCGAACAAGGCCGCTAAGGATTTTGCCGAGCGGCATTTGGACGCGGCTTCGTTCGAGGTGACGCTTTATGGAAGCCTCGCCGCCACCGGCAAGGGACACATGACGGATGTGGCGATCATCGAAGTGCTGGAACGCATCGCCCCGGTGAGCATTGTGTGGAAGCCGGAGGTGTTCCTTCCTTATCATCCCAACGGGATGTGCTTCAAGTCGTTTGACACCGAAGGCCACCAGACGGATGAGTGGACGGTGTACAGTGTCGGCGGCGGAGCGTTGTCCGAGGGCAGGCCGGACGACAGGTTCTCGACTCCGGATGTCTATGAGATGAACCGCCTTGCGGAGATCCAGAAATGGTGCGAGGACAAAGGACGCAGCTATTGGGAATATGTTGACCTTTGCGAAGGGCCGGACATCTGGGATTATCTGCAGGAGGTCTGGGAGGCCATGAAAGCGTCCGTGGAAAGGGGCATAGACCATGAGGGTGTCCTTCCGGGACCGCTCAACCTTCCGAGGAAGGCTCCGACGTATTACGTCAAGGCTACCGGCTACAAGCAGACTCTTCAGACCCGTGGACTGGTCTATGCCTATGCCCTTGCCGTCAGTGAGGAGAACGCTTCCGGAGGACTCATCGTGACGGCGCCTACCTGCGGATCGAGCGGAGTCATGCCGGGAGTCCTCTACCATTTGGCGAAGGGGCATGAATTCAAGGATATTCGTGTGCTTCACGCTTTGGCTACAGCCGGGATCATCGGGAATGTAGTCAAACGGAACGCCTCCATCTCGGGTGCCGAGGTCGGCTGTCAAGGTGAGGTGGGGGTGGCGTGCGCGATGGCTTCCGCCGCCGCGTGCCAACTTTTCGGTGGCAGTCCTTCGCAGATTGAATATGCCGCCGAGATGGGGTTGGAACACCATTTGGGAATGACCTGCGATCCGATCTGCGGCTTGGTACAGATCCCATGTATCGAGAGAAACGCTTTCGCCGCCACCCGTGCCCTTGACTCGAATCTCTACGCCGCTTTCTCCGATGGAAAGCACCGCGTGTCCTTTGATCATGTGGTCGAGGTGATGAAGCAGACCGGAAAGGACCTTCCGTCCCTTTACAAGGAGACCAGTACAGGCGGACTTGCGAAAAACTTCAAGGATTTCAAGAAGCCTTTCTAGTCCTTGAATATGTCGTAAATTCGACATAATGACAGCCGGAGGCGACACTTTGTCATGGAATAGTGACATAGTGTCTCCCTTTTGATACCTTTTCGGCATCGGCATGCCGATTGATTGAATCTCAGATGTCCCGCTCGAAAGAACGGGGAAAAGAAAAGATAAAGAATATATAAAAATAGGAGATTTGATTATGTTACCAGTATCAAAAAAGTACAACAACCAGAATTGGTTACCAAACTTTTTCAATGATTTCTTTGACAACGATTGGATGGCCAGGACAAACGCCACGGCACCAGCGATCAATGTATTAGAAAACGAGAAGAGCTACGACATCGAGCTCGCCGCTCCAGGAATGACCAAGGACGATTTCAAGGTCAGCCTCGATGACAATGGTGATCTTGTCATCAACATGGAGAAGAAAGAGGAGAACAATGAAGAAAAGAAGCACGGACACTATCTGAGACGTGAGTTCTCATATTCTAAGTTCCAGCAGACGATGGTTCTTCCAGATGATGTTGAAAGAGAGAAGATTAATGCCTCTGTGGTCAATGGTGTCCTCAAGGTCAACATCCCTAAGCTTCAGAAGCAGGAAGTGCCTCAGGCGAAAAAAATCATAGAAATCAAGTAAAAAAGTTTGCAGGTTAAGAAAAAATGCCTATCTTTGCATCCGCATTCAGGAAAACAACCAGAAACGATGGATGCAAAGTCGCAGGGTGCGGTAGTTCAGCTGGTTAGAATGCCGGCCTGTCACGCCGGAGGTCGAGGGTTCGAGTCCCTTCCGCACCGCAGAAAGCCTCACAAGAATGTTGGAGTACAACAGCTTGTGAGGCTTTTTCTTTTGTTCTGCCAATAGTTGCTTCAATGACAAGTTTAACAAGTAAGTTGGTTTAACGCTATATGAAGAGTGTACTTTTCATCTGTCACGGGAACATCTGCAGGAGCCCGATGGCGGAGTTTATCTTTAAGGATATGGTCCGGAAGGCTGGGCTTGAGGAGGTGCGGATTGATTCGGCGGCTGTGTCCTACGAAGAGGAGGGGAACGACATCTATCCTCCGGCGAAACGGACGCTGCATGGGCACGGAATCCCTTTCGGGAGGCATAGTGCCCACAGGGTGACGGATGCCGAAGCCTCTGAATATGATGTCATCATCGTGATGGATGCCTCGAACAGGCGGCTTCTGTCCCGGATCATCAGCCCGATGAATATGTCCAAGGTGCATCTGATGATGGAATATGCCGGGAAGGATTCAGATGTCTCCGATCCTTGGTACACCGGAGATTTCGAGAAGACCTACAGGGACATCACCGAAGGCTGCGCCGGGCTTCTGGAGTCGCTCTCACAAGCGGAACCAATCTCGACAGTCGGCTGAGCGAAGAGGCTGATCCAAGAATGAAAATGTCAAGATCATTCATGAATATGCTGAATCCAGGGCTTGTTCAATATGTCGAGAGTGAAATAATTCCTCGTTATGCGTCTTTTGACAAGGCGCACAGGGAGGATCACGTCCGCAAGGTGATAGAGGAGGCTATGAATATGTCAGTTCACTATGACGTTGACAAGGACGTTCTCTATGCCGCCGCCGCTTTCCACGACACCGGTCTGGTTGACGGCAGGGAAGTGCACCATATGTCTTCCGGCAGGATAATCCGGGAGGATCCGCACCTGAAAGAATGGTTTACCCCTGACAAGATAGAGACGATCGCTCAGGCAGCGGAGGATCACCGTGCCTCGTCAGGCTGCGAGCCCAGAAGCATCTACGGTAAGATCGTCGCCGAGGCTGACCGTGATATAGAACCGATGAGGATTCTGCGCCGTACCGTCCAGTTCGGAATGGAACACTATCCGGAGTTGGACAAGGAAGGCCATTGGAAACGAATGCTGGAGCATCTCGCCGAGAAGTATGACTACGGAGGTTATCTCAAACTGTATATTCCCGAATCCAGCAATGCCGTCGGTCTTCAGGCATTAAGGGACATAATTCACGATCCAGAGCGCCTTAGGAGTATATTCGAGAGATTTTATGAAGAGGAAAGACTGGATATTAATTGAATAAGAGTTTAATGAAGAGGAGGCTTGCCGTCCTCAGTCTTGTCCTCGGTCTGGTCTTCCTCTACCTCGCCACCCTTGCCTCGCGTGTTTTCTGATTTTAATGAAATATCATCACGGCACTTCGGCAGGCTCAGTGACCGCAATGGATGTTGTACTGTCAGATTAAGTCCGTTTGGTGAGCCTGTCGAACCATTAGAACATAATCTATAGGTGCTTACGTTAATCTCTAAAAACAAAGGAATATCCCCCCTTCCCGCAATTTTTGTAACGTGAAAAATTCGGGAAGGGGGGATATTCCCTTGTTTCCTATAACATGTATCTAACCTTCCAGTGACTTGCAAAAAAAAGCTGGCCAGGAACCCTGACCAGCCATATTCATGTAAGACAAATTGTCGATTAGAGCTGAGGCCCAGCCTTTACAAGAGCCTTGCCGGCCCTGTTGGACTCGTACTTCTTGAAGTTCTTGATGAACCTTGCGGCGAGATCCTTTGCCTTCTCCTCCCACTGTGAGGCGTCGGCGTAGGTGTCGCGAGGGTCGAGGATGTGGGTGTCAACACCTTCGAGCTTTGTAGGAACCACGAAGTTGAAGTAAGGGATGGTCTTGGTAGGAGCCGAGTCGATGCTATGGTTGAGGATAGCGTCGATGATTCCGCGGGTGTCGCGGATGGAGATTCTCTTGCCTGTTCCGTTCCAGCCAGTGTTCACGAGGTAAGCCTTGGCACCGCTCTTCTTCATCTTCTTGACGAGTTCCTCGGCGTACTTTGTAGGGTGAAGCTCAAGGAATGCCTGTCCGAAGCATGCTGAGAAGGTTGGGGTAGGCTCGGTGATACCACGCTCTGTTCCGGCCAGTTTGGCGGTGAAGCCTGAGAGGAAGTAGTACTTGGTCTGCTCAGGATCAAGGATGGAAACTGGAGGAAGGACACCGAAGGCGTCGGCTGAGAGGAAGATGACCTGCTTTGCGGCAGGACCCTGTGACTCAGGACGTACGATGTTGTTGATGTGGTAGATAGGGTAGGACACACGGGTGTTCTCGGTCACGCTCTTGTCGTTGAAGTCGATCTTGCCCTGTGCGTCTACGGTCACGTTCTCAAGAAGGGCGTCGCGGCGGATGGCGTTGTAGATGTCCGGTTCAGACTCCTTGTCGAGTTTGATGACCTTGGCGTAGCAGCCGCCCTCGAAGTTGAACACACCCTTGTTGTCCCAGCCGTGCTCGTCGTCGCCGATGAGCTTACGCTTAGGATCGGTGGAGAGGGTTGTCTTGCCGGTTCCGGAGAGACCGAAGAAGATGGCGGTGTTCTCGCCGTTCATGTCGGTGTTGGCCGAGCAGTGCATGGCTGCGATGCCCTTAAGAGGGAGGTAGTAGTTCATCATGGAGAACATACCCTTCTTCATCTCGCCGCCGTACCAGGTGTTGAGGATAACCTGCTCCTTGCTGCTTACGTTGAAGGCGACGCAGGTGTCGCTGCGGAGTCCGAGCTCCTCGAAGTTGGCGACCTTAGCCTTTGAAGCGCAGTAAACTACGAAATCAGGCTCCTGATCGAACTCTTCCTGGTTCTTCGGACGGATGAACATGTTGGTCACGAAGTGTGCCTGCCATGCCACCTCCATGATGAAGCGTACCTTCATGCGGGTGTCCTTGTGGGTTCCGCAGAAGCCATCGACAACGAAAAGCCTCTTTCCGGAGAGCTCCTGCTGGGCGGTCTTCTTCACAACCTTCCAAACCTTCTCGGACATCGGGTGGTTGTCGTTAGGGTACTCAGGGGTGTTCCACCAAACAGTGTCCTTGGAGTTCTTGTCCATAACGATGTACTTGTCCTTAGGAGAACGTCCGGTGTAGATGCCGGTCATCACGTTGATGGCTCCGAGCTCGGTCACGTGACCTTTCTCATAGCCCTCAAGCTCAGGCTTTGTCTCCTCGTTGTAGAGAACTTCGTAAGTCGGATTGTAAAGGACTTCCTTCACGCTCTTGATTCCGTACTTGCTTAAATCCATCTTAGGCATAGTAAAATGTGTTTTTATAAAGTTAAACTTATTCTCTCAAAAGCGCCGCAAATTTAAGGAATTTTTATCCATTACTCAAATGAGTAAGCGATTAATTTCGTACATTTGCTTCGCCGGCAGTGCTTCACTGCAAATAGTTTGCCAGCAAAATGCGCAAAAGGTTGAGATAAAACGGTTTAACGATTTTTGAACATGTCGCCGTCAGAAGTGTTGAAAGAATATTGGGGCTACGATGGCTTCCGTCCGATGCAGGAGGAGATCATCACGGCCGCGTTGGAGGGAAAGGATGTGCTGGCCATCATGCCTACGGGTGGCGGCAAGTCAATCTGTTTCCAGGTTCCTGGTTTGATGAGGGACGGTATCACTCTGGTTGTCACTCCGCTCATCGCCCTCATGAAGGATCAGGTCCAGAATCTGAACGACAGGGGAGTGAGAGCCCTTGCGATCCATGCCGGAATGAGCCGCCACGAGGTGGATCTGGCTCTGAACAACGCGGCCTACGGGGACTACAAATTTCTCTATCTGTCTCCGGAAAGGCTTGGAACGCAACTGTTCAGGTCGTATATTGACGTTTTGGACGTAAGCTTCATTGTTGTTGATGAGGCTCACTGCATCTCCCAGTGGGGCTACGATTTCCGTCCGGATTACCTGCGCATAGGCGAACTCCGGGAAAGGATCGACGCTCCTGTCATCGCTGTCACGGCCACTGCCACTCCGTCAGTCGCTCAGGACATCATGGAGCGTCTTGGTTTCAAGGAGAAGCTGCTGCTCAAGAGTGGTTTCGAGAGACCTAACCTCAGTTACATAGTACGTCAGGTCGAGGATAAATATTCCCAGATACTGAACGTCTGCAACGGTGTGCCGGGAACGGGAATAGTCTATGCCCGCAACCGGCGCAAATGCGAGGAACTTTCGGCGTTCCTGATGGCTCAGGGAGTTTCGGCATCGTTCTACCATGCCGGGCTTGGTGGTCAGGCGAGGGCGGAGCGTCAGGCGGCTTGGAAGAGCGGAGCGGTCAGGGTGATGGTCTGCACGAACGCTTTCGGCATGGGAATAGACAAGCCGGATGTCCGGTTCGTGGTGCATTACGACCTGCCGGAGAGTCCGGAGGCGTACTTCCAGGAGGCGGGGCGCGCCGGACGTGACGGAAAGCGCTCGTTTGCCGTGCAGCTTTGGAACAGTGTCGATGTGCGGCGGGCGAAGCAGATAGAGGATGTCTCGTTTCCTTCTCTTGAATATATAGAGGATGTGTACCAGAAACTCCATGCGTTTTTCGAGATTCCCTACGACACTGGAATGGGACGTCAGCTGAAGTTCAAGATCGAGGATTTCTGCAAGCGGTTCGGTTTGCAGAGAGCTCCGGCGTTCTATGCGCTCAAATACCTTGAGCGGACGGAGCATCTGACATATTCAGAGGAGGTTGACATTCCGACTAAAGTGCGGATCAATGTGGACAGGAAGTCGCTCTACGACGTTGAGTTGGCGGATCAGGGGCAGGCGAATGTGCTGGAGGCGCTGATGCGGAGCTACACGGGAATATTCTCATTCCTTCAGCAGATTGACGAGGAATATGTCGCCCGCCGCGCCGGCCAGACCGTTCCGCAGCTCCGGCAGTCGCTCTATGGCCTCTCGCTCGCTCATGTCATCAGCTATGTGCCGACTGATCACTCCGATGTGGTGGTGCTTCATCATGACCGTCTGCGTCCCGGCAACGTCAATCTGATGCCGTCCCGCTATGCGATGCTCAGGGAGAGTTTCCATGCGCGCGCGGAGGCGATGCTTGAATATGTCAGCGAGACCTCAGAGTGCCGTTCCCGCTACCTTCTCCGCTATTTCGGCCAGACCGAGACCGCCGACTGCGGCACCTGCGATGTGTGCCGCGCCCGCCGCGCCGCCCTTCCCGCGCGGACCCTTCAGCAGATGACGAGGCGGAAACTTATTGAATATATTGATGAAAAGGATGGTGAATATTCCCTTGAGGAAATCGTCGCCGAATTTGGCAATCCTTCCGGAAACCATTCGCCGGACTATCTCGACATTCTCCGTCAACTCATTGACAATGGCGACGTTCCGATGTATATATCTTGAAATATAACCAATAGTTGTTTCAACTCATAAAGTGTCAGAATGATCCTTTTATCGGCTGCGGGGATGCGGAATGAAAGTGTCAGGCGTGGATATATTCTTGTTTATTAGAATTCTTTTCGTATGCGACATGGGCAGCTCTACCGATGACCTCTTCGCGCTGATGATGCTCTACCGCTACATGGACATGGGGCGCTGCAACCTTCTGGGCGTGATGATCGACCGTATGGGGGCCGCCAACGCCGACGCGGTGGACGCGCTGAACAACTTCTACGGCTATCCTGACATCCCGATCGGGCTTGAGCGCTCCGGCATCGAGCGTCCGGTGGTGTTCATCTCCTATCACAATTTCCCATACGCAGTGCGACACGGGGCAGAAGATGTGGGATCCGCTCGCCGTCATCAACGCGGTTGAGGGCGACAGCGCATTCTACATGTCTGAGCGCGGCTGGGTCGAGCTGACACCTAAGGGCGAGACTATCTTCACGCCGGATCCTAACGGCAACTGCCGCTACCAGAAGCCGGGCGACGCCAGGTGGAACGATCTGATTCTGAAATATATCCGATTAATGAATATTCAGCATTAGTCTCGTTTACGAGTCATTTACGAGCCAGCCCGGATGCGGGGATCCTATTCGATAGTGAGTCCATCGTAGGCCGGGCTGACTATTGAGTGTATGTGTCGCCGGCGGCAAAGATCCTCAAGGTCTTTGGCGAACTGTCCGTGGCGTGGGAAGGTGTGTGACAGGTGGGTGAGCCACGTGTGTTCGGCTCCGATGCGGTCGGCAAGTGAAAGGGCCTCGTCGAGACTGAAATGCGAGTGGTGCTTCTTGTAGCCTACCGTGTTGAGAGTCACGTGCCTGAGACCCTTTAACTTTTCAAACTCACTCTCCGGGATGAAGCTCATGTCGGTGATGTAGGCGATGTCCCCGAAGCGGAATCCGAGCACCGGGAGCCTGTCGTGGAGTCCCCGGATCGGGATGATCTCCACGCCGCCCGTCGAGGCGGCCATCGATGCGGGATCCGCCTTGTCGATGATGTCCTCCAGTTTCCGGCCGGTAGGGATCAGCCTTCCGTCCGGAGTCTTGTAATGGTAGCCGACATCGTGCACCCAGACCAGCTCCATGTCCTTTGCGTTCGGATAGACCAGAAACGGATTCTCGTCAATGACATGCAGATGCCACTCCGGGGCTCCGGGGTATTTCGGGAAAGCGAAGACGTAGGGATATTCCTTGATAAGATCGTCGAGGACGTTCCGCTCGCAATAGATCTCGGCGGCGCGCTTGTCGATGTAGTTGAGCGAGCGCACGTCATCAAGGCCTCCAGTGTGGTCCTTGTGGTTGTGTGTCAGCAGGATGGCGTCAAGGTGGCAGAGATCATGGGCGAGCATCTGCATCCTGAAGTCCGGCCCGGCGTCCACGAGGATGCCAAGCCCCTCATATTCAACGAACACGGATGAGCGGAACCGCTTGTCCCTTGTGTCCGGTGATGTGCACACATCGCACTTGCAGCCGATGATAGGGACTCCTTGTGAAGTCCCGGTGCCCAGAAATGTAAGTCTAGCCTTGCGCATATAATTATTCTTGTTTCCGTAAAATAATCTTGGAATATTGTTCTATTGTTTTATAAACCCGTGTTATGTAAACCGGATCGCCAGTCAGATCGTGATGTCCTCCACCATATTCACAAGCACCGGGTCGTAAGGTCTCTCAACGCGGATGTAGTTGCCGGTGTAGCCGCCCATCATCCCGTCCTTCTCGTCGGATTCCCACAGCACCTGCGAGCGTCGGCCCCTGTTCCTTTCCACGAACGCCGTGTGCAGCCCGCCGCACAGCGCCTCCAGCCTTGCCACCCTTTCCGTCTTGACGGCATCCTTGACCTGATCCTTCCACCCGGCGGCGACGGTTCCGGGGCGGCGGGAATAGGGGAACACGTGGATGAACGCTGGTCTGACGCGGTCCTTGAGGAATGAATATGTCTCCTCGAACAGTTCCTCTGTCTCTCCGGGCAGTCCGGCGATGACATCGATCCCGAAGAACACGAAGGGTTTGTCGTCCTGCCCGGCCTTAGGATCCATCCTGGAGCGGATGTAGTCGATCCTGTCGGCGAAGAATTCCGTCGTGTAGCGGCGGCCCACCCTTTTGAGGATCGTGTCCGACCCTGACTGTAAAGGAATATGGAAGTGTGGCTGGAACTTGGTGCCGGATGCTATCCAGTCCACGATGTCCTCCGTTATGAGATTCGGCTCGATTGACGAGATCCTGTAGCGTTCGATGCCTTCCACGTCGTTGAGGCGTTTCAGCAGATCGAGGAAACTCTCGCCGGTCGTCCTGCCGAAGTCCCCGGTGTTGACACCGGTGATGACGATCTCCTTGATTCCGGAAGCGGCTATCCTTCCGGCCTGCCCTATGATCTCGGAGATCGGGATATTCCTTGAGTTTCCTCTTGCGTAAGGCACTGTGCAGTAGGCGCAGAAGTTGTTGCATCCGTCCTGCACCTTGAGGAACGACCTCGTCCTTTCCTCCGACGAGAACGCCGCCATCGTCTCCTTCGAGATCTCCTTGTATTCCGCCGCGCTCATCGGTTCCAGATCAGAAGAACCATTCATCGATGGCAGGGGCTGTTCAAGGACGGTATTGATGTCAATTGCTTCATTGGTTTGTGAACCATGATGAGTCACAGTCTTGGTGGCCGTGGAGGCGGCAGTGATGGCATTGCCAGCCCCGTGGCCGCCCGTGGCCTCGTGAACGGGTGGACCGCCGCAGGCGGGACTGGATGGAGCGCGAAGCGCGGAAGGGCTGGCTGTGCCATCACTGCCGCTGTTCAGTATCAGTTCCATTGTGTCAGGAACCACACGGGACTTCTCCTTGGCTCCGAACACAAGCGACACACCGTCTATGGCCAGCAGATCGTTCCGGCGAAGCTCGGCGTAGCAGCCTGTGACGATGATCCTGGCTCCGGGGGAGACCCTGTGCATCTTCCGGATCACATTGCGGCACTTCTTCTCGGCCCTCTCCGTGACAGAGCAAGTGTTGATCAGATAGACATCAGCCTGCTCCTCCCACGGGACGACCTCAAGGCCGTTCGCCGTGAAACCTCTCTCGTAAGTCGATGTCTCGGCGTAGTTGAGCTTGCAGCCGAGTGTCAGAAACGCTATCCTCATCCTAAAATTTCCATATTGGCTCACCGTACATCACAGTGACGCGGGACCATGCGCATACTCCGTTCACAGGAGGATTCTTCTTGGAAACCCGGACTTTCAGAAAGAGAACATCATCGAATTCCTTGCGGATGGCATCCAAAATTCTCCCCGCGACATTCTCCAGCAGATTGGATGGAATGGCCATCTGCCCCGCCACAATGTCATAGACACGCCCGTAGTCGATGGTCTTGCCGAGCTCATCTGTCTTTACCGCCTTTTCCAGTTCTGTCTCGGCATGAAAGTCCACGATGAAAGTGTTGCCCTCCCGCCGTTCTTTCTCCAGACAGCCGTGAAAGGCGTGGAATTCCATCCCTTCAAGTTCTATTATTCCGTCGTATCTCATATTCCTTTAATTCCTCTTTTATGGTCACCTTGACAGGCTCGGTGACCGATTCTTGCCATTTATGGTCTCTTCGACAGGGGCAGTGGCCGGCTCTTGCCATTCTGTAGGTCACTTCGGCAGGCTCAGTGACCGCTGCTGGCCAGCAGCAGGAAGACGCATGGCCGTTTTCCGATGGAGATGGGCGACCGCTTCCATTCCTTGACGCTTTTCGTCAGGACCGTCTCCTCCGGCAGGGTGATGTCCGCCGCGACGCAAAGCCTCGTCTGCGGCTGGAGTGTGGCCAGCAGATCCGCCATCATCGAATCGTTCCGGTATGGAGTCTCTATGAATATCTCCGTCTGGTCCAGCTGCGCGGAACGCCTTTCAATCTCCCTGACCGCTTTACGGCGTTCATCGGTCTTCGCCGGAAGATACCCGCAAAACGCGAAACTCTGGCCGTTGAGTCCCGACCCCATCAGCGCCAGCATCAGAGAGGACGGCCCGACAAGCGGAACAACCTGTATTCCACGAATATGACAGAGTGCCACCAGCTGGGCCCCCGGATCCGCAACGGCCGGAAGACCGGCCTCTGAAATCAACCCCACATCGGTCGGTGTCCCGTCAGGGTCAGAGAACATATCAAGCAAGGCCTCCACATCCTTGGCGGAGGAATGCTCGTTGAGTTCCCTCAGCTCAAGTTCTCCTATGTGTCCTCTCAAACCGGCCGCGGAAAGGTAACGTCGCACGGTACGCGCCTCTTCCACGACATATTTCCGGATGCTTTTGAGTCTGTCAAGCACCGGTCGCGGAATGACTTCCGCGGGATCATATTCCCCAAGAGGGGATGGTATCAGATAAAGTCTGCCATTTGCCATAATACGGCAAATTTACGAATATTGCCGAATTTAATTTAACTTTGCATGAAAGAATAACACATAAGATCAGCAGAATGAAAAAGTCACTAGCGTTTATCTTGTTGGTTGCCTTGATGGCGACTCCATCGGTGGCAAGAGACAAGGCCCCTAAGAATGAAAAGGTTAAGAATGTCATTCTGATTATCGGGGACGGAATGGGGCTCGGTGCCACAGCCTCATGGATGATAAACCAGAATTATGAGCCTACCTGTTTTGACAGGGCTCAGTACGCCGCCGTGGTCAAGACATATTCGGCTAACAACAAGACAACGGATTCCGCGGCCGCCGCCACTGCGATGGCCACCGGGTACAAGACAAACAACAGCATGCTTGGAATGCTTCCGGATGGCACCAAGCCGGAGAGTATCGCTGAATTAGCTCAGAATAAAGGGCTTTCGACAGGAATCGTTGTGACATCCTACGTTCTTGACGCCACACCGGCTGGATTTTATGCCCATGTGGACAAACGTGGAAAAAGGAAGAAAATAGCAGAGGATCTGATTGAATTCAAACCAGATGTTATAGTCGGCGGGGGCAGGAAGTATTTCACGGAAAAGAAATATACCGATGAGAATCTTGTCGAAAAGGCTGTGAACGCCGGATTCACCTACGTGGAGACTCCCGAGAAGTTCTATTCCACATGGACGACCCCGATCCTTGGCCTGTTGGACGAGGGAAAGCAGTTGGATGAGGCGGAGATCAATTCTGATCTTCTGACTGATCTGGCCGGGCACACGTTTGAGATTTTGGAAAAGAACAAGAAAGGGTTCTTCGCCATGATCGAAGGATCACACATTGACCATGCGGCACACGCCAACAATACTGACGAGGTGCTTTGGTGGATGGAGGAATTTGACAAACTGGTCAACTCCGCGTTTGACTACGCTGACACTCACAAAGGAACCCTTGTGATTGTCACGGCCGACCATGAGACAGGTGGAATCACTCTTGTGCCTGGCAGCAAGGATTTCACGAAAGGGGAGAGCGGACTTGAGGTGAACTATTCGGCCACAAGCCACACCGCGTCCCCGGTTATCCTTTATTCCTATGGCGCTTCCGCCTGGAGGTTCGGCGGCGTGATGGACAACACGGACATATTCAAGGAAATTAAAAGTGTCTTGATTGACAAGTAGTTCTACTTACATCAACCAGCTTATGAAAAAGAAACTTATAGTGCTTGCGACGCTGATGGCCATCGTGCCGTCGGCATTCGCCGCTTCGGGGCCACAGGACATCATTCCGGTTCCGGTCAAGTACGAGATATTCATGGAGGAATATTTCCCAAAGGTGGATGGCAGTGACGTGCGTGTCCATCTTGGCGACAAGCGTTTCCTCAAGGAAATCAATTCTTTGAATATTCCGGAGTTTGCCAGGAATGAGGCTTATAAGCTGGCTGTAGGAAAGAAGGGCATAGATATTTTCGCCGTTTCCGAAGCTGGTGTTTATCGCGCGAAGACAAGCCTTGGGATGATGATGGATAAGGATTCCATCTTGACGCGATGCGTCATTCTGGACTATCCACGGTTCCGCCACAGGGGACTGATGCTGGACATCTCCAGGAACTTTCGGGACAAGGATTTTATCCTGAAGCAGTTAGACGCTATGGCCGCGGTCAAGATGAGCACCTTGCATCTGCATCTGACCGATGATGCGGGGTGGAGGATCCAGATCGACGCATACCCTGAATTGACCCGCAAGGCGGCCTGGAGGGTAGGAAGGAACTTCGAGGAATGGAGGGAACTGGGGAGGCAATATTCAGAGGAAGGCTCTCCGCTCGCATTCGGAGGCTATCTGACCAAAGCCGATGTGAAGGAGATTGTTGAATATGCCGCCGCAAGGCATATTGACATCATTCCGGAGATAGAACTTCCCGGGCATTCCGGTGAGGTGCTGGCCGCATATCCGGAACTGGCCTGCCTTCGCCATGACGGCGGGCGGCGGATTTCCGGCGACCTTTGCCCTGGCAAGGACAAGACCTTCGAGATGTTCGAGAGGATTCTTGATGAAGTGATAGAGATGTTCCCTTATGAATATGTCCACATCGGGGGCGATGAGGCTTCGAAGAGCGGATGGAAAGAGTGTCCGGACTGCCGCCACCGTATGGAAACCGAACATCTTAAGGATGTGGATGAACTGCAAAGCTATCTCGTGAACCGAATCACAAGATTTCTGGAGTCAAGAGGCCGTCACGCCATCGGTTGGGACGAGATCCTGGACGGAGGTCTGGCGGAAGGCGCGGCTGTGATGTCCTGGAGAGGCACGCAAGGAGGCATAACGGCGGCAAGTATGGGCCACGATGTGATTATGTCTCCGGGAGACTACTGCTACTTCGATTCCAGCCAGGACGCTCCGTTCTCCCAGCCAAAGTCGTTCAGCGGCTACCGTCCTTTGGAGCAGGTCTATTCGTTCGAGCCGACCGGTGGAATAGCTGATGAATATGTCAGGCATCTTCTCGGTCTTCAGGCCAATCTCTGGTCTGAGTTCGTTCCGACAGGGGGGTATATGGAGTACCTGCTGTATCCCCGTGCGTTCGCCATCGCGGAGATCGGCTGGAGTCCGGCCGGAAGCAAGGACTATCCTCGTTTCAGGGAGAATGCCGTGAGGCTTGCGGAGAGCCTTCGCTCAAAAGGTTACAACGCATTTGATTTGAGGAACGAGATCGGTCCGAGACCGGAGTCTCTGAAACCTCTTGACCATCTTGCGGCCGGTGTGAAGATCACCTATAACGGCCGGAAATATTCCAATGGCTATCCAGCCGGAGGAGACAACGCCCTTGTGGACGGGAACCTTGGCGGCTGGTTCTACAAGGACAACCGTTGGCAAGGCTTCCTTTGTGATGTCGATGTCACGATAGACCTCGGAGCGGTCAAGGATATTCATTATGTAGGGGCCACGTTCCTTTCGCACACTTCCGCCGAGGTCGGATTCCCGGTAAGGACCGAGGTCTCATTCTCGGAGGACGGTGTCAATTTCAGCGATCCTGTCGTCTGCCTGTTGGAGATCCCGGACAACGATTCCTGCGCTCTCCTGCACACCTTAGGCACTACCGTCACCGCCAAAGCCCGCTACATCAAGTACAAAGCCGTCCGTGACGACATAACCAAGAACCGCAACCACGCCTTCATCTTCATCGACGAGATAGTGGTCAACTAGCGCGGTAGAAACAGCGGAAAACATACGGCTAATCGAAAGACATGTCACTAAATGACACATTTTTCGATTAGCTTTAGGTTGCCTGAAAAGCACGTTTTACAGGGTGACTCCATTCCCGACTTTTACGAAATACGTTCAGCCGAAGAGGCCTCTGGCGCCGGTGGATTGATGAATATGCTGAAAAAGTCGAAGGGAACAGTGATAGTTTTTCATCATATTCATCAATTGGCGGCCTTCTATGCCCTCTTCGGCTGAACGTGTTTCGTAAAAACTCCGCGCCGGCGTTCACCAGGTAGTAGCGTAAGAATTTTTTCCGAATATGTATGCAAGATTTCGGGGCGGCGGGATTATGTTATACGTAGCCCCGCTGCTTGATTTGGACTTAAACTACTCTTTGCAGAGCATTATCTGCTGGATGAGGTGATCGGTGGACTGCATACCGGCGGAGCCGATACGGCCGAGATTCCGGATTGTCTTCTCGATGTCTTTGTCGATGATGCCGTCGGTCTCCTTGATGCAGGTCCCCCTCAGGGCCAAGACACAGGACTGGACGGCGCAGGCCACTCCGGAGGCCACTTTCATCGCACATCCGACCTTGGCACCGTCACAGACCATACCGGTGATGTTTCCGATCATATTCTTGATCGCCGAGCAGACTTGGTCGTAGCTTCCTCCGCGGAGGAACACGATTCCGCAGGCTGATCCGGTCGAAGCAATCACGCAGCCGCACAGGGCTGACAACTTTCCAAGATATCCTTTAATGTGAATGGCGACCAAATTGCTGAGGATGAGCGCCCTGGCCAGCCGCTCGTCATCTACGTCGTATTTCAAGGCGTAAGCGATCACGGGCATACTCACCGTGATCCCTTGGTTGCCGCTGCCGGAATTGCTCATCGCCGGAAGCTTGCATCCTGCCATTCTGGCATCCGAGGCCGCGGCGGTCATCCCCATCGCAAAGCTGATGAAATCATCCCCGAAAACCTCCTGTTGGTTCTCCCTGATGGCCTTGCCGACGTTGAGACCATAGTCTCCGCTCAAACCTTCCCGCGCGAGCGCAAGGTTCAAGTCTCTGTCCGCAAGAATGAACTTGATGTCCTCGAATGTGGCGCTTTGGGCGAATGAATATATTTCCTTGACAGTCAGGTTGTAGTCCAGCGTGCATTTCACCGGTGTTGTCTCCCCGTCCACGCCTTTCCTGAAATCGGAGACAGAGGAGTCGAGTCCTGTCTCGACAATCCTGTCGTGGTCGTCCTCAATGACAGTCCAGGACTTGTGGCCGGCTGAACTAACCGTGACCTTGACGTAAAGGATCTTTGGACTCTCAGCGACCTTGATCCGTACCTTGCCTGCGTCCACCAATCCTTTCGCTGTATCCACATCCTTGTCGGTCAGGTCCTTAAGCACCTCAAGACCATACTCGCTTTTCCCGCAGACCGCTCCGAGGGCGGAGGCGATGTAAAGCCCGACCATCCCGGTCCCGGGGATTCCGACTCCCATTCCGTTCTTGAGAATATTTCCGCTGACCTCCACGTCAACTTCATATTCAGAGAGTACGGGGACTTCTGTTTTCAAGGTTTCCGTGGCTTTGGCGGCGGCCAGCGCGACGGCGATCGGTTCGGTGCAGCCCAAGGCTGGCTTGACTTCCTTGTGCAGGAGTTCGATGAGTTCGGATTCTCTTGTAGTCATAACTGGTTATTTGTCAAGAAATTTCATTATGTCCTTAATCAGTGGTTCAATAGCGGCCTCCCCGCTGATGACCTCGATAGGGAAGCCGATGCAGACGGTCCTGTAACCATTCCCCTCAAAGCAGGTTCCGGCCGAGATGTTCGTGTCTGAGTAGCGAAGGAATGATTTCGACTTATCAGATGATGGCACGATTCCGTCAGGGGTCTCCACGCAGTAGATGAACGGGTTGCGCTCCTTGTGGAATTGGAATTCCGGCACGCTCAGACTGATTGGGCCGTTCTTCTTAACCTTGACAGTGGCGTTGCGGCTGGCGTAGTTTGTCATCCATCTGTAGCCAAGCGTCTTCTCCACAAATTCCTTTGTTGAAGACGTGTATAAGCTGTCCTTGTGCACTGGGTAGATCCCGTCCCAGACATCCGTGCCGATGTTCGCTCCGGAGACGAGCACGTTCCCGCCATCCTCAGTGTAGCGTCTGATGGCTTGTTGTAGGCCAGTAGGGAACACCTGGAACCTGTCCGGCACCTTGCCAGTGCCGACAACGGTAGTGATCTGTTTTCCGCAGATGAGATCCAAGGCCACATCGTTTTTAGCCAAGGTCCTGTCGGCGGAGAACGCCGCCACACTCGAAGAGTGGAAAGCATATCCGGCCGCCATGAGAGCCTTGCCGTGGATTCCGCAGTAGTCGAACGTGTTCCCGGCGAAGACCTTTCCGGCCTCATTGGTCCAGGCCGCTCCGAATCCAGGATTGTCATCGTCCAGCCAAGGCAGCTCGCGGCGGAACTGGTACTGAGGGCCGATGAAATTGATTTCTTTTACGTATGGGACACCGGCATCGAGGCTCGCGTCGAATCCGGCATATTCATTGGTGTCGAACCACGCCGGAGCGGAGACTCTGGTGAAGTTGTTGACCACCAGGACGTTTTTGCCGTTGCCTGATTCCGGGATGCCGACGCTGAGGGTCTCGGAAGGGAAGCTTTTCCCACCCTTGTTGAATGCGGTCACACGATAGCTGTAGATGTGCCCAGGGACGATGGAGACCTTGGTTGAGATCTCGTTTCCTGAGACTTTGCATCCATCCAGCACACGGCCGTTGTCAAAGGCCCCGTCGTCAATCCTTGTCTGAAGAATATATCCGGTAGGGACGGCGGTTGCCTCAAGCGAGTCCACGGTGGCTTTCCAGCTGAGCCTCACGGATTTGGAACCAGTGAATGAAGTAGCGAAAGAGTTGACCGGAAGCGGCTGCACTGCATATTCGCAACCATAGCGGGCGCTCAGGTATTTAAGCATTCCTTTATAGACCGCGCGGCTGACAGTGAAGCGGAAAGACGGATCAAGTCCGAATTTCATATCCGCGAAATTCTGGTGAGACAGTAATTCGAGCAGCATCGCAGGAACTGTCGCCGTGCGGGATTCGCTGTAGGATCGGTCCCACAAGCCCCTTCTGCTCCATTCCGGATTGAATTCCTTGCGGATGTCGTTCACGATCTCTGTCTGGACAAAGTCAGCGTACATCCTCTGCTGAAGCCTGTCCTCTCCGTTGGCGAACTTGTCGCTGCCGTCGCACAGCAAGGTGTATATGGACAGCGTGCCGATGATCGAGTCATTCGGAGTCGTACCGGCGTCCGTGTGGAACGCGAACGAAAGGTCTATCGGAATATTCAGTCCTTCGGCCTTTGGATTTGTCCTTGAACCACCGGACATCCAGCCGACCCACGCGCCACGGTTGCCGTAGTCGGACGTGTAGTCATTGTCGTATTTGCTCAGGATTGTGGAATCGGCCCCGGCCCATTGCATCCAATAGAGTGCTCCTTCCGTGAAGGACGGCATCCCTGAGGTGGTATATTCATTGACCGGCTGGTCTTTGAGGCCTCTTGCGATCTTGCCCATTCCGCCGCCGAAACGCACTGCGTCCGCTGTGATCACAGCGTTGCGGGTGACGTTGTAGCCTTTCGGGACGCTGTTGTCAAGGATCACGCAACCTTCTGAACCTTTGTCGAACTCGAATGTGCCAATGTAGATCCAGGTGCCGCCGCCCATCTTCTGGTTGACGATGAACTCACTCTCGCCGCCCAGATGCCTGACTGTGTAATGGGCGCAAGGAGTGCTGTGCGGCAGACTCTTATAGGAAATATAGACTGAATATTCCCCGCGTTCCGGAATCTCAGGGGTCCAGCGTGCCTCGGCCGCCTTTCCCCTATGGTTCTCACGGCATTCCGCTTGGCGGGCCGTTCCCATCTGAAACGGATTCTCCAGCAATGAATATGTCGCCCTGGCATCCGCGAATCCAATTCCAGCGTCCGACCAAGTTCCTGTCTCTGAATATCTTCCCTCGATTCTGACACCCTCTCCACGTCCATCCTCGAAAGCTGGATCGTTGTCTGAGATGACCTCGTTGGTCTGCGGATCCCTCTCGCGAGGAGTCATAACGTAGGCTCCGGCGTTCTCCAGCATCGGAATCAGGAACGGAAGCACATAGCTTTGGGTGTACATATCCTCGACGGTCTGGAACGTCGGCGCGCGCTGCCATTCCCAACGGTCGGTCTTCTCCTCGAAATAGCGGCCGTGGCTCTGCCAGAGGGCTATGTTACGTCCTGCCAGACCTTTGGAAAAGTCTTCCTCGTCCATTTTGGTGACAAACGGATGGGTGTTACGTAAGTCCTTTGTCCTGAATTTGTTGTTAATGGATTTCCCGTCATTGCCGACCTGCGGCACAACGTATGATTCCAGCCTGTTCTTGCCCACGAACAGATTCCCGATCCCGTACTTGGAACAAGATTCCGGCATCAGATCCGTGAGTGTCTTCCTGAGCCACTTCACGTCCTTTGACCGCCAAGGGAAATCTCCCATAGCCGGTGTGAAATAAAAGTCAAGATCATAGCCTCGTCTGACGACCTTCTTGGCCTTGACCTGCGATGACACACCTGTCCTTTCGACAACAAGGGTCTGGAGTGAGTCAACCGCATCCTTGAATTCCTTTACAGACTGCGCCGCAAGGCCTGTGGAAAATGCCCCGGCGACAGCGAATAGGGTTATTAATCGTTTGATCATACTATCGTTTGTTCTTGAATATCAGCAATTCGGCCAGCAACGTGATCACCGACGTGCTGGCGAGTGCGGTGAAATCCGCCAGAAAATCCATCGGATCCCCGCTTCTGTAGGTGGTGAAAGACTGTCCGATCTCCGTTCCGGCCGCCACGGCGCAACCTATGGCAAAAATGATGGCCACGGCCAGGGCTATCCTCCATCCTTTCTCGCTTTTAGGGCGGAACGCCGCATAGCAAAGGATCGGGAACGGGAAGAACATTATGAAATGGACAACCTTGTCCATCGGGATTCCCCACAGACTGTCCTGTCCGATCTGCGGTAAGTCTTTGAAATGACCGAAGCAGCAGTACGCCACGGCGCAGAGGTACAGGATGAACAGCAGTATAGCCAGAATCCGTTGTTTTCTCATATTCATAGATTTATTTCAGAATCAGTTCTCCGAAGAATTCGGGTCTGTGAAAGTCGGGTTTCGGGGTCTTGATCGGGTTCCAGCTGAGGAAGTGCGGATGAGCGGTAAGGTCTCCGCATTTGTAGAAATTCCCCCGCAGGCTGACCGGAAGGTTGTCCCTGTCGATTCCTATCAGCTCGAACGGGATCAGCATAGCAACCGTCCAGCTGAATATCCTGTCGTTGATCGTGACAGGCTTGCGCTCCAGGGAACTATGCCTTATGACACTTGCCAAGAGTTCCGGCCGGATGAGTGTCTTGTTGATCCTGCTCGTCCTCTTGGACGCAAGCAGCGAGCCGACACAGGTCATCTCGAAATTGTAGTATGTCCCGTCGTACGGATCCGTGACGAAGAACTCGCAGCAGCTGTCCTCCCAACTGTTTCCGTTGTCCTCCATCGCGGTTGCCCTGAGGTCAAGCCCCCTCACGTGGAACATAACCGCAAGATGGGTCTTTGTGCGGGCTATGGAACCGTTGCAATCCGGAGCGTACGGGGCGTCCTTGGGCCAGTTCCGCTCGCAGACGGCGAACTTTGACGCACCTTTCTCCATCGCAAGATCCAGTTCCTGCATATTCATCATCTCAAGTCCTTCAATCAGCGGGACCCTTATCTGTCTGACAACATTTTTCATCTCTGTGTATCATGAATATTCCTGCGAGGCATTAAAGTGCCTGCATATCATTGAGTTTCCTATAATATCCGTTCAGCGCCAGCAAGTCCTCGTGTCTGCCACGCTCCACGATCCGACCTTCGTCCATAACGATGATCTCGTCCGCGTTTCGGATGGTCGAGAGCCTGTGGGCGATGGCTATTGTGGTTCTGGTTGACATCAGTCTGTCAAGAGCCTCCTGCACAATCTTCTCAGACTCAGTGTCAAGCGATGCAGTTGCCTCGTCCAGGATCAGGATAGGCGGGTTCTTGAGGATTGCCCTTGCGATGCTGATTCTCTGCCTCTGGCCGCCGGACAGTTTGATGCCGCGGTCTCCGATGTTGAAATCGTAGCCGCCTTCCTTCTCCATAATGAAGTCGTGGGCGTTGGCGATCTTCGCCGCCTCGATCACGCTTTCCATCGTGGCGTTCTCGACACCGAAGGCTATGTTGTTGAAAATCGTGTCGTTGAACAGAATCGATTCCTGATTGACGTTACCGATGAGGCTTCTAAGATCCGCGATCCTGATGTCCCTGATGTCCGTCCCGTCAATCGTGATGGCTCCGCCGGTCGGGTCATAGAATCTCGGAATGAGGTCCACCAAGGTGGATTTTCCCGCACCGGAGGCACCCACGATCGCTATTGTCTTGCCTTTAGGAATATCCAGACTCACATCATCCAGAATCATCCTGTGCCCGTCCGGATAGCGGAAGTAAACGTGCTCGAACGAAAGTTTCCCGTTGAATCCGTCCAAGGCTTTCGGCTCCTTCGGCTCGATGATGTCGTTCTCCGCGTCCAGAATCTTGTTGATCCTCTCCATCGAGGCCATACCCTTAGGGATGGCGTACCCAGCCTTCGCGAAATCCTTGATAGGGTTGATGATGCTGTAGAGGATCACCATATAATAAATGAATATAGGCGCGTCGATTGTCGATTTTCCTCCGAGGATCAACGCTCCTCCGAACCACAGCACGATCATAATAAGCACGGTGCCGAGGAACTCGCTCATCGGGTGGGCGAGGGACTGGCGGATGGTCACCCGGTTGTTCTTTCTCCTCATCGCCTCGGTGACGTTGTCGAACCTGTCGGACATCTTCTTCTCGGCGATGAACGCCTTGATGATGCGAAGACCTCCGAGAGTCTCCTCCACCTGCGCCATCACATCGCTCCAAAGCTGCTGGACCTCAAGCGATTTCCTCTTCAGGTTCTTTCCCACGACTCCCATCACCCACATCATCACAGGGGCGAACAGGATCGTGAACGCCGTCATCTGCCAGCTGATGACAAGAAGGGCGACGAAATAAAAAAGGATGAGAATCGGGTTCTTGATCAGCATCTCGATGGAGCCGGTGATGGAGTTCTCGACCTCCTGCACGTCACCGCTCATCCTGGCGATGATGTCTCCTTTCTTCTCCTCCGAGAAGAAGCCGAGCGGAAGGGCGAGGATCTTGTTGTAGATGTCCATCCTGATGTTCTTCACCACTCCGGTCCTGATCGGAACCATCACAGCGGATGAGCCGAAGTAGCAGGCGGTCTTCAGCGCGGTCATCACAACCAGGAATATGCACAGGAACAGCAGCACGGTTGACGCTCCGAGCGCGGAGATCTGCTGCTCCAGCATCCAATAGACGTTCGCCATAAACGCGTCCCCGAGATCCTTGAACGGCATATTCCAAACCTCGTTCCACGGGGTGAATGAATATACCGTCTCGTTGATCTTGAACAGGATGCGCAGGATAGGCACGATGATCGCGAACGAGAAGATGTTGAACACCGCCGACAGGATATTCAGAATTATCGAGCCGGCGAGATATTTCTTGAAAGGCGCGACATAGCGCTTTATCATTGACCAGAATTCTTTCATTGTCAGAGTATTTTTTCCAACCAGTGGAAGATCAGGAATATTCTTTTGCGTAAAACTTCGTAGTCGAGGGTGTCGGCGGTGTCAGTGACCTTGTTGGTCAGCATCGTGATGCCAGAGGTGAACACGGCGCAGACCAGGCCGTTCTGGACGAATATCTTCTGGTCGCCGAACCGGCTGTGGAACATCTCGGTGAAACTCTTGCTGCCGTAGTAGTTGGTTGATATGTCAAGCCCCATTCCCTGTCCTTCGTTCGCCCTTGTGAGGTCAAAAGTATATTGCCCGTCACTGAGCATGATCAGGAAATCCTTTCTGTCCTTGTGGATAGGCTCAAGGGTGCTTCCGAGAATGTCGAGCACAACGGTGGAGCGAATCCTGTCCATCGTGATCGTCTCGCCGTCCACAGGATCTTTCAGTCTGCCGTTCCTGATGTCGTCCATCAGGGCCTCCGCACCGGCAGAGTTCTTTTCCTTCGCGTCGGTCGCCACGAAGATTATATTCTTTCCGTATGAACGTCCAAGATCTTTCATCTTGCGGAACATGTCCGCCACGCTGAGCATGGCCACAACCCCGGACGCGTTGTTGTCAGCACCTGGGTAGAGATTTCCGTCGATGATCCCATGACTGTCATAATGGGCGGCGATGATGACGTACATTTCTTTGGATGCCTCTCTCTTTCCAGGCAGGAAACCGAGAATGTTACGTCCCACGGCATCCCCGACTTTGAACGATCGGCTCCAACTGCCGTCAAACGGCATGAGCCCGGCGTTCTCGTAGCGTCTGGAAATCCAAAGGGCCACCTCGGCGGCTCCGCGTGAGCCTGTCGCCCTGCCTTTGAATGTGGTGTCCGTGAGGAATTCAACCTGCATCCTGAGGTTGTCTGAGTTGATGACTTTCTCGGCGTTGCGTCCAGAGGGCACCATCTTGACCTCCGATTGCTGCGCGAAAAGCTCCCCGGCGGTGACCGTGAGGAGAATCAATGCGAAAATTTTACTTAAAAGCGTCTTCAAGGCACGATAAATGTTTATCTTTGCAAACGACAAAATTAGGAATTTTAAGGATTAAAGTGAAATATATTTATATGAAAAGATTCGCGCTGACTCTATTTTTCCTGTTGTGCCTCGCTTTGGTCTCCAACGCGCAGTACGATAAGGACGTGTTTAATTTCAGAGGCCGCGCGGCTCTTGCGGACGGAAAATATTCAGAGGCAATCAGCCATTTCAACATCCTTGCGCGTCTGGACACGACAGACTGCTGGACTTTTTTCTACAGAGGCATCGCGAAATACAACCTTGGTGACCTTCGTGGCGCGCAGGCTGATTTCAACACTTCAGTAAGGCTCAATCCAGTGTTCACCAACGGCTACCATTTCAGAGCCATAACCCTCAGCCGTTTCGGGAAGTACGACGAGGCCTTGAAAGATCTGGAAAGGGCAATGGAACTAAGGCCCGGGCTTGACGGATTGTATTTCAGCAGGGGAGTGACATATTTCCTTGCCCAGCAGTTCGACAAGGCTGTGGCCGATTTTGACCGCTATATCAGAAAGGAGCCGAAAGATCCGTCCGCATATCTGAACAGGGGAGCCTCCTATCTTTTCCTCAATGACACGACAAAGGCTTTGGAGGACTACAACAGAGCCATCAGGCTGGATCGCTTCGATCCGGAAGGATATATCCGTCGTGGCCGCGTCTATGCCTTGAGGAAAGACTACAATGATGCGATAGCCGACATGGACAAGGCGATCGGCCTGGACACGACCAACACTTTCGCCTATTTCAACAGGGCGCTGATGTACTACGACCAGAACAACTACAACGCCGCGATGAGCGACCTGAACAGAGTTTTGAGGGATGAGCCGGGCAACGCGCTTACCCTTTACAACCGAAGCCTTATCAACGCGCAGGTCGGAAATATGGAGGATGCGCTCGCGGATATGGACCACGTCATCAACATCAATCCGGAGAACGTGCTCGCGTACTACAACCGTGCCTCGTACTTTGTCCGGATGGGACGCTGGATGGATGCCCTTGACGACTACGACAAGGCCATCGAACTGTACCCTGACTTCGCCAAGGCCTATCTGAACCGCTCGTATGTGAAGAATATGCTCGGCCGTACAAAGTCCTCGAAGCAGGATTACGACACGGCTCAGAAGAAAGTTCAGGAGTACCGCGCGAAGAATGCCGCGGACGAGGGGTCGTTCGCCGACACGACCAAGAAGTACAGTTCCCTGATCGCGTTGGACGCGGATTTCGCCAAAAAGGATTTCGACAACGAACTTCTTCAGAACAGGGACATCAATATCCGTCTGAAATCACTCTACAAGTTCAGCCTTGCGGCACGGCGTGACAACCAGAACATCGCTCTGAGACACCGCTACGAGAACCCGCTGATCGACAAGTTCATCTCGGACTCTCCGATCGTGATGACGGTCTCCAATTCCGACTCGCTTGTCAAACCTGAATTCGCGCACGGAATCGACGCGTCGCTCTATGGTGATTCCTATCTTGCCGCCGGGGATCCTAAGTCCTTGACAGATGCTGACAGGGCTTTCATCAAAGGACTCTACGATGTGCAGTCAAAGCAATTCACTTCAGCCTTGAACCAGTTCGACGCCGCGGTGAATTCCGAGAGCAAGGGAAAATATTCAGAATATTACAAGGCTTTCTATTATTTGAACAGGGGTGTGCTCCGCGCCGAGATGATCGATTTCATCTCATCCATCGAGAACAACGTGCAGACCTTGACTATGGATGACAAGGGTACCACCAGAGCCCGTGTTCGTGATCAGGTGAGCCGGACGTATGACTATTCGGAGGCCATCGAGGATATGCTGGCTGCTGACAGGATCATTCCTGGAATCCCGTACGTCTATTTCAACCTTGGCAATCTTTACTGCCTGTCCTCGAAGTTCGTGGAGTCGGTTGACAGCTACACCAAGGCGATCAATGTCTATCCTTATATGGGAGACGCGTACTATAACCGAGGTCTTGTACTCATCTATCTGAAAGACAAGGAGAAAGGTTGCATCGACCTTTCGAGGGCCGGTGAGCTCGGTGTCGGTGATGCCTACAGCGTGATCTCGAAATATTGCGAAGAGGAGAAGAAGTGATGCTGAAGTTTTTTAGTCTTTCCAGCGGCAGCTGCGGCAATTGCTATTTCCTTTCCGATGGTAGATCGGGGCTTCTCATCGACGCTGGAGTCAGCCAGCGGCGTTTGAAGAAGACTTTGATGGAGCACGGCTTAGGTGTGGATTCCTTTCAGGCAGTGCTTGTGACACATGATCATCTTGATCACATCAGACAGCTGGGTTCGTATTGCAAGCATCTGAAAAAGCCTGTATATGCGACCGCCGTGCTGCACGAGGCTCTTTCGCATCACACATTCACAAGGGACTACATCTCGGATTACCGTTGTGTCCTTCCGGATGAAGGTCCTGTCAGGATCAGACTGCGTGGGGATATTCCGGAAGAGGAACTCCCGTTGGTCAGTCATTTTGTGGTGCCGCACGACGCGACCCAGACCGTAGGTTATTTCATTGAGTGGTCAGGGGTAAGGTTCTTCCTGATGACCGATGCCGGCAGGGTGACTGACGAGGCTATTGAATATGCCCGGAAGGCCGACGCGGTTGTCTTCGAGTCGAACTACGATTCCGGAATGCTGATCGGGGGCCCTTACCCACACGAACTCAAGATGCGTATATGTCAAGGCAACGGTCACCTGAGCAACGATGAGTGCGCCTCGGCCATCCGCCGTTTCTGGCATCCCGGCCTCAAGAACATCTTTCTCTGCCATCTAAGTGAGAACAACAACACACCGTCTCTCGCCTTCGACTCCGCCGCCGATGCCCTTAGGTCGATTCGCCTTGACGGTCACCTCACCGCAAAGGAAATCACCAACCTCCAGACCCTTCCCCGCACCCGCGCCTCCCAGATGTTCACCTTGTGATAAACGGCTAAGCCTTCGAAAGACTAATACAGACTCTGGCAATATAATTCAGGAATATGCCTCTTGGTGTTCAGGGTGTGAATATATTTGCGCACCTAAGAAAGGAAGATGTTATTGAAGGCGGGATTGGCTACTTGATTGATTTGTAATAGATAGGAGTACGGTTGTCTTCGCCGCGGAATATTCCGATGAGGTCGCGGAGAAGGAGGTCGGGGCGGACAACACCGCTTTCCCAGAAATCGTTGCCACCCTTGGGGTTGAGGCGGTTGTTGTCGTTCCAGACCACGCTTGCGGAGGTGTCACTGGAGTTCGTGGCGCATCCTTCGGCATTGGAATATCCTCTGGCCGAGGCGTTTCCCTGAATATCCATCAAGAAGTCGTCGAACAGGGGATTGACGGAAAGGAGTTGTTCCAGAGTCTGGCACCAACCGACATTCATCCAAAGATCCGCTTCCTTTGACAATGAATATGCCGTCTCGACCGAAATCTGGCCCGAGACTGAGCTTCCGGATTTGGTTCCGAGAATCTCCCCGCCGGCATCCTTGAACAGGGTCGTGAGATAACTTTCCTGTCCGGGAATGAACCATTGGTCCTTGTACGGGATGTTGACCAGAATCTTTCTTTGTTTGTGAGTCGTTCCTTTGGAATCCAGTTCAATATTTCTGTTCAGATTACTTTGAACTGAATCACGTAAGTTTATGTAGTTCTCCGAAACGATCTTAAGCACCGAGTCAGCCGCGGCCATATTCCCTGTCAACGCTCCAAAAAGGCGTATGTAGGCGGCTCTGGCCAGAGGGTGTCGCTCAAGATGCTCATTGACAATGAAAGTCTTTATTCCCAGCGACTCAAGTTTCGAGAAGAACTGTGACTTCACAGGGGAGACTGAATATGTCAGGAGCAGGTCCGGCTTCAGGGCCATTATCTTCTCGTAGTCAGGGCTTGCGTCATAACCGATGTCCACCACCGTTCCGTTGCTTAGGCCGGCTGTCACTGAAGAGTCGCAGACATATTCACCGCCCGACACCCCGACAATCACCGAGTCCGCCCCGATGGCATCCAGAAAACCGATGTGGGAAGTGCTTGTAACTATCAATCTGCCAAGAGGTTGGCTGATGGATATCGTGTCCCTGCTCCCGTCAAACGGCGAGATCGAGACCAATGAATATCCCCCATCGGCTTCCGGGATTATATTCATAAATTGCGGTTCGATAACGTCCTGCGGCAAGTCTCCGCTGACATTCCGCGCGCATCCGCAGACACTTGCGGCAAACGCGGTGGCCAAGAAAATATATTCGTAGAATCTCATATCATCGCAAATTTAATTGTTTTTTGCTATCTTCGAAGTCTGTTCGGTGGAAATCACTTGCTGATGTCAAGATAATGCTGGATTTTATGAATATGCCGACTTGGCTTTTCTGACAAGATGATCGTGAGGGCAGGAAATGAAATTTGAAAATTTGTAATATTATGGGAAAATATAACTTTGACGAGATGACGATAAGGCGCGGCACGAACTGCGTCAAATGGGATGCGGAGAGTCCGGTCGGGCCGATTTCGGAGGATGTGATTCCGCTTTGGGTGGCGGATATGGACTTCAAGGTGGCTCCGGAGATCGTGAACGTGCTGAAAGATCGTGTGGATCAAGAGATTTTCGGCTACACCCACGTGCCGGATTCCTACTACGAGGCTGCCGTCAACTGGTGGGAGCGCCGCAGAGGGTGGCACACGGAGAAGGATTGGTACCTCTACATTGCAGGGGTGGTTCCGGCGATGTCGGTGGTTGTCAAGGCTTTGACGCAGTACGAGATTGTGGACGGCGAGGTGGTCGAGAAGCCGAACCGTGGACGTGGCCCTCACGGTGAATTGCCGAAGATGATCATCCAGAGTCCGGCGTACAACTGTTTCTTCTCCACCGCGAAGAACAATCTTTGTGAACTCTCAATCAACAAACTGATCTACGACACGGAAGGTGATCAGGCCACTTGGTACATTGATTTCGAGGATCTTGAGAGACGTGCCGCCGACCCGATGGCCAAGGTGCTGCTGTTCTGCAATCCTCACAACCCTTGCGGACGTGTCTGGCCTCGTGAGGACCTTGAGAGGGTAGCCGACATCTGCCGCAGAAACGGTGTGATCGTCATAAGCGACGAGATCCATTGCGAACTGGAAATGCCTGGCTATCACTTCACTCCGATGGCTTCTATCTCACAGGTAGCCCAGGACAATACCGTCACGATGAACTCTCCAAGCAAGTCGTTCAACATCGCCGGTTTGGGAATATCCAACATCATCACCAACAATCCTGACTGGAAGAAAATCATCGACAGGGTAATCAATATCAACGAGTTGTGTGAGGTGAATCCTTTCGGTGTGCTTGCGCTTCAGGCCGCCTACAACGAGGGTGAGCCGTGGCTCAAGGAGCTTAATGAATATCTTTACGGGAATTACCGCGCGTTGCTGTCGTTCTTTGAGGAGAACCTTCCGGAGTTCCCTGTCAGCAAACTGGAAGGAACCTACCTTGTGTGGGTGGATGTCAGCGCTTTGAATATGTCCGCTAACGACATAGAGAACAGCCTCTTGCTCAATGAGAAGGTCTGGATCAACTCCGGCGTGATGTACGGCCTTGATGGCTTTATGCGCATCAACATCGCCTGCCCTCGTGCCCGTCTCCAGCAAGGCCTTGACCGCATCGCCAAAGGCTTCCGCCGCTTGATGACATAGTAGGCCCTTGATCTTCCTGATAAAATAACTGGTCGCCGATTTCCCTGAAGGAGTGACTGCACGCTGGACTTCCAGAAGGAAAAACTGGTCGCTGGGCTTGTCGAAGCGATAAAGTATCAGTTAGCCACCGAAAAAAGGCAAAAGTCAAATTTTGCACGTTACCAAAATTTGACTTTTGATTTTTCGGTGGCTATTGAGATTATGTACTTGGCATCTCCTGGCCATCACGACCAGCCCTATATTATTGGTTGCCATTGTTCATTGAGGTGTCGCTACTAAACTTTGCTACTGTGGTTCAGTGAAGTGTCACCACAAACCTTAGCCACCCGAGGCTATAAGCGGGAGGGACCCAGCCATAGGCTGGGAGGGACGGAGCGCGAAGCGCGGAGGGTTTGTGGTGACACTTCACTGAACCCTGGCCATCACGAAACGTCGTTCAGAAAATAATCTGAAAATCAATGATTTCGTTGTTGTCGAAAGTGCCGGTGATGTGAGAGCTTACATCGGGGCGGATTGTCAGCGGCTTGCGGGGTGCAAGTTCTATGGCGATGAGGTCGCCGGTGCGGATGTAGAGTAGCTTTGTGGCTTCAACGAGAGTGTCTTCAATCATATCCAAAGAAGGATGGTCGAAAGTGAAAAGCTCAACTTCATTTCTGAAGAGGCTGAATCGGCCATCTTCTTCCAGCCTTTGCGGCGAAAACATCGGCGTGGGCAGAAAGGATGTATGATCCAGGCAGATGGCCTGGGCGTAGCCTTCCGGGGTGCCGTCAAGCATATTCTCCGGGTAGAGGAGGACTCCGAAACCGATTGAGTCATAGTACCTTGACGCGAATTTCCTCCCGACGCTGCGGCCTGGCTTCAGGATGCGGGCGAAAAGGACGGGGGAATATGTCAACTCGTCCACGAACTCTGGAGGGTAAAAGTCCTCGTTGTCTTTCTCCCACGTTGTGTCCGGGCGAACGGTGATGTGGCCGGATGATGTCTTTACTATTATATTCATAAATCAATTTCCCGCAGGAAATGCCGCATTCCGCCGACAGTTAAAAGAGTTTGCCGGAGAATTTGTCCTTCAGACCGGCTACTGCACTGTCAAACGCTTCACCCTCAAGTGGCTTGCTCATTTCGGCCTCTCTGGCTTTGGCGGCTTCCTTTTTCTCCTTGTCGAACTGCTCCTTCAGGCGTGCGAACTGTCGCTTGGTGTCCATCGTGAACTCACCGTTCTCGATCCAGGCGAAGTAGGCCGGCTCGGTCTCATATACCTCCCTGGCCGTGTGGCCCTTGTGCTTTCCGAAACTGATGGTCGGCTCGTCGTTCTTGCCGAGAATCAGTCTGCCGGCATAGTCAACGGTGCGTGGACGGCCGGCGACTCCGGACAGGAACTCGACATCGTTCTTGAGAACCTGCTCGTGGTACTTTGTCGGAGTCTGGTACATATCCAGTTGGCCCTTAAGCACTTCATATGTAGCCATAGTGTCAGCCTCGGCTGAATGGGCGTTCTCGAAATCCTCTCCGCCGCAATAGAAACGGTATGCGGCCTTGAGGTTGCGTGGCTCCATATAATGGTAGATCGTCTGCACGTCGATCATCTGCTTGGAGTGCAGGTCGATGTCCGTGGCCTCAAGGGTTGCCTGGGCCTTGGCCTTGTTCTCAGGAGTGTTCCTTGGATCCGCAAGCCTGCGCATACAATAGGCACGTACCCTCTCAAGTTCCTCGGACAGCATCGGCAGGTCGAACTTTGTGGAATTATACCCTGCCAGATCACTGTCTCTCAGCCAATCCACGACTTCGGCCGCAATCTCGATGAATTTCTTCTCCTTTGCGACATCCTCATCCTTGATCCCGTTCACCTGACTGGCTTCGGGATTGATCGGATGCTGTTTGCGGAGAGTGTAGTCCCAAGGACAGACCCTCCAGGTCTTCACATCATGGTGTCCGTCAGGGAACACCTTGACAAAACTCAGTTCGACAATGCAGTCATTGACAATATTAAGCCCCGTGCTCTCAATGTCAAAGAAAAGCAGAGGCCTTTCAAGAGAAAGTTCCATAGCTTTGATTCTCCGAAGGTTAAACCATGATAGGCATCAGGATTCCGCAGATCTTTCCGCTCTCATCATCCTCTTCTGAAGGAATGATGAGGGCAGCCCTGCGCGCGTCGGCGAACTTCATCACGACTGTCTCGCAGCTCATGTTGGCGAGGATCTCCGTGAGGAATGTTGACTTGAATCCGATGGTCAGCTCGTCACCGCTGTAGTCGCAGTTGATCTTCTCGTAGGCTGCGATGGCGAAACCGAGATCCTGTGCGGTGATCTCCATCTGGCCTGGCTTGAGATCCAGCTTGATGTGGTTGGAGGCCTTGTTGGCGCAGACGGCCACACGCCTTACCGTATTCAGGAACATCGCCCTGTCGATCTTCAGCACGCTGGAGTTGTTCTGAGGGATCACATCGCGGTACTTAGGGTACTTGCCGACAATCAGCCTGCACACCATGGTAGTCTTCCCGAAGGTGAAGAGGACGGTGCTGGAATCGAACGCGATCTCAACAGTTCCGTCGTCTTTCCCGAGGATGGACTTCAGGACGGCGGCCGGCTTCTTGTGAAGAATGAACGAGCATTTCTCCGGGGTCTTCACTTCCTTGGCCGTGTAGCAGATGAGCTTGTGCGAGTCTGAGGCCACGAGAGTGGTGGATTCCGGTCCGAAATCAAAGAATATTCCGTTCATCGCCGGCCTTATCTCGTCATCTGCCGTGGCGTAGATCGTGCTGTTTATGCCTTCTATCAGGCTTTCGGCCGGGAATTCAAGTTTCTCCGCGTCGTCGCTCGTCCCCTTGATCTCAGGGTAGTCCTCGGCAGGGAAGAAAGGAAGCACGGAGTTACCGCTCGTCCACTTGCACTCGATTGAGCTGTCGCTGGCGGTGCAGATCGATACAGGCTGGTCAGGAAGTTCCTTGAGAAGGTCGATGATGTGCCTTGCGGGAACGGCGATCCTGCCTTCCTCTTCGGTGGTGTCCACTTCGATTTCAGTCCTGAGGGTGAGCTCCGAATCCGATGCGGTGACCTCAAGGATGTTGCCTTTGAGGTCAAACAGGAAGTTTTCCAGAATCGGAAGCGCGGACTTGGCCGGGATGGCCTTGGAGATGTCCATCAGTCCTTTCAGAAGCTCGGAGCTTGATACGTTGAGTTTCATATTCGTGTGTTTTTTAATTCATTGTTTTCCGGCCGCCGGAGGGTGGCCTCTGTAAAAGGCAAATATACGAATATTCCCTTAATATTATGGCATCATATTTGATTTTTTGCCTAAGGCTTCGGAAACACCATCCGGATGCTTGTGATTGAATATTGATAAATTTAATTAATATGTCAGAAATGAAAAAAGGTTTGTTAACAGTGGTGCTGTCAGTATTGTTCAGCGTGCTGGCGGCATACGGTGTCGTCAAGGCGGCCACCGTGAATGATGGAGACAATGTGACAAGTACAGAGAACGGAACGGTCACAAAGACTGTCAATCTGGCACAGTCGGACTATCCGGATCTGACTTACGCCGCGGAGGCTGCGGTTGATGCTGTTGTTTATGTGGAGGTGACGGTGACTCAGCAATATCAGATGACGGATCCGTTCTTCCGTTTCTTCTTCGGGGATGAAGGCCCTCAGACCAGGGAGCAGCAGGGTAGCGGCTCTGGAGTGATCATCCGTCCTGACGGCTACATCGTGACCAACAACCATGTGGTCGCCAACGCGACGAAGGTACAGGTCACCCTGAATAACAACAAGGTATATGACGCCAAGGTCATCGGTACTGACCCGGCTACGGATGTCGCTTTGATAAAGATTGACGCTCAGGGACTTCCGACGCTTCCGTTCGGGGATTCCGACCAGTTGAGGCTCGGTGAGTGGGTTCTGGCCGTGGGCAGTCCTCTTGGCTACCAGCTCAGGTCCACCATCACGGCCGGCATCGTCAGCGCCAAGGGACGTTCGATGGCGCACGATCCTCGTGAGAGAAACAATGGCGGAATCCAGATCGAGTCCTTCATACAGACCGACGCGGCTGTCAACCCTGGCAACTCAGGCGGAGCGTTGGTCAACAAGACCGGCGAACTGGTCGGCATCAACACCGCTATTGTTTCACAGACGGGAGCATATTCGGGATATTCATTCGCTGTGCCGGTGAATATTGTGAAGAAGGTTGTAGAAGACTTGATTGACTTTGGGTCAGTGAAGAGAGCCGTTCTTGGAATCGCTATGTCTGATCTCAGCGAAGGTCTTGCCAAGAATCTGAAATATGATTCTGTCGATGATATGTTGAAAAAATTGAAACTTTCTTCTCCGGAAGGCGTATATATCAGAGAGGTTGCGAAAGGCAGCTCCGCTGACAAGGCCGGAATGAAGGAAGGGGATGTGATTGTGGCCATTGACGGAACCGATGTGAAGAGTGGCTCCGCAGTTCAGGTCAAGGTCAATACCTTCCATCCTGGTGACAAGGCTAAGGTCAAGATCATCCGTGACGGCAAGGAGAAGGAACTTGAGGTCACATTCCAGGGCAGCAGCACCGAGAACGGTACTGTGGTCGGTGACGGAGAGATCGCTTTCTTCGGCACGACTCTTAAGGAGGCTTCCAAGGAGACTCTTGCGAAGTTCGGTCTGAAGAAAGGTGTCGAGGTCACATCCGTCGGAAGCGGCAAGATGCTTGAGGCTGGCGCTTCGGAAGGAATGATCATCACCTATGTCAACGATCAGCCGGTCGGCACACCTCAGGATGTTTTGAACATCGCCAAGTCCGCAAAGAGGGCGGTTTATATCGAAGGTGTCACAGCCAACGGTAGAAAAGCCTTCTTCGGATTCAGTAAAGAGTAGTTGATGAAGGTTATAGGATAGTGTTTCCCTGACGGAAACGGCTCCGCGCCTTCCGTCAGGGAAATTTGTGTATTACAAGATATGAGGCAATTAAAGATTACAAAGTCAATCACCAACCGCGAGAGCGCGTCCCTGGACAAGTACCTCCAGGAGATCGGCCGCGAGGAGTTGGTGTCTCCGGAAGAGGAGGTAGAGCTTTCCCAGAGAATCCGCAAGGGTGACCAGAAAGCTTTGGAGAAACTCACAAGGGCCAACCTTAGATTTGTGGTTTCTGTTGCGAAGCAGTATCAGAATCAGGGGCTTAGCCTTCCGGATTTGATTAATGAGGGTAACCTCGGCCTGATCAAGGCCGCCGAGAAATTCGACGAGACAAGAGGCTTCAAGTTCATTTCATACGCTGTGTGGTGGATCCGTCAGTCAATCCTTCAGGCTCTCGCCGAGCAGTCCAGGATTGTCAGGCTTCCGCTCAACCAGGTAGGATCCTTGAACAAGATCAACAAGGCCCTCTCACAGTTCGAGCAGAAGAACGAGAGAAGCCCTTCCAATGAGGAACTCTCCGAGATGATAGACATCCCGCAGGACAAGATCTCCGATACCCTCAGGGTGTCCGGAAGGCATGTGTCTGTGGACGCCCCGTTCGTCGAGGGCGAGGACAACAGCCTTCTGGATGTGATTCCTAACGACGACTCGCCGATGGCCGACAGAGGCCTTGTGAACGAGTCCCTCAGCACCGAGATCGAAAGGTCTCTCCAGATCCTGACGACCCGTGAGCGCGAGATCATCAAGTCGTTCTTCGGCATCGGCTGTCAGGAGATGACCCTTGAGGAGATCGGCGAGAGGCTTGACCTCACAAGAGAGAGAGTCCGCCAGATCAAGGAGAAGGCGATCCGCAAGCTAAAGAAACCATCCGCAAGCAAACTTCTTAAAACCTATCTCGGTTAATGACCCCGGAACTTTTTATCGCCTCTAAGGCTTCAGAAGCCATCAAGGCACTCTATAACGCCGACATCGAACCGTCGGCGCTTCAGGTCTCCGTCACTAGGAAGGAATTCACCGGAGACTTCACGCTCGTCGTCTTCCCGCTCCTGCGTCTGTCGCACTCCACTCCGGAGAACACGGGCAACGCCATCGGAGAATGGCTGAAGGCGAACGTACCGGAAATCTCTGAATATAACTGCGTCAAAGGTTTCCTTAACCTTCTGTTCTCCAATCTCTTCTGGAACGAACTTTTCGGAGAGATCGTTGCTGACAAGGACTTCGGTGACCTGCCGACGACCGGCAAGAACATCATGGTCGAGTTCTCGTCGCCGAACACCAACAAGCCTCTGCACCTCGGCCACATCAGGAACAACCTTCTGGGTGACTCGGTGTCAAGGCTTCTGAAGGCCAGCGGCAACAACGTGATCAAGACCACCCTTGTCAACGACAGGGGAGTGCACATCTGCAAGTCCATGCTTGCATGGCTGAAGGTCGGCAACGGCGCGACTCCGGAGTCCACGGGGATTAAGGGCGACCATCTTGTCGGGGATATGTACGTGGCTTTCAACGACATCTACAAGAAGGAAGTCGAGGATTTGATTGCCGGGGGAATGGACGAGGAGACCGCCAAGAAGGAGGCCCCTTGCCTCAAGGAAGCCCACGAGATGCTCCAAAAATGGGAGGCCGGCGACAAGGAGGTCCGCGACCTTTGGGCCAGGATGAACGGCTGGGTGCTCAAGGGCTTCGACGAGTCCTACAAGGCTCTCGGAATCACTTTCGACAAGGTTTACTACGAGTCCCAGACCTATCTTCTTGGTAAGGAGTTGGTTCAGAAGGGACTGGATATGGGCGTGTTCGTGAAGGATCCGGACGGCTCCGTCTGGTGCGACCTCACGGCCGACGGACTTGACAGGAAACTGCTCATCCGTTCTGACGGAACGTCGGTTTACATCACCCAGGATCTGGGAACGGCCGAAAGGCGTTTCGCTGAATATCACCTTGACTCTCACGTCTATGTGGTCGGCAACGAGCAGAACTACCACTTCCAGGTGTTGAAACTGATCCTCAAGAAGTTGGGATTCGAATGGTCCGACAACATATTCCATCTTTCCTACGGAATGGTCGAGCTGCCTGAGGGCAAGATGAAATCCCGTGAGGGAACCGTTGTGGATGCAGATGACCTCATCCAGAAGATGTACGAGGAGGCCCGCGCGACCTCTGACGAGTCCGGCAAGCTGGCCGACATGAGCGAGGAGGACAAGGCGAAGCTCTATCATATGATAGGTCTTGGTGCCCTTAAGTACTTCATCATCAAAGTCGATCCGAAGAAAACGATGCTCTTCAACCCGAAGGAGTCCATCGACTTCAACGGCAACACCGGCCCGTTCATCCAGTACACCCACGCCCGCATCCGCTCCATTCTGCGCAAGGCCGCGGAGAAGGGCATTGAATATGCCGCCTCTCCTCTGCCAAAGGTCGAGCTCAGCGCCAAGGAGATCAGACTCATAAAGTTGCTGAACGCCTTCCCGGCCAAGATAGCCGAAGGCGCGCAGGCATATTCACCGGACGTCATCGCCAACTATGCCTACGACCTCGCCAAGGAGTTCAACCAGTACTACCACGACACTCCGATCCTGAAGGAGGAGAACGAGGATGTGCTCAAGATGCGTCTGGTGCTGATCGACACGCTTTCCGCTGTCCTTCGCAAGGCGATGGGCATCCTCGGAATCGAACTGCCTGAAAGAATGTAGGAATATTTCCGATGTCCGAAACGGATTATATGTTCCCGACCTCCAAAAAGGAGGTTGAAGCCTTAGGGTGGGACTACATCGACATCATCCTTTTCACGGGTGATGCCTTTGTGGACCACCCTTCTTTCGGCACGGCCTGCATAGCCCGCTGGCTTCAGCATTTCGGCTACAGGGTCGCTGTCGTTCCGCAGCCTAACTGGAGGGATGACCTCAGGGATTTTAAGAAGTTAGGCGCTCCGAGGCTCTATTTCGGAGTGAACGCCGGTGCTATGGATTCGATGGTGAACCATTACACTGCCGGCAAGCGTCTCCGTCACGATGACGCCTACACGCCGGAAGGCAAGGCCGGACAGAGGCCGGATTATGCGGTCAGTGTCTATACGAACATATTAAAAAAACTCTATCCCGATGTGCCGGTCGTCATCGGGGGAGTCGAGGCTTCGCTCCGTCGGCTTACCCATTATGACTATTGGAAAGATGAACTTGTTCCGTCCATATTGCAGTGGTGCAAGGCTGACTACCTTTGCTACGGGATGGGGGAGAAGCCGATGTTGGAACTGACGAGAGCCATTGAGGCGCAGAGGAATATTCACGAAATCCATAGGATCCCGCAGATCGCTTTCCTTATGAGCGGAAAGTGGAAGATCAAGGAGCCGTTGGTGCTTCATTCGTTCGAGGAGTGCAAACGGGACAAAAAAGCGTTCGCCGAGAACTTTCATCTGATTGAGACTCACGCCAATATGATGCATCCGGCGACGATCATTGAGCCTGTCGGGAATGGTTATGTGCAGATCAATCCGCCATATTCACCGTCCACGACCGAGGAGATGGATTCGTTCTGGGACCTGCCTTTCACCAAGTTGCCGCATCCGCGCTACAAGGGGAAGAGGATTCCGGCCTATGACATGATCAAGGATTCCATCATCACTCACCGAGGGTGCTTCGGAGGATGTAATTTCTGCACCATCGCCGCGCATCAGGGTAAGTTCATCCAGTCCCGTTCGCAGGAGTCCATAGTCGCTGAGGTTAGGAAATTGGCCAAGATGCCAGGCTTTGCGGGGAATATCTCCGATCTCGGGGCCCCTACGGCCAATATGTATATGATGCGTGGCAAGAACCCGGACCTTTGCGACAAATGCCGCAGGAAATCCTGTCTGTTTCCGGCTCCGTGTCCGAATATGAACCGCTCTCACAAACAGGTGCTTGAGTTGTACCGGAAGGTCGATGCCGTGCCGGGAATACGCCATTCCTACATCGGCAGCGGGATCCGTTACGATTTGTTCCTCGATGAGAAAGGCTTTGTGGACGAGACATCCAAGCCTTACCTCAAGACTTTGATTCTTGACCACACTTCCGGCCGAATGAAGGTGGCTCCAGAACATACCGAGGACAAGGTGCTCCAGTACATCGCCAAGCCGTCTTTCAAGCTCTTTGAGAGATTGCGCTATGAGTTCGACAAGATCTGCGCCCAGAACGGACGGCGCACCGGAATCGTTCCATATTTCATCTCCTCGCACCCAGGCTGCACGATGAAGGATATGGAGAACCTGTCCAAAAATCCTGCTTTGAAAGGAATATATATGGATCAGGTGCAGGATTTCACACCGACTCCGATGACCACCTCATCCGTGATGTACTACACCGGAATCGATCCTCGAACGATGAAGCCGGTCTTTGTGGAGCGTGATCCGGAGAAGAAGAAGAGGCAGAAATCGTTTTTTTTCAGAAAATAGTAGCGTGTTTGCTTCTCAATTCGGAAAAATGTCTTAATATTGCACCCGAAAACGATAAACAATCTTTATTTGGTTTATATGAGTATGGCACCAGATCAGAAGAAAAGACACGTGGTAAGCTACGAGAATATGTCCGAAGCGCTTGCCGCAGCGTTCAATGAGAAATATCCAAGAGGTTTCAGTGACTATCTCCCTGACCTTGTCAAGTATCCAAAACCTGACGGCACCAGTTTCTATGCTGTTACCGTCGAGACGGATGATTCCATCAACCTTGTGAAGATCAAGGTGAAAACCGATGATGCCGAGGCTCTTGAGAGATGGCTTGAGGGAGAGGAGGACGCCGAGAACGAGGATGTTGCAGGATCTTCAGCTGACGCTCCGGCCGACACCACCCTTCCGGATGACAACATCTCTCAATACGGCGGAGATGACGATTCCGCTGAATAGTCATGAATATAGTTTATAACAATTTAAGGCCTGGATTCCAGTAGGATTTCAGGCCATTTCTGTATCCTTTCCCTTATCATCTCTTCCCATTCTCGCCAGGCGTGTTTCCCCATTAAAACCGCCCGTGGAGGATTTACACGTCCGCCACAAGCGTTTTTCACTATTAATCACGCTCGTAGCGTGCAAATCATTCTTCCACAGGCGCCCTTCGCCGTTAATCTTGCTTCTGGAGAACCGCTTTAGCGATACGTTTAATCATCCAAAGAGCTTTTTCAATATGTCGTACTCAATTGAATTTATCTGATTATGATTTATGTGTGGGGTGTTTTCGTTATTTTTGTGTCCGGAAAAATGTAATGATGTTGAATTATCTTCATAAGATATTGGAAAAAGCACTTCTTTTGGTGCTTGCCTTTGGCGTTGTCGCATGCTCAGAAGGCATTACAATCACTGATTTGAGGAATGGGGACCTGTTGTTCGTGGTCAATGGCCAAGGGAACAACATCACGGAGGTGACGGACGGGGTGGATGGACTTGGAATCGATCATATCGCGGTTTTCTCAGACGGGAACGTCGTTGAGGCTATTCCGGAATATGGAGTTGTGGAAAACCCGTTGGACAGTTTTCTGGTCCGATTGAGTGATAGGGAGTCAGTGCTTGTGGGGAGGATTGAAGGGGTGGACGTTGAAGAGAGTGTGGCGAATGCGAGAAAGTTCCTCGGAAGGCCCTACGATGACATATTTATGCCGAGTGACAGCGCGATCTATTGTTCGGAACTCGTGCAGAAGTCGTTTGTTTTCAAAGACAGGTTAAAAGAACGTGACCATAATGTGAAAGGAATGGCGGTGGTGCGTGATGATGTGAAAGATATGAATCCGAAAGTAACAGGGAGCGGGGATAAGCATTTTGTTTTCGGCACGATTCCGATGTCCTTTCACGACAGCGCCGGAAGGGTGACCGAATTCTGGACAAAATTCTATGAGGTGCGTGGGTTGACGGTTCCTGAGGGAGAGCCCGGGACGAACCCCGGCCAGCTTTCCCGTGACCCTAATGTCAAGATTCTTGGCCGGCTACAGTAGTTTCGCCAGGCTGTCGTAATACTGCTTGCTGACGGGAATATGCCCGACCCCATCACGGATGAACTCGGTGTAGATGATTCCATCCTTGTCCCTGCTCAGCACCTTGATGTGGCGAGGATTGACGTAGTACGACCTGTGGCAGCGCACGAATCCGTGTTTCTGAGCGTCAGTCTCAAGGCTTTTCATCGAGTTCCTCAGCTGGTATGTCTTGACACGGTCATTCTCCAAATAATGAATGTTGATATAATTGGCTTCGGCGCTGACATAAAGTACAGCCGATGGGTCTATCGTCAGTTTCAGCCTTTTGTGCTCATCGTAGAACTTGACCAGTGACTCTTCCGGAGCCTGTCCAGCATTGGCCAGATCGTAATTCTTGTTGGAGATGATCCGCAGCAGAATGCAGAGCAGGTATGGATATACCAGCGTCAGGCACACCACTTCAAAACAATAGGGCAGCGCCGTGAAATATGGCATTCCTCCGGCTTTCTTGTAGAACAGCGAAGTGTAGAGCGCGAAGAAGAAAGAAATGACCAGCACCTCTCCGAAACACCAGACGGCATAATGCCACCATTTGAAAGGAATATACTTGTAAAGGAACGAGAAAACAAGCCGTGTCAGTGCCAGGACACCGATCATAATGCAGGACAGCATCAGCAGGTGGAATGTCCACGATTTACCTCCCACATCGTAAAAATCCGACAATGAGAACGGATTATATACGAAGCAAAACACGAAGAAGAACAGCGGCAACAGCACCGCGTATTTCACTTGGCTGGCATAGCCTTTCGAGACTCTCAATGGTGTGTTCATAGCCCTAAAAATTGCCCCAAACCTGTCAAAACCGTCCCTGAATATGCTGGGACTAAATTCAAAAGTCCGGATTTTCGTCCCTAAAATACAGCAATTTTTCCGCCAAACAATGGTTTTGTGACATTTTTCACACCTCTGAAAACACTTTCTTCGTCACAAGGTGCAAATGCGGTACTTTTGCATCAAAGTAGATTAAAAACATCAGCATTATGGAACAGATCATAAACACTTTTGAATATTCCGTGGCCCCGGAGCACATAGACTATCAAGGTCACGCCACCGTGCCTTCCATCTGCGGCAGCATAATCAACGCGATCGGACAGAACATCCGCAAGGAAGGCTGCGGGATAGATGTGATGAAAAAAGCTGGACGTTCGTGGGTCCTGCTCCGCTCGGCTTTCGAGATTGATGAGCGGCCAAATCTTTACGATAATTATAATGTCAAGGTCTGGCCGGTGAAAGGTAAAGGCCTTACTTATAACAGATGCGTAAGGCTTACGGATGCGGACGGTGAGGAGATCGGCCGTGGCACGACGGAATGGTGCGTTATTGACATAGGCACCAGAAAACCGATTTTCCCGGAACTCGGACTCTCGGACGTTGACATCCCTGTCCCTTGCAAGAGTCCAAGACGCATCATCGATTTTCTGCCGGATTTCATCAAGCACAAGGAGGTCGGTTACAGCGAATGTGACTTCAACGGGCATCTTAACAACACCCATTACATTGAGATGTTCTACAACCTTCTGCCTGAGAGTGTGCTGTCAAGCGGACTTTTCACCAGAATCGACATCAATTTCAGACGTGAGGTCCATCGTGGTGATGACGTGATCTTCGGAATCCGCAAGGCAAGCGATGAGGAGTACCTCTTTATGGCAAAAGCGGGAGACGCGACACTTTGCCACGCCTCCCTGCAAGCCCTTTAGCGGTCACTTCGTCAGGCTGAAATTAATTGACCCTCTGAACCGAAGCAGATCTTCCGATCGATTTAATCATCACACCAAGATCCTTAGGAGCCTTGTAGTTGATGCTGGACACACCGGTCGCGTCCTCGATCATTATGGAACGGGTTACGTTCACACTGCAATTCGCCGTTCCGGATGTCTCAAGGATAGCGTTCTCGGTCTCGGCGTCCATAGCCTTTACCTTAGATACTCCGGACGCGTCAACCTCCAGTGTGCCGACTTTCCCGTTCAGGTTGACCTCGCTTGTCCCGGAAGCGTCAAGTTCGACTTTACCGAACTTCCCGTCAATGTTGGTCTTGGTGGCTCCACTGATGTCAACCTCAAGTTTGTCGGCGTTGATCTGGAAACTGGTTTTGGACGTTCCGGATAGATCGAGTTCAGCCTTTTCGGAAAAGTTTCCGGACAACTTGCAGGTGCACACTCCACTGATCTCTGCATCCAACTTCTTTGCATTGACACTCAGTGATTTGATCTTGCTCGCCCCGCTGATGTCCAACGAAAGCTCCTTGTCCCCAAGATCAAAAGTGTCATCGCATTTCAAGCTTGTGATTCCTGACATATCCAACTTTCTCAGTTCCGGCATCGCGATCTCTGCCTTGCACGTCCAGTTTCCCAATTCTTTCTGAAGCTTTGACGGAATATTCTTGTTCCACCCGATCTTCAGAACACCATTATTGACCCACACTTGAAGATATTCCTTAAGCACGTTCGGCAGAGTGATCTCCACTTTGTACGAGTCTGATTTGACAAGGTTGACCTCGACTATCCCGCTTAGTTCCAACCCGCTGAAATCCTTGCAGTTGAACTTGCAATTGGTGTATTCCGCATCAAGTTTTGAGGTTGTTGTCAGATACATTGATTCGGCCTGGTACCCCGCCGGGGCGGTAAAGCCTGTCGCGGCGAACATTGCGAGCGCGGCGGCTCCGATAAACATAAACTTTTTCATAACTCTTTTATTTTGTTGATTTTATCTAATCCGTTAAGAAGCTCTCCATAGTATTCCTTCAGAATTTGGGCCTTGGTCTTGTCATCGAGCTCATCCGGCAGCTGGTCAATCATCGCCACATTCTCATTGGTGATGCTTCCCACCGTCGTCTCCCACCTCTCATCCAGATCCTTTGTGAATATCTCTTCGTACATCACCGCGATTTTCTCCGAATATGCCATATACACCGCGACAGGATCATCAGCCACCCCTGCGAACCAATCCACCTCACCTGCCACCGGACGGTCTATGAATATCACAGCGGCCACAACGGCTGCCGCCACGGCTGTCATCGCACTGAATATGCCAGTGAAGAGTCTCTTCCGATGACCGGTCTTGCGGCTGGATTCCAGCATCGTGTCCAGTTTCGCCTCGAACCGGGCCTCGTGTCCGGCCGGCAGTTCCTGATCATTCAGGATCTCCGGATTATTGTCGATATATTCTTTAAAGTCTGTCATATTCATATTTCTTTAATTTTTCGGCCAGTTTCACCCTGCCTCTTGAGAACTGCGTCCTGATCGTGCCTTCCCGTTCTCCTGTCAGGTTGGCGATCTCCTCGTAGTCAAGGCCTTCCAGAAGCACAAGATTCAAAACCAGCCTGTAGTTGTCAGGTAATTCCTCGATGGCCTTGCGGACTTGGGCGACGGCGGCCATAGTCCTGGGAAGCTCGAACTGAGTGTCGCTGTCATATTCAGAAGCGTCGGCGGCATATTCATCAAGGAAGAGCCTCTCGCGCTTTTTCCGTCTGACTGCGTCGATGGATTTCCTGATGCAGGTGCGGCTGAGCCACGTCGCCACTTGCGCCGGATCTTTTGGAGCGATGTCGGATGAGATGAACTTGAGTATGGTGTCCTGCATAATCTCCTCGGCCTCGCCGCTGTCGCGGACAATCCGCAGGCTCGTGTTGTAAAGCCTCCGGGCGTGCGCCTTGTAGAATGTTATGGACTCTTCTCTTGTCATCGTTTTCTTGTCGTTTCACAATATAAACGAATATTTCCGTTGATTGTTACAGAAAATTTCAAAAAAAAGCCCGGAGTCTCTCGACCGCGGGCTTCCACACATTTCATTTGGCTTAAAAGATTCTTGTTTGTGACGATAATCACTATCCGACCGCAAAGTTACCGCCAGACGCCTTCTCTCACAATACCAACATGTAGGTAAACTGTCTTGTCCCTATCGTGAATCGTAGGTACCGGACTTGGAAGTCAATATTATTTTGTAAATTTGTTGTTTTGAAAACGTAAGCAAGCATGAACTTCAGTGGAATAATCGTCGGTGCGGCGACCTTTCTTATAATAGGGATATGTCATCCTATTGTCATCAAAATGGAATATCATTGGGGCAAGGGCAGCTGGTGGATCCTGCTCGTGGCAGGACTGGCCTTTTCCGCCGCTTCGATATTCGTGAATCATGAAGTCGCGTCCACAGTTCTTGGCGCCGCCGCCTTTTCCTGCTTCTGGGGCATCCTGGAGGTTTTCGAGCAGGAAAAACGCGTGTTGAAGGGGTGGTTCCCTGAGAATCCGGCCCGCCATGATTACTATGAGAGGATCCGCAAGTCAGGTCACTGAGCCTGTCGAAGTGACAAATCAATCCAACAAGTAAAAACAAATTTAAGAATATTATGAATTTCAAACCATTGCCATTACTGGCGATTGCCGCTCTCCTGTCTGGAGTGACAGAAGCGTCGGCTCAGAAGAAAGAGATGGACCACAGTGTCTATGATTCGTGGCAGAGCGTTTCGGACATCCAGAAAAGTGATGACGGCAACGTTCTGGTCTGGTGCGTCAACCCTCAGGAAGGGGACGGAACCCTTTATGTCAGGAATATGACCCCGGGGCGGAAAGGCAAGCCGGAATGCCGTGAGATCAGCATACCTCGTGGATCGCAGCCGTCCCTTGACCCTAAGGGCAAGTGGCTTTACCTGCGCGTCAAGCCTCAGTTCGCCAAGACACGTCAGGAAAAGATTGACAAGAAGAAGGCCGAGGATATGACGAAGGACACACTCGCCGCCGTTGATCTCACGACTATGACCGTCAAGAAATACGGCCGTGTGGATTCCTACACTACAGGCGCCCTGGCCAAGCCTTACGTTGCCTATAAGTCCACCTGGAAGCACTACAAGGACACTTCGGACAAGAAGGGCACAGACAAGTCCGGGCTCATCATCCTTAACCCGGCCACAGACAGGAAGGACACTCTCAAGTACATCGATGCCTATTCGTTCAACCAGGACGGCACCGTGCTTCTGATGACCTCGAAGAAGGACAAGAAAGATTCGCTTTCCGTCACGGCTGTGATGATCGCGCACGCTCCCGCTTGTCTTGACACTTTGGCCAAAGGGGCTGAGTCCTACAGCCGCCTGACTCTGAACGACGCTGAGGACCAGCTGGTTTTCCTCGGTTCCAAGGACAAGAGCAAGAACCGCAACAAGTGCCAGGCCCTCTACCTGACAAGCATTCAAGCGATCAAGACAGGAAAGACGGTTCGACAGGCTCACCGACCGGTTGTGGAGGCTACAGACAGCACGACCGTCATCAGCAAGGACGGCAGATGGGCATATTCAACAAAAGAGATCGTCGCCGAGGGAACGAAGGTTGAAGGCACCCCGGGTTGGACTCTTAACGAGAACACAGAGCTTTACTTTACACCTGACGGGAAACGTCTCTTCCTCGGAATCGGTGCGATCCGTCCTCCTAAGGACACCACGATCGTGGACTTCGAGACCGCACAGCTGGACATCTGGAACTGGGACGCGGTCTATACTCCTCCGCAGCAGAGGCTTAATGTGAACAAGACTCTCAAGAAGACATATTCAGCCACCATCGATCTCGCCGAGCCGGGAAGGATCGTGCCGTTGACCACCTCTAAGTTCGCCGGCATCCGCCTGATGAACGGTGGACTCTCCGAATGGGTGCTTGCCAGCGATAACGCTAAGTATGCCCGCACCACTGTCTGGGACTATAACAACCGTTACGACTTCACCCTTGTGAATGTCAAGGACGGTTCCAGGAAGGTTGTCGCGGAGGGGCTTAACGTCGGACGTTTCGACATGTCGCCGAGCGGGAAGTACCTTGTCTGGTTCGACAACGACGAGATGAACTGGTTCACCTACAATACCCAGACCGGTGAGAAGGTCAACCTTACCGCCCGGACCGGAGTTCCGTTCTACGATGAGGAGGACGATCATCCGACCGCCGCTCCGGCGCACGAGTTCTCCCCGAAATGGTACAAGGATGAGGATGCCGTGCTGATCATCGACCGCTACGACATCTGGAAGTTCGCTCCTGACGGCAAGGCAGCCGTCAATCTCACAGGGGGAGTGGGCCGTCAGACCCACAACCGCTTCAAGATCATGGATCCGAAACCGGACACCAGGAAGCCTAACGCACGCCGTTGCGGAGTGGCCAGGCCGCTCGATCCTAAGCAGACTGTCTATCTCAGTGTGTTCAACGAGGAAAGCCAGGAGAATGGATTCGGACGTGTTAACCTTGCCAAGCCGGCAAAGACTCTTGAGTATTTCACTGACACAGTCAGCTTCAAGTATGTAGCCGGAACCATGACCACTGACAGGCTTTTCTATCAGAAGGGCAACTTCCGCAACTGCTATGACCTTTATTATACTGACGACAATTTCAAGACATCCACAAAGGTCTCTGCAATCAACCCTCAGATGGCGGACTACCGTTGGGGCCGCGCCGAGCTTTTCCACTGGAACGCCTACGACGGCACACCGCTCAAGGGCCTTGTCTTCGTTCCGGACGGCGTGAAGGAAGGCGAGAAGCTTCCGGTGATGATCTACTTCTACGAGAAGAACGCCAACAATCTCTATTCGTTCTGGACACCGGCGCCTTCCCGCTCGACCGTGAATATTCCGTTCTACACATCAAGGGGGTACATCGTGTTCGTTCCGGACATCGTCTATAAGGTCGGCCATCCGGGCGAGAGCGCCTACAACTGCATCTGCGCCGGCGCCGAGGCCCTTTGCGAGAAATATTCCATCGCCGACAAGAGCAGGATGGCGATCCAGGGCCAGAGCTGGGGCGGCTACCAGACAGCCTGGCTCATAACACGTACGAATATGTTCGCGGCGGCAGGTTCCGGAGCACCGGTCGGGAATATGACATCGGCCTACGGTGGCATCCGTTGGGGCTCGGGCATCACCCGCGCCGGACAGTATGAGCATGGTCAGAGCAGGATCGGCAAGAGCATGTGGGAGCCGGGGGCGCTTGACCTTTACATCGAGAACTCTCCGGTGTTCCATGTTGACAAGGTGCAGACACCGGTGCTCATCATGCACAACGACGCGGACGGCGCTGTTCCGTGGTATCAGGGCATCGAGTTCTTCTCGGATCTCCGCAGGCTCGACAAGCCGGCATGGCTGCTCCAGTACAACAAGGAAGCCCACAACCTCGTTCAGAGGCGAAATTGCAAGGATCTCTCAATCAGGTTGCAGCAGTTCTTCGACTACTACCTGAAAGGTGCTCCGATGCCAGCCTGGATGAATACCGGTGTCCCTTATGAGGATAAAGGTGAATATTTCGGCTTCGAGAATGCGGAATAGGATATGACAAAACTAGCGATTTTCGACCTTGACGGCACCCTTTTGGACACCGTCAAAGATTTAGGCAACGCCACCAACCACGCCCTGACCGAGTGCGGCTTTCCGACCCATCCCATCGAGGCCTACTACCAGATGGTAGGCCGCGGCATCTACAACCTCTTCCGCGTCGCCGTCCCCGCCGGACAGTCCACGGAAGAAGTTGTCCAAAGGATGGCCTCCATATTCATTCCTTACTACGATGCCCACAAATGCGACTTCACAAGACCATATGACGGCATTCCCGGAATGCTGAAGACCATCACCGCCGCAGGGGTGCGCCTCGCCGTGGCCTCCAACAAGTACCAGGACGGCGCGGAAAAGCTGGTCCACCACTTTTTCGGTGAATATGACTTCGTGAGGATCCTGGGCCAGCGCGAAGGCCAGCCCATCAAGCCCGATCCGGCCATAGTGGATCAGGTCCTCGCCGAGGTTCCGTCCGTCACCAAGTCCGAGACCGTCTATGTGGGCGACTCCAATGTGGACATGCAGACCGGCCTGAACGCCGGGGTCAGGACTGTGGGTGTGAGCTGGGGTTTCAGAACCCGTGAGGAACTCGCAGCCTACTCTCCTTCCGCCATAGTTGACACCCCGGAGGAACTCTCCCGTGTGATCCTCGGAGCCTGACTGGTTCATTTTGGTCCATTTACACCGGTGAAATTGGACAGCATTTGATTGGATAGATTAATAATTCATTAATTATCAATCTATTAAGTGATAATGGGGGGGGAGGCATCGCCTGCGAGGGAATAAAATACTTATTCAGTATGTAGTTTTTTATTCGGGGAAGTGTTATATTTGTGCTTCATAAGCAGGTTACGAATGACACTCTTGGATTGGAGTTCTTCGAGATCAGGTTTGAAGATGCTGACAACCGTAGGGCTTACCCTTGCTCATAGGCTGAGGGGATAATTTTCGTATTCATTTTGTAACTGCTTATGCATCTTGTTTTTAACCAATGACACAATTGGCTTTTGATGGGTCTAATCCATTAGATGACATCAGACTTGCGTATAGTTCGATTCTTAATTGGTATGCGCTTCGCATTTTTTACAATCGGATTGAACCGCTGAGACAAACCTTGGACGTTGCCGCGATCCGCTATTTCTACCCTCATCATTTGGTGGAGAAATGTTCGGATGGTGGTCTTGATTATGTTCAGGAGCCAATTATCAAGTCGTTGATTTTCATAAGATCAACTTGTGAGAGTCTGGACATGATCCGACTGAAACATGTAGGCAGTGTATCTCCGTATTTTGACCATCGGACCCGAAAGCCATTGATCATTCCGGATGAACAAATGGAACCGTTCATAAAGCTCTGCGACATTAAGGACTCGGGTCTTGAGTATCTGGGAGAGGATGGCCCGCAGTTCCACAAAGGTGACCGCGTGAGAGTCATTGACGGCATATTCAAAGGTTATGAGGGTCACATCAAGCGCATCAAACACGACAGGCGCCTTATAGTTACCATTGAGGGTGTTGCCGCTTTCGCAACCAAATTCATTCCTCCCGCTTTTTTGGAGAAAGTGGAGACAGATAAGTAATAGTCGAATTATAATCTTTCATAAGAATAAGAATATGAATATGAAAAGAATATCACTACTGTTATGGCTTCTGGCCATAGGCATTTTGGCAGTTCCATCCTGTTCTACGCCGAAGGAGATCAGTTACTTCCAGGACCTCGAGTCGGTGGAGGGCCAGCGGATCGGTGGCGCGAAGGGGATCACGGTGCGGCCCAAGGACAAGATCTCGATCATCGTGAACTGCAAGAGTCCCGAGCTGACAGCCCTTTTCAACCTGCCGTACGTGACGCAGCGTCTCGGTGAGAACACCCGCAGCACAATCACTTCCGGTTACAGCCAGGGCTACATCTCTGGTTACACGGTGGACGACCGGGGCTGCATCGACTTCCCTGTCCTCGGCGAGGTGGCCGTGGCGGGGCTGACACGCGACGAGATCGCCTCCGTGATCAAGAACGAGCTCAATGAGCAGGGGCAGGCGACGGACGCCGTGGTGACCGTTGACTTCATGAACCTGTACTATCAGGTGCTTGGCGAGGTTGAGAAGCCGGGGCGCTACGCCATCGACAAGGATGCCGTGACAATTCTCGACGCCATCGGAACCGCCGGTGACTTGACCATCTACGGAAAGCGCGAGAACGTGAAGGTGCTGCGCAACGAGAACGGCAAGATGCTGACCTACGAGGTGAACCTCTGCTCAGCCGCCGACCTGATAGCCTCGCCGGCCTACTACATCCGCCAGAACGACGTGATCTACGTCGATCCGAACGACGTGCGGGCAAGGCAGTCCACGGTGAACGGCAACAATGTCCGCTCCACCTCGTTCTGGATCTCGCTGACTTCGCTCGCGGCGTCCATCACCAACACGATCGTGATCATCGCCACGAGGGCCGGGTCGGGGAAATGATCTGCCCGTGAACTTTGTGAAGAAACACTATAACATCAAAGCGATTCAAAACAATGGAGAACAACATCAACACGGATAACAATACCCGGCAGCAGGAGGAGACCGTGCAGATCAGCCAGCTTGTGCGCCGCTGCCTGTCCAGATGGTACTGGTTCGCCCTGAGCCTGGCGGTCTGCCTGGCTTTAGGTGTCCTGTACATCCTCAGGTCAACCCCTACGTACAACACCTCCGCTGACATCCAGATCAAGTCCAACACCAAGGGCGCGTCCATGCCGGGGGACATCGGCGAGTTCGGCAACATGGGCCTCTTCGCCGTCAAGTCAAACGTCAACAACGAGCTGCACGCCTTCGAATCCCCGGACATCATGAGCGAGGTGGTGGCCAGGCTTCGCCTGTACATGAGCTACACGGTGGACGGCACCTTCCACAGGAACGTGCTCTACGGCACGTCGCTGCCGATCTCCGCCGACCTGCTCGACGTGGATGAGAACGTGGGAGCCGGATTCACCGTCAGCGAGAACGGCGGGAGAGTCACCCTGAATGACTTCATCCATAAGAATGAGAAGGTCGGCGGCAAGCCGGTCGTGGGACACTACGGCGACACGCTCCAGACTCCTGTCGGAAGGATCATCGTTCAGAAGACGAAGGACTACTCCGGGGAGGCGATGAAAAAGCCGGTCAACGTCAGGAAGTCGGGCCAGCGCGGCGTGACACAGTCTTACCTGAACAGACTCCAGGTGAACCTCGCCGACAAGAACGCCGACGTCATCTCGCTCTCTATCAAGGACGTGTCCACCCAGCGTGCCCAGGACATCCTTAACACCCTGATCGCCGTCTATAACGAGAACTGGGTGCGTGACAAGAACCAGATAGCGAACTCCACTTCTGTGTTCATCAACGACCGTCTCAGGGTGATCGAGGGCGAGCTGGCGGGCGTGGACTCCGACATCTCCGCCTACAAGTCGGAGAACATGATCCCTGACGTGGGTGCCGCAGCGACGATGTACATGCAGCAGAGCACGGTGCTGAACCAGCAGCTCCAGGACGTGAGCAACCAGCTCTACATGGCGCGCTACATCAAGGACTACATCGGCAAGGAGGACAACCGCAACCAGCCGCTTCCCGCCAACATGGGATTGAGCAGCCAGACGATCGAGAACGGCATCTCCGAGTACAACTCCAAGATCCTGCAGAGGAACAACCTTGTGGCGAACTCCGGCGAGGAGAACGTGCTCGTGAAGGATCTCGACCAGGCTCTGGCCTCGATGAGGGGGTCGATCTCCCGGTCCATAGACAACGAGATCCTTGCCCTCAACACGAAATACGAGAATCTCAAGGGCACCGCCCGCCAGAACACCGCGCGCATCGCCGCGAATCCTAACCAGGCGAAGCAGCTCCTCTCGGTCGAGCGTCAGCAGACCGTGAAGCAGGCTCTGTACCTCTTCCTCCTGCAGAAACGCGAGGAGAACGAGCTCTCGCAGGCGTTCACCGCCTACAACACAAGGATCATCAAGCATCCTATTTCAGGAATATTCCCGGTCTCCCCGCAGTCCATGAAGATCATGATGATGGCGTTTCTCCTGGGTCTGATGATTCCTGCCGGGATCATCTATCTGCTGATGGCGACCGACACGAAGGTGCGCTCCCGCCGCGACCTCAAGGGAGTCTCCGTGCCTTTCGCCGGCGAGATTCCGATCTCTGCCGAGACTGCCACCAAGGCGTTCGGAAAGCGGAAAACCCTCAGTGGAGCCGATTCCATCGTGGTCCGTCACGGCAACCGCAATGTGGTCAACGAGGCGTTCAGGGTGCTGCGTACCAACTTTGAGTTCATGATGCGCGAACCTGGAAGCAAGGTCATCGCCGTCACGTCATTCAGCCCAGGGGCAGGCAAGTCATTCGTGTCGTCCAACCTGGCCGTCTGCTTTGCCATCAAGGGTAAGCGTGTGTTGGTCATCGACGGTGATCTGCGTCACGCCACGCTCTCCGAGCTTGTCGGCTCGCCGAAGCCTGGCCTTAGCGACTATCTCGCCGGGATCGTCGCCGATGTGCACGATGTGATTGTCCGTTCGAAGGACGCGATGACGGTACCTGACACTCTTCCGGCGGGATCCATCCCTCCGAACCCGGTTGAGCTGCTCGCCGACAGGCGCCTCGCCGATGCGATCGCCGTCCTCAGGAATGAGTACGATGTGATCATCATCGACTGCCCGCCGGTGGAGATCGTCACCGACGCGCGCGTCATCAACGACTATGTGGACAGGACGCTCTTTGTCGTCAGAGCCGGGCAGTTCGACAAGGCCATGCTCCCGGACCTCGACGCGCTCTACCGCGACGGGGAGTACAGGGGACTCTGCTGCGTCCTCAACGGGACCGCGTCCTCCGACGGCTACTACGGGAACTACGGCACCTATGGCCATTACGGTTACTACGGCCACAATGGCGGCTCCTACTACAGTTCCGACAACAAAGCCAGGTAAATCCGCCCGCTGACTTCGCCGGCGCACCGGTCCCTCCGGCGCGCCGGCAAAACCATAACCCAAAAAACATATCTTATGCAAAATCTGAAAGAGTTGAGGATCGCCGTGGCCGGTACTGGCTACGTCGGCCTCTCCATATCCACCCTGCTGTCCCAGCGCCACAAGGTGACTGCCGTTGATGTGATCGCCGACAAGGTCGATAGGATAAACCGTCGCGAGTCCCCGATCCAGGACGAGTACATCGAGAGGTTTCTCCGCGAGAAGCCACTCGACCTCACCGCCACGCTTGACGGTGAGGCCGCCTACAGGGACGCGGACTTCGTGGTGATCGCCGCTCCCACTAACTACGACCCGAAGAAGAACTTCTTCGACACGTCGCACGTGGAGGAGGTGATCGACCTCGTGCTGAAGGTTAATCCCGATGCAGTGATGGTCATCAAGTCCACCGTCCCTGTGGGCTACACCGCCTCTGTGCGGGAAAGGTTCTCGTACAGGGAACGCCTCGCCGACGGCACGATGAGGGTGGTGGTGCCAAACATCATATTCGCTCCTGAGTTCCTGCGTGAGTCCAAGGCGCTCTATGACAACCTCTATCCGAGCCGCATCATCGTCGGCTACGACAGAGGAGACTCCGCTCTCGAAGAGGCTGCCGGCACTTTTGCCGCACTCATCAAGGAAGGTTCTCTGAAAGAGGATGTTCCGGTGCTGTTCATGGGTTCCACGGAGGCGGAGGCGGTGAAGCTGTTCGCCAACACCTACCTTGCCCTCCGCGTCAGCTATTTCAACGAGCTGGACACCTATGCGGAGATGAAGGGACTCGACACGAGATCCATCATCGACGGCGTGTGTCTGGATCCTCGCATCGGCTCGCACTACAACAATCCGTCCTTCGGCTACGGCGGCTATTGCCTCCCGAAGGACACCAAACAGCTGTTGGCGAACTACGCCGACGTGCCGGAGAACCTTATCCAGGCCATTGTGGAGTCCAACCGCACCAGGAAGGATTTCATCGCCGACCAGGTGCTCCAGAGGGCCGGCTATTATTCCGAGAACAGCCAGTACGATAGCGCCCGCGAGAAGAAATGCGTGATCGGGGTTTACCGTCTCACGATGAAGTCCAACAGCGACAATTTCCGCCAGAGCGCCATCCAGGGCATCATGAAGAGGATCAAGGCCAAGGGCGCCGAGGTCATTGTCTACGAGCCTACGCTGGAGGACGGCGCGTCCTTCTTCGGCAGCAAGGTGGTCAACGACATCGCCGAGTTCAAGTGCCGCGCCGACTCCATCATCGCCAACCGCTACGACCGCGCCCTGGACGATGTCCGGGCCAAGGTCTATACCCGCGACCTCTTTGAGAGAGACTAGCCGCCTACTTCACCGTAATACCTATTAATCAAAATTATTTTCCATGATGCTGTCGATCCGCAAGATAGTTGACTCGTACTTCTCGAAGCGCACATTCCCGCACTGGTGCGTGCTGCTTCTGGACAGTGCCATTCTGTTTTTGTCCGGAGTGTTCGTCTACTGGTGCTTCAACCGTGGCACCGCCCTTCAGCTGAACTTCTGGCCGTTGACCTACCTGATGTTGCTGTGCGTCGGCGTCCACTTCATATTCTTTGCCATCTTCCGGACATATTCGGGAATCATCCGCTACTCATCGTTCAACGACCTCATCCGTGTGGCGCTGGCGATGGGATGCTCCGCATTGGCGGTGATAGCCGTCCATTTCTTCACGAACAGCTGCCCGTCTCGGGTGTTCGCCCACGTGCAGGTGCGGCATATCCTGATTGCGGAAGCCATCGCGACCGGTTTGATGTGGCTGCTTCGCGTTTCTATCAAATGGGTTTACGACACCTATTTCCGGACGGAGGGTGCGAAGAATGTCTTCATCTATGGCATCCGCGCCGGCGGCATCGGACTCGCGAAGGCGATCCGCAGCGAGAAACCGATGCGCTACTGTCTCCGAGGCTTCATCTCCCACGATCCGGCGCTTGGAGCCAACGGCACGCGCCTGATGGGCGAGCCGGTCTACGAGGTTGACGCCAGTCTGCCGGATGTGATCCGCCGCAATGGGATCGCCGCCGTGCTGGTCGCTCCGGGCAGGATCGGCAAGTTCCGCAACGACACGGCTCTTCAGGACTACATCCTGCAAAGCGGCGCAAGAATATTCTCGGCTAACAATGTCGTTGACACCGAGCATGATGCGATCAAGGGAGCGCCGACCTTGAAGGAGGTCAGCATCGAGGATCTTTTGCCTCGTGACGAGATCTGCGTCGACCTGGAATCCGTGGCCGAGTCCCTCCGTGGGAAGCGCATCCTGATCACCGGTTCCGCCGGAAGCATCGGCAGCGAGATAGTGCGCCAGGTGGCGTCGTTCAGCCCGTCGTCCCTTATGCTGATCGACTCCGCGGAGACTCCGCAGCACGACATCCGCCGGATGATGGCGCGTGACTTCCCGTCTGTGCCATGCGCCACCGTGGTGACGTCGATCACCAAGGCTGACAGGATGGAGAACATATTCAAAACCTTCCTTCCTGAATATGTCTTCCACGCCGCGGCGTACAAGCACGTGCCGATGATGGAGGACAACCCTTGCGAGAGCATCCAGAACAACGTCCTCGGCACGAAGATCCTGGCCGACCTTTCGGTCAAATACGGCGTGCGCCGCTTCGTGATGGTGTCCACCGACAAGGCGGTGAACCCGACGAACGTGATGGGATGCAGCAAACGAATATGCGAGGTCTACGTGCAGAGCCTCAACAAGGCGGAGCGTGACGGCGTGGTGAAGGGGCAGACCCAGTTCATCACCACCCGCTTCGGCAACGTCTTAGGCTCGAACGGCTCCGTGATCCCGATTTTCGAGCGCCAGATCAAGGCCGGCGGCCCGGTGACGGTGACGGACCCCAACATCATAAGGTACTTCATGCTGATTCCCGAGGCCTGCGAGCTGGTCCTTGAGGCCGGCACGAAGGGCGAGGGCGGCGAGATCTTCGTCTTCGACATGGGCAAGCCGGTGCGCATCGCCGACCTGGCGCGTCGCATGATCGAGCTGAGCGGGGCGAAGGGTGTGGAGATCAAGTACACCGGCCTGAGGGACAGGGAGAAGCTCTACGAGGAGGTCCTGAGCGAGTCGGAGGCGACGAAGCCGTCGTTCCACGAAAAGATCCGCATCGCCTGTGTCCGTGAATATGACTGGTCCGATGTGAGCCGCGAGATAGACGCCCTGATCGCCCAGTCCCACACCTACGACGACATGGCCGTAGTAGCCTCCATGAAGCGCCTGGTCCCCGAGTACATCTCCAACCACTCCAAGTACACCGTCCTTGACCACAAGGCGTGAGTTTGGCTCTGTGTGCCATAGGATATTGTTTCAATAAGCAATTTGGAATTGTATTTAAAAAACATTACGACTTTGAAATGATATTTTAAACCATTAAGTATACTTTAATGTTTTTTCTTATATTTGCAAAGTAAACTTTGCTCTTATGGATAAACAGATTATAAAAAAACTAATAATAGAGAAGCAAAAGGCCATTCCGGAATTCTTTATTATTCGAAGGGAAATCCAGTTTGATACTCATGCAAACTATGTGCTTGTCGGTTTAAGGCGTGCTGGAAAATCCTTTATGATGTATCAGGATGCCCAGAATATGATGAAGAGTCCAGGGCTGACACAAGAAAACATACTCTACATAAATTTCGAGGATGAAAGGTTGTCAGATATTTCTTCAGACAGTTTGGGAGAAATATTGGATGCCTATTTCGAGTTATATCCAGAAAAAAAGCCACTGATATACCTTGATGAAATACAGGTTGTTTACGGGTGGGAAAAATTTGCAAGAAGACTTGCAGATTCTAAGTATAGAGTTATGATTACTGGCAGCAATGCCAAGATGCTCAGCAGTGAAATAGCAACTACACTTGGTGGCAGATATATTCCAAAGGAAGTTTTTCCATTTTCTTTTAGAGAGTATCTAGAGTACAAAGGCATAGAATTGGACAGAAATTGGATATATGACCAAGGTGCTTGCTCTCAGATATCAAATACTTTCGATCATTATTTCACTAATGGCGGCATTGCAGAATCTTTCAATCTTGAAGATAAGAGGGAGTATCTGAATTCATTATGTCAGAAGATACTGCTTGGCGATATAGTGGAGCGGAATAAAGTGCGCAATGCACGTGCTTTTCGTCTTCTCACAAGAAAATTGGCAGACAGTGTGATGCAACCGTCATCCCTCAGCAGGTTAAAACATATTATTGATTCCAGCGGAGATAGCATAAGCCTGCCTATATTGAAAGATTATTTGGAGTATTTGGAAGAGTCCTACCTGTTTTTCTCTATCCCGAATATGAGTTCATCCATATCGGAGCAGTCCACAATCCGGAAAAGATACATTGTGGATAATGGATTGCTTAACTTGTTTCTTTTCAGTGGAGAAACGAAGCTGTTGGAGAATATAGTAGCTTGCAAATTGATCAGAAAATACAGAAACACCCCCGAAGAAACGCAGGTTTACTATTATAATAAAAACGTAGAGATAGATTTTTGTATTCCGTCTGCCAAAATGGCTATCCAAGTATCTTACGGTTTGGGAGACGATGCGACCTATAGACGAGAAACAGGCGCGCTGGAAAAGTTCTTGAACGTTTATCCGGATTTTACCGCAATAGTCATCACCAGAGATAATGAGCAAACTATCGACATCAATGGGCATCACATCAATGTAATGCCTATATGGAAATGGTTATGTCTGGAATAGTGCACTCAAGTGGTGCATTTTTACTACAGAATCCGCACTCAATGAGTGAAAATTCGTTATATTTGCGGGCAACGTTCTTCTATAATCAGATGCGAGTAAGGAATGATGTGAAAGACGACATCGAGTTCGCCCAAGGCAACGTCATTCCTCTCTGGGCTTTCGGACTGAACTACTAGATGGTAAGGCTGGAACTTTTTTTGTTATTTTTGTAAGTAAGTTCAGGGGATTGTAACGAGTAGTTCAGAAGTATTAATTGATTAAAATGCCCAACAATATGAGACACTTGGTCATAAAGAATTAAGGATGGTGTAGATATGTTCTTCAATTTCGAGATGTATGTATGAAGCTGAAAATCTTGAACGTAATGCCTGAGTGCTATGTTGATACAAACCTGATAGATTTTTTGTTGGACAAGCAGTACAAGACGGATATTTCTGAACTGACACAGATTTTTGGCGGTGAAGCACAAGGGATATAGGAGGATAAGACATGTTTAAAAGCATTGAAATTGAACACTTTCGTGGCATAAGTCACGCGAAAATAGACGGACTGAAAGAAGTTAATATATTCTTCGGAAAGAACAATTGCGGCAAGTCTTCACTACTTGACGCCATCTTTCTGATATCAGGCTTGTCGAATCCGAAACTGCCGATCAACATCAATCTGCTGAGGAACTACCTTCGATTCGAGCCGTCAGACCTGGCATTGGATTTCTATACACTTGACACTTCGCGGCCAATCAAGATCAAGGCATCAAACGACGAAGTGCGGGAGCTTATGATTTCTCTGTTCGAATCAGCTGCCAGCCATATAGACTTGCTTGGAAACGAGAATAACATATCTTCAACTGATACCAAGAACCGTTATGGTCTTGTGTTGAAATGCAAGATAAATGGGCATCCCGTCGAATCGTCCATCACCCTTTCTCATAAAGGCGTAGAAAACAACGATTACGAGCAAAGCGTCAAATATGATTCAGATTATAAAGAGAATCTAACTTGTCGATATCTTTCACCAAAGTATGACTTTTACACTTCAATAGAAAGTCTTACAGAGATTCTAAAAAACAAGGATGAACAGTTCATTCTTGAAGCGTTGCGCATTATCGAGCCGATGATAAAAGACATAGTACTGTCACAGAATGAAGTGCTCGTCGATGTCGGCCTGAACAAGCGCATACCTATCAATGTGATGGGAGACGGTGCCCGCAAGATTCTCTCTATCCTCACGACGATTTATGAATGCCGTAACGGAATCGTCTTGATAGACGAAATCAGCAATGGCTTCCACTATTCCGTAATGAAAGCTCTATGGCAAACAATTTTGTTGGCATCCAAAAAGAATAACGTCCAGTTATTTGCGACGTCCCATGATTTGGATTCAATTAAGGGATTGCGTGATGCTGCTCTTCATGATGAAGGCGACAAAGTAACATTCTTCAAACTCCAGCGTACAGCCGATGCAGAATTGAAGTCATACTGCTACACCACCGAGAGTATCGATTATATGTTGAACCAGGAAATCGAGGTAAGGTAGGATGAACAAGATATTTATAGAAGCGAAGAAACCTCAAACTTCTGAGTATTGTTTCTTGGAAACCATCTTGAAGAATGAATTTCCGGACAAAATTTACGACATAATCTGCATGGACGGCGTGGACAATCTTTTTAATCAGGGCATTTTGACTCTGATCCGGACCTTTCAGGATAATGGAGATAAGGTGATTGTAATTCTAGACGCAGATACCATTGACAAGAAATGGGGATTTGAGGCAAGAAAGAGCAATACGATGGAGAAAATGCAGGAAAACGAGATTGATTTTCCATTTTTCCTCTATCCTAACAATCACGATGATGGAGACTTCGAAGTTTTACTCGAAACTCTAGCGAGAAAGGATCTTCACAACAAATGGTGGGACTGTTTTGCAGATTACGAAACGTGCATTTCAGGAATACGCGACGAATCTGGTGAGCCAAGATACATCATTCCCAACCGCAAAGCCAAGCTCCACACCTATATCAGTTCTCAACGACTGAACAATGCCTCAAGAAAAAAGCTCGGTTCCGGCCAATGGTTATTTGACAATCCTGATTACTGGGATTTCTCGCGACTTGAACTTGAGCCACTTGTTGAATTTTTGAAGGAGAACTTGGAATAGTGGCGGATTCGCTTAGATTGAAAAAACATACGACGACAATTAATAATTTTAACATATCATGAGCATTTTTGCTGGAAAGACATTGATGATTACCGGAGGTACCGGTAGTTTCGGAAACGCAGTATTGAAGCGTTTTCTCAGAACAGACATTGCTGAGATCAGAATTTTCTCACGCGACGAGAAGAAACAGGACGACATGCGCCACGAGTATCAGGCGAAATTCCCTGACGTTGCACACAAGATAAAATTCTACATCGGCGATGTCAGAAGCCTGGAAAGCGTACGCTCCGCCATGCCGGGCACAGATTACATCTTCCATGCAGCCGCCCTCAAGCAGGTCCCTAGCTGCGAATTCTTCCCGATGGAAGCAGTGAGGACCAATGTGATAGGCACTGACAATGTTCTTACGGCAGCTATCGAAAACAATGTCGGAGCAGTCATCTGTCTCTCTACCGACAAGGCGGCCTATCCGATCAACGCTATGGGCATCACCAAGGCCATAGAGGAGAAAATCGCAGTCGCCAAGAGCCGTAATTCGCACAACACAAAGATCTGCTGCACGCGTTACGGCAATGTCATGTGTTCTCGTGGTTCCGTGATTCCTCTATGGATCGAGCAGATCCGCAGCGGCAACCCTATCACTCTTACGGAGCCTAAGATGACACGTTTCATCATGTCCCTCGAAGAGGCTGTGGACCTGGTACTTTTCGCATTCGAGCATGGCCACAATGGCGACATTCTCGTTCAGAAAGCTCCGGCATGCACCATCCAGACACAGGCAGAAGCTGTCTGCGACCTTTTCGGCGGCAAGAAAGAGGACATCAAGGTCATCGGCATCCGTCATGGCGAGAAGATGTACGAGACACTCCTTACCAAGGAAGAATGCGCCAAAGCAGAGGATATGGGCAACTTCTACCGTGTCCCGGCGGACAACCGCGACCTGAACTACGACCAGTACTTCACCAAAGGTGATGTAAAACGTGCCACCATAGATGAGTTCAATTCTGACAACGCTTACCGTCTGAACTTGGAAGAAACAATCGCCAAAATAGGTGCTCTGGAATACATCCAGAACGAATTGAACGGAGTAGAAAATCTCGCGAAATAATGAAGATTCTGGTTACCGGCGCCAAAGGATTCGTGGGAAAGAACCTTTGCTGCCAACTGAACAACATAAAAGAAGGCAAGGCCCGCTGCTATGGAGGTCTCCAGGTCGATGAAGTATTTGAATACGACATTGATTCGACTCCTGAACAGCTGGACAGTTGGTGCGGCGAGTGCGATTTCGTATTCAACCTCGCGGGCGTGAATCGGCCGAAGGACAATGACGAATTCATGAAAGGCAATTTCGGTTTCGCATCCACATTGCTCGACACATTGAAAAAGCACCACAACACTTGTCCTGTGATGCTCTCAAGCTCACAACAAGCCTCATTGACAGGACGTTTCGGAAATAGCGAATATGGCAGGAGCAAGAAAGCCGGCGAGGACCTTTTCCTCGAATACGGCAAGGAGACCGGTGCGAAGGTGCTCGTCTATCGTTTCCCGAACCTTTACGGAAAATGGTGCCGTCCGAACTACAATTCGGCCATTGCCACGTTCTGCAACAATATCGCCAATGACCTCCCTATCCAGGTCAATGACAGAAGCGTACAGATGGAAATCCTCTACATCGACGATCTGGTCGAGGAGATGATCTGCGCGCTCAAAGGTCAGGAACATCATTGTGAATTCGAGGGGCTTGACGTACTGCCGTCCGCCGAAGGACGTTATTGCTATTGTCCTGTCACTCACAAGACTACGCTTGGAGAAATCGTTGATACCATATATGAATGCGCACGTGCAGTACGTGCCGTGCCGGATTCTGCGGAAGGACCTTCGACGGCTCTCGAAATGCCGCAAGACGGTCTGCGTTATCGCCTGATGTCCACATTCCTCAGCTACCTGCCGAAAGAAAAGGCGATTTTCGATTTGAAGATGAACGAGGATCAGCGCGGGTCTTTTACCGAGCTGGTACACACGCTGAATTGCGGTCAGATAAGCATCAACATTTCCAAGCCGGGCATCACGAAAGGCCAGCATTGGCACAACTCTAAATGGGAGCAGTTCATCGTGGTTTCCGGCCACGGCCTGATCCAGATGCGCAAGGAGGGAAGTGACGAGGTCATTGAATATGAAGTCAGCGGTGACCGCATCCAATCCGTCATCATGCTGCCTGGCTACACGCACAACATCGTCAATCTCTCCCAGACTGAAGACCTCGTGACCGTAATGTATTGCAACGAAGTGTTCAATCCTGAAAGACCAGACACATATTTCGATAAAGTGGAGAAATAAGGAAATGGAAAAGACACCTAAATTCGATTATTCAGATATTCACTGGAAGGAGAACGGCAAACTCAAGCTCTGTATCGTAGTAGGTACGCGCCCTGAGATTATTCGCCTGGCGGCGGTCATCACCAAATGCCGCCAGTATTTCGATGTCATCCTCGCCCATACAGGCCAGAACTACGACTACAACCTGAACGGCATCTTCTTCAGGGATCTCAAACTCGCTGAACCGGAGGTCTATATGGATGCAGTCGGGGACGACCTCGGAGCGACATGCGGCAACATCATCAACTGTTCATACAAACTTTTCGCCCAGACCAAGCCGGACGCAGTGCTGGTTCTCGGTGACACGAACAGCTGTCTCTCAGTCATTGGCGCGAAACGTCTTCACATCCCGATCTTCCACATGGAGGCCGGCAACCGCTGCAAGGACGAGTGCCTCCCGGAGGAGACGAACCGCCGCATAGTTGACATCATCTCGGATGTCAATCTGGCATATTCAGAACACGCGAGAAGGTACCTCGCCGAGTGCGGCCTGCCGAAGGAGCGGACCTACGTGACCGGGTCGCCGATGGCCGAGGTGCTGCACCAGAACCTCGCCGAGATCGAGGCCTCGGATATTCATAAGCGGTTGGGGTTGGAGAAGGGAAAGTATATTCTTTTGTCCGCCCACCGCGAGGAGAACATAGACACCGAGAAGAACTTCCGGAGCCTCTTCAATGCGGTAAACGCGATGGCAGCCAAGTATGACATGCCGGTTTTATATTCATGCCACCCGAGGTCCCGCAAACGCCTGGAGCAGAGCGGCTTTAAGCTCGATCCACGTGTCATCCAGCATGAGCCGCTCGGATTCCACGACTATAACTGCCTACAGATGAACGCCTTCGCTGTGGTCAGCGACTCCGGCACTCTGCCTGAGGAGAGCAGCTTCTTCACGAGCGTCGGCCATCCGTTCCCGGCCGTGTGCATCCGCACCAGCACCGAGCGTCCCGAGGCCCTTGACAAGGCCTGCTTCATTCTCGCCGGCATCGATGAGAGGAGCCTTCTGCAGGCCGTGGGCACCGCCGTGGAGATGAACCGCGCCGGCGACTTCGGCCTTCCTGTCCCGACCTACACCGACGAGAATGTCTCCACCAAGGTAGTCAAGATCATCCAGTCCTACACCGGCATCGTCAACAGGATGGTCTGGAGGAAGTCATAAAACTCATGCAAAATGTTGTGCACAATATGGGTGCATGATACATGGAAAAATTGCACTTTTTGAGTGCAATTGCTATCTTTGCGATAGTATTGCATAGATATACAAAATTAATTGAGTATGGTTGACGAGGCGTTATACGAATACATGCGTTTGCAGCTGGAACTTACGACCAGCAGTTTTCACAGGTATCTTTATGAACGTGTGAACTGGACTTCCCGTATGATAGCGATCACAGGGGCAAGAGGAGTCGGCAAATCCACGATGATCCTGCAATATCTTAAGGAACAGGCTTCGGATTGCAAGTTTCTATACATATCCGCTGACCATACATATTTCAGCACTCACTCTCTCGTCGAGGTTGCGGATGAGTTCTCGAAGGATGCTGGCCATTTGCTCGTCATAGACGAAGTTCACAAGTATTCTGACTGGTCCCGCGAACTCAAGCAGATATATGACACTCATCCTGACATGAGGGTGATTTTCTCAGGATCTTCCATACTGGACATCATGGACGGTGTCGCTGATCTCAGTCGAAGGGTACTACCTTATACGCTGTATGGTTTGTCCTTCAGAGAGTATCTGGAACTGTTTCACAACATAAACGCATCTAAGTATTCACTTGACGAGATACTCGCGGGCAAGTCACGTATTGACGGTGTGCTTCATCCTCTCCCTCTTTTCAGACGTTACCTTGCAGAGGGCTACTATCCATTTGCATTGGAGGGAGATTTCCCGATGAGGATGCAGAATGTCATAACAAAAACGATAGAATCAGACATCGCACAGTATGCCGAACTAAAGGCACCGACAGCAAAAAAACTAAAAAAGATGCTGGCTGTTATCTCGACACTTGCTCCGTATAAACCTAATGCGGATAGCCTCGCGTCTGAAATCGGAGTCAGCCGAAACAGCGTCTCAGACTATCTCGCGTTGCTGGAGAAGGCTCAGCTGATAGGTCAACTTAGGGACGATACGGGAGGCATGAGGGGACTGGGCAAAGTGGAGAAGGTCTATATTGACAACCCAAGTCTGATGACAGTCTTGTCCGGAGGGAAAGCTGACATAGGGAACATGAGGGAAACTTTTTTCTACAACCAGATGCGTGTGGAGAATGATGTGGTTTCCTCACGTCAGTCTGATTTCGTCATCGGTGACCTCACATTTGAGATCGGTGGCCGGAATAAAGGAAAAAGACAGATTGAGGACCTTCCGGATTCCTATATCGTAAAGGATGACATTGAATTCGCTCACGGCAACACGCTGCCCCTTTGGTCTTTCGGCCTAAATTACTGATAGCAGACGCGGCTATTTTGACCACATGGATCTTTAAATATATTAACACAATAACAATGGAACTTAATGGTTAGTGGTCAAATTATGGACCAAGAGAAAAGCCCCTTACCTTAGCCGGAAAAAACGAGAGCAATGTACAGCAGCGAAGACTTCTTCGAGGACGCGGTGACAGGCGGCAGGAAGCATCTTGGACACCTGAGGCTTTCATCGCATGCTTGGAATTGTCTTAAAATACATTATCTTTGTGAAAAACATGATGATATGATCACGAATTTTGATCAACTTGATTTTGCCACATATTGCATCGGATGCTTGTCAATGAAGTTGTCATTGCCTCAACCCGATGTCTATCGTCGTTTGAAGAGTTCCGGCATTCTTGATGATTATATTGTCAAAGGTTATGACATACTTCATACCTTCAGCCGAGAGTACTTGATGTCCGACCTCATCTCCTACATGAAAGATAAAGGAGTGCTGTCATGATAGTCTTCCATTCTTCTCCATGCATCGTGAACCATCCGGATGTCTCTTTTTCAAGAGACTATCTGGATTTTGGCAAGGGCTTTTATGTCACGACTATAGAGGAGCAGGCGCGGAAATATGCCAGGCGGTTTTTATTAAGAGGTATGAATGCCTACTTGAACAAGTATGAACTTTCTGATGACCTGCGAAATTACAATGCACGTTACTTCGATTCGTATGACGATTCATGGTTGGATTTTGTGGCGTTATGCAGAGCCGGAAGAGATAAGTCAGACTACGATATTGTTACGGGTGGAATCGCAAACGATAAAGTGTTCAGAACGATAGACCTGTTCTTCTCCGGCGAGATCACAAAAGATGAGGCCTTGCGAAACCTGCTTTACGAGACGCCCAATGTTCAGATTTGTCTAAGGTCGCAAGAGCTTTTGGATGCGGAACTTACATACATTTCAAGTGAGGAGATCAGATGATTGACGCAAGTAAACAAATCGTGCTTCAGGCAAAGTACGCAAGAATAATTTCACTGATTGCCACTAAGTCAAACATCACTCTTGACCAAGCGATGGAACGATTCTATGGTTCAGAAGTGTTCCTCTTGATACAAGATGGTGTTGCCGATCTGCACTGCCGCAGCGACCAATATCTGGCCGATGAGGTTTGTCGTGAGAAACTTAAACAATAGATGATTGTCCGGATGCCCTTTTTCTCTATCGCAAGGACGGGCGATACCCGATAGACAACAACCTCGCGGAACGTCAGGTGAGACCGTTCACGGCATTGCGTAAAGTGATCTAGCACTACGGCAGTGACGAAGGCGCGGAGACGGCCTCGGTCTATTTGAGCGTGGTGCGCACGGTGAAGCTTGCGGGGGTGTCGGTGTGGCGTTTCCTCGGAGACTTCTTCGAGGACGCGGTGATAGGCGGCAGGAAGCATCTTGGACACCTGAGGCTGTCGCCAGCGTAGAAAAAGTAAAAAAATAATCAACAAGAAATACCAAAAACGGACAATCATTGGCCTGGCGACGGGTCGAGCGGACGCTATGTCTCTGACTTTGAGCATAGTCCAAGAATTGACCACTAACATATAAAATTGTAATTTTGATGAGCCGAATGCAGAAATTGAAGGGATTGGCCGCAGCTTCGCTCAGATTGAAAACATTTAACTACAAGCCCTAAATAATTTGCAAAAGATATGCACAAAAGCAAAGGTTTTAGAAAATTTATTTCACGGTTGAAAAATTTTGAAGAAGACATGGAAACGTTGGATGTTTTTTGTAAGAACATGCCGTCTTTTTCGTTAGGTCCTAAGATATTTGATGGTGTCACTACAAGGCATCCTAACTTGAATAAACGTAGTAACTCGCAACACAATAGAATTCTTGTATCTACTCACCTGAAACATACGTTATATGTCTCTCTTATAAAAGAAATTTACGAAGAATTAATGCTCTATTTGGGGTATATACTAACCTGCGGTGCTCTTTCATCTGTAGATCCTACAAGATTAGTTGGAAATGATCAAAAGATTAATATGGCTGCAAATGATATCTTATCTTTGGATAGCAAAGAAGAGATTGTTACACGGATAATGCGCGATATATTCCGAAAACTTGAGAACAAACGAGACACATTATTATTAATAACGGAGCTGAATGAAAGGCTTGGACTAGATATAGAGAATGAGATAATTGATAAAGCTATGCCTTATTTACAAGCTCGTCACAAGTTTGTACATGCAGATGGTCTTGTGGATGCCTCTTTCAAGAATTCGTACCCCAATATTAAATTAACAGAAGATAACTGCATCAAACTTGACAGTAACATTATGAAGTCAGCATTCCTATCTATCAAAAATCTTGCAGATGAGATTGAGAAAAAAATGAGTTCTAAACATTATTTTCAGGAAGTTGAGTATAAATAAAAGAACATAAGTAATGCAGAGATATAATCTTGATAATGGCTCTGAAGAGAATAACTAGAGATGAAACACATTCTGGAGAGCGATAATATGGAGATTTCAAGCACGAAGAGGAACAGATGAGGCAAAAGCGGAGGTGCAAAAAAATTCTTAGAACGTCTGCTGACAGCAGGGAATTGCGACAACCAGACGAGTCGCTTGTCATGTTATCTACCCGCACAACAAATAAATCGGTAAAAAACTATTGGCTAAAACGACTGAAAAAATTAGCAATAAACGCAAGTTCGTGAAAAAGAGGATGCGTAGTTGTGCGTATAGTGAACACGGAGACTCACAAGTGTGACAAGCACTATATGGCGCATGTTGTGTGTCTGGATAAGAATGCTGCATTGTTCAATGTCGGCAGCCGTGTGGACATGGACGGAAACATATTGAGCCATGGCCGGGCATCCGAAGACCTGGAGCTGCTGTGCAAGGATATGACAAACGCGAAGGCGTTCGAGAAGGACGGTTATTCGGGCTGGAGCAAATGGCTGAAGAAGAACGGAATAACTGAGTGCGCATGCAATGCCCATGCCCGTCGGGAGTTCGAGGAGTCGAAAGCGGAGGACCCGTTGCCGTCGAGGGTCGGATTGGGGTTCTACACGTTATTGAACATGGTTGAGCGGTATATCAAGGCAGAGGGGTTGACCGGAAAGCGCAAGAAGGACATCCAGATGGGGCTGGAGAAGCCGATATGGACGGCCTTCGTGTCGTGGGCGACAGCCGAATAAGACCGGCATCCGAAGGGAAGCGCGATATCTGGAGCGCTGGGCTATCTGCTGAAACGGAGAAAGGAGCTGATGGCGTATCTGAAGATCCCGATGATGCCGATAGACAACAACGCGTGTGAGCGCGGGTTCAAGCCTCTGGTGAAGGGCAGGAAGACATCCCTGTTCTTCCAGAACCTCATGGGCGCATGGCGCGCGTCGATGAGGTACGGCTTCTTTGAGACGTGCGCGATGAATCACCTGAATCCTCAGCAGTGGTTGACGTATGTGCTGAACAACATCAAGACCACGCCGGAAGACCAGTTGCCGAACCTGCTGCCGCAGAACTTTGACAAGAGTCTTCTGAAACTTGTCTAACTGAACAAAAGAAAAACGAATCAGAAAAATACGGCGAAAGCCTTAAAGGATAGACTGTGCCACGCAGCCTGGGTGTTGCTTTGTCAATATGGGTGTGCGGGGATGGTTACTGAACAGGAACATGGAAAAGAAAAATTTGTTTAGGACTATTACTGAAAACTATCAGCAGAGTGTCATAGAACCCATTAACCCATTTACGGTTGATAATCCTGACGCACTGGTGTATAACGGTAGGTCGCTGACAGGTCTTTATATACCTTTGAAGAAGGAACTGGATAATCCAGACCTTCTTCTGAGGCGTCTGTTCTTGTCAAGGCTCTCAATGAGCAAAGCTGTAAGTACACTTCTGATATTGTCAGAAGATAGCAATCATAGCTTTGACAATATGCCAGAGGTAAAAGGGGCTTTTGATGCTATACATAACTATGAGAACGACCGTGACTTGATGAATTATCTGAGAGATGATATTCACCAAAGGACACCGATACGTCCGGCTATTAGAAGACAGCGGATGAGACGCTTTTGGGGCACTATTGACTTCATAGAAAAGCATGGTATTGTACAAAATGTATTTGGAGGCCAAGATGAACGGATGGTGCTGACAGTGAAGAGTTGGAGTAATCCGGACAAAGCAAGAAGTTCGAAAGCGGCTGATTATGTGCATCCTTATCTTGTTTCTTCAAAAAGACGTACTAAGCAGTCGTTCAAGGAAGGCTATGAAGACCTGATGACAGTGACGACAATGTTCAACTATTCGATGTCTGATGGCATATTGAAGAAGAATGCAGAGGCTGATGATACGTTTATGTATCTGAATTCTGAGGGTATTGAGGAGGTGATGAAGAATGAAATGAATCTGCGTACGATGGTGTTTCTGGGTTATCTGCCTGGAAGGATTGGAGTTGATGATGACCTCACGGAGCTACGTGACCATTATTATAGGTTTATGAAGGAGAAAAAATATCTGTAGTCTATGGGTAAGGGTAATAAGAAATTGGCTGACTCCGCTGCTTTACAGTTGCTGACCTTGTGCAACGGTAATGCACCTCTGATGGCAAAGGCTCAGATAGTTCAACAGGAGTTTAACAAAGTGAGAACAGTGGATAAACTTGTAAAGAACCAGTCGCAGTTGATGCTTAACAAGGTGTTGCATTCAACGAGAGCAATGGATACGGGTATGAGAACATTACTTGAACTATATGGAGCTATGCCCGCTAATCAATACTCGATGGGCGCATATCTTGTTCAGTTGCGGAAGGGAAAGGATGGAGGATTCGGACGTCTGAATGGTGAGTTGTCGAAAAGGATACAGACTACCGTAGTTGACAAGAGGAATAGATTTCTCCATGCTGCCGGCCAGTACCCTACAAAGAGCGAGGCGGAGCAGATAATTGGTGATGTGGAGAGCTATCTTCAGACGATATTGAATTTGGCATAGTAGTGAATTTTGATTGATATTAAGATGACAGAAACTCAGACACTCGCGCAACTGAAGCGTAAGTATGATGCAGAGATGGTGTCTGCACTGTTAGGTGCTGGCTTCACCAAGAACGCTTATGGTAAAGCATTAAACTGGACCGAACTGTTGATGGACTTGGTGGAGGAGGCTTACAACAGGGAGATGCAAGAGATGTATCAGCAGTATGTACACCAGCGCTTTGGTGTTGAGGTGAAGACCTATGAGGAGATGAAAGAGCAACTTGTGAAGGATATCATTGCCAAGGAAGGGTATCTGAATGTGGTGTCAAGATACATAGAACATAAAGGCTATCGCGAAGCAATTGACTACTACATAGAGACGCATAACCCCTATTTCTACCAGAAGAGCACGGGGCTGTATGGAGTAAAGGGTGATGATGAAACGGAGTTGACGGCTAAAGATTTTACAGTTCACCAGCGTTTTCTGATGGGCAAATGGCAGTATGTTTTTACCACAAACTTCGACAATGCGCTGGAGTTTACCAACGAGCAGTTTGATATGGGCTACCTGACTATCAAGGCTGACTACGAGATGTCTCGCAAGAAGATGGCACGCCCCATAGTAAAGATACATGGATCTCTAGTGCCGGCAGAACAGTCGCTGGATATGCCGTTTGTTTTTGATGGAGACCAGTCAAGAAGGTACATTATATCAAAAGAGGACTTCGACACTTATTTCAAACGACATGAGGCGTTTTCATACCTTCTGCGTGTTGCTATGTTATCGGGCAGTTACCTGTTGCTTGGATTCTCTGGTGATGATCCCAATTTCAAGTCGTGGCTGAACTGGGTGAAGGACATTCTTGACAAAGACAATGGTGGAGTTAAGAATACAGAAAAGGATAATAACGGTGAGAGACTGGTATCGGAAGGTGAAGAGGATATCAAAGTATTCCTGGTATTGACTGAAAACGAGCCCATTCCAGAGGAGCAGAAGTTATACTACAAAAATCACCATATAGGGGTGATTCACCTTGATGCACCGGAGATAAGAGCACAGTTGGGCTATTCAGACAGAGCACCAGTTGGACACAAGATAGACCACTTGCTGAAATATATCATCGGAACACAGGTGGATGTGACTGATGATTTGCAGGAGGAACGTCCAACTGCTGCAAAAGCTTGGCGGGAAGTGTTCAGCAAGGTTAATAGCAAGGAACCTATAACCGATGCTGTGAACGAACTAAAGTCTGTGCTTGCGGAGTGTAAATATGTGAAGGGTAATACTTCGCAGGAATACATAGTTGACGAGTTGTATTATAAGAAAGACTCCATGACAGAAGATGAAAAGGAAGTGTTGCCTTTCGCTATGCAGGATGTGGCGATGCCTACCGGTGTAATGCCGGATGGAATAAAGGAGCAGATGGAAGACCGGTCCAACTGGAAGGGAATGCAGATACGCGAAGCAACGTTGGAGGGAGAAGGTGCAGAGGTGGAAGGAGACGATGACTTCACTAAGCAAGAGAATGTGCTTCGGGCACTATATCGTATGGATTTCACCACGGCTAAAGAACTGTTGACGAAATGGATTCCTGGGGCAGGATATGAGATTGTAAAGGCATCGCTGGCTTATTTCTTTACCCGACAAGACTCGCTGAAAGAACTGGATGCGGTGATTATGAACACGAAAAAGGACAGCGAAAGATATGCGGCCAGTTTGATGTATAACTGTGTAGAAGGAAACCTTGTCGCTACCTACCCATTGAACCAGTATAGGAATAAAGGGCTGGTTGGAATGTATGATGTGCTGACCTATATCATCAGCGAAATACGGAAGAAGAAAGAAGAACTGAATGTCTATGGAACGGAAATCTCCTACAGGAGGATGGACGGCAGTAGCGAGGATGAACCCGATGTAAGGAGGGCATACAGATTCCTGAATATTATTAGTCGTGAGGGCTTTAATCTGTGCTATGGAATCTCGAATGTAATCAATGTGGCAGACTGGTATCTGGTGTTCAAGAAGATGTACACTCAGTACCCATATGCATGCCTGTACTATAGCAGTCAATATAACAACAAGAAAGCTTTACGACGCATAGGTCAGGATTTCGCTTTTGAAGAGTCTTTGAAAGATGACTTGCCCGTGATGCTGAAACAGATCTTCAATGCGCAAGCTTGTAAAGACACACCTGGAACGTTACTGCCCGGTATGTTGCAGATTGGTTCGCAAATGTTCTGGGGGATGAATGAGGCCATTTGGTTTGAGGACTTCTATGAGTATCTCGCCTCTACATTCACGGTTGAGGGTGAACAATACCTACATTCAAGCGATGCGAAGAGCTTTGTTGGCAACGCATTGGTATGTCTGCATGAGAAAGAGCACATCAGCAAGGTGGTGACAGTTCTTTTGAACCTGTTTGAAACGATGCCTGATACCGTGCTTGGGATGTTGATACATCAAACTAGACTTGACAAGATTGACGCGTTGGACGATGAACAGACAACGCTGATAGAGAAAATGGCCGCTGAAGGAGGTCTCGCTAATACGGCCATCCTGCTGAATGAGTTCAATGAGAAAGGCTTGTTAGCAAAGGAAGTAAAAGACACTTTTGTACGCTCTCATGTGGCTAAGATTGATGATGTTAAAAAAAGTGGCCGCTATACGTTGTTCAACTTGTGTTGTCTCGCTGCAGATATGCCTGAAATGGTGGTGAAGTTGAAAGAGGTGATACTGGAACGAAATATTTGGGATAGTGGAGTTGGTGAGCAATGGATAGTGGAAGCCCAACCTTTCTTTATCATGCATCTTGGGAAGGAGTATATATGGTCGATAGATGAGACGGCGAAGATATATGAAAACCTGAAAGCGAATCTTGCCAGACTTACAAAGAAACGCATAGAGAATACCTTCCTAGAGCGGGAACACAAGACTTTGCTGCAAGAAATGAAGCACTTTGTTGAGTTGTATCCTCTGGCTGATGAAGATGTTAAACAGGATATAGAAGAAAAGTTGGCTATGGCCCGTCATTTCGATAAAGTGGAAGATGGGCTATATAGCGATGATCCAGAAACGGTTGAGAATGCCACTAAAGAATTGAATGCGCTGTATCGAGATGGTAAGTTTGAAGAGAACCGCCATCTATTTGAGGTGCTGTTGAGTAAATGTACGATGATGAAGTCCCCCGGGATTTCCGAGTGTTTGGTGACCATCTCTGTTGCAGTACATTTCTGCGGTGAAGAGGTTAAAAAGGACAAGAAGTTGCTTGATATGTTATACCGGCTATTGTTGCAGTATAAAGACAAAGATTTGAGAGACCTGGACTTGCAGGTGATACATGCAGGTCATTCGTTGCTTGAAATAGCTAGGCTGTTGGCAACAACGGACTTTAAGGATGAGAATATTGAGGTTTGGCTGAACAACAGCAACTTAACAAGATTGAACTATTTGGAGTTTTAGTGTAGGGATTTTAACGTCAATAATACAGAAAGAAGCATAAATGAAGAGAGTTTTAATACATACACTGATATTTAGTCCCGATGGCGTATCGACGGCATATCTATATAATGACATTGCGTTGAGACTGCAGCAGAGTGGCTATGAGGTGGTGGTGCTTACAACGACACCGCACTTCAATATTGTGCCGGAACAGGTGGAGAAGCAACCCATGCGATGGAAGAGTACGCGTCCACTTTTCCGCATTGTAGTATGAAATCGACTGAATATCTTTGGCCAAAAACAAAAAGATTGGTTAAAGATGAAAGAAGAAGCAAAAGTAAACTACGCGTTTGCGCTTAAGAACTACCAGCAAAATGGGCGGGGTCGTTCGATGAAGAAATTCTGTGAGTAAGAGGGATATGACTACGAGAAATTCATGCAGTATTCGAGACGCGGCCAAAAGGAGTATAGTGTGCTCAAAGAGGCAGATGCTCGTCAAACGTCAGACAAGTTTATCCCGCTAGTTGTTGATGGTCCGGCCGAGAGTGTTCTCGGAATCCTCGACGTACGGGTCCGCTTCACGAACGGGATGGAGTTGTCTCAGAGTGAAGGTGATCTCAATGAGCTATTCGGAATGGTCAGAAAGATGTTGGGGTAGGGTTATGGTAACGATGTCGAGTGAATATTCAATCTATCTCTATCGCGAGAAGGTGGATTTGCGCAAGGGGATATCTGGATTGAGAGGAATAGTTCGTTCTGAAATGAAGATGAATCCGAATACAGCAAAAAGCATATATGTGTTCAGCGGCAGTAATCCGAGAATCAAAAAGATTCTCGTTCGCGAGCACAACCGCTTCGAACTGACGCAAATCCGCCTTGATTCCGGAAAGTTTTTCAAGCCTATAATGGATGAAAGTCGTCGATTTGGAAAAATTTGCTGGACTGATCTCGTTATGCTCACAGAGGCTTCCGTATGCGGAAATATAAGGATAAAGTACGTTGACTAAGCGCTTGAAAATAATTATATATCAATAAAATAAGTCTGATTTTTACTTGCGTTATTCGGGAATTATGAGTAACTTTGATGATGTGAATGTAGAGACTCAATTGCAAGTGGCGTACTCGGTAAACGCCCAGTTGCGTGATCAGATAGATGCCTTGAATAGGACGGTCTGGTCGCTTGAGGAGCGTCTGCGTATATCTGATGAGGGCGAGGAGGACTTGAAGAAGTTCTATGAGAATCAGATGGATATTCTTCGTTCAGAAATGTTGGTCCAACAGAATAGGCAGCAGGATATGATAGATGCGGCTGTATATAGGATTACCAAATCCTTTGAGGAGCAAATAGCAAAGTTGATTGAGGAGCGTGATGCTGCGCTATTGTCAGCAAAGAGCTGGCGAGGGAAGAACTTCGGACGCAAGTCTGAACGAAATGCGGGCAAGGGAAAAGATGACGACAATAATGGTTCGGGAGAGAAGAATCGTGAGTCTGAGAAAGCCGACTATGTGGATGCTTAAACTCAGAGGGAGAAAGATGACTGGAGGCATTCTGGTAAGCGAAAGTTCGCCGTTCTTGGTTTTTGATGCTGGATGAAACTCGCGTGTTGGTTGTAAAGATCCTGAGACGAATGAACGTGCTTATAAAGTTAAGTATATGTGGGGGAATACGAGCTAACAGCGTAAATCTGTCGTACTTCATATATGAGGACGGCAGTCGCGGCGCAAAGGCCATCAGACCATTCTTGGATGGATTCCTTGGTTTTTATACGACAGACGGATATGTGGTCTATAAGGTATTCGACAGTAAGGATGAAGCGTATGAGGACGCAGAGAAGCAACAAAAGAAAGGTCGCCGTTCTGCATGTCTGGTTCATATCCGAAGGGTGTTTGTAGATGCGATAATAGAAAATGAGCTTGAAGCGATGAGGTTTGTGGATGAGTTCGGAAGGATGTTTGCGATAGAACATTATTGTGCGACGAGAGGCTTGACAGGAGAGACGCGATTGGCAGAAAGATTGAAGCCCGGTAATACGGCAGACATCATGAAGAGGATAGAGGCACGGCTGGAAACGTTCAGGAAATCGGACTTTGCAGGGTGTGGCCAGATGTTGAAGAAAGCATTGAAATACGCTATTGGCGAGTGGCCGGCGATGAAGCGGGTGATGGGATGTGGAGAGGTTGAATTGTCAAACAACTTGAGCGAGCAGATGATGCGTAGGATAAAGATGAATTTGAAGAATGCCTGCAATATAGGAGGAGAAATATTTGCAAAACATAATGCATTCATGTTTTCGGTGATTGAGAGTTGTAAGATGATAAAGCGAAATGTGGAAGACTATCTGAAAGCTCTTTTCCGTCGACTGCGAACAGCGAAAAAAGGCGAAGACTTGACGTGCTGCTTGCCATGTTATATGTCTTTTTAGTAAGAAACTAAAAAATCACAAAAAAATATTATTAACAAAACCGCTGGAAATCAGCGATTAACGAGGGTATGCGGAAAAGTGGACGCGTACATTAAGAGAATCTATGAGCGAAGAAACAAGATTGGTGGACCAAACAACAAACGTTGTTGAGTCGTTTGATGAGACTCTTGAGAAAAGTAATCTTTTGAATACTTTTTCTCAGGTAGGCGAGTTTGCCATTGACCAAGCCATACAGAATGACCTTTTAAAAGACATTCCCGTATTCGGTCTTTTGGTGAGTGGCTATAAGACTGTTGTCAATATCAAAGATTTCAATCTGACAAAGAAAGTGTTTCGCTTTCTCTATAATTTGCGAGACACGACACCTGAGCAACGTCAGAAGTTTATAAAGAAGTACCTTGAAGAAAATCAAGAAAGTACAGCCGCCTCCTTGTTAGATATACTTGAAAAGCTGAATAATAGCAATAGTGTTCCGTTGGTCAGCAATCTTATGAAGGCGGTCATCAATGAACATATTAGTGTGGCTCAATTCAACAGACTCGTTATAGCAATACAGCGTACCGCGTTTACGGACTTGATTCAACTTGAAAAGTATACCAAAGAGTATGATGAAGACGGCCTCTCTGATGCATTACAGGCAGCAGGCCTGATATATCAGAGTACTTACGATGGAGGAAGTGCTGACACGGGGGAGAATAATAGTAAATTTAGGATAAATCAAAATGGGTTTCTCCTTTTGCATTATGGCTTTCAGAAAACTGACGTGGACGAAAGGCCTAGGTTTACAGAAATCAATGCAGGTCTCAATTGGGAGACTCCTGTTGATAAGCAGATAGAACAAATGAACGACGATCGCGCAATGTTTGAATTTGACATTGCAAGAGGAAAATAGAATTGAAAAAGAGTTGACGGATAAGAATTCGATAGTAGACGACCTGTAATATCAGTTGTATGGTGGGCTCTAAACAAAGGAAGGATAAACTTTGGAACGTCTGTCTGCCGGTTAGTGGTCAATTTTTGGACCCAGGAAAAAGCGTCATAACTTAGGCGAAAAAAGCAAAGGTTATGTACAGCAGTGAAGACTTGGAGAGGTTCTACCTCGATTATCAAAGCGAATGGGTCCCGCGAGGGATGACGCTACAGGCGTATTGCAGCAGGAACAACGTTCCATATAAGGTGATGGAAAACTATTCACGCAATATCCAAAAGAAGATTGTGGAGGTAAAAGTGGTAGGTCGTCCTACGGAAGAGTCTTAGCAAAGTGTTTCTTTATCTCCGTCATATGTTCAGCCCCAAAGCGAACAGTTGTTCAAACGGGAGTTAAAACGTAGTATATCGGTGGCAATCCGTTTCGGAGATGGGAAAGAGGTGAGTCGAAAGGGATTGGATTATGTAGGCTTGAAATTGCGCTGCAAGTATAATAGGATACTGGCAGTGATACGTCACCAGTTGGGACGCGAGCCTGAGCAGGGCGATGTGTTCATAGTGATGTCGAAGAACAGACGTCTGATACGCCTGTTCGCATATGACAAGATATCTTGCCAGTTGTTTGAAAAGAGGTTTGTTCCGGAATACGAGTCTATGAAAGTGGAATACGATGGAGAGCAGCCTGTGTATAGAATGGATTGGAAAGACTTGGTTACGCTTCTGGAGAGGCCGGTACGCAAGAAATTGCGCCTAAAGTAAAAAATATCAAGTTGTTGATTCGTCCTTTTTCTTTAATCTTTATAGGCTACGACATGGGCTCTGTATTGCGGTGTAATGTGGTCGTAATCGGGATATTGAAATACGGATATGGTCGCAAGCCAAAAGAGGCTAAAGTTTGTGTGAAACTCTGAAAATAGCATCTAAAGCATTGTTAATCAATATTTTAAATTCTACAGATTGCAAAAAACACTATCTTTGAAGTAAATAAAGCTATCAAAGGTAATGTTGCTCGCAGAGGAAATAAGAGGATTGGTGAAGACGGTTCTGTTGTCATTCGAGCGTGTCTTGGAGTCTGCGCCAGAAGTTTATGATTATAGTGGGGTTATCGTGAGTTTAACATTAAATTGTATAATTAATCCATAGTTCTTATTGTAATAAGTTGGGGAACAATTAAATATCCCCGCTTTTTCCCTTGTATATTCAAATTATTATTTATACATTTGTATAAGTAATACAATAGGTATGGCAAGACTCACAAAAGCGGACAGCGTCTATCGGATGTCGCTTCACAAGAACGGATGTTACATGTATGCGACGACTCATCCGTATACCGTGACCGGGGACGGCAAGAGGAAGTACTCCTGCCTGCATTGGGGCACTGTGACGGATGGTCTCAAGTTTATCCCGGGCAAGCAGTACCTGTACGCCTCTCCGGAGGAACGGGCCAGGCTGATCTTTCCCGAAGGGTGGGACCTCAGCGAAATAGATAAGCTTCAGAGCAATCGCAGGCAAGGCCGTCCTGCATACGAGGGTGCGGACGTCAATCGTTTCCATGGCGACGTCTGGCTCATGGAGCAGGTCGCGGACAAGGTGGGGCTCCGGACGGACCTGATGGCGACGTTCCATGAGAACGCGGAAATCGTGAATGATGTCCTCACCCTTGCCTATTACTCATTCGCGACCGGAAACAGCTGGAGCAGAGCGGCCAGATGGCAGAAGCTGGAGAAGGCTCCGTCCTCAAGGGAGCTTACCCCGATGACGATAACCCGCCTTACGCATTCCATCTCCGAGACCGAAAGGATGAACCTGTTCAAGTACAGAGCCGACAGGCTGGACAAGGACGAGCTGTGCGCCGTCGACTCCACGACCAGATCCGCATACGGCAGTTCGCTCGCCGACATCAAATGGGGCCGGAACAAGGAGCACGTCCCTCTGCCGCAGACTTCCGAAGTCGTCGTATATTCGCTTGACAGCCATATGCCCGTGTATTACAGGACCTTTCCGGGCAACATCCCTGACTCCAGAAGCGTGGAGACCATCCTCACCGACATCAGCCACGCCGGTTTCCCGAGGGTTATCCTGGTGACGGACAGGGGCTACGAATCGGTTCAGAACCTCGAGAAGTACATCCTCCGCGGCCAGCCGATGATAATGTGCGTCAAGATGCGCCAGAAGATTGTCCTTGACAGGATTGCCGAGTTCGGGACCATCGGGGGAAAGCCGGAGGACATGCTTTTCGACACGGAGAGCAGGCTGTACTACAAGCAGTATGATCTGGAATACGACGTGAGGGGCAACGGCGACTCCGTCCACAAGGCCGACCGCATGAAACTCGACCTGTTCTTCGACCCCTTCCGCAGGGCCGCGGAGCAGACAGAACTCGAAGTCGCGGTCGAGATGCAGCGCAGAAGCCTCCAGTCCATACTCGATGCCGGCGGGAGCGTGGACGACGATGAGAGCATAAAGAAGAACTACAACTGGTACGAGGTCTCATATGACAAGAAGGACCGCAAGCTGCTTTCCTTCAGCCTCGATGAGAAGAAGATAGAGAACGTGAAGAAGACATCCGGCTTCTTCGGATACATCACCCTCGGCCTTGACTATACCGCCCCGCGGACCCTTGATGCGTATGGCCTCAGGGATGAACAGGAGAAGTACTTCTGTCAGATGAAGACCCAGATGGGCTTCGACCGTCAGCGCAACTGGTCGGAGGAAGGAAAGACGGGCAGGCTCCTCATCCTCTTCGTCGGCCTGATAATAAGTTCATACGTGCGCCATATCTGGAAGACGACAGGGCTCAAGAAACAGTTCGCTTCAACCCAGGATATCCTTGACGAAATGCGGTCGATCCGCTGCATAGAGCATAATGGTCGGGCCAAGTTCATCACTCCGTTTGTCGGTGCCCAAAAAGATATCTGCAAAGCCTTTGGCTTTGACATCCCTGAAGGTTGCGGAACTGAATACAAATCCAGAAAGGTCTCCCCGAAACGACGCGGACGCCCTGCAAAGGCAAAGACCGTCAAACTTGATAGTTAATTATACAAAAATATGTTAAATTCACGTGATTAAGTGGTATATAACTTTGCGCCACTTATATAAACTGACATGCTTACACGCGAACAAATCGATGAGACCCATGGCGAGGCCCGTGAGAAAGGGACAGCAATCAAGGCCCTGTTGAAATTACTTCAGAAACAGCATTCTAATATTTCCCATTTACTTGCGATATTATACAAAATTTGTCTAGCTTTGCAAGTAAATATAATGTTTGGGATATCGCGACAGGTCCTCAAATGGGTCGAAGCAATTTATGATAGCTACACTATTCCAAATCAAGAGAAAAGTAGAGACGCATATGAGCACTCCACTCCTAAGAAAGCGCGAATTGTTAGTAAGCCTCCGTATATCGCGCAGCGATAGTGTACTCTCTGATAGGAACCTGCAAGAATGCCGGCATTGAACTGCATGTGCTGATGGAGGATGTCCTCAAACAAATCCCATACTACCAGCGCGACCAGCAGGATCTGGTAGAACTACTGCCCTTCAATCAGAAAAATATAATTGAGTTGGGCCTTTTCGTGACCGACTCGTCCCAACTCGTGTCGAGTCGATGCTAAAAGTTCAATTTGTGCAATACTGACGTCACCGGAGTCTTGCATTAATCCCTTTTCGTCTTATGATATACCTTCAATTTATCTTTATCATTTCTATCAGGTTGATAGGATGAGATATATCCAACCTTTTGCAATGTTCCCAACAATTGTCTGTTCAAGGAATTGTCTGACAATTTTGCTCTTTTATCCTGATTGCAGACTTCAATATAATCGCCGCCAACGGAAGTCAACAGATGTGTTATTGCATTATGGTCATCAAGTCCAGCAGAAATCACATATACAACCAATTCCAACTTTAAAGATTCATTTTTAGAAATATTTACTAGAAGCGAAGCAAAGGTATCCGGATTGGATGGAATGCGCTTGTTTTCTACAAGAATCATCAGTCTATCTTGTCCTACATTCTGTAACTTGTCAATGTCCGGGAAATATCCTGTGAATGATTTTAATATCTTCCTATAATTATCTATATTCAATATTTTGCTGCCAAATAAAGATACATATAGATCATTTTTATTACTTAAATCATTAGAACATATTTCACCTGACAACTCTGTCACATAATAATTAATAAATGAAATCAACTCATCACTCATTCCCTTTTTATACTCATAATAGAATGACACATTATTCCAAGTTGGCAACAATATCCTGGATTTTACAGCAACAGCATACATCTCCTCATTATCTATTTTTGCAAAATCATCAATATGATTATGTTGACCTGTTAAATATTTGGTTTTAGCCTCTGCATCTATATCCGCATTGTTCAAGAGAAACAATAAAGATTCTGAGCTTTCATCTTGGTAATTATCCTTTAGGCATTGAATTGTAGAAGATATATTGTCCTCAATATAGTCAATGAAAGAATCATTGTTTGTTTCCCTTATACGAGTATAATTAAGATTTTCGGCAGATAAAGCGTTACCTTCGGAATGAAGCCGCCTCGTTATAATACATATATTCTCAAGATTGATTTCGTAACAATTGTTCTCGATAACACAATCAAGCAAATCCTCAGAACCATTACATAAACTGACAAATCGGCTCGCTTTTACCAAAATCAGAGATTTATCCAGTGTGATTCCTTCACTATGCTCAACCAAAAACTTATAATTATCATTAAGCCATTTTTGCTGTATATGTCCCAAATTTGAGCAAAACTTTAGATATGCCTCTATGAGATTGTCCTTTTCAGCCGAATTGTTCCAGCTTATTATGTTATTCCATGAATTTGTATATTCAATAAAGTGCTTGAAGACTAGGCCCTGCTGCTTGCCTTCTGAATAATACTGAGATAAGAATTGTAACGGTGCTTTATCTCGCTCCAATCGCATCATAACATGTTCAAATTTATCACTTTGAACATTATGAGAGGCTAGATAATCCAGTAAATCAATATTGAGAATGGCATCACTCTCAAACATATAATCCTTCAATTCTTTGACAAAATTCTCGATCTTGTCTATATGATATTCGTAGGGCTTACATTCTTCAATCTTCATTGACAGCAGAAACTCTCTGTCAGCCAACGAAACCATACCTTCATAGAAATATGATATGTAATCATAATAATCTTCATCCAAATAGCCTCTACGTATAAATACATTCATCATAGGGGGCAATCCCAAACTCTTAAACTCCTCTGTTTCTCCTAACTTATACTTCTTTATCAAGTATTTTAATCTCAATGACTTCACTTTGATTTTTTCCTGTTGGATATGTCTATGCTCATTTAGGAAGTACTTAGCGCCTTTCTCTAACAAATCTATTCGTTTGGAATAATTGACTTCATTATCTATTTGTTTAAAATCAATTGTCTTTGATTCTGTAGTTGTATTATCATAATAATAGCGATATTGATATGTTATTTCTTTTTCTTCTATTAACTTAGAAAACAACATTTCACTGGTGGCAGTTTGTTCTAAAGAATAATAATTATTTTCAATACGCACTGATAATGGTCTATTTGACAGTCTATGCCAAAGATTAAATAAAAACAGCCGCCTCAAATCAGCCTTACTTAAATTTGCATCCTGTTTGAAGATTTGTTCTTTTTTAGACAGGGCATTTTCAGATTCCTCAATAGCTTTTAAAGCAAGAGGAATAAAATTAGATTTACTGCTGATACACTTATAAATTTTTCCATCCCTTCGATGCAACAATGCAAAATCCTGGGGATAATAGTTCTTATAAACTATCATTCCCAACAGTTTAGTCTTATTAAGCTGGAAATCACTTGCCTCACACAACTTATCACGATATTGTTTGTATTCATTTACAATGTTGGTCAGAATACGCATATCCTGAATGAAAAATGCCATTTCAGACAGATCTTCATCACTAATACCATCGTTTCCGCATCCTTTTGCCTCAAGTGCAGATTTGAGCTTATCCTTTGAGTTCGAAGGATTGATTACAGGTATTACCGTTGTGATAAAGTCAAAGAACTTTGTTCTTTCTTCATCTTTAAAAATGTCATCTTTAATAGCATAGATAAAAGTGATATGTCGGCCAACTATCTTGGATTCATTGATAAGCTGATTAAGTTCTCGCAGTTTCAAGAATATATTCGGTGTCCCAAATCTGTCCAAATCTTCAATGATTACGACATTATAATCCGTTACCTGAAAAAAATACAGAATTTCGTCAAGATGTTTGTTAAATATAGAGTTATCTTCTATAACTTCAATTTCGCCCTCTTTCAAATTTAACTTATTCAGTTTTGAATTGCTATATGATTTGAAGACATAACGGGCAATCACATAGAATACAAACAAAAGCCAAGCAGAAGCGGCTAAATCAAAAATTGTGTTCCATATGCTACCCCAACTTAAGAAATCATAGATTGAGTCCACTCTTGCGAAATTCGGTTCAAATAAGATGAGAAAACAGACTAATGTCAATACACAACAAAGCGGATATCTTATCAGTTCACGATTCGACAAATGTACAATTTTTCTAAAACGAGAATTGGGTACAGTTCGCGTTTCTTCTCTATAAATGATTTGTTGCAGAATACTATATTCGATTTTGCGATTAAGATTTTCTATGCGCTTTTCTTTTTCAGCATCTGTTGATTTGGATGGTTTAGGCTCTTTCTCATCAGAGCTACGCTTTTCCGATTCGTCATAAGCTATTTGTTCCTCATTAGCTTGCAGAGTTGCCAATGATATAGGCAGAAACTTATGTTCATTGGCAAAATCTTCCATTAGAGTAATGAGCACAGAGCTTTTTCCGGAGCCAAAAGGACCGGTTAGAGCGATGTTTCTTATATGCTCTTTTTCTGCTATGGACAAAGCATCATTTAATTCAGTGACTGATTTATATGATGCTTCTGACTTATTAATTTTCTTAGGAAGTAGTGTATCAATTGCCATATCTAGCGTTTTTAATCTGTATTAACTAAATCCTTTGTTCGTATAATTTCACCATCAAATCATTGGAAATCAACTCTCCCGGCTGCATTTTAATACGATATATAGGAGTTCGACTGTTGCCCAATTAAATAATGGAGGACATGGTTTCAAAGGACCTTTATATACATCGTAGAATCTCCGAGAATCCTTAGTAAGACTTCAAAGTCTTCGAAATAATTGTTCGTAGTTCACCTAATAGATACGAATCTCTTTCATGGATTATAATAATTGAACTTTTGTGGCCGATAACATGTATTCTTCTCTGCATTTATATATCCGGTCCATCAATAATTTAAACATTGGGCGATCTGTCTCATTTTCACAATACAATACTGCATTTTCTACATCTTGTATCAATTTTGAAAACTCTCTATCAGCTTGTTCAAAACTTAATTTTGATGACGAAATCTTGTCCAATTGAGTATTCAGCCGTTCGTACTCAATAACAGCAATAGATCCTCGACGATATATTCCTTTTCTATTGTCATGTATAATCCGATCCAACATCATACGAATATCATTCATCTGTGAATTTATCACATCCAACGCTAATACTTCTTTATTAGAGTTATCCAGATTAGGAATAACGGCAGGAGCACTCAACGCCATCAGTTTTACAATAGAATTAACACTACTAGAATCCCCCTCGGACGCTTTAGTTGCTTCAATTGATTCTTGCAATTGCTTTTGACTTTCTAAAACCTCATGATATTTCATATCCTTGGAGTATTCCAAATACCTCAATGGTGCAATATCAAATATTTTAGGGGTTCCTTTCTCTTGAATCAGAACAACAGGTTTATCAAATGCCTGTCTTATACCCAATTCAAACAACACATTCGGATTTCGTGTACTTAAATCACATACTGCTATAGGAGCATCTATTAGCTTTTTAAGTATATCTAAATGAATGAAATTGGTTTCTTTCACTTCATCCGCTCTAATAGCCATATAATCTGTTTTATCAATAGCAGGTTTTATAATGTCATTATAAACATGTGAAAAATGTCCTTTTTCATACCCTTCACAATCTGAAATAGGCATTATAACAAAACAGTTTTTATTTTCTTCTTTATTCATAATTCGATATCTCAAACATTAATACTACATACCTATAGTTTACTTATTTGCGATCTCGTCCAACAATTTCAATACCTTGTGAACTTCACTATATGCCATAAGATCATCCTTGTTGTCGCGGCATAGTTTGCACAATTGTTCGGCATTGGCCATAGCACGGGTCAAGTTGCCGTTGTCACGAAGATAGCAGTAGATATTGGCCTTTGCCAGGTATCGTTGAGTCTTCTCATAGCCAGGCATATATTTGCGCAACTCGGCAATAGCCTGATCTTGATTGGTGTAATGGCGAATTGCCAGTCCCGGCAGGAAATGCAGTAGAAACCAGAACTCGGTGCAAGGATTCGTTTCCACCCACATCACACTCGAATCACTCTTTGATTTCAGTCGCTTGTATGTTTCCATTTCCGATGGATGAGTCAAGAGTCTGTCCATATCCACCAGACAGACGACATAGTCATACTGCCGACGGACATAATCATTGACAAGTTTTGACATATGCTGGATGTCAGAGTGTTGAGGAAAATCTGGCGCGACCTTGAACGGATAGCGGTGGGCTATCCGCAATGAATCGAAGTAGAACCATTCTGTGATTCCCTCTCCTATTACAGCTATACTCTTCTTTCCCATAGGCTATAGAAATATACTGCCAATAAAAGGTAGCTTGCCAAGTTTCCCCTGCTTGTACGCATTGTACGGAGAAAGTGTCTTGTGAAGGCCGTATTGCGTAAGGCGTTTAACTTCAGTCTCGCCTTTCTCATTCTTGTCGGTGAACCATACGACATCACGGCGGATAAAATCTTCGTCAAGCAGATTCACGTCGTGAGTCGTCAGCAACATCTGGGAGCCGTTGTCGCTGTTTACGAGGAACACTTTCAAAAAATACGACAGCAACTCATAGTGAATACTGGTCTCGACCTCATCAATTGTGATGAACCTTTCTCTTGAGAGAAGCTTATGTAGAATTACGCCCATACCTAAGAAACGCATTGTTCCCCGGCTTTCCATTACTTCTGGCAAATCATATCGTTGTTCGCCATCGGTTGTATGAAGGAACGACAGTTCTTCATTGGAGAGGGTACCCTTTTTCAGCATTTCTTCCCGGGCGGTTTCCGGCATTGGAGTATTCTTGATTACAAGTTCCATATTCGGAGTTATTGGAACCTCCTCTTCCTTCAGGTCAAAGTCCACGATATTGAAATCTGATGCCCGAAGTACCTTTAGGAGAAAAGCTTTCAGTTTTCCATCCTTGTCTAGACGAATTTGGCCTCTTACATAAGACGACAGTATCTGATTAGGTGAAAGTAGATCTGCTATTCCTCTTGCATAGAATTCGTACACCTTATTCAGTCTTGATTCTTCTACATTGCTTTTGCCAAATGCCGCCATCACTGTGCAGTTGTTGATGGTGTTCCCCTCAATTACATCCTGGCTCTTTTTTGTTATGCCGGATTTGCTTCCGAACACTATGACGCTATGATCCGTGTCTTTGTTATATGTCCTGTCATATAATGTCGTTGGTCGCTGACTGCCGTAAAAAATCAGGCTTTCCTTGTATATTCGTTTGTCGTCAAACTCAATTTCGTGAATATAGCGTTCTCTATCAAGCCAGAACACAAGGCGCATCTTGCAAGTTTCATTTCGACTGGTATCATCCAATAGAAATGGTGCATAGCCTTCGATTTTGCTCATTCTATCCTGTGGGACACTGAGCATCAAGTCGTGGAAGAAATCAAGCGCCATAAGCATATTGCTCTTGCCGCTGGCGTTGGATCCGTATATGATGCCTATCTTCAATAAATTCACACCAGGCTTCACTTCGTGAAAATAATTTTCAGCCTGAGTGCCGTCCGGCGTAGGGACGAAACTAATTTTCTGCTCATTTTTGATGGAGTAGAAGTTTTTTACTCCGAATTCTTGTATCATAATTTTCTATCTTTTCGTTTTAGACAAAAGTATGGATACTTTTCGATATTTGCAAATATAAATGCTATTTTCGTGATTATTTCACTACAGTAAAATGTATAAACAATATCAATGCAACTGGAACACCCATATTATGACAATGAAAAGTTTAACTTGCCGGTAACTTGATTCTTGGATGGCATAAGTGTCATAGACATCGCTATACGGAACATTGTTACCTTGATTTAACTTGCTGGCAACTTGCTTAGCTCGCAATACTGATACGGCTTCTAATTCTCGCAAAGTCTCCTGTAACAAGTTTCTATTTTCCACGCAGAAGTTATCCGAACTATCCCGAAGAAAAAGTTATCAACAGCCTTTAGGTAGTGTCAAATGATGCTGAACTAGTGCATTTTTGTCTGAACCGCAGTTGAACCACATCCTCGCTATAAGATTGTTTGTCAGGGTATTAGTTATTTTGCGTGGAAAAACAACTCACATATAAGATCGTCCGCGAGACAGTTGTCCTCAACTCTTATCATATTATCATTCTCGGATACGTACCCCAAGAGGTTTATGCCTCCATACCACACAATGGATTTATCTATAATCGAGGCACATAATGACAAATTAGGCTCTGTTTTGATTGTCAAGCCTCTTAACCTTAAAATTGCAGCAGATTCCGACTCTGAAGCAGTCATAATAACGATGTCAACCCCATTATGCATCAAATCACAGAGCTTGGCAAGTAATGCGTTTCTTTCCACCCTGTATAGCTTTGGTGAGGAGATTATTATAGAGCGCTTCGCTTTGTTCAAATCAGAAATGAATGTTTGACGAAATGAAAATCCATTGAAAATGCCCCCTTTCGCAAGATTATCTTCTGTATCGATAACATCACCGAATAGACTTGGTTGACCGTTTGTTATTGTCTTATACCCGATTGACGCATAGCCATTCAGACGTTTCCTATACATATTATCGCAAACAGGTTCGTGAATATCAATGTAATCATAGATGCGAACATCCTTCTTGCCATCATATTCACGATGCAGACGACCTGCATATTGCGCGACAAGTCCCTTCCACGAAATCGGGAGCGCAAGGAAGAGTGTATCAAGCCGCGGGTAATCAAAGCCTTCTCCAACATATTTTCCCGTGGCGACAATTACCAATGGTTCCTTTGGAGGAATACTCTTGAGCTGTAGCAAAGCTTCTTTCTTTTCACGGGTGGAGCCAGCTCCCATAAGGGTTATCGTATGCTCAATGTGAGCAGACAGCTTATCAGCTAACAATACTACGTGTGATTTTCGATTAGTCAAAACGATAGGAGTACGACCATTGTTTATGGAATTGATTACATCATCTACAATCAGATTGTTACGAGTAGCATCCTCCGAAAGACTCTCATATAATGCCGTTATGGATTGCTTGTCATCTGTAAGTGAACGGTAGGACGTAAATCGTGGTATGAGATAACGGTCAAAAGATTGTTTCGCCATCTGGCTTTTGGCATCAGCAGAATAACGGATTGGCCCACATTGCATAAATATGATTGGTTGGTGTCCATCCTTGCGAACAGGAGTTGCGGTCAATCCATACACGTATTGAGCCTTGACACTCTTGAGCACCTGTTCAAAAGTGACAGACGAAACGTGATGGCACTCATCCACTATCACCATACCGTAATCCTGAACGAAAGGCTTTACTCCATTTTCGTCAATACAAGACTGTATAAGGGCAACATCGATTAAATTATGCAAAGTATTCCCTGAAGAGTCGACGCGGCCAATGGGAGAAAACGCCTTTTTCCGTCCACGTTTCTTCGGATTCTCCGGCTCTTTATAATCAATGTCGAGATATTCAATCAATCGTTGGTGCCATTGAGACAGCAAGGTCTTCGAATGAACGAGAATCAAGGTATTAACTTTCTTTCGGTCAATCATCGCCGCAGCCGTGACAGTCTTACCGAATGCTGTTGTCGCATAAAGCACTCCATTATTATGGGACAGCATTGCCTCAATCGCCTCCAACTGTTCTTCTCGTTCCTCACCCTTGAAAGTGACTTCTATATGTCTTCCGTGGTTCGTTTCATCGACAACATCAAATGCGACCTCATTATCCTTAAGAAATGCCACAATGGAATCCTCACATCCACGAGGCATCGCCAAATAATCTTCTGTAATGTCAAAGCACGAAATAACTCGTGGAATTGAATATGTTGAAAGGCGCATCGCTTGCTTGCTGTAGAATTCCGGGTTCTTGAAAGCCGCAATCCGCTTCAAGTGATTGAGGGCCTTGGCTGAAACAGACTTTAACGGAATATAAACTTTATCAGCCTTAATCATTGTCACTTTCCCATAAAAATCCTCTTTGCCAATATTTTGCGGAGTCGGAGTGACCCAAGGTTTACTTTCGTTTGATGTTGACAGTGGCCCCAATTCTTCTTGAATATGCCGCTTCAACAGAAAGTCCACCTCCTCTTCTTGCATCTTCCTGACACAATGCAAGAATGACCATTGATCCTTGTATGCCAGAAAATTCTCATCAACAAACACACTGTTAAATCTTCGCCGTGCCTTTCCTTGCAGAGGCAATGCCACAAGATTGCCCAATCCGCCATCTGGCAGACGGTCCTGATTCGGGAAGAAACGGTCGTATGACTGAAAAGACATCCTCCCATCCCTGTTCATCGCCTCAGTCAATATCGCATTGCCCAAACGTCTTGCCTTATAAGCCGGGACAGGTGACTCGAAGAATATCCACACGTGCGCACCATTCCCGGAACGGGATCGTTCTATGGCATAAGGGATATTCCAATCCTTGCAAACGCCGGTAAAAGCCAAGACATCTTCTTTATATCCGTGCGTGCAATTCTTGTCATCGAAATCCGTACAGAGAAACGCACAGTTATTGTCAGGCATAATGGCGTAAAGTCCAATTACATCGCAGCAATTCTCATCTTTACCCTCCAAATGTCTATATACATCATTGTAAGTGAGTGAAGCGAAACTTCTGTTTGGGCAGTTGGCGCATTTGTACTTCTTCTTGTCGCATATATTCAGTCTCCATTCATTTTTACAGACCGGTTGATAGCCACTCTTCCCTGTCATCTTGCTGAACCATCTGCGCGCAAAGACATCTTCACGGCCTTTGAAATAGGATTGAAAGAGCTTCACTTTATCGTCAAGAGACAAACTTATGGTTGGAAGAATAGTTTGGGAAAATGCTTTGTCATCTACTATTTCCACAACGCTCTCCCCATAGGAGATACCGTGAGAGTGAAGCCATGTTTTTAACGCTTCATTCTCTTTTTGAAGCAGTTTACATTGCTGAAGCAATCGGCGGTATTTCTCTTGAAGATCGTCTACTTCTCTGTACATATTGTCAATAATCTGTCTGTGTTAATTTCACAAAAGTATTGTTTAATGACGATTTATGATACAACAAATGATTATATTTACAAAAATCCTTCATTATGAGATCCTACACTCTGTTTCAGGAATATATCTGGCTTGTGAACATCATTCATAGGGCGCACGGAATCACGTTCGGGGAAATCAACCGAAAGTGGCTGGAAACCGAGATGAGTGAGGGCATAAGCCTGGCCCGCAGCACATTCAACAGGCATAAAGACGCAATTCAGGATATGTTCGGCATCTATATCGAGTGCGACAAGAAAAACGGGTTCAAGTACTATATCGGCAACGAGGAAGTGCTTGACGAGGATTCCATACAAAACTGGATGCTGTCCACCCTGTCCGTAAACAACATCCTCAGTGAAAGCAAAAGCGTGCACGACAGGATCCTGCTGGAGTCGATTCCTTCCGACGGCGAGAATCTTCATAGATTCATAGACGCTATGAAACGCGGCCTGCGAATCATCGTCCGTTACCGCCGCTATACATCTGAGTACGAGGCATCTATGAAGGTTGAACCATACTGCGTCAAACTATTCAACAGGCGTTGGTACGGCCTTGTAAAGTCGTTAAAGAACGGAGATTATTTCCTTCTGGCATTCGATCGCATAAAAAGCCTGGAAGTCACGGAAGAAAAATTCACTATGGATGAAAACTTTGACGCCGCCCGATGGTTCCGCGACTGCTACGGCATAGTGAAAGACACTGCCATCCCTGTGCAACGCGTTGTAATCCGCGCCTTCGGAAATGAAGCCTTCTATATGCGCGACCTGCCTATGCATCCCTCGCAAAAAGAAATCTCCCACACTGATGAATATACAGACTTTGAGCTGACGCTCAGCCCTACCGGAGACTTTCATACACCTCTGATTGCCAGAGGCGGAGCGATCAAAATCCTTGAACCTCAATGGCTTGCCGACACCATCCGCGACTATCATCAAATGGCGGTGGAGCGCTACAAATGAATATTTTGACTCTGTACCACGATTTGAGACAGCCTTATTTCATATTTGTACCGTAAACCAAATAAAACTACGTAATATGAAAAAGGAAAACAGACAGGAGATGAAGAGGCATCTCGCCAATTTCCACATCGCAGGGTTCGCCTACTGGGATGGCAGTGAGGCTTTCGAGCACCTCAAAATCGGCACAAAACTCGATCTCGTCAGGGAAGAGGACAACCGCTTCGATCCCTATGCCGTTGCGATCTACTACAAAGATCTCAAGCTCGGTTTCATTCCGCGCGCTTCCAATCAGGAAATCAGCAAATACCTCGATATGGGTTGGGGAGATCTTTACGAGGTTCGTGTGACGAGAGTCTCACCTGACGCGCATCCCGAGTCGCAAGTGGAAGTTGTCGTGCATATCAAGCGGAATATTCAGGAATAAGCGCATCATATCTGACAAGATCTGAGACCACCCGAGAGAGTGCTTCCCTGTGAATCCAGGCCGATCAGGACTGTCGCATTTTTTCGATTTAATGCTCCCGCCGCACGCATTATTGTCCTCGACGGGAGCAATATCGTATGTTTTTGCGCCCCTTCTGCTCGCCGTTCAAACTTCTGCGAGTAAATTTCTCATTTATGGTCTACCCACATAGATAAACATAGGATATTTGCCGGATTATCATTAAATTCGCTACCGAATAAAACTGAAATATCCAGACAATTATGGAATCCGGAAAAGGTTATGTTTACATATTGACAAATCCTTCATTTTTAATATGAGACGTATAGCGGTTGTTATATTCATAATGATTCTTGCTTGCGTGGTGGCGGACGCGCAGTCTTACATCAGGCGCGGGAAGGATGTTTACTCGACGCCACTGTACAATTGGGACGGAAGTTGCCTGCGGGCGGGGAACAGTAAATATTCAGAGGTTCTGATTAATTTCGATGGTGAATATATCCGCCGAGGCGGCAGTCGCTATGGTGAGATTCTGTACAATTGGAACGGGGTGGAGCTGCGTGGCGGTCGTGGCAAATATGCCAAGGTGCTTTTCAGCTGGGACGGGAAAAACATACGCCAAGGCGACAGCAGATATTCCACCGCGCTGTATAATTCTGACGGTCAATATATTCGCAAGGGTGAGGATAAATATTCACAGCCACTGATGAATATTTCAGGACCCGTTCCCGCGGCGGTGCTGATTTACATATTGCTGCTGTAGCACGCCGCAAAGTTGGCTACGTCTGTCTGCATTTTCATAATAGAGGCATTAATATAAAATATTGTATAATAATGAGATTGGTGATTCAAAGGGTCTCGCGCGCAAGCGTTGCCATTGAGGGCAGAACCGTGTCCGGGATCGGGAACGGGCTCCTGGTGCTTGTCGGAGTCGAGACCGGAGATACGGAAGAGGATATGCGCTGGCTTGTGGGCAAGACTGTGGGACTGAGGATATTCAATGATGAGAATGGCGTGATGAACAGGAGTGTCGTGGATGTTGGAGGGGAGGTTCTTGCGGTGTCGCAATTCACTCTGACGGCATCCACCAAGAAAGGGAACCGCCCTTCCTACATTCGTGCCGCAGGCCACGATTTGGCAGTCCCGTTGTACGAGAAGTACTGCGAGGAAGTCTCGGCGGCGATCGGCAAGCCGGTCGGCAAAGGAGTATTCGGCGCGGATATGCAGGTCTCCCTTGTCAACGATGGCCCGGTGACGATAATCATCGACTCAAGGATTCGGGAATAGATTCACAGCCGCTCAATGAATATTATAACGTCCGTTACTACCCGCTGCTGTCGTAATGACAAACCTTACAGCAGTCGTGCGATCTTGGGGATCAAGGTGATGTCAGCAGGCAGCCATTCGACTGAACCGAGCTGTTCGGCGGTCAGCCAACGGGCGGCCTCGTGCTCGACCAGATGAAGGTCACCGGAAAGGATGGTGCAGGCGTAGCACTTCATCGAAAGGTGGAAGTCCGGGTGGTCATATTCAATGGTGTCAATCAGTTCGCCGACTCGGATCTCGGTTTCCAGCTCCTCGCGGATCTCCCTTCTAAGTGCATCCTCAGGACTCTCCCTCGCCTCGACCTTGCCGCCGGGAAACTCCCAACCATCCTTGAATGCACCGTAGCCACGCTGCGTGGCGAAGATTTTCCCATCTTTGAATATCACGGCTGCAACTACGTTTATCGTTTTCATTTTCAATGTCATTTTAAAGTTAAACATTCGCTGACGTGATGTAGTCGTACAGATTCTTCTCTACCGGTGTGTCAATAGCAGTTCTTTCACATCTTGACCGAATGTACATCTAAGTCAATTGGGTACGTGCCGCGTACCTTTTCTTCATATTCTCTTTTACCGTTCTTCATAATAATACGAATAATCTATTCCTTTCATGAACATCTCCCTGTCATTCACCTTATCCGTCAGAGCATCTTTCAGAAGCCCCTTGATTTCCGTGCTATCCGCCACGCTCTTTTCCATTGCCGCAATATAAGCATATTTGTCAATTTGGCTCCAATCAATGCACTGTCCAAGTCGCTTCTTCAGAATCAGGTCTAGCCAAATCCTCGTTGTTCGCCCATTGCCTTCACGGAATGGATGCGCCACATTCATCTCCACATACTTGTCAGCAATCTCATCAAAAGTCTCTTCCGACATCTGTTCAATGTTATGCAACGTCTGTGAAAGAAACGCTACAGGAGCGAAGGTGAATCCGCCTTTGGAAATATTCACTGAACGTATCTGTCCTGCAAAGTCGTACAATCCTCCAAACAGATAAGCGTGAATCTGCTGAAGTCCTTTTACAGTTCCGACCTCAATGCTATCGAGCAATGAACTCTCGAATAAAGTATAAGCCTTTGCTTTGCTCTTTCCGTCAATGGTATCTTCACCGTAAGTAAACCACTCAATGAATCGCGATGCCTTGTTGTTCGGCATATTCTTCGCCAACTCGATAACTCCAGAAGCATCAAGGACATCTGTCAATCTCATCTTCCCGTCTGGTGCTCGCAGTTTGAACTGGTTAGTGTCACTAACCAGTTCAACCCCATCCTTCTTCAACTTGCTCTTCAGATACTTCCAATAGTTCCTGTTCTTGGCATAGTCATCCTGCGCATTAAGCACACCGACAATGTCAAGCACACTGTACCACCACTTAGAATTCCCCTCATCCCAAATAGCCCGGACCTCTCGGTCGTCGAAGAAACGGATTGATATTTTGTTCATAAGCAAATTACAATCTTACAGTGCACACCGATAGTGCCTGATTTCGAATTGTAAAGTTAGTGAAAAATTGTTACATGCGACACTTTGCGTAACTTCTCCAGGAGTCCGTCATTCTCCAGATATCCATTCTCAAGTGCTAGTATCAGAGTACCATCGGGCTTATTATAAATCTTTCCGTGGAGAAGATAGAAATTTTGTTTGACGAATTCCTCTATTGTCTGAGAGAATGGCTTGATTGAATAAAAAGTGTATTTTGATTTCAGCCAAGGATTTCGTAAAGGCTCATTTTGAGGAATATATCGGCAAGATGTACCATACGGAGGGAGCGCCTTTCATCTGGTTCGCGTTCGACAAAGGGACAACCTCGCTTGATGCACTTCGCAAGGCTTTCTGCGAAGAGGCGTCAGTGGAGGCCGTTGCTTTGGGATAGAAGCTTGTTTGGAATGGTACAGGAGAAGGTGCTCTGGTGTACGAAAGGCAAATAGACTTGCCTTTCGTACAGGAAACTGGCTTCTGAGGTACGGAATTCCTATTACTCATCAAGTGTTTTCTGGGCGAGTTCAAAGATTGCCGGGGAAAGGTGGCAGTAGCCGCCGGGATTCTTGTCGAGGTAGTTTTGGTGGTACTCCTCGGCTTTGTAGAAACAGCGGAGGGGCTGTAGCTCGACGGCGGATTTCCTGCCGGCTTTGTTCTCAAAGGAGCCGAGTACAGTTTCGATCACTTCCCTATCCTCACCGTTATCGTAATAGACGCCGGTGCGGTACCTTGTGCCTTCGTCCTCACCTTGTTTGTTCAGGCTGAACGGGTCGATCATATTCAGGAATAGATTGACAAGACGCTCTAAAGACACTTTCTCGGGATCGTAGCGGACGTGGACGCATTCGGCGTGACCGGTCTCGTCGGTATAGACTTGTTTGTAGGTCGGGTCGATTTCCCAACCGTTCGCGAAGCCGACTTCCGTGAAGACCACTCCGTCCACGAGTTTGAAAAACTTCTGCGCTCCCCAGAAGCAGCCGGCGGCGAACCAGATGTCTCTTTCCTTGCCGTAGAGCAAGGAGGCAACCTCCTCAAGATACTTTCTGTCAACTTCATCGAACGTGTTCAGATCCTTGCTGTCGATGTCAAGGACGGCGGCTATCCGGCCACGTTTCCAGCAAGGTACAACAATCTCGCTGCGGCTCTCGCTTGAGCAGGCTATGTGACCGGGGAACAGCTCGACATCGGGGACAATGACAGTGCGCTCCTCGTTCCATGATGTGCCGCACACTCCCCTGCCCTTTGCGATGCGCATGCATGCCACAGGTCCTTGGAACGGCCCGAGCACAAGTTCCTCGGATGACGTCACACGGTAAAAACCTGTCCACCAGAAGCCGAACTCACTATTAAGCATCGCAACTATATTCGACATCCTCGCCACCTCGTCAGTCTCCCCGGCAAGAAGAGCCTGAATCTGAGGCAATAGCGCAAGATATTTTTCCTCTTTTGTCATATTCATTAATTTTTCAGGTAAAGATAATGTTTTTAGTTCAATAATAGTACAATGCTCCCAAGGGCACTCTGCAAGGTATATAAATACCGGCACAGAATCATAATTCCACGCCTGCGTATTGTGTGCTGATATGCCGCCTATGTTCCCTAAAAGCATAGGCGGCATATTAATAAGCCTCTCACAATATTCTGTACAGGACATATATGCCGCCATATTTACAAAGCAGGGGAAATATTGGAGATCCAATGCCGTACGTCTGATTATATCCTGAATAAATTGATCTTTAATCGATTGCGAAGATATGCACGGCAATATGAATATACAGATATCAGAAAAATATATTGGATTTCTGATCAGAAAACTTATCTTTGTCAAGATCAAAATAGATAGCCCCTAATATGCTGTTGGCAAACTTCATCATAGTCGGAATTGTGATTCTTATGCTCATCACATTCTCCATCTTTATCCTCATCGGCAAAGGGGACGATCTTATCGCCGGCTACAACACAGCGAGCAAAGAGGAAAGGGCGAAATATGACATCGGAAGGCTGAGAAAAGTCAGCGGCTACGGTTTGCTGCTCACATGCTTACCGACCGGCCTGCTTCCTTTGGCCGAGATGTCCGACATAATATTTTGGTCATCAATGATTTCTATGATAATTATAGCTATCGTTGTCACGATACTGGCGAACACCTATGCAAGGCGATAAAAACAAACAATAATTGATATGAGGAATATGAAAACACGAAGGAATATTCTCACCGCTGTACTTATGCTGTCTGTTGTGGCGTGCCGGAATGATGAAAGCTGGACTAATGCCGAGAAGAGTCTCATAAAGGGTGATGGCGAAGCTATGCGCGTGCTGACGATTTATGACAAGGCGGACTCGCTGGTGCTGCGGACGGAGTGCTCCGGAATCAGCACGAAGGAACTGACGAGTGATGAATATAAGATCCTGGCTGAGAAGATGGTGGCCACAGTGACCTCTCCGGAACAGGATGGAGTCGGCATCGCCGGGCCGCAGGTGGGAATATCACGCCGTGTCGTGGCGGTGCAGAGGTTCGATAAGGACGGTGAGCCGTTCGAGGTCTATCCGAACATCCAAATCACTTGTCACAGAGGTGAAAAGGCTCTTGGACCTGAAGGATGTCTCAGCATTCCTGGGAAGCGCGGCAATGTTGAGCGCTATCAGGACATCGACATCAACTACACCTCGCTCAAAACCTTGCGCGACACGACCGAAAGCATCAAAGGCTTCACCGCCGTGATCTTCCAGCATGAATGCGACCACCTCGACGGTATCCTCTACACCGACTATCTGGACGGCAACCAATAGCGTTTATATTCGTCATTCGTTTGATATAGAGACATTCATAATTCGGGAATAACTACTAAAAAGATATTGCTATATTCAAAAAATATAGTCATCTTTGCAAGGAAAGTCTGAATGCCGTGGATCGTTTGGAGTTCCACAACGCGATATTGGTATAGTCGTACTGATGTCGCTTTTTTGTTTTTTCAAAAATATCCACCAAAGTATAGATAGAGAACTTGGATGGGGTTCTCATCCTGAATATGTTCTCTGACTAACGTTTTACTGAACTTATATAACTTGTGAATATGATATGGTCATACGGCAAATGCTGTATGGCCTTTTTTTGTAATCAAAATTGTTACAATTATGGACACACAAACAACAAAGGAGCTGTTGAATGCTCCGCAAAGAGGAGAAATCATCCTCTATCAGACTGCCGATGGCAGGACTAAGATCGATGTCAAACTTGAAAATGAGACGGTTTGGTTGACGCAGGATCAACTTGTGATTCTTTTTGAAAGAGATAGGTCAGTGATTTCCAGACATATCAGTAATATTTTCAAAGAAGGTGAACTTGATCCCAATGTGGTATGTGCAAAAATTGCAACTACCACTCCGCACGGAGCTATACCTGGCAAATGGCAAACACACGAAGTTGTTTTCTACAACCTTGATGTCATCATATCCGTAGGCTATCGTGTAAAATCACAACGTGGCACTCAATTCAGGATCTGGGCGAACTCCGTCCTAAAAGACTACCTTATCAAAGGCTACGCCGTCCGCAATGACCTTGCACAGCAGAAATACGATGATCTGAAGGCTCTTGTGGATGTGATGGGCCGCACTATGGGGTATCTTGACTCCACGGACGAAGAGCAGATCAAGAGCATATTCGATGTAGTGAAGGACTACACTTATGCTTTGGACACGCTTGATAGCTACGACTATCAGACGTTGGGAGTAAAATCAACCACAAAGGAGTGCTTTCACGCCTCTTACGAGAATGCGATGGCGGTCATCAACGACCTGAAAGTCAAGTTCGGAGGAAGCGAGCTTTTCGGACACGAAAAGGACGAATCCTTCCACAGTTCAATCGGTCAGATATACCAGACTTGGGATGGAGTTGACCTATACCCGTCAGTGGAGGAGAAAGCGGCTATGCTGTTGTATCTTGTTGTCAAGAATCATTCATTCTCCGATGGCAACAAACGCATTGCCGCCACACTGTTCCTCTGGTTTATGGAAAACAACAGGATCCTTTATGCTCCGGATGGACACAAACGTATCGCTGACAATGCCTTGGTAGCATTGACTTTGATGATCGCTGAAAGCAAGACAGATGAAATGGATACGATGGTAAAGGTTGTTGTAAACTTGATCAATGGCGACAACAAGTAAAATGAATATTCAGAGGGGAATATTACCAGATGCGGACCCTGTCCTCTGGTTTGACGTAGAGGGAGTCGGTCGGCTGGATGCCGAAGGCGTCGTAGGCGACATTCAAACCACCGTGATCGGCGATGTCTTTGATCAGTCCAGCGAGAGCCTTAACATTCTCGTCGCTGACTTTTGTCACGGTTCCCCACATAGGGTACTCAAGCGGCTGGGGGGTCAAGTCGGCCCAATGACCGGTCGCGTATTTGGCGAAGTCGTCTCCAGGACGCGCAGTGGTGTCCATGCAGGCGTAATTGATTCCGGCGGTCTTGGCCGGTTGGTTGCAGCAGGCTGACGCGATGGCCAGACAGCCGCAAAGTAACAAAAATGACTTTTTCATATTCATTGATGCAATTTGAACTTTCCAGACGCAAAGATACGGCGGAAAAGTTATTCCTCATCTATGAATATGTGGGCAATGGTAGTTGATAATACTTTGAATATTAATTAAATCAGTATGGGCAAGGTGGACATCCGAAATCAGACAACCTACTTCCTGCGTCTGAAATAAAGGATATAGAACACAACCAGAGACACAACAAACGTAGCAAGTCCGATGGCGCGGTTCCAAGAGTCAGGCAGCCCGAGCCCGATCTTTGCCACGCAGATGTAGGTCGTGCAGACAGCCGTCATAAACGCCGCCGGAATCATCGTGATCAGATAAGTCAGCCCCTTCATGAACTTCACCAGATAAGCAGTCGCGGTCCACAACATAAACACGGCAAGAGTCTGGTTCGCCCATCCGAAATACCTCCAGATGACATTGAACCCGTTCTCATCGGCGATGTTGTACCAAAGCAACACCCCAGCGATCAAAAACAGCGGAATGCTGATCATAAGCCGGTTGGCGACCGGTTTCTGATTCAGATGCAGGAAATCCGCCACGATCAGGCGTGCGCTTCTGAACGCTGTGTCCCCGCTCGTGATAGGAGCGGCGACCACACCAAGGATGGCCAGAATGCCACCTAAAACGCCAAGCCAACCTTTGGAAACCTTGACAACCACATCCGGAGCCGCGGCGGAGACAGTCGCACCGACCTCAGCGGCACCACCATCAAAGAAGAACCACGATGAAACGGTCGCCCAGATCAACGCCACAATGCCCTCAGTGATCATCGCGCCGTAAAACACCGGCCTGCCAAGTCGCTCGTCAGTCAGGCACCTGGCCATCATCGGGCTCTGCGTGGCGTGGAAACCGCTCACCGCGCCACAAGCGATGGTGATGAAAAGGCACGGGAATATCGGCTGGCCGCTCAGAAGCCCCTTCGACTCACCTAGATTGCCAAGCCCGTCCCAAAGCTCCGGAAGCGAAGGCCATTTGACAAACAGGCAGACCATCAGAGCCAAAGCCATAAAAATCAGCGCGAAAGCGAAAACCGGATATATCCGTCCGATGATCTTGTCGATCGGCATCAGTGTGGCAAGAAGATAATAAAGGAATATCACCCCGACCCATATCATAATCGATATGCGGTCTCCATCCCCCGCGATGTCTCCGAGAATCAACGCAGGGCTGAACACGAACACCGTCCCCACAAGCATCAGCACAATGATGGAGAACGCCAGAATGAAAGTCTTTGTGCCTTTCCCGAGATATTCCCCGACCAGGTCAGGCAGTCCCGCTCCCCCGTTCCTTATGGAGAGCATTCCGGTCATATAGTCGTGCACTGCACCGGCGAAAATGCAGCCCAGAACAATCCACAGGTAGGCTGACGGTCCGAACTTGGCTCCCATAATGGCACCGAAGATAGGTCCCGTTCCCGCGATATTCAGAAACTGGATCATATAGACCTTCCACGCCGGCATTGGAATATAATCCACCCCGTCCGCCTTGGTGATGGCTGGTGTCTTACGGGTCGGATCCGCCCCGAACCTCCGCTCCACGAACTTACCATAAAGAATATACCCGACCACAAGGGCCGCGAGACTGATCAAAAAAGAAAACATAATCCCAGTTATTAGTGACTTTCAATAGTTGCCACAAATTTACACAATAAAACGAATATGCCGTATCAATATATTCATGAAATTTTCTTTCCGTCAATATGTCAGCCTTTCGGAAGTAGCCTGATTTTTGAATTATTAGCGCCGTGACTTTTAATGAATATTATATTATGAAATTCGTGGAATATCCTGAAGATAAGAAGACTGACTCTCCAAAGGAGACGGAAGGGCAGACCCGTGGAGGATGGTTTCCAAACGGGAACATATTCTGGACTATGGTGCTGATGTTCGCCTTTCTGGCATTGATCAACACATTCCTGTTTCCGGGAAGCAGGGGCAGCAGCGTGGTCGAGACTGACTATGGGACGTTCATCTCCGACGTGGATAAAGGTTTGGTCTATGACGTTGTGATTGATGGAGATAAGGTGTTATATTCAAAGAGTGCTCCGCTCACATATCAGGAAAAACTCAAAGGGCGGAGAGACACGACCTATGTCACCGGCGCGGTCACGGATCCGGATTTCGTGAGCCGCCTGTCAACGGCCCCGAGTCCCAACAAGGACGGCAAGATCCGTTTTGTGAAGAAACTCAACCGCGAACGCTCCCCTCTTCTGGATTTCATCCTTTGGTGGGTGCTTCCGGGTATGCTGATGTACTGGCTTCTGAGCTCGGCTATGAGGCGTGTCGGCAGCAATATGGCCAAAGGTGGCGGAATGGGTAATTTTATGCAGTTCGGACAAAGTGGCGCTAAAGTCTATGCCGAGAATGACATAAAGACACGTTTCTCGGATGTCGCCGGGCAGGACGAGGCCAAGGACGGGCTTATGGAAGTCGTGGATTTCTTGCACAATCCCGCAAAATATAACGAGGTCGGTGCCCACTTGCCTAAAGGGGTCCTTCTGGTCGGGCCTCCGGGAACCGGCAAGACATTGATCGCAAGGGCCGTGGCCGGAGAAGCCGGTGTCCCGTTCTTCTCGATGTCCGGATCAGAGTTCGTCCAGATGTTCGTGGGAATGGGCGCCGCGAAGGTTCGTGACCTGTTCAGCCAGGCACAGGCAAAGGCTCCGTGCATCGTCTTTATCGATGAGATCGACGCTATCGGAAAGAGCCGTGAGAACAACATCGGAGGCGGCAACGATGAGCGTGAGCAGACTCTCAACCAATTGCTTACGGAGATGGACGGCTTTGACGGGGACAAGGGTGTGATCATCCTTGCCGCGACCAACAGGCCGGACAGTCTGGACAAGGCTCTTCTCCGTCCGGGACGCTTCGACAGGCGTGTCCAGATGGAACTTCCTGACCTGCAAGGCAGAAAGGCAATCCTTCAGGTTCATCTGAAGAATATCAAGCACGAAGACATAGATCTGGATCTCATCGGACGCGCGACTGCAGGCTCTTCGGGAGCGGAACTGGCGAACATCGTGAACGAGGCCGCTTTGAGAGCTGTGCGTCTCGGCAAGAAAGCCGCCACGACCGAAGATCTTGAGGAAAGTGTCGAGGTCGTTATGGCCGGCGAGCAGAGAAAGAACGCCGTTATCTCAGCCGAGGAGAAAAAGATCATCGCCTACCACGAGATCGGACACGCTATGGTGGCCGCCGCGCAGAGCAATTCCGCCCCGGTTCAGAAAATCACGATCATTCCGAGAACTTCCGGAGCGCTCGGCTACACGATGCAGGTGGACGAGGGAGAGAAGTTCCTCTACAGCAAGGAATATCTTCTTAACCGTCTCGCTACCCTGACCGGTGGACGTGTCGCGGAGGAGATCATCTGCCACACCTGCACGACCGGAGCGTCGAACGACATCGAAAAGGCCACACAGATGGCCAGGGCTATGATCACGACCTACGGAATGAGCGACAAGTACGGAATGATGGCCCTTGAGACCAAAGGCAACTCCTACCTTGGCGGATCATCTCAGTTGGCCTGCTCGGACGAGACTGCCGCTGACATCGACACCGAAGTCCGCGAGATGATCGCCGCCGCCAAGAAAAAAGCCACCGACATCATCACCGCCAACATCGACAAGATGCACAAAAGCGCGCGGTACCTCCTCGAAAAAGAGACCATCACCGGTGAAGAGTTTATGAATATCTTCAACGGAGCGTAGTCCCTGGCATTTAATGCGCGGATTCGACTGCAAACACGACAGATTATCAGTCCAAAAGCAGGAATCCTGACCAGTAGTAAGGATCTGGATAACGCTGCCGTACGGTTTGGCGGGCTTTACGGAATGCATCATGGATGTCGCAGCCGTTGCGTACTACAGCCTTGTAGAACTCAGCCATAAAAAGCGAGGAAGCTACGTCGCTGGCCTCACCGACGTTGACAAGAAGGTAGCGGACACCAGCTTTCCTGAACGCCCTCTGGAGGCCATAGATTCCTTCCGGAGTCGCATGACCGAGGCCAGTCTCGCAAGCCGAGAGGCTGACAATGGTTGTTCCGCTCAGATCCATGGCGGCGATGTCGGCTGCGGTCAACTTCTCTCCACCAGCCATGATAAGGCCAGACATATTCATCGACAATCTGTAAGCGCCTGATTTGCTTTCGCTTCCGGTTGGCTCGCAATAGAAGCCGTGCGTCGCTATGTGGATCAGGTCCGGGGATTCTCCGCCAAGGGAAAGGAATGCTTCCACCGTACCCTCCGGACCGGAATTTTCATGAACAATGGCTTTCCTCTTCAATGCCTTGGCTATGTTCCCCAGTTCTGTTGCGGTCGCGGCCAGCGGTGCATATTCATTACCATACTCCAGATTTCCGAAGAGGTATGCGGAGAGCCGTTTCTTGTGGTTGATGTCTTTATCGTTGATGCCCACAATGTCCCTTGCGGAAGACAATCTGACAATATTGTAAGCCTCCCCGAACAGTTGCCCATCGGTCAGCGTCCCAGCCTCGACTGGAATCATGTGGAATGCACCAGAAGGAACGAGGAACACATTGCCACCATGCTGAAGTTTTGATGAAAGCGATGCTAAGAAACTCTTTACAACGCCGTTCGCCAGAGCTTCGAAACCATAGCGCAAAGAGTCCTGCGGACTTTCAACACAAAGACGCACCAGTTCCGGATGCGGTGCCTCTTTTCTGACGATGTAGGCATAATAAGCGTGCGATCCGTCATCGGATTTAAAATCCGCCATGTCCACGATGATATCGTGGTTCCCTAGAGCTGACCGGACAGCATTGGCGTCAATGTCAAGGAAGGTGCCGACATTTCCGTAGGCGGCACATTGACGTGCGAGCTTCGCATCAGTCAGCAGAAGCTGCCGGCTGGCCTCCTTGGCTGCGTCGGAATCAGAACCGAACCGGGACTCCATGGCGGCGAGTGTTCTTTGCGTATTCATAACTTTGCCGTAAAGGGCCATGTCCTCTGAAGAACCCTTGCTTTTGATGATGTCGTAAGCGCTTCGTTCTGAGGCAAGCAGGAGACCTTTTGACAATAGCAAAGCGTCCCATGCATTCTCGGTGAACTCATCAGATGTGTGTCCAGCCTTGAACCCGTAGGCGGTCATCCTGAACGTCACATCAAGGAAATTGTCGAGGTACGACTCTCTGGTCTCCGAAGGCAAGAAACGCAGCCGTTCGGCAATCTTTCTCGTCATCCTCTCCTTGACCTCAAGCAGGTTACGACTCCCCTCTTCAAGTTTCCCTGAATATGCCCGGATGTTAGCCAGATAGTTCAGCGCCGTGATGGTCACATCAGCGTCATCTCCATAGACTTTCCTGCATCCTTGATAGTATCTTGAATATTCCGCCTCACTCTCATCCAACCTTTTCGCATTATACAACGCAGAGGCTTTCAATGATCCAAGCCACAATCTTTCTCTGTCTGAACCCACAGAGGCCATAGCCGAATCCGCCTTTTCGTAGTACCTCACGGCCTCGTCCCATTTTCCGAACCGTCCGTGAAGCATGCCGACCAATTGCAGGTGGCGGCCTTCCATCATCGGATCGACACTTGGTTTACCTCCATTGTTCATGATGGAGTCAACGTATGACAAGGCCTTTGTTGTGTCTCGAAGAGCCTGATAGACCTCGGCGACATGGAAATATTCCATCCCGACATCCGAACCGCTGTCCTTTTCCCTGATTGCTAGCATCTTCCGGCTGATGTCCATGGCCTCGGAGTATTTTTGTGTGGCCAGACACAACGGGCGGAGTCTGTTCAGGAACGCATACATCTTTGTGTCACGTCCTTGGGTGTCACTTGATGTTTCCAACAGCCCGATCGCATCATGGCACAAAGAAATCGCCTCGGAAGTGTGACCGGCCTTGACCGCATTGTCAATCTGAAGTTCCAGGCACATCAGCCGGACTCCTTTATCCGATGTCGCACTCATCAAAGAATCCACTTTGATGGACAATGCCGGAATCTTGTCCACAATGCCGTACTTGCTGAAGAGTCTGAACCTGTTTTTCAGAATGTCGGCAAGTTCTTCATCCATCCCTATGTCCAATTTCTTCTCAGCCTCGTCCAGACTGGCCAAAGCCCTGTCTATGTCGCCTTTATAGTCTTTGAGAAAAGACAACTCTGTCAGCGAAGCGACAGCCCAAGATCGTTCCCCGGCCTTGTTGTACCATTCCAATGAGGTTTCCAGATCCTTTTCGGCCTTGTCAAAATCACTGACCTCCATGTCATCCGCAGTCTGATGGTACCAACTGAGGCCTATGTAGCGGCAAAGCGTCACGGTCAAGGCGGAATCAGCGTATGGCAACGCCTCAAGAAAACACTGACGACCTTTCAGATAGCCTTTGTCGGCATCATTAAACACGGCCACACCGGCTTTCATGCGTTCACGGGCGTAGGCCAGAGAATCGACGCGCTGTTCCTGCGCAGACATCCACAGCATTGCGGACAGCAGAAGCAAGGCTATTGATAGAATACGTTTATTCATTGGTGTTCAATATTTTATTCTCCAATTCATCAAGTCTTGACAGGAGATCCTTGACGAGGACCCTTGAATATTCAATCTCATCCTTAGATGGCTTCGGCTCAACCGAATGGAACGCTTCAATCGTGTCTGTCCCGATCGCTTGGCGGGTTTCTATGATCCGCTCGCGTGCCTCGGCTGTGTCACCGGCTTGGATGAGCGAGTCAATCATCTCAAGGGCCGCGTCGTATGACACGCCACCTCTGAGCACGGGTTCTTTCAAGGCCGACCCGGAAGGGTTTCTCAAGAATAGGAACACTCCGAACGCAATGCATGCCGCAAAGGCCAGTGATGCCACCAAAATTCTGGCGCGCTTCTTTTTCCTTGAATATTCAACCTCCCATCCGGCCATTGCCTCACGCTTTTGGGCGATGTCCCTGACCGCATCAGTGACCCCGTCCGTCAGGGCGTCCTTAGGTGTGTCATCTATCTCTTTCATATTCATTAGATTTATTGTTTGGGATATTCAGAAATCTTGATCCCGGCATCTGAGAATTTGTTCAGTATCCGTGCCCGCAGGATCGCCATGCACTTGGCTTTCGCGCTTTTGACTCCGTTATATGTTGTGCTTTCAGGACGTTCCGCCTGAATTTCCTCCAACGTCATGTCGTGGTAATAGAACATGGTCAGAATCTCCCGGCAACGAGGAGCGAGCATCATGACCGACTGCTTGATGATCATCTTCCGCATGGTGTCCCTGTCGTCGGCCCACCAAAGGACACTCTCGTCATCAAGTTCCCCGATGACCTCAAGAATCCTCCCTTTAGACCGCAAAACCTCATGGTACAGATTCTTCGCGATACGCAGAAAATAGCCGCCCAAGTCGGGAACCTCCGTCGCCTTTCCGCCACGTCTGGTCGCATAAACCTTACCGTCATCTATGAATATCTGTCCGTTCCCGATCTTCTCCCACAGAATCACGAACGCATCCTGAAACAAGTCATTTCTCTCCGCTTCCGCAAGGTGTTCAAAATGAGCGGCGTGTCTGTCAAAGCGATCACGACATTGCGTGTAGAGGTGCTTCTGAGCCTCCTCCTTCCCAGCCAGAACGCCTTTGACGCATCTGCAATCGGAATATTTCCTCAATGGCCAAGTCATTATCTTTTGAATATTTCCGAAAAACGCCGTTTGTCCATCTCGCCTGTCAAGACTGGCGATTGCGGGTACCGCCCTTTCACGTCACTTCTTTGGTAGTAAGCGTCAAGCGTCCGCACCAAGGTCTCGTTGTCCAATCCCCTCATCTTTGGCCAAAGTGTGTGGAGCGCCAGAGTGAGTTTGCCGTGTCCGTCCGGATGCTCCTGGTTGAGCTGGTAGTCAAGGCATGAACAGAGAGTCAGCCACTTTTCCGGCATCTGCTTTCTTTTGTTCGCCCGATGCTTCCCTGGAATGAGGAAATTGTCGTACACACCTCGCACCACACCTTCGCTTTTGTCAGGCTTACGTGTCGAGTCTCCCGCATGGCACGCGTCCACCACCACCGCTATCAACCCACTCTCCCCTACCTTTTTACGAATATTCATGAGCAGCACCCCAATCTCGTCATCGCAGAGATGCTTCTCCCCACGATCCTTGTCGCAGTACTTCCTGTAGGCATCGTAGGGAATCCAGGACTCGTCCCAACCGTCCTCCTCATCACCATCGATGTCCGTCATCCGCTGCCCATGCCCAGAGAAATGAATATACACGGTGTCGCCTTCGGCGCATCTTTCCGCCAATGCCTTGAACTCCTTTACAATGGCTGATTTGGTGGCTTCTTTTTGTGTCAGTGTCGCGATATCGTGGAAAATGTTTAGTTTCAGCATGTCCACAACCAGCTTGACATCCTTGTCCCCATTGATTTTCATCCACTCCGGATCTTCGTAAGTCCCGACGCCTATGACCAACGCCCGCCTCGTCCCGGCAAGGGAAGACAGGCATAATGTCAAGAACAACAGTGTCAAGGTTATTCTATTGCAAAGCATTAGATTGGATTACAGTAAATTCAAACAAGTTTTCACCACATTCTAAATCTTCATCGGTCGCTGAGCCCGTCGAAGCGCCGGTTCAGTTCTTTCCGTTCAGGTCGCCGAGCCTGTCGAAGCGCCAACATTGCAAAGGTAACATTTTTATCCGATTCTCTTCCCATGATTCGAAGACAGATAACATTCCCGGAACTGATTTATCGCCCGATGCCTGATGTTATAGACATTCGAGACATTGGTGTGCCAAAGTTCCGCTACCTCCTTGACCTCGTAGCCACGTAGAACCAGCAGATTCACCGCCTCCGCATACCGATGGTTAGGCATGGCCTCCAGCACCATGCGTACGTCAACCCTGTCCACCACCCCCTTTGATGGATAACAAGGACATTCCTCCGGACACTCCCCTGGCAAAGAAGAAAACCACTTCCTGTGCCCGAGGAAGAACCTCCAAGCCACCGTTGACAGCCAAGTCCTCAACGAGCACCCGTTCCGCGCGTCGAAAGTCCTAATCCTCCGCCAATCATCCTGAGCCAAAAAGAGATAAAGCTCGCTGACCATCTCGTCATATTCAACACGTCCGTTGAACACCCTGCGTCGGATTGTCTCCAACATTCCTCTGAGTTCCCCATAAAAGTACCCCACGATGATCTCCTCATCGTAAAAATCTGACAGTTTCATAAGAGTAAAAATTACTTTGTTTACTCCCTTATGAAATTTCAGCCGGTTTGTAACCCAACAATCCGCAAAAATTTTCAGGAATATTCCCGGTCCATTAGCCATTGTTGCCCCTTCCTCCAGCCCTAACCTCAGTACACCAGAAGCCCAAACACTTTCCGATGCCGTTTTGTCCGTCAGAAAACGTTTTTCGGTGGACAAACCGATAATAATTCAAGCTTTGTCCACCAAAAGGCATATTTGGCCGGCGAAAACGTAATCAACATTTCCATTTTATACTTGCCAATCAGATAATTCTATTTACCTTTGCGATTGGATTTTCATGGCAAGGAGAGGCAAGCTCCGAGCTGATAGAATAACAGGGTTTGAATTAATGTTCTGCCCTGTTTTTTAGTATAACGGACGAAGTAGTCTTCATGAAGCCGCTTCCAGCTTTCCAACTTGCCATTTCATATCAAGAAGATATCGAGATTGTATTATGTATCTATTTGATTGATAGATGAAACAATATTACCATATTTGTCGCAAAACAGGGATTTTATGCAGTTGAAGAATAGCAAGTGAACCATTGAAACTGTCATCGAGAAAGAAGTCAATGTCATCAAAAGGTGGCAAACGGCATTGATATGGATAGGATTTGCGACTCTTGTCTTTATATTTGGACAGTTTATGTTTGTTCTGATTTTCAGAACCCCATGATAGTCACACTGTATTGGGACAATCGGCGCACTTCTGTCTCTTCTTGTCACATATGTTCTGTCGCCATTCATTTTTACAAACCGGTTGGTAGCCACTCTTTTCTGTCGCCTTGCTGAACCACCTACGAGCATCTTCCCGTCCCTTGAAATAGGATTGGAAGAGTCTCACCCTATCATCAAGCGATAAGTTTATTGCGGGAACAGACAAACAGGAATATGGGTTGTCTCTTATTTGCTCAAGCATATCCCCCGCATAATAGATGCCATGAGAGCGGAGCAATGCTTTTAATGACTCATTCTCTTTCAGAATCTCGTCATACCGAATAAGCAGTTGATTATAATTCTTTTGAATATCATTCATTGAACACTATCACCATTATCTGCATCGTAAAGTTCTTTATAATTTTGTGTTACCAACTTTTCGCTTGATAACTATAGAATTATAAACTTTTTTGAATTAAAAGTATCAGCCTCTCCATGACTCACATAGCCAAGTTGGTTCGAAACACAGTGAGTATTTCCTATCACTTTATCTATGTTTTGATGGGGATGACCATATATCCAATAGTTTATGCGACTATAAGCGATGAAGTTTCCAAGTTCCGCAGTGAAGGCTCCGTTTATCGGACTTCCTATGAAATCAGGTGATACCAACTCATACGATGGTACATGATGGGTTGCCACCACGATGTGTTGAGCATGACTTTCGGCAACTGCTCTTTCGATGAAAGTACGGCATTTCTCGTGCTCTTGATTAAATCGCTCACTATTTATCACACCACCACCAACCTTAATACGATAGAAGTCATTAACCATACGCTCTGTTGCAAAAGCATCCTTAGGTTCAATATGCCCCCAAAGTGTTGAGACGATAAGGTCTGTATCTTCCGATAGATGAACTACTGCATTATAATAACATTTCACATTAGGACGTATGCCCAAACACCAACCTTCATAGAGCTGTACGAGGTCATATCCTTTGTAAAACTCATGATTGCCAGGTATTACTATCACTTGCTTAAAATTCTTCGAAGCCCAATCCCAGAAAGGATGTTTGAGAAAACTTTCATCCCCCAAATAGCCAGTATCACCTGCCAACATCAAGATGTCAGCTACAGGTTGAATCGGATTATTCTCCAAGTAGCGAGTATTCTCTATAAACTCCAAATGTAAATCTGAAGCATATTGTATCTTTACCATAACTACAACATTGATTTCTTAAGTTGTTCGACAATTTGTTGACTCGTCACATTGCCAAGTCCTGCCGACTTGATGAAATCGGCATTGGGCAATTCCTGCATGATGGCAGTACAAAAACTACCAACATCTGCTTTTAAAGTTTCAGGCAATTCATATCTGCTTGTTGGAGTAAGCATCGCTGCGAGACGAAAGACATCTTTCTTGTGCTTTGCTATATGTTTGCTATCCACGCTCTCGCCCTTGGCTTTTCTTTGACTCAAATCCAAGAAAGCTTTACTCTTCAAGCAGATAAGACTCTCTATGTTGGCTATATGCACATCATCTTCTTGCAAGCTATGTTCTATCGTAAAACGATAATAGTCATCATCCATGAGTATCGCCGATAAACTTGAAAGATCCTCATCTACAGGAATCGGTGTAATACGAGCTTCCTCCGGAAAATTCATCAAGCCAAGACTACGGGAGAAGAGTTCAACTTGATATGGAAAATCAAGATTGGATGGCTTCATGAAGCGAAAATATTCATGTTTTGGTTCAACATTTTCATTTATTCCCTTGTTACGTCGTTCATAATTGCCACTTTTCACGAATTCCCAGAATTTAAGGACAAACTCAACAGACAAAGCCTCGACTATCAAGATGATGTCTATATCCTTAGTCGCGCGAGGCACTTGGGCATACAAATCCTCATGGATTTCACATGCCGTACCGCCGATTATAACATAGTTGTCCTCAAAACCTTTGAAGAAGCGCTTGAATGTGCCTATTCCTCTTACCATGACATTTCATTTATTAATCGTTCCAACTCAATTTGTATTCGTTCGTCTTCATTATTTATCAATGAAAGATAAAGCGATAATCTATCAACCACTCCAGACACGCTAAACATTCGCGGATTATACTTCCATACTTGTATTTCGTTCTGTCCATACTGTTTATCTGTTGAAATATTCAAAACTTTTAAGTCTTTTTTAGAGATGGCGCAACACTGCTTTGGTTCTTCATTGAGCATAGTATAGGAAGCCAAGGCATTAACTCCACTTATCATTTGTCCTTCAAGTGGTGCATCCGTATAATAAATTTGCTCAATTGGAGAAACCAACATCGGCAATGCTTTGTCCCAAAGTTCCCTGCCACTTAACTCAATCTGTACAGTCTTGGTCTTTACTCCCTCCTGCTTAATTAGGTCTTTGGTGACAAGCCACCTTAACGCCCGATTGATTGAAGCGTATGATACCGAGAGCTTATCCGCAAGTTCATAGCTGGTCTTTCCCGATATGGATTCCACTTCCAAATGGTAAAGCAACAGGCATTGCGTCATCGGTGTAATGGAATCTTTAATGTCACCATCAATTACTTTGTCATTCTTCAAATCAAGCAAAAGTGAAGGAATAAACATCTGTTTGTCAGGAATTACGAAATTCACTTTTTGAGCAATCAACCTACCCACATTATAAGAATGCAGATGCTTAGGCACAAGAACCGTTATTATCCCTGTTCTCTTTTGAATGATATCCAATTGTTTCTTCGTCATAACAGGTGTTATCATGTCAGCATCTTCAATATAGACAAAAATGAGATTCTTTCCCAATATTTGCCCATGGTACAACTTAAAGTTACCAACAATGGACATCGGTAATAAATCCAGCACGCTTTTGCATACTGGTTTCGCTACAACATCTTCATTTATAACTGCACCTATATAGGTAGTCATTCTTTTTATATACTCATTGTTATTGCACATAATCATATAATAAAGATTACGTGCAAAAATAGTGATTATATTTTGAATATCAATAAGTAAAATTCAATAATAAGATTTATAAGGGATAATTATTCGGAGCGTACGAACATCTCATTGTCTCCGGCATCTGTGCTTTACCGGCGCTCATGTCCACTCAAATGCGGATTTCGGTGGACAAACCGATAATGAATCAAGTTTTGTCCACCGAAAGATATGTTTGGCCGGAGAAAACTCACTCTTGGGTGAGTAGATTGATGTGCTTTTCAAGAGACACAACTGACAGTTGTATAATTCTGATATTGTTATTAACATTCGCAAATGTCATAGATTTCTTATCAGAGATTCAACAACGGCAAGGAGGTCGATTTATGAAACAGAAAACACTTGAGTTCTTGACGAATAACCAGAGCGAAACTCCGTCAATGTGGCGCGAGAAAGCTCAATGGAGGCGAGACAACTGGTCATGGTTACGTCATTCACAAAAAATCGCCGTAAGAGTCTTATTGCAAATGAAGCAGTTGGGACTGATACAGAAAGCCTTGGCGGAGCGTATGAACTGCACACAGCAATACATCTCGAAGATTCTGAAAGGGAAGGAGAATATGTCTCTCGACACACTCTCCAAACTAGAGAAAGCGTTAGGTATCACCTTGATTCTTGATGAGGAATATGACAATCTACCAATCGGCATGGTGGCGGAAGACGCACCGCCATATTCGAGATGACTGATGCGGTATTTGGACAATACTGCATAACAAGATATGGGCGATTGTCGCTAATATCAAAATAGTCGGTGTGCAAAAGATTAGGATGATTAAGCGAATATGTTAGCAAAAACTCCTCCTTAAATTCTTGAACACCCTTTTCATCCAAGGCGATGTATATCTTTATGGCCACGTCAATGCCTGTCGTGAGATCTTTTGCGTGCCAAACTTCGCTGAATAATCCACGCTTTACTGCTTGTATTAACTGATACCTTTTATTCATCTTGTCCCAAATCCATCAATTACAGTACATTATTTAGAACTTATGCCAACAGGCTTCATCTCGCAATAGCGCTCGTACCATTGTCGCTTTTCCGGCGTGTCAATCGGATCGAACTCGCTGATTATACAACCCGTTGACAGATCGTTGGCGAGGGCGAGAATGATCTCCGACAACTCAAGCGTATCTTCCAGTTCTTTTCCTTCGGGGCAGAATATATTACGGCTTCTTATATGCTCATATCCATAAATCGCTCCCATAATATTACCACACACGGAACCTGTCGAATCGCTTTTGCCACTGTGGTTGACTGATGCAACGATCGCATCTTCCACGCTATCAATATGACGGACAGCACAATAGAGAGCGATAGTCCAAGTCTCTTCTGCATTCCATCCTTCACCAAGTTTACGAATCGCATCGGCATCTGACATGTTGGAATGCGCCAGCCGCATAGCTTTCTCAGTCAACTTTTTAAGGTGGCGTTTGCTGTTAGTGTACTTGCCCTCATAAATAACATCGAGGATATTCAGCGTCTCGGAAACAATACGGTCAATATCTTCCCGTACCTGTTTTACCGACATGGGCACAACCTTGTATAGCAACACTGATAGTAGAGATGCCGGCAAGAAACCAAGAGGATGTTTGTGAGTACGCATAGCAATCTCACCGCCAGCCTCAGCAAGTATTTTTACCCCACTTGGATCATATCTGGCACCGAATAAGGCCATAGGTGCCACTCGCATAATACCTCCGCAACCTTTGCTGTCATTGCTGACAATTTTCCCTTGAAACATGTCCTCACAAGCAGTTAAACAGGTTCTTTCAGGGGAGCGGACATGTGCCATCTGGGACAAGTCGCGAAGCCAAGTGCAATGCCAATCATTGTCTATTTTCTTTCCAGTCTGTGTATAATACCAATCGAGATAATCAACATACCCTTCCGGTCCGCCACCAATACCTCTCATACAAACACGAGTAATCCCCATAAGCAGGCCATTGGCCGTAAAGAGTGTCATCTGCGTATCATCACTAATGAGAGCCTTACCTTTATCATCAAGAACAAACTTTGTAATGCCATTCTCACCGAAGCGAGAGAGGATTGCTTGGCGGTTCATAAACTCCACCTTGTAGCCAAGCGCATCACCTGCGGCACCGGCCATCAAACAGCCGCGGATAGAATCAACAACACGGGTTGCCATCCCATCCTTATACGATGCATCAGCTTTTATGAATCGCTCAATGAAGTTAATTTGCTCATTATTTACAGGTGTTTTTCTATAAGCAGATTTAGGCATTTGCGAGAAGTTTCCACGAAGTACCTCTAACGTATTTCTCAAATCAGGATTATCCAAATTTTGAGCTATGCAACAAGCCACAATTGTTCCTGTACGGCCAACGCCGTCCCGACAATGCAGATAGACGCAGCCATCCAACTTCTTGAGTTCTTCAACACGAAGCAGCAGTCGCTGGACATCTTCTATACTCTTTGGTGCACCGCAATTCTGTATCGGGAAACGGATGTAAGTTGTGCCTTTCGGTAGTAAATGGTTATAGGGGAATAGTTCGCCCTCTTCTGTGAGGTCGATGAAATGACGAATACCGAAGTGACACATCCGCGCGATCTTGCGTTTGGCAATCTTATCTTCCTTATCGCCAGGATATTCTCCGGCATAGATAATTCCTTTACCACAAACACACACCTCGTATGACTGATTGAGCGGACGGCTTATGAAAGCCATAAATCGATCATTGATTTCCAACAAATCTGGAGGAAGAAATTCTCTGCACTTATCTTCAATATCAGAAGAAAGACTACCACTACAGATTATATGTGGTTTTTCGGCTGTGGCAATTGAAGCCACCATCGCTCCAATAGTATTAGAATCACCTCCCATCGAGATAGCCAATCGGATAGCCTTCTCGGCACTATATGGTTCCTGCAAGTATGCCATGATAGCAATAGGGACACTGCCTTGACAAGTTGCATCAAAGGTGTAGTTCTTACGTATAGCCCTTAATTTGACATCAAGATCATATCCAAAGTTCCACTCTACAAAACGTTTAATTTCGCCCGTAGCGTCATAAGTCTCGGTTCGTTTAAGGTAGATGCATGCGGCAATAGCTTGCGCTCCTTTGATACCCTCTGGATGGTTGTGACTGACCGATGCTGTTATACGTGCCAACTCCAGAGCCTCCTCCATTGAATTTGCATACAAGCCAACAGGGCTCACACGCATTGCCGAGCTGTTGCCGAAACTGTTATATGGCTTTGGATTCTCAGTTGCGATCCATTTGCGAAACATCCCTCCATAACCCACACCTGGATAGTTGCGCCCCAAACGTTGCATGCAATCAACAAGCCTGCTTTTGCTATGTGTCGGGTCAATCATCAACCACTCGGCAACGGCTAAAGTCATCACTGTATCATCTGTAAAACGACTACCGGCAGGCAATAACTCAAAACCTTCAGTCTTGACATTCTTCCATTTTCTTGTAGAACCAACAATGTCACCGACTATTGCACCTAAAATCTTGTTGTCGTACATTTTGTTTTTTATTGTGATACACAAGTAACAACACACTCACACTAAATGGTACACCAGGGTGTCCATCCAAGTACCAAATTACTCTTTTCTCCTTATTCGTACACCAAAGCATCCTCTTCTGTACCAACCGGAAAACTCCCACGCCGTTTGTCCGTCAGAAACCGATTTCGGCGGACAAAACAGCCCCTAAACCAAGTTTTGTCCACCGAAAGCCATGCTTGGCCCCTGTTAATTATGTATCATTCATTTATTGGTGAGTCATAAAATGGGCCTTCGCTTAATTCTAATACGTTGGTGGAATAAAACTGTAAATCTCTGCCGATTTTATAAAACCCTCAATCTTTACCCCTTTATTAGGGATAAATTCGGCTGTAATCACATGCTTTCCGTATAATACATCTTGAATAATACTTTTGGCCGCATAATCTGCGTTCGCATCAGAAGATGAGGCAATCTCCTCACCATCCAAATAGTAGGTTATTGACCTGATGACGTTTTTTCCGTTAATTGTAGATTCAGATGACACACTTACGCCATTTCCCAAATCCAGCGGAACTATTTTCATGATTACTTCAACTCCATCCCATACATGATCCGGAGTGACAACCACTTCTCCATAAAAGGTCGAACATATCTCACTCTTAACGCACGATGACAGGATCAGTACAAACATTAGTATTAAATAACGTAGCAGCTTCATATTATTATCCTAGAATACGTGTCGGACGCAACTTCTAAACATTCAAGCATCAACCATAGACAGCAGCGGAAAACTCCGGCAACATCCTTAACTTTGACTACGGCTTATAATCTACAGCCCAGCATGTTCCGTTTCTTCTCAGGTAGATGAAATAGAGACCTGGCTCCGGAAGGGTGAAACTAATTTTTGTGGTTCCGTTTATGCTGGTGATGGACTCTGCGTCAATTTCTGACTCGAAAAGGCTCGTGTATGTGTAGCCATACAAGTCGATTGTTTTCTCCGCCTTATCCTTTTTCTTGTTAACCTTTAGCTTTTTCTCAGATGGCTGCACATCTTTTTTGTCTTTTGAAGGAAGCATTGAGACAGGCATATTCTTAAGAAGCAAAGCCTTGGCAATATAAATGTCAGAAATGCCAGGAGTGTTTGTTTCGATGAACACATCCTTCGTGTTTACTTTTGCCACAAGTCCCATCTTCTCAGGGTCTATTACGAAGAATTTGCTGGAATCCTTGCTCATCAATTGAATCGTCTCCACTTTGAGCAGAGTGCTGTCACGATTGATTCTGGACTCCCCTTCATTCATGACGATATCATATATCGGGGTGTATTCCGGGTTACGGGACCGTTTAATGGAGATGATATCTTCATACTTATATTGACGGGTATCCATGCCATTCCCGTTTTTTTCCGCAAACAGGACATCCGCATCATTCCCAAAAGCGTTTTCAATGACAAGACCTTCTCCTGTTTTCCCGTTCTTGAGATGGAGGCAATCCAGATAGGGAGTCTGATCCCATATACTATAATCCCGATTGAAACGGCTTTTACCCACAGAACGAACATCAGCGTAATCCACCCGATGCACAGTATGGTCTGATTTATTCCAGACAGTGAAGCTCACTCCCGGGATCTGTTCGAGAATTATACCGGTATATGTGGCATTGTCCGTCTGTACAATGTCATCGACATCAGTAAGCAAGGTGTTGTCACGTTCCGGTTTCCGGATGCTCGCTATCTCGGACATTTTGCATGGCTCGGTTCCTTCTGAGATTGTAAAGGCTGTCAGATATTTCGCTCCATTGATCAGGATGTAATAGTCTCTGCTCGGTTGACCTTTAACTGTCATATTCGTAAGAGAAACAAACCTGTTTTTCTCGTGAGTTTCCACCTTGTTGTTCTCCATGGCCCAATCCTGCCATTCTTTTGGCAAATTTCCAAATTCCCTCTTTTCGGTTCTCATTCCTTGGACATCTTCCGAAGGGATGGTTTTGGTCATTCTGGAGTAGGAAATATCCCCCTGACCGGTAGTGTAATCCTGTTTTGAAATATATCCCTCATAAACTGTCCCGTCTTTCAACGTTATGGTTTGATTCTGAGAGAATAATGATATTCCTGAGAACAAAAATGCAATCAGGCAAATCGCTTTGTAAGGTTTCATTTGATATTGTTTGTTTTAGTTATTTCTTCCAAGGCACGTCCAAGCAGCGTCTCATTGACGTCACCAATCTTTCCGGTGATGGATTCCTCTTCATAAAGGATGTCCGGGACTATCCCCGTCACTGGAACCGACACTCCGTCGGCATTATATGTCCTGAATGTGATAGGCATAAGGACATATTTGCAGTACCGGCTCGACAGAGGGTTCATTCCCACATCTTTTCCGGTTGTCGTCTGACCTATCACGACAACAGTCATGTAAGGCTTCAGACAATTAATCAACAATTCACTGCATGAGGCGCTGTGGTGGCCTGTCAATATGTAAACTCTGTTCAAATTCAGCGAACGGTTGGCCGTAAGAGCGTCATTCCTGAAATATGAACATCGATATTCGAGTCCGCTCTCCTCCTTATATAACTTGTTTAAACGATCGTTGTACCTATATGAGCAGAAAAGCATTCCTCTTGCTTCCTTTGGGGCGACAATGGAGGACAAATAGATACATGTCGCGACATACCCTCCAGGATTGTTCCTGACATCGATAATCAAGTCATCAACCCCGACCATTTTGAGAACCACATCTGTGACATCAGCTTCCGTCTCGAAACCTGAATAGTAGAAATAGCCTATTCTTTTGTCGTTGACGACATAGATGCTGTCCAGCTTGACGGATTCGTTCAGATTCAGGCCTTTCGTAACGGGGCGATAGTCTTCGTTGGGATAACAATAGGAAAATCTATCTTCATCCACAATCAATGACTTGAAGAACTGGTCGGGCTGCAAGGAATAATCATAATCTGACGAGTCCTTCAGCTTGTCAGACCAGAAATAATTCAGTTTCATTTCTTGATATATCCACCTGTCCTGGGCAAGGATATCCTCCATCGCCTCGGTGTTCGGGACGATGGAAGTGCCGGTCTCAATGAAATGATCCTTCTCCACACAAGAAACGCAGAGCGTCAAGATGGAGAGCATCGTAAGGTATGTCTCGTACCGTTTCAATTATTTGAATTGCTTTTGAGAAAAATCAATCTGCTTATAGGAAGACACTGAGAGCCCGTCTATTGGGTCGAATTCGCCACCAGACGCAGATGCTCTGGTACCCAGAACACCTTCATAAGGTGTCAACTTGAATGTCGCGCAATCCAAACTGAAAACATATTGATGTCCTGAAACCAATGTAAATGTTTGTTTGGAGTAGTCTGCACGATCATTTCCTGAAAATGTCCTTGCAAATAGATTCATTGAAGATCCAGGAAATAGATTGTGCATACCATAAACATAATTATATGCATTATGATTGGCCGGAGAAATCCCATGACCATAATTATCGGTTGAACTCAATGATGTTGAATATATAGGAGAGCCATTATCATCGAAACTCATAATATCATTAGAATGATATATTATCAGATACTGATCTATACCTCCAGATCCAACCGATAATTCTTTAGTAAATTCCACTCCAGAATTGAATAACTCATACCATCCACCGCCTCCTGGCACACAAGTACCAAACATATTTGTTGTTGTCAGTTTTCCATTATCAATGCGTAGGACAATATCTTTAAAAGTTACCATTTCGCCATTCTCTTCTCCTCCGTAAAGTAGGGCAGAGCCATCACTGTCAGTATAGCCAGTTGCCTGACCCTTGGCTATCGTCAGGGTATTTCCGCTAATTTTTCCCTTATATGTATTATACCCTTTTTCAGAAGTAAAACCATTTATATATAGAGCCGGAGAAAAATCCTTAACTATCACATCGGTGGAGCTGCTACCATCTTTTTCAATTGTAATTGTCCAAGAATAGTTATTCTTTCCCCAGTAATCTGATGCTTTTGCAGAATACTTTCCATATACTGATGATACGCCATCATTGTCGTGTGAGTGAATGTCTTGCCAATCAAGGTAAACTAGAGCTGTGGCCGGTTTCAGATTCATGTTTATTATCGAATCGCCAAAAGAACTTGTCTGAGATGCGTATCCCATAATGCTCCAAGTCGAATAGTAACTATAACCAGCATTAGCATCATCTGTCTGCTCTATACGTAATTGACTAAGAGATTCCGTACCTGATATTGAATATGCTTCTTCGGAAGGCGATGCCAATGTTCCTTGGATACATGTGGCCAAAGCGACAATAGTATAGGTTCCTTCGTTCAATGTCGTATGAATGGTTACGTTTTGATCGAAATTGTCCGATAAAGTCTGCTCTTTATATGCCAATTTACCATTGTTATCATAAAGAAGGCACGTTATTCTAAGATGACTATCTGCACGCATCTCGAAATTTGAGGATCTGTAAGCAGTGAATCCAGATAATATACTAGAAGGACGAATCTGTATCTCAATACCTTTCTGTAATTCGACTTCAGGATTGGCGCATCCGGAAAGGCTGGAAAGCGCGGCTATAAGAGCGGCCGTGCGAAAAAAGATATTTGTTTTCATACTTTTAATCGAACATTGATTGTTTTTTTGTCATCGGTATGGAATATGAGATTCCGACTTGAATCCAGCGATTCTTCCATTGCATATTCTCCGCCAGATCAGACAATCCCACATGGTATCTGGCTCCTATGCTCAGGTTTCCGAAACGATAGCCAACGCCCAAGGACGCCGCCACATCGTCAGCTTTCAAGTTCTCAAGGTTATACTCTGTGTCAGACACTACGATGTTGTCCGGCGTATGCGCAACATTGAACCCGAAAGTCAGGCCCGCTTCCAAGTAAAGATTCGTAAGAGGATAAACTTGGAACATTACCGGGATTGTGACATAACTTAACCCGAGATCTGATTCATCCGAATTACCTCCGATCATTGTGAACCGAATTTCCGGTTGAATAGCAAGCACTCCGGTTTCCGCGGTACTGCGTATGTTACGGTTAAGGAATCGGAAATTCAGGAATCCTCCGGCGGAAAACCCAGGGCGGAATCCAAAACTGTAAGAGGCATCTGAAGAAAGTGAAAAAGTGCCCATCGTAGCGCCAGCTGTCGGCCCCACGCTCAAAAAGACTTTCGGGCCGTCATTCATTACCTGATTGTCATCATCCTGTGAAAAGAAGTTCTGTGCTTCTGCACTCACACCGGACAATCCGATAAGAATTAAAATTAATGAAATGATTCTTTTCATATTTTTGTTTTTATAGATTTCTCTCGAATATGATATTTTTTGAAGTCCTATATGCCGGACAACCATTCTCTCTTAACAGAACCGAGACGGTTTTGCTGACACTGTCCAAATCCATAATGTCAACATTGATGAACGCAGAGACGGCCACGCTCTCACCGGCCTGGAATGTCATTCCTTTCTTGACGACATTCCCGTCTATGACAATGTCACACTTGTCACTCCCCTTTTCGGATTCGTTAGTAACGGTAAATGTCACCGTTCCGCCAGAATTCGACTTGTTCAGTCTCACACGCCCGGAGGCTTTTACTGAATATGGATTCTTGTGATTCCAAAGCAAGTCCATAGTTGATTCCGGGTGCTTTATGCCATCAATGTCAGACTGTACATTAAATGTTTCCGTTCTCCCATGTGACAAGTCTTCCGGAAGGAACTCAAATGATATTACACCATTATGAGGAGCTCCGTCAAAGATTTTCTCACCTTGTCTTGTGACTACAAAGTGGTATTTTGCCTCATCAAGGGACGGATCCAGAGCCACATTCGCGCTGAGCTTGACAGGGACATGGTGCTCAAAGGTCAATTGTGAGATCTGTAGATCAGGAATGGAAGAATGACCATAGTCAATAGTTACCACGCCATATTTTCCATCTCTTGCGGCGATGAAATCACTTCCGGATACGATAGTGACCGGGGTCGTGAATTGAGTCGGCAAGATCTCCTTGCCTTCAGAAACAATTCTATACCCATTCCCTGTTCTCTCGCAAGCCAACGTGCTGGTATCAGGTTTGTAAAAATCAAGAACTGAATGATTATAAACCGTTTCCGGACCATCCTCAACTGGTGTGACAGAACGAATCTGCTTGTTTGGCTCAAAGAAGATGACGAACCGATCGGTGGTCATTTTACGAACGTTCTTGTCCCAGTCCTTGACTGTACCAAGGCTTTCCACCTTCATCCCGGATCTGTCGCGCAGGAAAACATTGTTTCGGCTGTCAACTATCAGCGAAACAACAGGATCGGAAGTCGATTCGTCAGCGCTTTTGTCTTGCGGTGTGAATGACGACGCGAAAACCAGAAAATTATCCTTGAACTGACTGTCCAGTTTACTGACGACACCACGTTTGTTGATATGCATGTAGGATCCGTCTTTGTATCTCACAACCGCATATCCGTAAAAGTAGGGAGACGCGCTCCTGAATTCCGGCTTTTTGCTGCTTAATGCTCCGGTTCTGTCCATATAGGTCCATCTCCCCGTGTTGTTGCAAACGGCGATAACCCCATCTGAATAATACGGATAATCAGGATCCACATACCAGATTTCCTTATCCTCGAACTGTTTGATGAGGTTTCCGTTGCCATCATAAATAGCTTTCAGCCTATGGTTGGAAGACAAAAGAAGACAACGGCTCTCGACAACATCTTGCTTAATCTCATACTGGCAAGGAACAATTGTCCTGCCATCTTTGCCAAGCAACCCATATAGTCCACTTTTCTCTACCCGATATAGTTCAGGGCTGATTTTCGTGATGTTACTGTATTCCGGTGCCACCTTCCAATGGCCAATCTGTGCGGAGGCACAGACTGGCAGCAATAGGCCTAATGTCGCTATAATAATTCTAATATGCATTATTCGACCTGTATATTTGGTTTGTGTAATCGTTTTCTATGACATCATCCAATAATTTTTTTGCATGGACAATAGGGCAAGCGTTGGTGTTGTTCGTTTTTATGAATCCACTAGTCAGAATGCCAATCAGGCGATGCTTTTTATTATAGACCGGAGATCCACTTTGTCCTCCTATGGTATTGTCTCCCTGAAGGTATAGTATGTATTTACCAGGCGTTCTGCTCAGATGTAAAACGCAAGCCGTAGGCTCATACTTCTCATTGTCAGTGACGGTAGCCAGACCGGAGCCTGCCGGGAATCCAAGAGTATAGTAATTCTCAACATTCAACTTCAATTCCTTTGTATCAAGGCTTCTGCTTAGATCAAACCAATCTCTGTCTTTAGGAGTTTCGTTAGAATTAAGACGCAGCACTGCAATGTCGGCATCTGGATCATCAGATTCTTTAACAAGATGCGCCCAGTCCATTTCGGAAGTAGATGAATAAGTTCTTCCTGGATAGCGAATACCAAACGATACCGGTTCAATACTAATAGTAAAAGCTGATTTATACCAAAGCATGGCATCGTCATAAGAAAGATCACGTGAATTATTTATATAATTCTTACGTGCTGTCTCAACGATGCTTTTCAGAGCCGCTGACATAGATCCACCATCATAATGTTCATCAGCATATATTAAATTAGTTACATGCCTATTAGTGAGAAGTAGCCCTTTGTCAGATATGAAAAAAGCTGTTCCTTGCACTGCATATGGATATATATATTTTGATGATCTGTATATTTCTTCATCATCTTTATCGAGATACCAAGAACCAGATGGGCCAAGTACAGGATCATCCGCAAACTTAACTTTATAGTAATATGTCGTTTGAACAAGTGCTATAGCATTATAAGGGTCAGTATCGTGATCAGTAGTGGGGACAACGTGTATCAGTGCGAAAACGAGCAGTACCGCAGCGACCGCGCCTCCGGCTGTCCACCATACCCATTTAGGAACTGATGGTGACGGAACAGGGTTAGGGCAAGGAATTGTGCCACACACAATGCTGTCTGAAGCCTTGATCGGAACGTCCTGATTGGACGGAATGCGGTTTCCGTTCAGGAAAGTTCCATTTTTGCTATGATCCTGAATAAACCACTTCCCGTTTTTCATCTCTTTGAAAGTGGCGTGATACCGGCTCACACTGTCACCGGAAAGAGTGTAACGGTTACGCTGGTTCTTCCCCACTCCGTAAATGCCCTTGACTTTGGATGGATCCGGAAGTGGAATCTGAGGAATGGAACCCCAATTGAGAAGCACGGTGTCAAATTCTATACGGTCTCCACGACGGACTGGAACATCGACATTTGGCGTAATACGCTTCCCGTTGAGAAAAGTTCCGTTCTTGCTTCCGCAGTCAGTCAAGTAAATGTCCCCGTTGTCAAGCAAGAGAATCTCCGCGTGATAGGAACTGACGTAATCATTTGGTATGCAAACTGTGCAGGACGATGATTTTCCGATGGATATAAGTCTCATAACGTTACTGAATTACTTGGTTTAAAATTACATTCCGACAATAATGACATCCTTGGTGTTGCCATCATTATTTTTATCCGGCTTCTTCTGTGGCTGCGGCTTAGACTTTGTCTTTAACGAGCGAATGGTGTCCGCGGCATCTTTGATCAGCTTTTGGGCGTTATCCAAAGCTTCTTTGTCACTCTTTATTTTTGTCTCCAACTCCGTGACACGGCTCTCTGTTGATGACACTTTGTCTCCATAACTCTGAATGACAACATCAAGAGACCTCTTCAGACTATCTGGCTTTACATTTTTGACAGACTCTTCCACCTGCCAGAAAATTCGTTTTACCGATTCCGCTGTAGAGGAAGCCTTTGCTTCAGTGACATCCTTTGTCTCCAATGATTTCTTGAGAACATTCAGCGTGTCCTTGACAAGTTTATGGGTGGCGACAATGTCGTCCACATCTTTTTTCATGACATCGATCCTTTTCTCAATCTTCATCCATTCCACTGTCTCGCTATTCTGTCTTGTCTCTTTTTGTTCCTTATCCCGAGACAGGAAATAGTAGGTGCCGCCTCCGACGATAAGTATGGCTGCGATTGTGGCTGCTACAATTCCCATGTTTCTTCTTGACTCGTTGGGAATACATCTCCAGTCGAGCTCGGAGACCTGCGCAAAAGAGATCACATCTTTTCTTGTCACCGGTACCGGGACACCGGGAGTGATTCTGATTCCGTTGATGTACGTTCCGTTGGAACTGCTGTCAACAATAGTCATCTTGCGCCCGTTCACATTCAGGACAGCGTGACGTCTGCTCACCAATTGTGTAGGGTCGTTTATGATGATATTGCTTGACTCGTCCCTGCCGATTGAATAACTCTTCATATGTTTTGAATTTTATTATGTCACCCTTGATTTGGCACTCTTTTACTTTTAGTACTATCTAACTTCTCAACAGTACCATCCACCTTTTCTATCGGTGTTTTTTCTTCTTTAGTCACACGTCTGAGTTTGCAACAAAGTGTGACATTTGTTACCACACTGACAATCAGCAGGATCAGACACACACAGAATGCTTTTTTGATCTTATCTTCCATTTTGCTTCTTAGTTTTGAATCTTTAGTAGTCTTGACGAGAGCGGCCGTGAGATTATCGTGCTTGCCGCCGGCTCTCAGCGCATCATTATGGATGTTCATGGCAAGAGTCTCTGTCACGACCTTGGGATGCTGCCGTTCTGATACGCGCTTTATCAACTCTTTTTCCGACATTGTCCCCCACACTCCATCTGTACACAAAAGGAACAAATCCCCTTTGTCGTACGGCAGATCAAAAGCGTCAACATCCAAATCCGGCTTCTGCCCTACCGCTCTTAGTATTATATTGGATTGCGCAGAAAGGCGTGCTTGTTCCTCCGTGATGATTTTTTTCTTGACCATTTCGAACACCATGGAATGGTCGAAAGTCCGGAAAATTTTCCGTCCCTTGCGTATCTGGTATATTCGACTGTCACCCACATAGGCGATGGTGGCCTTTTCTTCGTTAATAAGCAATGCCGTTACCGTTGTTCCCATTCCCCTGAGACCAGGGTTGTTCTCTTGAATAGCCAGCAAAGCCGCATTTGCCGACGACACCGCTTGTATGAGAGTGCTCTTGTTGTCATCTTCGATGTCGTCTTCACTCACTGGTTTGGACACATAATCCCTTATGATTTTTACGGCTTCCGCTGATGCGATAGCTCCGCCCGTCATGCCTCCCATTCCATCGCAGACAATGACCAGAAGACCTCGGCGTGTCTCTGAAATGCTGCATGAGTCTTGGTTCTCTTCACGTCCTCCGATGCAGCTGACGACGTTGTTCAAAAATAAAGGATTATCCGCTCCGTATGTCTCTATATCGTTTGTCATGATGTTATTAAATTACGTTTAGTATGATTATGCCTATGATAAGCCCGATTATCAGTACTCCCAACACAAAGTACCACCACGGTATCATGACCGGCTCCATAGCCTTTTCAATGGCATACTTGAAATCCAACGCTTTTTGAAAACGCTTATCGGGGTCCTTGTCGGTGGCCTTCCAGATAACATCCATAAGTTTTCGATACTTTTTCTCAAGGGATTTAGCCATAGGCAATTTTTTTGTCACCTGATTGACAAGAATCTGGGCTTCAGTGTCGGCGTCGAATGGATGTTCCCCATTCAGAAGGACATACAAAGTCATTCCAAGGGAATAGATGTCACTCGCCGGTGTGGCTTGAACCAACATCTTATCTCTCATGATCTGTTCAGGGGACGCGTAAAGAGGAGTCCCGACAAAACCGGTGCTTGTGTAGGAATTGGCACTGGTCACACGTGCGATGCCAAGATCCATCAATTTCACATGGCCGGTTTTGTCAACCATTATGTTGGACGGTTTGATGTCCCTGTGGATAACTCCTTTGGAATGGAGGTAATCGAGAGCGTTCAAGACATCACCGACAAGCGATGTGACAATCTGGACTTTGTCCGCATCATTTCCGAGACCTCGCACGTATTTGTCTATATTGACACCGTCAACATAATTACTGAGTATCCAGACATGCCAATAGCCATCTTCGTCTTCGTACATGCAACTTCCCAGCATCTCCACGATATTAGGATGCGTGTACGTCAATGAGGCCTCCAGACGAGACCTGTCCCTTACGGATTTGACATTGGCATATTTGTCGAACAACTGTTTGATGGCCACTTTCTGGTTTGTATCATAGTCGTAACCTATGAATACTTTACCCATGGCTCCTTCTCCTAACGACGCATTATCCGGATTATAGTAATACCATTTCCACACTCGGTTAAAAACCGAGATGTAGATATTCGGATCGCCATCGAATAGCCGGACCGGTATCATATCTTCTTGCATAGGGCAACGTTATCTGTTAGGTGTTATGATGATCAAATTCCTTCCGGAAGAACATACAGTTTAGAATATTCTTCCTGAAGTTTTTTAACCCTTTCCTTAAGTTTCGTCCTGAAATCCGTATCAAGCCATTCTGAATCATTCAAATGGGAATATGCCATACATGAGAGGACATAAGCCAGTCTCTTGCTTGAAATCTCCGGTCTGCCGACCGAAAGGTATTTCTTAACTTCGTTTTGGACTGAGTCGGAATTCCAGAATTTAATGGCCTCTGAATCAGGAATATGCTTCTCACAATTAATTGACGCCTTGTAAAGGGCGACCGGATGATATGGATTATCTTCCAGCATTTGCCAGATAGAGGACATTGGCTTGTCAAGGATTTCTTGAACACTTGAAGAAGAATTATCTGTCGGCGAGGTACTGGATTTATCGCCGCCTATTGTATTATCCATGGTGGTAGAGTGTATCATCTCATTCTTTACCACTCTATTATCACCTTCCCCTTCTTTGTTATCCCAAGATTTAACCCTCACCAAAACCAAAGCAATGACCGACACGAGGAGAATACCAGTGCCACCTATCGCATACTTTATCCAGGAAGGAGTTGTGTCAGTTCCATCGATGGCGGCACGCATCATTGAGGCGGAGGCATAACGCTTCTCCTGCTGCTTTGACATGGCCTTACCGACGATTGTCCGGTATTTGGCTGACTGAATCTCACCCAGATTCGGTTTCCTGTTAAGTTGTCCCTTAATTATGTCGAATCTGTTGCCTTCAAATGGAAGATGACCGGTCAACAGCCGATAGAACAACACTCCAATGGCATATATATCCGTTGTGAAATCCTGCGCGGATAACTTACCGGACACCAGTTCCGGGGCCGCATATTCAACCTTGCCTACAAAGGTTCCCTCTTCGGACTGCATATCGTCATTTGCTGTAAGGGAATCCTGCTTTTTAGCGATACCGAAATCTATCAGTTTGATCTTTCCGTCTGATGTGATCATCACATTGGATGGATCAATGTCGCGATGAAGGTATCCATTGTCGTGAAGAGCGACTAACGCGGAGATTATATTCTTAATAATATATGTGGACGTTTCCTCCCTGTTTGACGCGTATCTTTCAGCAAGATCCTTCGCGTAGTGTATTTCGTTCCCGCGATAGTCGGTATATATCCCTTCAAGGACTTTGTCCAGAGTCACACCATCAAGGAATTCACTGATGATATAGTAACGGTTCTTATGGGTGCCGAGCATTACTTCCTCCGTTTTGACAAAGCCAAGCATTTCCACGAGATTGTCGTTACGGATTTGGATTGAGGCCTCTCGAACAGCCCGTTCGAGAACCTGATCCCTCGTGGCCGCATCACCCTCCGGCAGGATTTCCTTGATGGCAACATCGCGGAAAGCGCCGGTATTCTCATCTACCATGCGGCCACGATAGACTACACCAGTTCCACCGCGGCCGATTGGTTCTTCGGTCCGGTCAAACTCATAATAAAGATGCCTTTGTTTCTCTGAGTCTCCTTGAAGTCTCATTATTTTTGCCGATTGAATGTTTAACGAGTTTTAGTACCACCGCCAAATGGTTCTGGAGAACCATCAAGAGCATGTGTTCTTTCACTGCTGGAAGGGTTCGCGAGTCGGCTGTTATATGATGGATTAGTCGCGCCGCTTTGATTGAAAGGAGTTCCTGAAGGCCCATTTGTGATGATGCGACGGTCAACACGACGAGTGGCCGCCTGCTTCACTTCGACAAAATTATCAGCTTTTTTTAGCCCAAGAGATTTTGCGTCCGGCAAAATGAATAGCAACTCGTAACTTTTACCGATCGTAATGATGTCCATGTTGTTGCATCCGACAACATCGAAATGCGCGCTCTTACCATTGACTTTGACACCATGGGTCGAACCATTATCCTTGATGCCGGCATACACCTCACCGTCATCTTCTTGATGGACTATCAGAGTGGCATGTTCGCCGGACACAGTTCCCTCACTAAGAACGACATCAGCATTGTCATTGCGCCCGATGGTGTTTGAGCCCAAATAAACCGGCCAAAACTCTCCGAAAGCGCTTCGGGAGATCGAATAAAGGAATCCTAGCACCGGCTTATCTTTTATGTTACCGGTTGTTCTGTTCCCGATTTTACCTTTCGGGTCACCGTCTTCGAATGGAATGAATGTTCCATTACCAGGATTCTGACTTCTTCTTTCCGAAACTTCGGGACTGTCAGGTGCATTTGATGTGTAATTCTCATCGACACCTGGTACATAAGTTTTATCTGCCATGGCTATTAAATGTTTATATAGTTTTCATTTATCAATATACAATACACAATACACAACGAAAATGTGGAGTTCCACGTTCTTTCAATTGAAGGTTCTGACAAAACCCGAATAAGAAGAACGAATGGAACTCCACACTGTGTATTGGTGTCTGCCGTGCGGTGGCTGTGCGCCAAAAGGGCGTGCCTGTGCGGGCAGGTGTTGATACACAAGAAAAGAGTGCTGTTCGTGGGTTCCTTATTCGTTGGAAAACTGTCAGATTTTCAATTGAGAACCGCGTGATCGCACATTTCGTATTTTACGCCGAATCACTCCGACCACGCAAAGTTAACAAAAACTTTGGTTCACTCAAAACAGCACTCTGGATTTTTTGCATATTCGTTTCTTCCATTTGGATTGTCATGTAGTTAGATGTTTGACGAAGGCTTGATCTATCAGTGTCGGACTGAATTATGAGGATTTTTTGATCACATAGGCGTTGCCATGGTAGAAAAACCGGCTTTTCCCTTCAATCCGTATCCATTCATCGTTGAATTTTATATACTTGTCACCTTTGCTTAACCAGACAGAGTAGGTACCTTTGTGATGTCCGGATTCTGTGTAGATCTCGACAGTCATACCTGTCCGCATATAGTTGTCGCTACAACACGCACATGACGGATCACTCATGTATGAAATATTCTCAGAGTCAATCTGTTTGTTGTGGTTCGCGATGTTACCGGAAATTTGGGCACCTGCAAAATTGCATAGCAGGATTAAGCAGAGAATCAAGCAATTGGTCTTTTTCATGCATCACACCCTTATTCCGTGTCGGGTACAACTGTTAAAAAGTATTGTCATCAGTTACTTTCACTTCAACCAACAACGAAAGTGTGGAGCTCCACATTCTTTCAATTGAAGGTTCTGACAAAACCCGAATAAGAAGAACGAATGGAACCCCACACTGTGTATTGGTGTCTGCCGTGCGGTGGCTGTGCGCCAAAAGGGCGTGCCTGTGCGGGCAGGTGCTGATACACAAGAAAAGAGTGCTGTTTGTGAGTCCCTTATTCGTTGGAAAACTGTCAGATTTTCAATTGAGGGCCGCGTGATCGCACATTCCGTATTTATGCTGGATTACTCCAGCGACGCAAAGTTAGGAAATTCTTTCAATCACGCAAAACAGCACTCGGATAATTCTTGTGTCAGAGTTTCGTCCATTCCTATCCTTTCGGATCGTCACTTATATTGATGGACGAAATGAGTCTGTTCTATCTCCTAATGTGAAAAAATATATGAAGATTCGAGGAGGAACAGTGTCAATCCTCCTCGATGATGTTCTCTGGCTCCCAGATGCGGTCCATAATGTCCAGAGCGACGGTGATTCCGGACTCTGCCGCCGAGGAGAGGAGATCGTAATAGAGGGTTTTGTCATCGATAAAATCTTCGGGGTCGTTGTTCGTCGCGGCGGCGCCTATCCATTCCCAGGCATATTCATTCCCTGGGGCGAGGGCACCACATTCGATCCCTTCCAAAAGAATATTCTTGTATAGGCCCATGCGTGTTATCAGGCCGGTGTTCCAATCATTGCTTGCAGCCAGCAGAGCCTTCATAGGGTACAGTTCGATGTCGCCGTCCGCAATGGCCGCGTTGATTTGTTCGAGTACTTTCCGCTCGGATTCTGTGGTGGACGTGAAATCACCATCGCCATGCTTCTTCGCGATGCTTTCCAATAGGTCAAATGTGGAATCAGGCAGCATATCAAGTGGTAAACATTTTTGTTATACGAATAAACATATTTGTTTTATTGACTGCAAGCATTGACTTTACCGCACTCTAGAAAAGAATGAGAGGAAATAGAGACATTAATGGGCCTGTAGTCTTTCGCGGTGGCCGTGAACGGGTTCCGCACAAAGGTTTGAGGGTTCATCGCGATGAGCGGAAACCAGCTTCCCTGAATCTGTATCATCAAAGAATGGCCTGGAAGGAAGTAATGATCTATATCGCACATCGTGAAGTCCACGCTGACGACTTTTCCTGCCTTAACAGCCTTTGCCTTGCTGAATCCGTCACGGTAACGGAGCGGCATCACATCACCTCTGACAAGCATCTGATAACCATCGGGGCGGACATCAATCAACTTGACGACAATGTCCGCATCCATATTCTTTGAATATGCCCCGTCCGGCAGGTCGAGCCTCAATTCCATGTGCGCCTTTACCGGACCTGCAAGATGCAACGTGTCTGAAAGTACATTTCCTGAATATGTAAGGACATCCTCCCGTGCTGACGCGAAACTCTGATCGGCCGTCATGTAGGCGCGGTCACGTCCATTGGATTTTACATACATATACGGGACAGGGTTCGTTGGATCTGACGTGAATGTCCTGAAAGCCAGCACGTCAGGCAATCCTGACATATTCAAGGAATCAGCACCTGAAAAGAATATTCTGATAGGCTCCGCATCTGACGGAGGCCATGAGGAATATGTCTTCCAAAGTGTCGAAGATGGTACACCTTCCATTTTTGATTTCAGAGTCTCACCGGATGGTAGAATATTCACCCTCGCAGGCATATTCCCTTTTCCTTCAAGGTAATATGTAAAGAAAGGATACTCAATATCATCCAAGTAATATTCCCCGGACGCCTCTCCGAACCACGCTCCGGAAAGGTGATTCGCCTTGCGGTTCTTCCATCCCCCGTGGTACCACGGCCCCACGGCCAGATAAAGGTTGCATTCCGGAGACAATCCGCGGATCTCGTTGTAGGTCTCGAACGCGCCGTAGCAGTCCTCGGCATCGTAGAAACCACCGGTGACAAGAACCGCAGGCTTGATGTCCTTCAGATGCCGGCCGGGATTCCGGTCTTTCCAGAATCTGTCGTAATCCGGATGTGAGACCATGCTGTTCCAGAACGCCAAGGTGTCGCCGAAGTACGCCGAAAGGTCGGCCATCGGCCTGCCAAGGAAATATTCATAGAGATCGGTGTCGATATTCACCAATTTAGACAGGCCTTTAGTCGAAGGTGCTTTCCGCGTTCTGTACATCGACGAGCCGAAACGGTAGCAGTCCGCAAGGCAAAGAGCCCCGTTGTGATGCGCGTCATCTCCCATAAACCAATCGGTGACAGGTGCTTGCGGTGAGACAGCCTTGATCGCGGGATGGCGGGAAAGGGCAGCCATCGTGGCGTAAAAGCCAGGATACGAGGTTCCTTTCACACCGATGTTTCCGTTGTTGTCAGTGTTGGCAAGGAGCCATTCTACCGTGTCGTAAGTGTCCGTGGCTTCGTCAACAATGCACCCTTTCGCCGTACCTCCAGCCATGCCGCCAAGATGCGGACGGATGTTCTCGAAATCTCCTTCACTCAGGAAGGTGCCACGGACGTTCTGCAAGACAATAACATAGCCATCCGCGGCGTAGTTGAGCAAGTCATCCCAGATGCCGGATGAATATGTCTGTTTGCCTGGCAGAGGTTCCTCCCCCGCCTCAAATCCGTAAGGTTTGAGCGAATAGGGAGTGCGGACAAGCATCACTGGTTTGGCATCGACCGCCGAGACAGGTTCATAGACAGCGGTGTAGAGTCTGACCCCATCCCGCATCGGGATCATCACCTCTCTTTTTGTGTAATTGTCTTTAAGCCATTTCACCGTGACGTTCTTTCCGTTCTGGGCTATGAGGCTGACAGAAAACGTCACAAACAGAAGCAAGGAGAGAAATCTTCTCATCTTTCAATTGTTATTTAACCCGTATCCTCTTCCCAATGCGAAGTGTGGTTTTCACTGACATCCCGTTGAGCCTGCATAACGCAGAGACCGAGGTCTTGTACCTTAACGCGATTGACGAAAGAGTGTCGCCGGACTTGATTGTGTGGTATTTCGCCTCCGGAGCAGGTGTGTCATTCTCCACCAATGCCTGCCGAGGAGGATCCGTCCTGGACGGAATGCGATGCGACACATGCTTGATCGCTGACCAAGTGCCGGACGGAGAGAGGACAATGCTGGCTGTGTCCTTAGGGACGTTCAGAGATCCATCGTCCCCGATGACCATCCAACGCCCGTCCGCCATAAGCAGGACACGCATGTCACCTTCCTGCAGCCGCAAGGTGTCCCTGACATCAATGACCGTGTTTTCAGGCAAGGCTTCCACCACCTTCTCATCTTTATGGCTTACAAAATCAGGAAGGATTCTTCTCGCTCCAAGGAACCTGGATGAGTAATATTTCTCAGTGATGTGCGAGATCTGAATCCCACCTTTCACCGCCGCATGGATGAAAGTGAAATCCCTGCCCGAACTGTCAAGCTCTATGAATATCCCGATGTGGCCGACCCTTCTGGCGTTGCGTCGCGCCGCGAACACTACCAGATCTCCTTTTTGAAAGTTGGACCACGAGCCGCTCACTTCCCTTCCTTGCTTTGATTGGCCTACGGAAGAACGCTCCAGGTCATAGCCGAACTTCTTGTACAAATACTTTGTGAATCCAGTACAATCGAAGGCCCTCGGTCCGCTGCCGCCATAGCGGTATGGTGTGCCAATCATCTTCATTCCTTCCTCCACGAGGATGTCCGCCAGTTTTTCAGTTGACACCGTTATCGAATCCTCGACCTCGGACATGACGTTATGGGCATTGGCCGCGACCGAGATCATCACGGCGATCGCCACAAGCACTGTTCTTATTGCGTTTCTCATTTATATTCAATTCTGTATATGTCCACAGCATTGCCACCGCCACTGCTGTTGCCCTGGGAGGTCGAGAAAAGATAGTGCCCGTCCCGCGTTATCGCCAACCCGACAGGATACGAATCCGCGCGGACGGATCCGATCATGGACATGGTCTTTGTCTCCACGACAGCGATTCTGCTGGAAAAATTGCATGCCGCGAAGATGAACCGTCCGTCTGGCGAAGCTACTATCATTCTCGCGCCCGGAAACACCTTGCAGCTTTCCCAACCGTTGATTCTGGCGGTTTTACTTTTCCCATCAAGTTCAGCTATGGCCGAATAGACACTTGTCATTTCTGTCCTTTGGACATAGCCTGCGGTGTTGATGCTTGCATAAAGGTAGCCGTCCTTGCAAATTAAATGCCTGACGTTCGGCTTCAAGCCTACAATCCTCCCCAGATACGAAGAGGCCTCAAGATCTATCACGGCGATTCCACCGGCACCGCCCATACAACCGACCAGAAGATACCTGTTGTCAGGTGTGAACAGGGTTCCCCTCAGGCAGTGCCCGCTGCCATTGTCCCTGTTGACCGGCTCTGTCCTGCTATAATCAAGGGATAATTTACTACCGATCACATAGTTGGAGATGTAATGCCAATCCTCAGGCCTGTCACTTGAGATGTCCATGACACCGACCGTGTTGTCTCCCCAATGAGTGACCGCCAATCTCGTTTCGTCATCCGACACGGCGATCATCTTAGGGAGCGGCCCAGTCTCGAACATCCGGATAATCGTGTCCCTTTCCGTGTCCAAGACGGCGACAGCGGAAGGTTCTTGCGCATTGATGTCGTAACTTCTTCGGTAATAGGTTATCCACAAATATTTACCTTTGTGGGAAAAAGCCGATTCGACTGGTTTCCCCGAGAATGTCCGAGGATTCCTGCGCTTGTCCTTGAATGTGTAATAGCCGCTTTCATCAGCCCACAACTCCTTGTCCGAACCATCAAACCGATGATGGACAGTTTTGATTTTCTTTCCGGTAGGAACCTCAAAGACAACAGTCCTCATGCCCTCCAGAGAATTGACGTAGAACTTAGAGCCATCAGGATGGATGGCCACCGATTTCGGAGAGCGGATATCTGTGTCACGCGTCTTATGGTCAGAACAATAATTCTGTCTTTTCTGGACCAAAGTCACTTTAATATCCTTTGTTTCAAGGCATTCAGACAAACATGCCGGATGCGTGACACCGTCCCCGCAAATGGCGGGAACAACATGCATCAATAAAACACCGGCGAGCGTTAATGCATAATGAGTGTGCTTTTCAATCATCAGCAGGTAGAATCGGTTCTAATTATGTGTCATTAAAATCATTCGCAATATATGAAAAATAAGTAAAACCTCAGCATAAATATTCAAAATATTGCCGTAGTTTTGCAAAATCTAAACATTGAGAAAAATTCACAATTATGTTTTTGATACAGTTGATGATAGTGCTTCTGGCACTTTATGTCGGCTCACGGTACGGAAGCCTGGCATTGGGAGCGATTTCCGGAACAGGCCTCGCCGCAAGCGCATGCTCCTATAAAAGAGGCTTGGACCTTGGCAAGGACCCTGCGTTCCAGACAAGGCTGAAAGACCCGGAGATGTATGAATATATGTACGGTAGCACAGCGACATCCCTCGGAAAGGAAATCTCCGCGTCAGCGAAACGCGCGGTCTATATATTCCTTGCCTCAATCGCCGTCATCGTGCTGTTCGCGTCATGCCAAAGGTCGCTCCCTTCCTACGAGGACGGCAGCCGGTTGAAAATGAATATAGTCATTCAGATTGTGATGCTTACAGCCGCCGCGCTGATGGTCATAGTCAGCAAGGCTTCACCGAAAAAGGCTGTAGCCGGTTCGGTTCTGATCAATTCACAAGGTGCGGTGGTCGTGGCGATGCTGCCGCTGGCATATTCATTGGGCATCCCGGGACCTGTGCTTTTGGGTGTACTGCCAAGCGTCTATGGCTATTTCTTCATACCGAACTATCCTTCGGACATCGCTACGGTCAACTTCGACCGCAGCGGAACGACCGTGATCGGGAAATATCTTCTGAACCACAGCTTTATGATGCCGGGACTGGTCAGTGTGGCAGTGTCCACAATCGTGGCCAGCATTATTTCCGGTTTGATCTTTTAAATGAATCTGCCGGTGGCGCTGTCCTTTGCCTCACGGATTTGATCCGGGCTACCGGTCGCGACAATACGGCCACCTTCGGCACCACCTCCCGGTCCCATGTCGATGATGTAGTCGGCGTTGCGGATGACATCCAGATCGTGCTCGATGACTATGACGGTGGCTCCGTGGTCGATAAGGCTCTGGAACACTTTCAGTAGCGTCAGGACATCGGACGGGTGAAGGCCTATGGTCGGTTCGTCGAACACAAAGACAGAGTCGCTCTGTCCCCTGCCCATCTCGCTGGCCAGTTTAAGCCGCTGAGCCTCACCGCCGGACAGGCTCGGTGTCTCCTCTCCCAAGGTCAGATAGCCAAGGCCGAGATCACGCAGGACTCTGAGACGCTGACTGATGAGTTTCAAATCAGCGCAAGCGTCAAGGGCGGAATTGATGTCCATATCCATCAGCTCTGGAAGCGAATGGAACTCTCCTGCCGCATTCTCCCTCCGGATGCTTCCCGCCGCTTTTGAATATCTTGACCCACGGCAGTCGGGGCACGGAATGTCCACATCCGGAAGGAACTGCACGTCAAGGCTTATCACACCCGTGCCGTCACAGGTCGGGCAACGGAGCTTGCCGGTATTGTAGGAGAAATCCCCGTCCTTGTAGCCGTGCTTTTTCGCGTCCGGAGTCTTGGCGAAGACTTTCCTTAACTCATCGTGCACGTTGGCATAAGTCGCCACCGTAGAGCGAACGTTAATGCCTATCGGTGAAGCATCTATGAGTTTCACCTGACGTATACCTTCAGCGTCTATAGACTTCACGTGGCATGGCAGATCGTGCCCTGCCATCTTCGCCTGAAGCGCTGGAATAAGACTTTCAAGCACCATCGTGGTCTTGCCGGAGCCGGATACACCTGTGACAACCGTCAGCCTCCCTTTCGGGATCTCCACCTTCAGCGGCTTGACCGTGTGGATAGCATCAGTTGTCATCGTTATCTTGCCATCAATGAATATGTCAGAGTCTTTTATCTGTTGTCTTACCTTAAGAGGATTCTTGCCAGAAAGGAAAGGACCTATCCTTGAATATTCATTGGCCTCGATGTCGCCTATCGTGCCTTGAGCTATCACTGTACCGCCGCTTGAGCCGGCACCGGGCCCCATCTCGATCATCCAGTCGGATTTCGTGAGGATCTGCGTGTCGTGGTCAACCAGAATGACGGAGTTTCCGTCCGCTATCAGGTCCTCCATCACGCCGCAGAGTCCGATAATATTCGATGGATGCAGACCGATTGAAGGTTCATCGAGAACATACAGGACTCCCGTTGTTCGATTTCTTACGGCTCTGGCCAGCTGCATTCTCTGACGTTCTCCGGTCGATAGAGTAGCCGCTGAGCGGTCCAGTGACAGATAGCCTATTCCCAAGTCCATCAGTCGTTTGGCCGTGTCCAAGAACGATTCGCAGATGCTTTCTGCCATTGGTCGCATCTCCCACGGAAGCGAAGCCGGAACGCCTTTGACCCATTCCACAATCTCGGTTAGGGTCATCGTGCAGGCCTCAGCCAATGATATTCCTCTAAGCTTCGGTGCCCTTGCCGCATCGGAAAGCCTTGTGCCTCCGCAGTCCGGACAGACATCCAATCTTAGGAACTTCTCGACACGCTTCATCCCCTTCTCGTCCTTGACCTTGGCAAGTGCGTTCTCCACCGTGTAGGTCGCGTTATAGAATGTGAAATCCAGTTCGGCGGCGTCATTGGAGTTCTTCGCCTTGTAGAGAATGTGTTTTTTCTCCGCCGGACCGTGAAGGACGATGTCTTTTTCCTTGTCAGTCAGATCCTTGAACGGGACATCTGTGCGCACACCCATCGCTCGGCAGACATCTTTCATCAGAGACCACATCAGCGTGTTCCAAGGAGCCACAGCCCCATCATCAATCGTCAGGTTCTCGTCCGGAATCAGAGTGGATTCATCTACCGTCCTGACCGTACCCGTCCCGTCACATTTACGGCAGGCCCCCTGACTGTTGAAAGACAGTTCCTCGGCTGACGGAGCGTAGAAATGTTCTCCGCACGCAGGGCAGACAAGCTCTTTTCCGGCAGCCACAAGCAAAGATGGTTCGACATAGTGACCGTTCGGACATCTGTGACTCGCCAGTCTTGAGAACATAAGCCTAAGGCTGTTAAGAAGTTCCGTACCAGTACCGAAAGTACTGCGTATGCCCGGAATCCCCGGTCTCTGATGAAGCGCGAGAGCAGCCGGAACATAAAGGACCTCGTCCACGTCAGCCTTCGCAGCCTGTGTCATCCTCCTTCTTGTGTAAGTCGAAAGAGACTCAAGGTAACGTCTTGATCCTTCTGAATATAGCACCCCAAGCGCCAGCGAGGACTTCCCGGACCCGGACACCCCGGCGATCCCTACGATCTTCCCCAGCGGAATGTCCACATCCACATTCTTCAGGTTGTGCACCCTCGCGCCACGCACCAAAATCCTGTCCGGTTGATTCTTATTCATTGTCAATGAACATCTTAGTAAGTTCCTCAAAAGAGTCAAGGCGGGTGATGTTCGGATGCTCAAACTCCTCCGTCACCTCGTGCCTCCACATAGTGTGGAAAGGAATATGTATGCCGTAGCCCCCGATCTCGATTATCGGCTGGATGTCGGACTTGAAGGAGTTACCGACCACAGCGATCTGTGACGGTGCGACCTGCTCCACATTGCAGATGTCAAGATATTCCTTGATTCCCTTTTTGGTGACGACGATAACCCGGTAGAAGTATTTGTCAAGCCCAGAGCGTTTGATTTTGTTCTGCTGATCCAGCATATCCCCTTTTGTCATCAGTATCAAGCGGTAACGACCGGTCTTGTCCAGAGCGTCAAGCGTCCGCGCCACCCCCGGAAGCGGTGTCGCAGGAAGGCTGAGCAGCGATTTCGCGCTCGATAATATTCGTGAAAGATTCTCGCCCGGCACCTTGCTGTCAGACACCCTCAAAGCCGTCTCCATCATCGAGATGCAGACCGCCTTCGCACCATAGCCCAGAATCGGCATATTCGCCGATTCAGTCTTGTATAGCTCCTCAGACAGTTCTTCCGCCGTTCCATATTCCTTCAATTCCTCCGTGAATACCTCCTCCGCCCTGTCGAAGTATGTCTGGTTGTCCCACAGCGTATCATCCGCATCGAAGATTATAACCTTGACCTTATCTTTCATCATTCATCACATTTTAGGTTCAAAATTAGCGAAAAGAATCCTAACCGCAACAACTTTGACATATTTTGGAATATAACCAAGAAATGCTATCTTTGCAAAGTAACGTTATAACGTCACCATACATTATGAGATTGTATCACGGATCGGCGAACATAATTGAAGCACCGGTTTTCGGCAAAGGGAATAGGCACAATGACTATGGCCTCGGGTTCTACTGCACTGAACGCCTGGATCTGGCAAAGGAATGGGCGTGCACCGAAAACAAGGATGGATTTGCAAACGAATATATTCTTGAGACGGAAGATTTGAAGGTTCTTGACTTGTCCGGAGAGGAGTATCACTTCCTTAATTGGCTTGCCATATTGTTGGAAAACAGGACGTTCGCCATCAGCAATGAATTGTCGGGAAGAGCGAAGGAGTATATTCATAACACATTTATGCCAGACTACGAGGGCTATGACGTCATTCGAGGCTATCGGGCGGACGATTCGTATTTCTCGTTCGCCGGGGCATTTTTGAACAATACAATTTCCTATGAGCAGCTCGGCCACGCCATAAGATTAGGGAAACTTGGCGGACAGATTGTTCTGAAATCAGAACAGGCTTTCGCTCGCCTCAGGTTCGTGAAAGCGGAGGTGGCGAATAATGAAATTTTCTATCCGCGAAAAATGACAAGGGATCGCCTGGCCAGGGAAGCGTTCCGTAAAGACAAAGGCAACCCGTCTTTGGATGGGTTGTATATGATTGACATTCTTAGAAATAAAATAAGCAACGATGATCCGCGCCTACGATGAAATCTACCTTGAGGATGCGATGCAGAACTTCGCAGTGTCACTTGACTACGGCGCAAAGGCCTGCAAAGGTGGCATTGATGAATATTATGACCGGCTTCTTGTCGGAGCCACGGTGCATCAGTTCGAGAATGGAAATCCCAATTATCTGGTCGGTATGTCCGGGATAGAGTTTGCCCAAAAGGTCATCGAAGGGACAGGAGGAAACATCCCGGACTTTGAGTACGTCCTACGAGATCGTTCGACAAATTTCTGGGCCGGATGGTCTCTCGCCTACCTCCAATGGTACACAGGCTACTCATTTGAAAAGATCCAGCAGTCCGGATGCACAATCCAGACGGTCGTCTCACTCTATCCCACCCTTCACGAGGCGGATTTGAGCAAATTCGTGGAAGTCGCCCTTCACCGGATGAAAGTGAATAAAACAGTCAATCGATTGAAAGCCCAAAGAAAGTTGTCCGGCCTGACACAGACGGAATTGGCGAACCGTTCCGGAGTGTCCCTTCGAATGATCCGCGCCTACGAGCAAGGTCAGCAACCCCTTGCCAAAGCCGAGGCCGGCACTGTTTTTAGCCTTGCAAAGGCGCTTGGGTGTGACGCGGAAGCACTGTTGGGATGATCCTTCTTATTCAGAACAAGTGAAATCATCTAAAGTTGAAGGGTTTATATCGTGAACTGAGAATCTTTATGGATACGAGCTCGGGCTGACACCAAACTGCTTCTTGAATGATGTGGAGAAATGAGAGAGCGAAGAGAAACCGGTAATGTCGGCCACCTCGGAGATGTTGTATCGGCCTTCCTGCAGCAGCTCAGCCGCCCTGTTAAGCTTGTAGGTGCGGAAGAATGAGTTCGGACTGTCGCCGGTCAATGCCTTGATCTTGTAGTACAGTTTCGTACGGCTGATACTCATCGCCTCGGCGATACCCATTGTGTTGAGTTCCGGATCACTTAAAGACTTCTCCATCAGTTCGTAAAGACGATCCATAAACTCACGGTCGTAAGGCGAGAGCCTGTCTGAATTGATGCCCTTGGTCCGCGTGGAGGAACTGAGGGAATGACGAAGACGGTCACGGTTCGCCAGAAGGGAACGGACGTTGGCCGCCAGATAATTCGGATTAAACGGCTTGGTGATGTATGAGTCAGCACCGCAATCCAATCCTTTGACCTGAGACTCAATGTTCACCTTGGCCGTTAGAAGAATCACAGGCAGGTGACTTGTGTCAGGATTGTTCTTGATTTCCCGGCAAAGGTCAAAACCATCGCGGGTACCAGGCATCATCACATCGCAAATAACAAGGTCCGGATTGACGGTTCCCATATCCGCGAGTGCTGTGTCGGCATCGTACCTGTTGACAACCTTGAAACTTGACGAGAAGATGGTCTTGAGAAAACGTGCCATCTCGGTCTCGTCCTCGACGACTAACAGAACAGGCTTTCCGTCCGTAGCCGATGATGGGGCAATAGCCTCTGTCATCTGCATAGAAGGAATGCTCATAAGCTGAGAGTCACTCTCTTCCTGCCTTTCATCGTTGGCATAGGCATCCTCGGTGAGCGGTACCCTGACTACAAAGACAGGCCCGGCACCGCCAGGACGGTTATGAGCCTCGATCGTGCCGTGATGCAGTTCAACAAGCCTTCTCGAATAGTATAAGCCGATGCCCGTGCCATAATTAAGCTGCCCACCGCCGGAGGCGACCTGATAGTATCTAAGGAATATGTTTTCCAACTTATTCTCAGGGATTTCAGGGCCAGAGTTCGCCACGGAAAGCACCATAAAACCTGAATCCGCATCAAGCGAAATCTCAATCCGTCCACCGCGGCCGGTAAACTTGACAGCGTTGGACAACAGATTGGAGAGGATCTTCTCAATCTTGTCCTCATCCAAAAGGAATATGAAAGACTCATCAAGCCCTGATGTGCAGATCTCTATTCCCTTTTCGGCGGCGTTGATCCTGAATATGTCGAGCATATTCCTGATCAGGACTGTGACATCGATGTAGCGGACCCGCAGGGCCAAAGTGTCGTTTTCCAACTTGCTCATATCCATAAGCTGGTTGATGTAGCGGAGCAGACGGCTGACATTCCGAGACATTATCTTCAACAGACTGCGGTTTTCATCACTGATCGTCTGGTCAGACACCAGCATATCCAATGGTCCTTTGATGACAGCCAGAGGCGTGCGCATCTCGTGGGAAATATTGACGAAGAAGCTCATATTCATGTCGTTGATGCGCTTCTCATTCTCGCTTTTCCGTCTCGCCTCTTCGGCCTCCGCACGGTTCTTCCTGTCACGGATGAAAAAGTACGCGATTCCCGCCAGGAGCATCAGCGTGAAGAACGGATAGACCAGCCATTTCATCCACAACGACATCCACCATGGAGGCGTCACGACAACGTTGACGGCATCTTCAGTAAGGATTCTGGTGTAGTCCGCGTTCCAAGCCCGCACACAGAAACGGTACTTGCCGGAGGGAAGGTTGGAATAGAATGCGTTGCGGTTGTTGCTGGAATCAATCCATTCATCCTCAAATCCTTCAAGACGGTAACTGAAATAAGTTGATGGCCAGAGTCCGTAATCGACCGTGCAGAACGAGATTCCAACGTTCACATCCTTTCCCTGGCGAAGCCTCAAAGACTTGGTCTGAGCGATCCTGCCGTCCAAAGCATCGGAATTGTAGGCATGCTGAATCTTGTTGTTGATGAACACGTCCTCGAACAGGATGTCGGTCGTGCCAGTGTCGCTGTCCTCGAATCCGCTGACAAGAGTCACTCCGTGTGTGCCTCCGAAAACAGGCTGCCCGTCTCCGGTCAAAGTCACAGCGGACTCGTTGTACTGGTCGCCGCCGGTGCCGTCAGAGACGAAAAAGCCTACAAATCGGGCCGTCTCTGGATTGTACCTGTACAGGCCGTGCAGTGTGGAGATCCAAATCCGCGACGAGGAGTCCTCAACTAATCCCATAATATCCTTTTGCACAAGGCCTTCCATCCTTTCAATCTGTCCAGATGAAGGAGAGTAGCGGAACAGTCCCTGTCCTCTGGTTCCGACCCAAAGATCACCTTTCGAATCATCATAAGATGACACAGGAATGAACAGATTGCCATCGTACCAATCCGAAATCGGAACAAGTTTCAGGTCAAGAGTGCTCTCATCGATCAAGACTATCCCCAAGTGGATTACCGCGACTGCGAGTGTTCCGTTGCCGAGCGGAACGATCTTCTGGCACATCGTGCTTCCTTCGTTGTCGAATCCCACGTCAACAGCCTGTGTTTTTCCACCATCCTTGTCAATGAAAAACACTTTATTGCTATAGGTTCCGACCCACAACCTTCCGCAGCTGTCCTCAGTGATATCGTAAAGCTGAATAACAGGAAACTTCCAGTCACGGACATATTCAAGCCTGTCTCCTATAAGCCTTAATTTCACTACTGAATATGGCATTGTGGCGTAGATGAAGCCATCAGAGGTAGCGGTAAGCCTCTGGAGCATATTCTCATTCCACAGTCCATCGCAATGCAACCGGACGACATTGGTACCATCCCATTTCCACAAGCCGTGACCATAGGTGTTTATGACTATGCTGTTGTCCTGCGTCCGGCACAGACTGGTGACGGATTTCACCGAAAGAGTCCGGTTCAGCTCGCTGTTGTTGTTGAAGCGGTTCCCTTTTGCCCGGCGTATTCCAAAGCCCTGGTCGCTGGTTCCTACCCAAAGGTTGCCGGAAACGTCCCTCATTGTTACGGATAGGATTCCCGACTTGGCATCGTCAGTGAGTTCCGTGACTAGCATCGCGGCAAGGGTGGAAGTCTTTGGATTCCACTCGTAGGTTTCCAGTGAATTTGTGTAAATCAGAACATTACCTTCGGACGCACCTCCAAGAATCAGTTTAATATCGTTATGGTTCCTGTCAGCAAAGTGTTTAAGTTGACTCGGTACATCAATGAAAGTCTCCGTGAAAGTGTCGAATATGTAAAGACCACCACCATAGGAGCTCATCCAAAGGTACCGACCTTCCTGCATATGAATGTTATACACCCACCCATCGACTTTCACATCGGTCTCAGACTTTGTCCCGTTGTCTATATTCCACCATTTAAGTCCTTCATACGACACAAGCCACAGCCGGCCAAGCGAGTCAATACTGAAAATACCGAACCTGTTGTCAAAACTCTCAACTATCCGGAAAGACTCTCCGCCATTGTCATCCTTCTCAAGAACCTCAATCGAGTTGAGAGTGCAGACTACCAGATTACCGCCCGGTGTCAGGAATATATTTCTGATGAATGTCGATCCTCCAACCGGAACAGTCTTGAAGTCATCCTTGTCGGTGTAGCGGCAGACTCCGTTGATCGTGCCGCACCAAACGTTGCCGTCATTATCGACCGCAAGGGCTTTTACCTGATTGTCACAAAGGCTGGAAGGATTGTCTGTATGGTACCAGCAATGATAGTCATAGCCGTTGTAGCGGTTTACGCCCCTGTCTGTGGCGATCCAGACGCATCCCTCACCATCCTGGACGAAAGCGTTGACCCGATTGTTTGAGATGCTTTGGGATATTTCCGTAAACTCCTGAAAGTCAGAAAGGACTTCCGCCTCTTTCGCACAAGAAAGAAGCAGAAGTCCAAGTATTGCCGCGATTGTCTTTCGCATTGTGTCGATGTTAATCAGTCAGTCGCAAAGATAAGATTAATTTTCTTTTTCATCGGCAATGAATTGTGTGTCTCCTCGATAATCTCGGTCATAGGGATATCGAAAGAGAGTTCGGACTTGATGTCTCTGGAAGATGTTCCGATTTTGAGCACATATTTACCTTTCTCCAATGTCCAGGAGCATCCTTCGGCATTGTACCAAGCCAGGTCACGCCTTGTCACATCCAATGTCAGAGTCTGAGACTCTCCCGAAGCGAGCAAGTCGGTCTTGCCGTAAGCCACGAGTTCCTGTGCGGGACGTCCAACCGCTATGGACGGAGATGATGCGTAAACCTGCGCCACTTCCTTTCCGGGACATTTTCCGGTGTTCGTTACTTTCACGTTGACCTGCCATCCATTCCCGTTCTTGATTAGTGATGCGTCAGAGAACTCGAATGTCGTGTAGCTCAGACCGAATCCGAAAGGATAACTTACATCTTTCCCGAAACTATCGAAATAACGGTAACCGACATAGACATCTTCTTCATAGTAGGTATAGTCCACATCCTTCATAGGTTTGTCATCGGTACGTGGCACGGAACCGAAGAACAAGGCGAGTTTCTCGCTTTCCTTGACATTGAAATTCCACGGGAAATTCCTTGAGGACCAATGATCGAAATAGCTGACCGGCCAAGTCATCGAAAGTTTCCCGCTCGGATTGACCTCGCCCCGAAGGATGTCCGCGACAGCGTTGCCGCCTTCCTGTCCTCCCTGCCAAGCAAGCAGAACCGCGTCCGGGACATTTTTCCAAGAGGCGGTCTCGATGACTCCTCCAATGTTCAGAACCACAATGACCTTCTTCCCGGCTTTAGCGAAAGCAGTTTTTACCTGCCACATCAAAGCCTTTTCGGCATCAGTCAATTTGAAATCATTCTCCACACTCCGGTCGCACCCTTCTCCAGAGTTCCTTCCTATCGTCAGGACCGCAATGTCAGCGGATGCCGCGGTAGCGTCGAGAAAACCATTTTCGAATATCTTTTCCTCTGGCCTTGGAATTGTGACAAACTTTATCATCGGGTTGTTCTTGTCCTGCTTAGCCCAGAACTTGTCGTTCTCGACTTTTATGTAATTCAGGTAATCCTTCTCAAGTTCAGCCTCGATCTCGTAGCCGGCATTCAAAAGGCCTTGCCTCAGATCCACGGTGTAGGCACGGTTCACATCACCGGAGCCAGTTCCACCGGCTATGAAATCATAGGAGGTGACTCCGAACAGGGCTATTCTCCTGATCTCCTTGGAGAACGGCAGAGCGTTCCCGGAGTTCTTCAGCAAAACCATTCCTTCGCCCGCGGCTTCACGAGTCACTTGAGCGTGAGCCTTCAAGTCAGGAGAGTTTGAGTACTTGTAGCCGTTGAATCTTGGTGTGCATACTATAAGGTTCAGCATATTCTCAACACAGAAATCGAGATCCTCGACCGCAAGCGAGCCGTTGTTTACCGCATCGACAATCGCTTGGGTCTGCTTAGGATAACCAGGCATCAAGAGGTCATTCCCGGCACGCATCTGCGCGGCAGGGACAGCACCGCCGCCCCAGTCCGTCATCACAAGTCCTTTGAATCCCCATTCATCACGCGTTATGTCACGCAACAGGTCACGGGACTGCGAGTCCTCCACTCCATTGATGAGGTTGTACGAGGACATTATCGTCCAAGGGACGGACTCCTTGACGGCCATCTCGAAACCGCGTAAATAAATCTCACGAAGTGCCCGTTGGGAAAGAATCGCATCCACGTGCATTCTGTTGATTTCCTGATTGTTGACAGCGAAATGCTTTATGGATGTTCCAACTCCGTTGCTCTGGATGCCTTTCACCATCGCCGAAGCGGTTTTTCCCGAGAGGTACGGATCCTCGGAATAATATTCGAAATTCCTTCCGCACAGAGGGTTTCTATGAATATTCAGAGCCGGACCTAGCAACAGGTCAACACCGTATTCCTTCACTTCATCGCCCATCGCCTCACCCACTTTCATAACCACCTCCGGATTCCAAGTACACGCGAGAAGGGTGGCGACAGGAAAATGGGTGCAGTAATATGTCCTGTCAGGAGTGTCGGTACGGTACGGGGATATTCTCAAACCAGCTGGACCGTCAGCCACAACAATGGAAGGGATGCCCAGCCTCGGAATCGCCGCTGTGGTTCCGGCGGCTCCAGGAACCATAACTTCCGTAGAGCCGATTGTGGCTGTGTTGGAATGGAATCCCGCCATTCCCTGGCCTACAACCAGAGTTGCCTTTTCCTCAAGGGTCATAGCGGAGAGCACTTCCTTGACGTTGTCCTTGCGGAGTTTGGGCGCATCCTGCGCTGCGGCCTGGAATCCGGCCGCGGCACACAGTGACACGCTGACGTAAAGAATCGCTTTTTTCATACCTGGTCGTTATTTGAACAGACGTGGAGCGAAATCCACAAGATAATCCCTCCAATTGCGCCAGATGTGTCCGCCTTCGGATTCCACATAGGTGTAAGGATAGCCTTTTGAATCCAGCAAAGCACGGTATTCCACATTCGCCTGATAGAGGAAATCTGTCTTGCCTATGGCGATGTAGTAGAGCTTCGGAGAGTTTGCGAACTGCACATCAAGCTGGTTCATAAAATCGTCATAGACAGGTGACTTGACACCCTCGTGAGGCATAATGGCACCGGAGAACACACCCACATAATCAAAGGTCTTAGGCATATAAGCCGAGGTGTGGATGCTATGGAACCCTCCCATCGAGAGGCCGGCGATGGCTCTGCCTGAGCTCTTTGCGATGGTTCTGTAATGGGTGTCAACAAACTTGATGACATCCTTGAAATGAGACTCGAAAGTGCCGTCGGAAGAGCCGCTGTTGTACGGTTTGTACATTCCCTCGGCTGTCTCACCAGGAGCGCCCTGATGCTTCATACAGCCGTTGGTCATAACCACGATCATCGGCTTGGCGCGTCCGGAGGCGATCAGATTGTCAAGAATCTGAGCCGCGCGCCCCGTACACAGCCACGCTTCCTCATCGCCTCCCATTCCGTGCAGAAGATAAAGGACCGGGTAACGTCCCTTGCCGTTCTCGTAGCCTGCCGGAGTATAGACCGACATACGTCTGGAATGTCCGGCCACAGGCGAGTCATACCAAACCTTCGACACGGTTCCGTGCGGTACATCCTGCACCTTGTAGTCGTCAGCTTTACCGCCACCGATGATGAAGTAATTGAATATGTTGGCTATGTCCCTCTGGACATAAGCATTGTTCGGGTCCTTAAGACCTCTGACACCATCTATGATGAAGCTGTAGTTATACAGCTCGCTTGCGAGAGGGGCCTCGGTGGTATATTCCCAGATGCCGTCCTTGCCTTCTTTGAGGTCGGCCACACCTGGAGCATCGAATTTGCCCCACGGTGTCGTCATCGCGGTTGTCGGCAGGAAGTCTCCGGTCACCTGAACCGTGACAGCTTTAGGAGCCTTGTACCTGAATGTCACTGTGTTGTCCGCGTTGATCTGTGGCGAGATCAAGTCCTGTCCTCCCCAAAGGGACTGTTGTGCCGACGCTGTGAACGCAGCTGCGGCAAGAGCGAAAGTTGTAAGAATCTTTTTCATAAATATCCGAAATTTAAGTTGTTACTGTTTTGTATAGTCAGGTGAATAAGCCTTGATGTCAATGTCCTTGGTCACTGTCGCACCGTTCACTGTAACCGATACACTCGTGCCCTTGAAGCTGATACTCCCGTCTTCATTGGCTACGATGCTGATCCGGCTTCCCGCATTGATCAGGTTAAGATCGCCATCGTCGTAGAAATATGAGCCACCGATGTTGCCCATATATTCATACCCATTGCCCATCAGCCCGGAGGCGGCTGCGAACTCAGCGACCGTGAATTCTCCGAGGAAACTGTCGTCAGTGTCATTGACAATCGGAGTAAAGAGTGCGACAAGGTTCTCCCTCGGATCGAAAATGGCCACATTAAACATCTTGATTCCTTCCACCGGAGCCCACGCCGGAGGGCCATAGACTGCGCTTACGGAATATTTCCAGACATTCCAATCCCTTTCAGGGGCTGGTTCAGGAGTCAGGCGGCCATTGTAGGAGATTGTGAATATGCTTCCGTCTTCCAAGATAAGTGTGCCGCTGACTGTGAATATCTCTTTTTCCGCGTCTTGTATCGTGATCTGGAGGTCACCTCCCGTGACAGCCTGAGCCACGACCGGATAAGTCTCCCCTTCTTTCAGAGTGTAGAATTGTGAACCGTCAAGGTAAGAGAATCCCATTCCTGAATCGATCAGTTTTCCGGCCATAAAATTTCCTGACACAGCCTTGTCCATCGCCGCGGCGGTGAAACGTCCTTCCCCAAGAGTTTCGGAAGAGGAGACAAACTTAAGGATAAGATAGTCTCCTTCACCGGTGTAAGTGTCATAGTACTGCCCTTCCGTGCAGGTGACTCCTTTAGCTCCGACGCTCAACGTGTGGACATAGGCCCCTGCATATTCAGAGCTATGGTTGATGAGGTATTTCTTGCAGCAGTCCTCGTTGGCGTCACGCTGATGTTCCGGCACTCCCACACCTTTTGCAAAGCTGATGAACTCGTGTCCTGAAACGGTGACAGACAATGATTTAAGACCGTTTTGAGCGATTACTACCGACTCTCTCAGATCAGTTTCCGTCCCGTCCTCACTGATTATTGAACCACCGAGCAACGACCCTGCTTGTACGGTACTGGAAACACTGTAATCACCCTGAAAACTGTCGGCGTCCCGACTGGCGATGACGCTGACTGTTCCCCTGTCAACGGAATTGTCGTCATAGAAACTTATGTCGTACCTCAGAAGTTCTTCGTTTATCACCGACACTCCATCGTTGACATCGATCAATTCCGTCGTCTTGACAGAATAGTGGACTCTGTTCGGAAACACTACCCCACCCTCTTCCCAAGGCTCTATCTTGCTGCACGAAGGCAGGGCCGACAATGCCAGGATGAGACTTATTGAATATTTAATATATTCTTTCATAATATCTTAAGCATTGAAATTAACATTAGTTTTCAGTTCCCCAGCCAGGGTTCTGAACGATTTTGGAGTTCGAGATGGTCTCCACTTCAGGGTATGGCAGAAGTTCGTGCCGCCCTGTCTTGAATCCATAATTCTCGTTGGTGTAGGTGGTTTTGTCCACAATATAGCTCCCGTCGGACGCCTTGCCCTTGAACAGCGGAACGTACTTGCCCTGCTCAGGCAATGTGGTCTTATCGACATCTCCCCACCGTATGACATCCGTAATCCTGACACCTTCCATCCACATCTCGAAACGTTTCTCTTTCTTCACATTGTCCAATGACAAGGATGTCTTCGGAGCTCCTGCACGTTCCTGAATGTCATTCAGGGCTTTCAGTCCGCTGCCGTCACCGTCTCCGGCGACCGCGCAAGCCTCGGCATATAACAGAAGCACCTCGGCATAGCGCATCCAACGCGGGTTTTTCATCCAACAGTAGCCGTAGCCTTCCGTAGGCACATCATTCTGGTCCACGTGAAATTTCCAGTCAAACCAACCGCAGCATCCGTAAAGGGAATTGCCTTGGATTCCGCTTACGCCACCAGCGAGCAGATCATCCCAGGAGCGAACCCACGCGTTGAAACGCGGAGAACCCTCCTCGTTTTTCCTGAACTCATCAATGAACTCCTGACGCGGATTGAAGAAGCCCCAGCCGATCCCATAGATGCCGCTTGGATAGCCGGAAAGGTGGTCGGTTCGAGGGCCGTACATATTAGGTCCGTTCACATAGGCGAACCAGACATTCGACTTGTTATAGACAAGATTGGTCTCATAGACGGTCTCTCTACAGAGATCGTACTTTCCTGTGAAGAGTTCACCGAGAGCCGAGGTCGGAACCAAGCCGTACAACCCAGAGGAAATCACTTGTTTAAGGCTGGTCTTGGCACCTTCGTAATCCCCGCTCAGAACCTGAGCCTTTCCACGGAATGACAAGGCGACTTCTTTTGTGAGCCTGACCACCGGTTCATCAATACCGATCTTTGACGGAAGCTTCGCGGCCGCCTCACCGAGTTCGTCGATTATGAACTTCCACAGTTCCTGCGGGTCGCTGTTAGGCTGTTGGTATTCACTTGAACCCTCAAATATATGGTCGATGAGCGGAGGGTTACCCCATAGCGTGGCCAGCTGCATATGTGCCCACGCCCTGAACACTCGCGCCTCGGCGATACACCTGTCCTTCGCATCCGATTCACCCTGGGAGAACTTGCCCAGAAGCACATTGGAGTAATAGATCACATTGTAGTAGAATGAATATAATCCAGGAATATACGCGTTGTTGACCGCGAAGTTATATTCATTCAACTGCTCGTAATTTGCATTGTCGCCTCTGGTGCCTCCGGCGCTGTAGATGTCGTCCGAAAGCACATTACGGACGCTGTTGTCCATGAACCAGTTGCTGGCGCTCAGTGTTGAATATACCACCGTGATGGCCGAAAGAGCATCCTCGTCAGTGGAATAGTAGGTCTCCTCCTTGACCACTCCTTTCTGCTCAATCTCCAGCATATCGGAACAGGAGACCACCGACAGGCAAGCCAAAGCCGCAAGTATTATCTTATTCTTCATATTCATAAAACATTAATGGTTAGAAAGACAGATTGAGTCCGAAGACGAGTTTACGCGTCACAGGATAGGCTCCGCAGTCGATTCCCATTCCAGCCGTTGCGCCCATTGACGCAGACTCTGGATCGAATCCAGGATATTTGGTGAATGTGAACCAATTGTCCATCGAGACATAGAGGCGCAGGTTTTCGATTCTGGCCTTTCTGGTAAGGTTCTGCGGCAAAGTGTATCCCAGCTGCATCTGCTTGATCTTGAAGTAGGAACCGTCGAATATGGTCGCGCTTGACAGGTAATATTTATCCTCGTCCACACACCCGGACCGCGGACGGCTTGCGCCGGTGTTGGTCTCGGTCCATCTGTCGTCATAGAACAGTTTGAGATTGTTGCGCTTCTGGTAGTCGGAACGGTAGAACAGAAGCCAGGTGTCATTACCTGCCACTCCGCTTCCGAACATAGTAAGGTCAAATCCTTTGTAGGCAAGGTTGATGGTAAGTCCGTAGGTAAGGTCTGGAATAGCGCATCCGATCTCAGTCTTGTCGTCCCCGGTGATCACTCCGTCACCGTTGATGTCCTCGAAAATCGGGTTGCCGGTAGCCTGGTCGATGTGATCGAACTTGTAGCCGTACATATACCAGACCGGATGCCCTGTCTCGAACATCGTCACTGTCGAGGTGTGGTAGCTCTGGCCACTGATTCTAGAAACGGTCGGATCAAGATAGGTGACCTTGTTTCTGAGCATCGAGAGATTTGAGGTGACACCGTAGTAGAAGTCACCGATGCTGTCTTTCCAAGAGAGTTCGGTCTCTATACCCCAGTTACGGACCTTGCCGGCGTTCATTGTCACGCTGGTGGCACCGGTCTCGAACGGAGGAGTGACGCTTATCAGCAGGTCCTTGGTCTTCTTGTTGTACCAGTCAACAGAAAATGAGAGTTTGTCGCGGAGGAAACGTGCGTCCAATCCAAGGTCGATCTGCTCTGAAGTCTCCCATTTCAGATCGGGGTTGGCAAGTCCGGCAGGGGCGGAACCGTAGTAGAAGCCACCTGTCGTGTCGTACTGGTAGGACCACGCTCCGACATTGATGCCGCGTGTGTAAGGATAACCGCCCAGCACACCTATGTTGCCGTTGACACCCCAGCTTCCGCGGATCTTTAGGAATGACAGGGCATTGCGGCTGATTCCTTTCATAAAGTCCTCGTCGCTGATGGTCCAACCGGCAGAAACTGACGGGAAATAGCCCCAACGGTTCTTGGCTGACAGTTTGGAGGAGTCGAACGCGTCCGCGCGGAACGTAGCCTGGAGCATATAGCGGTTCTTCCAGCTCCAACCGAGACGTCCGAAATAGGAAAGACTTGAGCTTTCGCTCTCTATTCCGCTGACGGAATCGTTGCACTCTGTCGTGAGGAAGCTCAGGTAGCGGAAATTCTTCTCGTAGCTTTTCAACTCATCACCGCTGCCTGTGATGTAGTTCGAACTTCCGTGCATGAATGACATACCTGCCATCGCGGTGAAATTATGTTCCTTTATGTTGAACATATAGTTGACATAGTTGTCCCACTGATAACTGAGGTTGTTGGACACAGTCCCGCTCAGGCCATACTTGGTGCTGTATTTCTGCGTGTTGATGAAATACGGGAATGAATAGTTCGACGAGTTGCTGTAGCCCAGTCTGTAGCCGAACTTAGAGGAGAACACAAGCCCTTTGACCGGTGTGAAATCCGCAAAGAAAGAGCCGAGTACGTTCATACCCTCGTTCTTGGCCTCATAAGTCTCTGTCTGGACAAGAGGATGGGCGTCCTCGCCACCGATAAAGTCAGAGACCGAATAGTAGAGACCATCTTTGTTCTTCAGAAGGTTATAACCGTTCGAAAGGGCCAGTTTCATACCCAAAGGGAGCTGCTCCTCGGTGTAATACGCCGGAGTGAGCGGGTCCATTATGATGGCGGACCCCAGCACCGATCCATAGTAGTTACTTTCCGAAACACTCCCATAGCTGTATTTCTCTATGGAGTTTGTCAGACCGATCTTCAGCCAAGGCTTTACTTGATAGTCAGCGTTGACCTGCGAAGTCAGTCTCTTGTAGAAATCCTTGTCGCCTTTCACGACACCATCATTGTCAAGCCAGGAACCGGCCACATAAAGGTTGCCGCGCTTGCCTCCACCCATAAAACCGACCGTGTGCTTCTGATACACACCGTTCTCGAAAGTCTCGTTCATCCAGTTGGTGTTGGTGTGGCCGTCATAGTAGGTCTTAAGATCCTCCAGCGAAAGTTTTCCGCCTTCGACCATATAATTGATATAATCCTGTGCCTGCATCATCTCCGGAACGTGGCCAATCGACTCGATGGAATATTGCATATCATAGAATATCTTGCCTTCACCTTCCTTCGCACCGGACTTTGTCGTCACAAGGATGACACCATTTCCGGCCTGAGCGCCATAGATGGCGGCGGAAGCTGCGTCCTTGAGGACCTCCATCGACTCGATGTTGCTCGGATCCAGATAGCCTATGTCACCCACCTGGATGCCATCGACAATATACAAAGGGCTGATGGCTCCTGAGTTTGATGAATATCCACGGACACGTATGCTGCCTGACGAGCCTGGACGCCCCGTAGTGTTGATCACTTGCACTCCACTTGTCTTTCCGGCGAGCGATTGGGCGAGATTGCTGATCGTGCGGTTCTCCAAATCAGAGGATTTCAATGACGCGATCGCCCCGGTCACATCTGACTTTCTCTGGACACCGTAACCTATGACCACAGTCTCTTCGAGTTGCTGAACATCCTCGGTCAAGACAATCCTCACTTCTTTTTGGGCCGCCACTTTTTGTGTGACAAAACCGAGCAAGGAGACTTTCAAGGAACTTCCTGACGGAGCTTTGAGCGAGAACTTTCCGTCAGAATCCGTGAGTGCGAAAGTACGTGTGCCTTCAACTTCGACAGCGGCTCCGACCAAAGTCGAGCCCCCGGAATCAAGCACAGTACCATTCACCTGAATGACAGCAGGCTGAGCTGTCGCGACCAGACCGCCTGACAACAGGACTGACAGAATGGTCGCCAAAATCTTTTTTCTTGGTTTCATGGATTTTATTGTTTGTTATTAGCAGTGTAGTAATTGCCAAGCGCGACAAGACACTTTTTGTAGCATTCTGTCCAGAAAGCCCAATCGTGCCCACCTTCCCTTTCGAGATATTCGTGAGCTATATTCTTGGAGGTTAGATATTTATCGAAGTCAACATTCGCTTTGTAAAGTCCCGGGATCTGGTCTTGGATTCCGACTTCCATAATATAATAAGGGAAACCGTCTGATTTCGCTCCGTTAGTCATTGATGACTCGATGACTGACTGAGGGGTCGTGACATTACCGTTTCCTGCCACCGCCCCGCTCATCGAATAGGCCATACAGAACATCTCCGGATGTTTGAAAGCGTATAGTGTCGTGCCGTAACCTCCCATCGATAGTCCTGCGATGGCACGTGATGCCCTGCCGGGCCTCACCTTGTAATTGGCCTCTATGTGTGGAATCAGTTCATCAAAGAAGAAATCCTCGTATTTCATTCCGTCCTGAAATCCGTTGACATAAAAAGCGTTGAATCCGCAAGGCATAACGACCACTAATTCTCCGACCTTTCCATGCTTGATGGCCGAGTCCGTGCTTTGCACCATCGAGCCACTACTTACCCAGGCAAGATCACCTTTCTCGTTCCCGCCATTGAAATCATAGCCGTGAAGGAGGTAGAGGACCGGATATACCTTTCTCGAATCATCATAGCCGGCCGGAAGGTAGATCGTATAGCGCACTTCCTTCCCAAGAATAGAACTTTTGACTGTCTGTCCAAGGTCGATCCGGCTTTTGTGATTGAGCTGCGGATCGGTCTTGCCACCGTTGTCATCGTTGCCGGTTGAAACTTGAGTGCAAGCCCCCAGCATAATGGTTGTCGCAAGCAATAAATTAGTCAGTGTTTTCATAAAACAATTATGATGGTTAAATACGACAACAAAAGTCGGCTTTTCATCCGACTTCGGCTTTCGTATTTGATTTCACTGTTTTATGAAATGTTCAAATGTTTGCGAAAATGTAAAATGATGAAGTTATTTGCCTTCTGGATAATCCGATTCCGCCCAGAGATTCCAAGGCTTTTCAGGAACATAGTACTCTTTGATGCCGTAGTCGATGTTGGCCTTGTGGGCCTGGCTCAGCTGGTGGCGGCGGTGGATGCGGTACGTCCTTCCGTCTTTGATGAAGTAAGCACCCGTCTGGTGGAAACGGAACGGAACCTCTTTGGCGACGCATTGCGAACGCAGATTCAGAATCCAATCGAAATCACAAGGCCTCGCCCCCACTCCGGACTCTCCGCTCACACTTACCTCCTCGATCGTGTCATCCAGCCATCGTGAGATGTCCATCCGCTCAAGCATCGGCGCCACAATGATCGACTTATGCCTTATCGGAAGTTCCTTGAATATGGGAAGCCGACGCTCGGCCATAGCCTGGTTCTCCACCGTGCAGCCGACGATGACATTGTCATAGCCGTCGCCCCAGTCCGGAGGCAGACACCGTTCCAGACGGTCAATCCGTTTTGTAAAGAAATAGAACATACAGTCGCTCCGAAAGCGCATCATTTCCCAACATTCCGGCCTCCACGGATCCGCGTCCTCCAGCAGAAAATCCGAAGTGAAGCACGTGAAGACAATCTTGCCGGAAGGAATCTTGAAAGTCTTGTCCCGCTTTCTTTTGACCGGCAGATTGAACGCCGCCGTCTTGCGCGCGAGGTTGCTTGCGATCTCGCTCCCGTACATCTCATCCTGCCGATAGACATAACAGAACCTGCAGCCCGGACTCACCTTAGTGCACCCGTGCCACGGATTCCAATCCGCGAATATGCTCCACTCCTCCGCCATTAATGAATATACCAGTTTACCTGCTGTCTTGTTTCAAAACTCTCGTCATTCACGCAAACGACCAAAGGCCCGCCGAAATCCGAACTTTCGATACGGATGTTCCTAGCGAAAAATCCCAAACGTCTTCTATATGAACAATCTGCGACAGCGCACCTAATTCGCTTGGTTAATAAATAGAATTTCCTTGGTTAGCCTCCTTTGGTTCCCTACGAAGGGTTATATCTCTATACAAGAAAAAGTTCACACGTTCCGTCCACCAAAACGGTGATTTCCCGGACAAACTGTACCAAATCACCGGTTTCTCCGGGGAATGCGGCTTTTGCCGGACATTGTGGCTCAGGCAGATAGCGGAGAACCTTACGGCTCAGAGTGATGACCCAAGTCCAAGTTCTTTGTCAATTTTGAGATAGCAGTAGATGCCTCTTGCGCCCCTGATGATGCCCCCTGTCCGTCATCTGCTTCAAGGCCTTAAGGACAGCGGACCTCTCCCCTACCTTTGAAAAATCGGAAGGGAAAAACACCGCGCCCCTCCCGCATTTCTTTATAGAGTTAACAATTATATTTTCAATGCTTTGCACCATTATTACAATTATATATTGTCGCAAAAATATTTTTTTTGCGACAATATAATGATTTGAGTATTGTTTTATCGAAAGAGGTCTCTACCTGAAAGATTTGAACAGAAGAGATCATCATCACAACAGTTAAATCCACCATACAACTCCGCATTAGCAAAGCGGCAAAGGTTGATAATAGAATCTTTATCCTCAGGATGTTCTTGAATATGTCTAAGAATAGTATTTGCACAGATATTGCGAACCTTAAAGTAATATGCATCAGGAAAACTTGAAGAAGTCACATCATAGCCAAAATATAGATATTGTACTAGGTCTCGCCAGTTCTCCCAAACATCATAAAGATATTGTGAATATTCACCAGACTCCATTAACGCTCCTAAAATGTCTATTCCGTTGCGCTCATCAACAGAGGAAAGTGCCAATGCATAAATGCATTTCTTGTCGAACTCAATTGTATTATTCAAGTGTGATATTATTTCTCGAACCGGATCTTCCAGCTGATCTACCGAGGCATATTTCAAGGCTTCCACATGCGAAATATATTCAGCATTATCGCCCGTTGAAGTTTGATCTATCGACAAATCCAACTGATATTTGCATTTCTTCGAATTGAATTTACCCACAAGTATTTTCAGCCTTTCGTGAAGTTGTTCGATGTTATCAACATTATACAAAGCCATCAGGATATCAGATGCAATACATCTCAAAGCTTTATCTGGGAACGCTTTTGCTAAAGTCCTGCCGGAAGGATTCACAACCTTTCCAAGCGGATTCTCCAAGATGTAAGGAGGGTAATCCAATTTTAGTCTAATATCATAAAAGAGATCTGCAATAATCCATAAATATTCTTTTGTCATATCTTTCTTTAAACGCACGGACAAAATCATTAACAATAACACCGCTATCAACATCAAGGAATATCTCGTTCGCAAACATATTGTCAAGAATCGGAAGTTCAATGCACATGGCCTCAACTTCAGACAGATTATGGTCGTGATCAAGTAGATGATAAAGATTACCTACATATTCATTTCCGGTAACAACCGTTTTGCCGAAGATTTCTTGAATCTGTTGATAGGATAGGACTGTGACTGAGTCTTTCTTTTGAGTTTTCTCTCCAGATTCAACCGCAAGACGCTTTGCCTACCTCTCTTTCAGACCTCGAAGGTAATGATACTGACCTATGGAATAGTCCGCAGCCAAAAAAATAAAAACAGCAACGGATATGCCCCAACACCCTTTAAACACATCCAAATATACTATCGACACACACTCTTCCCGACGAATTTTTCTATCGAACCAAACACAAAATGCCACTGCCACCGCCACTATAGCTGCCGAAACGGCAAGTGATGGAAAACCACCTCCGATTGTGTACCATAAATGCTCTTCAATAATAGCAAGAAGTAGACAAAGAGCGGATGACAACATTATTAGCACGGCAATTTGCCACGGCTTTGGATTGTTTTTAATATTCATAGATTGATGTTCATCGAAACTGTCAGATTTCTCTTTAAGTATAGTGCGAAAACACTTTCATCAATATGTCCGTTTAAGACCAGTGGCCTAAAACGATGCTAATTTAGTAATAAATTCTGAAAATGAGGCGTTTTATCTTAATTTTTCCTCACGATAAAAGATATGGGGACAATACAATGGTTGCGAACAATACAGAAAGGGTCCACCAAACTATAGCTTCTCCTCCTGCCCGGTCTTCATTCCACGGAGGTCACAATCATAATTCTGACGGAACTCTTTCTTCGCTTTTTCCATTTTGAGGTCGGATTTGTGGGCTGGAAAGGATTGGGCTACAATTCTGGCACGTATGTCATCGTTTGCCGGATGCCTGAACAAAGGCTTGCTCAAAGTCGCGCGTAATTGGGCGATTGCGTGCTCAATGTCAGTTCCTTTTAACTCAACAAATATCTCCGACCAATTCTCAGGAATCCGACCTTCCTGCGTACGCCTTACAAGCACAAGCTTATCACACCTTAGGCCATCTTTGACAATATAACCGTCAACGGCATATACCACGGAGTCTTGTCCTTCGGCAGTTGCCAAGGCATAGCGTTTTCCCTTTTCGCAAACAGCTACCTTAGAACGGAATTGAAGATTCTGTTCCGGCACAAATCCGTCAACAGTCAAACGGTTAAAAGTTGATGAATATTCTCTCTCGCCTCGTTTCATACTTCTCCATATAGAATATTGTTCAATTTACTGATTTTGTCATCTACCCAATCAGAGACACCGTCCAAATCATTTCCAGTGAGCATCGGGATCTCGTTGTCCAATATATTGCGGAACACTCCATCATCTCCTATGAAATAACCGGAAACGGAAGATGACGGTATAATATATTCATCCTCAATCTCTGCCTGTCCTACTTTCTCTGACACTACAGCCGCCAGCAACAGAACATTGACGACTGAAAGGATGTAAGGGCTATGGGATGTCATCATCACGAAACTGCTCTCTGAACCTTTATCCAATGCCATTTTCAGAGAACGGATAATGCTCAACACAATCAAGCGTTGTGATTCGGGGTAGAGATTTTGCTCTGGTTCCTCAATGAATACTTGAGCGGACTGATACTCCAACCTTCTTGATGCCAACCCATTGTCTGTTTCGTTGATCGAATTGCGCTCCACCATCGATAATGGAGCGTTTTTGCCAACCTGACTCATCATATAGTTAGCCATCACTTCCAACGGCATAACTGACTGCACTCCGCTTGAAGCATAGAAAGCCGGGGACTCTACACCATCTTCCCTCACAATCATATCCACTCCGGACCTGTTGACATAACTAAAGCCACCGGTAACTGACAAAGGATATGGATGTTCAGCGGTGTAAGGAGATTTGGCCTCATCCCACTCATAAATGAAATTGAAAAGGACATCCCGATCAGTGGCCTTATAGGCTCGATCAACATTTTGTATGGCGGAAATCAAATTACGTTCAGCAGGGATATAGCACAGCTTGCTGTTGAAACGCCCTTGGGCAAAGTTGTTTTTCCGTAATATTTTTGGGTTTCCACTTTTGCCGACATATTCAATCTGTATAGCGTCCCCGTCATACTTTATCAAAGTGTCATCACGGAAATATTCATCATTCATTCTGTTGAACTGCTTCAACTCCTTGACGAACCGGTTATAGTGGGTATATTGACTGATCAAATCATCGGTTGATACCATAATTCTTTTTTCCACCCAACGACAATAACTGAGCACTTTCATAAAGGTACTCTTACCTGAACTCTGCCGCCCCATCAACAGCATAAACGGTGTGAGTTCTATAGTCGTGGAATCCTCAATGGGACCGAATCCTTTGATATGCAATGTCGCCATATCGTTTTCAATGTTAATGTACTTAACCACAAAAATACTGAAATAGCCTTGCAAATCCAAAAGGTTAAACAAAAACACTCGTTCGGCAGAGTCAAAACCACACGTTCGTCCGCCAAAACGGCCATTTCCCCGGACAAGCCGCACTATATCACTGGTTTGTCCGGGGAATACGGCTTTCTCCGGACAAACATAACTCAATTGCATAAAGGATGGAAAAAACTATCTCCTTGGAATTTTTTACAAAAAGCTTTCAGGCGATAGGCCTTTTCAAGGCATCAGGTGGCGTATTGGGATGAATTGCAAACGACTTGGAGGTTTACTTTTTCAGCATCAAGCACAACTGGGGACGTTCTGTGGCATATAGGGCTGAAAGTGTTTTGTAAGGATATTTTCTGGTCGCTTCGACAAGCTCTGCGACCAGGTATTATTCTATGGTATTCAGCAGATCACAATCGTTCAGGCGATCGAAATCTGATTTAAACAAGCGATCTTGAATGATTCGGTACTTTTCAAATTCGGATTCAGCAAAACTTTTGGCAAATTCCGCAGTAATCTTTCCGGCATCGTTCAATATAGCATCACCACCAGCTTCAAGGATTATGTCTATGCGTTTAGCCCAGTCTTCCATAGTCATCGGAATATGCCTGTCTGCCATTCTCTCGGCCATATCCAAAACGGAGTTGACCAATTTTCCCATATCTTCCAATTCCACACCATTCAGGTAATTCTTCGCTATACTGAACAATCTTTCCATCCGGAGCATTCTCCCAGGTCGTCAAACCCATATGTTCCTTACCTGCATCAGCTCTTTCCACAATCAGTTCTGCGGCGGTGTGGCCGAACGGCAAAGTGAATTTTATTCTGTACCTTTTTGTAGAACAATCTTGTTGTGGGCGCGTCACGGTTATAGTCAACAGCTGTGGCGTAAATGTCGGTCAGTTTCTGGTAGAATCTTCTCTCACTCAACCGAATCTCACGAATCTCTGCAAGCAGATGTTCAAAGTAGTCTTCTCCGATGAAGGTTCCATTTTCCATCCGCTTTTTATCCACAACATAGCCTCGAATTGTGAACTGTCGCAAAACACTTGTGCACCACTGACGAAACTGTGTGGCTCGGATAGAATTGACACGGTAGCCTACCGAAATAATCGCATCAAGATTGTAAAATTTCGTCATATACATTTTACCATCCGCCGCAGTTGCCGAGATTTTCTCGGTAACTGAACCTTCTTCAAGTTCACCAGATTTAAAGATATTCTTCAGGTGCAAGCCAATATTATCAGACGAGCAGTCAAATAGCATCGACATTGCTTTCTGAGTCGCCTATATACTTTCATTCTTATATAGCACCTGAATACCTTCCTCCTTCCCTTCCGCTATGAAGGTGAGAAATTCAGCCGTGCTGTTCCGCACTATAACATTCTTCATCATCTATCTTTCTTTCAACAACTTAGTAACCTTCAAAAAATAACCTGCATCATCTTAAGGAATCTTTTCGGTCTATATCTCTTTTCTCATCAGTCATGTGCCACCGGCACACTCCTTCTTCGAAAATAGATCTATCCTCGAAAATATTCTCTTAATCTGAGGCAACTTATTTTTTTCATGTTACTTAATCATATCTACACAAAAATAATGAATAGTCCCGGCAAATACAAGTCACTTGACCTCCAGGTTGCGCGGGACGGCAGCGGCGTTGGCGCGGTAATGCGGGGCGTAGAGGGATTCGATTTCGGGGACGGGAGCCTGGAAGGTGCCGGTCTGGGTCACGAAAAAGTCCTCGGTGACGGTGGTGCGGCCTTCGGGATAGGTGTCGAAATAGAATACGGTACGGTCGGGTTTCACGTCACGATAACCACACGGAGAGACACGATACCAGCCATCAACGGTCATCGGGGTGAAAGACAGATTGTAGATCCCAGACAACTGGTCAACTGGAATCAGAGACGCCTCACGGGGTGCGGTCAGACGGATGAAACTTCGGTTCTCGGAGTTCTGGACGGTATAGACGGCACGGATGCGGTCTCCCCGACGGACGGTGTCACCAGGATGAAGCTCCTTGTCTCCAATGAAATAACTCTTTTCGATAGAGAAGCCGTTGCCGGAGGCCTTCACATCAGCAAGAGGCTTCAGCACACGCTGGGTCAGGGTCACGACACTGGTGTTCAGCAAGTCGGTGCTACCCTTTCCGACTGAACACAGGGCGTTCACAAAGGCTGGATCCGTGTCCCAGTTCTGGGTTTCTTTCTGTAATATCAACCACAGGCGGACTCCATCGGCGATCTCGGCGGCTTTCTGACCGGTGACTTGATCAGAATGTGAGGAAGCATATTCAGAAAGCACATCGGAGATGAGCGAATGGGCATAGGCTTCGTTTTCCAGCAGTCCTCTGAACGGCATCACAGCGTTCGGGTAGTAGAAGCCGCCACCATCGTGCCTGACAGCATATTCAAGGATGGAGAGGATGTCTTCGTCCATTGATCTGCGGAGCGCGGCATCGACATTGAAACGCTCGCCCCAAGCGCGAGCCAAGGATATTCCTTCTTCGGAGCCGATCAGATTGCTGAGGGTACGGACACGTCTTGCCTTCGCACCTGGCTGACCATCAATGAAATCGAAGCGGTTGGAAGGTGAAAGGTAGATGCGGGCATATTTCCGGAAAGAGGAGAGTCGGGAGCGGTACTCCTTGCGCTGCGACTTGTCCATCCGCACCTTGAACCAGACCGATGGGAAGTTCGAGCGGACGAGCATATAAGTGTCGTTCGACAGGCCGCCGAACCAGAGCGGGAAGCCCAGGAACTGAGTGGAATCCAGATACTCGACAGAAGATGTCAGATCAGGAATATTCCCGCCAAGACTTCTCACCAAAGCCATCCGATCCAGCACCGTGGCGGTGACTGACTGTGAGGAACGCATACCTTCGAACCAGCCGAAACCGCCGTCGGAGTTCCTGCACGCAAGGATTCTGCCCAGCAGCGAAGTGTCGCGCTCCGACTTGAATGATTTGAAGCAATATGCCTCTGTAAGTGACAGTACATCATTGGATGACGGCTCGGACTTCTGTGTCGCGGCCTCTTCGATCATCTTGCCGATCGAGATCTCTTCGCAGACGGCACCAGCGGAGGATACGTTCACGAAACGGCTTCTGAGCGATTCCAGCAACTTATCATTGTCCATTCCTGGCAAGGCTATGGCCGAATGGGACTCGGTGATGACCTGACTCGCATCGTGAACCGGAACACCGAACTGGACAGCGTCACTGAATGATTTTGAGGCGAATATGACCTTGAAAGTCAGTGAGTCGATGTCGTGAGGCACATCAACCGGGAAAGACACGACCGATTGTTCACGACCGTTCACCGTCACTGGAACTTTCAGCGAGTCAATGGCTTCGCCGCTTCTTGAATATTCAAGGATCTTCATCTCGCCCTCTATCACCGCGTCTGAATTGCCGACGGTGGTCGCCGTCAATGTCCATTCGTCTCCAGAGTAAAGATACCTCGGAGCGTTGACGGAGACTTTTACAGGCACGGTGACGGTGAAATCCCTTGTCAATGTGCCGTTGCGCATCGCCTTGTCGTGAGCGAAGAACAAAACGTGATAGGTCGAGAGTTTGTCAGATGTCTTAAACGCAAATTTGACCTCGTTGTTTTCCGGATAGAGGAACGGCTCAAAGGCCAAAGATTCTGAGAATATCTTTCTGACAGCCACGGATGTTAAATCATAATCAGCGGCGGCAGAAGCACTTGACTCAGATTTCTCATAATTGTGTCCCGAATCATTGGAACGGTTCTTACGACGCCGTGCCGATTTGGAGGCGACTCCGTAACCAATCACCATCACCTCATCAAGCCGTGACTCGTCTTCCTCAAGGACGATATTCATTCCCGAAGTTCCTCGCAATGTCACACTCCGGTAGCCAATGTAACTGATGGTTATCAGCGTTCCCGGACTTGCGTCAAGTGAGAAATACCCGTCAAGGTTAGCTGATGTGCCATAGGAGGTGCCGTCCACGATGACTGACGCTCCGATCAGCGGATCCCCGTTCGCATCCGTCACGATGCCGTTTATTCCGGAAGAAAATCCACTACCGATGTTACCTAAAGACTTGTTCGTGATATATCCGCAGGCTATATCCATCTGGACATTTGAAACGACATTAGGTTCAAGCCTTACCGGATTCCATAGCTCCTTTCGGACCGCATCAAGACTCTTGTCATAAATCGCCGCGAGACCTTCGATGCCATCTGGGACGCGGACCTTGACGGTATATTCAGTGCCAGGATTGGTGACATCGGTGAAGGCGCTGAAATCCAGAGGCATATCAAGTTCGTCCGACAGTCTGTTGTAAGTATGCTCGTACTTAAAGAAGCGGCCATATTTAAAGAAGAGCAACTGGATGCTGACAGGGCCATCAGCTCCAGCTGGGTAGCGAAAACGCAATTCTCGCAGCGAACCGGCAGACGAGCCGTCCATCGTAACCATTCTGGATTCAAGGATATTCCCGCCGCTGTCAAGCATAGTCGCGACCGCCCATAATGGTGCCACAGAAGCTCCAAGTGTCATAACGATGTCCTCGCCAAGAGCGACTTCGGTCATACCCGGCAACAGAAGACAGACAGCAGGAGCCACAAGCGACTTCGCCTCACGGCTCACCTTCACAAGGTTATATTCTTTATCCGCCTTGACCACCTTGCCAAGACTGTCCGTTTTCTCTGAATATGCCCGGAGAACATAAAGTCCGTCAGCCGTTGTCGGCAAGTCAATCTCATCGCCGGAAGCGCATTTACCTGTCTGCAAGACTGTTCCGGAAATGTCCAAGAACTCATAGCGAATCTCAGACTTCACTTTTTTACTGAATCTGTCACGGACTTCCAACGCAAAAACAGCCTTGTCTTCGGTCACGATTCCCTGTGACACCTTGCCAGATTCGTTCAGATCAGCAAGCAACAGATTCCCGTCAATACCGTTAACCAGACGGACATCAAGCTTGATCACATTATAGACATTGACCGAAGTGTCAAACGCTCTGGCCTCCCCTGTCTCGTCCTTCACGGTCACATTGATTGAATATCGTCCTTGATCCTTCGCCTTGAATCTATAACTGAAACGTCCGTCCGATGAGGACTTTATCTCTTTTTCATCCACTGTCTTCCCGTCACACGACACCTTTAACGTCATCCGGGCGGAAGCGAGGCTATGCCCCGAGAGGCTCTCGACCTTTCCGGAGACGGTCACGGAATCTCCGGCGAAATAAAGTGATTCCTGCTCATCAAAAGTCAAATCGAACGTTGGCAGTACAAAATCCTCTACCCTGGACATTCTGGACGTAATCTCCTTGTCGCCATCGGCAACAGCAATCTTGAACAGCCCGTTGCGCCGCCCTTTCGGAATGACGAACTCTCCGGCGAAGGACCCGAAATCGTTGGTGCGGAACGACTTCTCCTCGATCATATTCATCTGAGAATCGTATAACGCGGCCTTGAATGCCTTTTCTTTTCCGATGACTTCCAATTGTTTATGAATATCTCCACGGAACATCACGGCTTTGAACCGGACAGTGTCGCCGGGCTTGTAGGCTCCACGGTCGTTGAATATTCGGCCGTAGGTTTCTGTTTCAGAATGATTCCCTACGGTCGCTTCGACAGGCTCAGCGACCAAAGCCCTACTGGTCACTGAACTTGTCGAAGTGACCGGACGGTCAAGATACGACGCCTTGACAATGACAACCTCCTTGCTGAGCCGAACAGCTTTCCCATCCGTCACCGAGCAGACAACCTTGCACTCAAGTCCGGACTTCTTAGCCGCCAGTTCCTGCATCTCGGAAGGCAATAACGTGAATCCATCAATGCTCAGATGCGCCGAGAGCACCCGCTCCCCTCTCGTCATCTTGACATCAACCTCCTTGAAAGGCTCTCCGGTGATGTAATCAGCAGGGAAAACCGCGAATCCGTCACCTTGCTTCCTGACAGCAACGGACACAGTCTTGTGAACGTATGATATCTCTGCCTCCTTCCCGGAGCCGGAAACCTTGATCCTATAATCACCATCCTCCAATTTCGGCAGAGCCACCTTCACCGTGTCCCAAACATAAAAACTCCGTACCTGATTATCAAGCCTTTTACGGAACACACTCTTACCCTGGCTCTCAACCGACAGATTGGCCGACTTGATATTCCTGAACCGGACCAGCACGGTGTCTTCACGGACCAACACGGAAACATCCTTATCCTCCAGCCTATCAATCAATGACGAAATCACACCTCCACATTCCTCAGCGATTATCTTATTCACATCATTAGAGGAAACAAAGAGAAGATCCGAACTTACATATTTTGGAATATACGACTCCCGCTCTTTCTCGAAAGCCTGACATTTGGAGTCAAGCTCGGCAAACTGCCGCGATGTTCCGCCCTCCTTGACCAACCTGTCATATTCCCTTTTAAGCAGCACCTTCCTCGGCAGCAACGCCACTACGCTCCCGCTCCAGTCCGTGGCGAGGCGTTCCAGTTCCTTGTCTCCATCCTTGCGAAGCGCCTCACTATAGGCAAGCAACGCAGATTGAGGAAAGTTCCCGGCGACTGCATCCTTCAAGAGCTCCAAAGCCTTGTCGTGCGCGGAAGCGTCTGACAGACAGTGCCAAAGAACATATTCATAATCATTAGGGATGAATTTGTGGTCGCAGACATAGCCTTCGCCCCAGTAGCCGCGCCGCCAAAAATCATCATTCCTTCCTTTTTTCAAGACCTCGGCATTATCCTCCGCGAACCGCAGCGCATCAAATTCCTGCCGTCCCAAATCACCCGAATTAATTAATGAATATGCCATTATGGGTTTTCCGGCCTTGATGAACTCTTCCGTCAATACGTTTCTCAAAGAGTCCCGCAGCTTCCAGTTCCTCCGCGCCTGTGTCGTGCCGATAGTTACCACAGCATCGTAGTAATCCTTGTCCAGCCGGTTCTTCTGCGCCTGTTCTTTGATGAACGTCAGCAGAGCGATCTCTTTCTCCGGCCTGTCACGCCTGGAAAGCCGCTCGTACCGCCTCCACTCCCTCTTGAGATAATGTCCGTTAATATCCGGATATTCAGCAACTCTGGCCTCCCGCCCGTGCATAACCGGGCACAAAGCCAACATCATCATCGACAAAACCAGAATCTTTCTCACAACCGTCTGTTTTAGTGACGGCAATATACGCAATTTATCCGGAACCGCAGCCTTTTTATGATGATGAATATGTCGCCTTACTTCTCATCCATAAAGAGCTCACCTTTGAGGTAATTGACGCTTTGGGTGGCGAAATTGTAGCCTCGTGAACCAGGCTTGGCGACTTTCAGGTACTTCTCGTACCATTCGAGGGCGGATTTGTAGTCCTTTTTCTGCTCATAGCAATAGGCGATGTTGGTAAGGGCGGAGATGAATTTCGGATTGTAACCGTATGCCTTATGATAATGAGCGATAGCCTCGTCCCAATGGAAAAGTTTCGCTTCTCCGAGACCATATTGCTGATAAAGCCTGAACATAATCAGCGGATCCGGCTGAAGCATGTTCATCGCCTTGTCAAGCCACGGTTTGACCTCCTTCTCAAAAGAACGGTTGCTGTCGGCATAGACCGCCGCTATTGAATATGCCAGATTAACATCGCTTGAATCAATCTGCCAAGCCGCAAGCAGTTCTTCCTGCGCACGATACATGACCTCCGTGTGCCAATAGCATTGTCCGAGATAATAGTGGACCGGATAGGAATCGTTACCAAGTTTCTCCTGACGCTCAAAGACATCGATCGCAGGGGCATATTCATTCTTGGAATAGTGTGCCAGACCTTTGATCGGGGCGATGGTGAAATTGTCGGGATCCAAGGCAAGATATTCATCTGTCAGACGGATCGCACCATCATAGTCCCGGCGAGAGAGGAGAATCCGCGCGGCTTTACTCACTACGCTTTCATTCAATGGTTTAAGAGACAGCGTGAGCCGATAGTATGTCAGCGCGGAGTCCAGCATATCCGCCTGATTGAACGAGTCCCCCACCAACGCGGCGATTGCCGGTATCGTGTCAAGTTGCAGCACCACCTTCCCGGCCTCAGCGCTCTGGGCGAAAGCCTTCATCCTGTAGAAAGTCTGCATCTGCTTGACTTTGTACAGGATGTTCCGCGGGAACTTGAAGGTCAGCAGGAAATATGTCCCTGCGGCGGACTCGTAGTCCCCGTTCTGGAAATGACAGTCCGCCAGTTCGGACAGAATCTCCTCATCGAAACGGTCCGGAGTGACGAAAGCGGACAATCTCTCGATCGCCTCGTCAACTTTGAATATACTCTTGAGGTACCGGGCCTCACTCAAGGCCGCGTTCCGGTCTGACTGTGGATCGGCCACTTGCGCCGCCACAATCTGTGGCGACGCAAGCAAGCTGATCGTAATCAATAATTTGTAGCTTAATCTCATTATTTGAGTCGGAATATGATAGGGAATGTGTAGGTGACATCGACCGCCTTGCCCTGCATCTTACCTGGTTCCCATACAGGAGAAGATTTGACAATCCTCAACGCTTCCTCATCCAAGGATTTGAAGGTTCCTCTCAAGACTTTGACGTTTTCCATTTTTCCTGTCTTTGTGATAGTGAACTGAACAACGACGCGACCTTGTTTCTTAGCTTTCTGAGCATCCTCAGGGTAGATCAAATGCTCATTGACCCATTTGGCGAAATTGTTCGCGTCACCGCCTTGGAACACCGGTTTGGTCTCCACCATTTGGAATGGGACAGGTTCATCATCATCGGTGGTAACATCTATGTTAATATCGTGGCGACTTTCCCCGGTGACAGTAACCGAGACGTTCTCTGGCGCTGTTTCCGAGATCATTGTCTCATCGGACAACGATCCGGTTGAATCCGGTTTTGTGAAACTGCTGAAGCACAATGTGCAAACAAGAAGTGGTATGCAGACGACATACGCAAGCCTGAACCATCCATTAGTTTTTTCTGACATCATCATAGCGATTCGATTTGAAAGTTTTGTGTGGTTGAAACCGTTCGCAAGCCGGAAACGATGCTCACCGACAGCCTTCCTGACCAGAAGCAACTGATAGTCAGCGGCGTTGACACCTTGACCTATCACAGAATCATCGGCTTCATATTCGTGAAGCATCTTGAGTTCAGCCCTGGCAAGCCAGACGAGAGGATTGAACCAGTGCAGGACGGTGACGACCGAGAACAGCAGCACGTCAACAGAATGGTGCTTCCTCACGTGGCTCATCTCGTGCGTCAGAATCACCGGGGTAGCGGTGAAATCCTCACGGCTGATCACGATGTGACCCAAGAAGCTGAATGATGCCACCGGAGCGTCCACTATTGTAACCTTGAATCCATCTTTCTGAATATGCTCGCCGGAGGCTATCACACGACAGGTCTGGATTACGGACAAGATATTCATAATCAAGACAACGAAGGCCCCGAGAAAGTATATTCCTGAAACGACTCCGAGCCAGGATATTCCTTTGTCTGCCGCGTTCAGGGTTCCGCCTTCCGCGCTGACCACCGCTTGCGGCAGGGTCAGGGTCGGGATGACGTTCGAGACCGCGGTTCCGCTGAAATCCCAATGGATGAGCGGCAGAGCCAAGCAAAGCAGGCTGCCAGCCATCAAGGAGAATCGGTTGAAAGTGAAGAAGGTGGTCTTCCGCATCAGCAGCATAAAGAATGCGTAGAACACTGAGAGAAGCAGCCCGCTCGTTATCAGGTAAGCGATCATTTCCTTTTGCTTTCGATTTGAGAAATGAGTTTTTTAAGGTCCTCCACATCCATCTTGTCCTCTTCGACGAACTGGGAGACAAGGCTGATGTAGGAGTTGTTGTAGTAACGGGAGACAACGTCCCCGACGGTAGTCCCGTGATAGTCACGTTCCGTGAGCGCAGGGCTGTACTGGAAAGAGTTCGCCATCGGCTTGCGCTTGACAAATCCCTTATCCTCAAGGAATTTTACCTGTGTCGCCACGGTGTTGTAGTTCGGCTTCGGGTCGGGAAGCGCCGCGACGATGTCACGGATAAACACCTCGCCTTTGGCCCAGATGATGTTCATCACCTCTTCCTCTTTTGCAGTAAGTCTCTGTTTCATTGCTCGATTCTTTAAGTTAACAAACGCGCGATTATTATCTTACGGATGCAAAGATAAGAATAAAAATCATATCTCCTAATATTTTTAGGCGTTTTAAGAATATTTTTAGTTGAGCACACAATGTGTACCTGGATCTCGGAATATTTTATCATAAATACTTTAAGCCAAAGGTCTTATGACGTATTCAAAGAAGATTGACGGTGAGATAAGCGTACCGTTTGGATTCACACCCATGTAAGTAAATAAATGATGGAAAATCCTATACTCTCACAGACAAAAGGCATACCTACGAAAAATAAAGGTAACTATATAGCAGTTGACTAACGTGGTATGCAAGCGGTCGCCAAGCGGTCGCCAAGCGGTCGCCAAGCGGTCGCCAAGCAGTTACATACGCGCTGGCGTCACCCGCATTTTGTGAATATGGCGGCACGATGCGAAGGAAGGTAGTCAACTTGTATATATTCCCCAACTATTATTCCGGGTGAAAAAGGAGTGGTTAGACACCCGGAAAGATATCCCTGATTGGAGTCGGGTGAGGATAGCCTCTTTTTTCACCCGATGCATAAGCCCGGGATCTTCCGCCACACCTCTTATTATTCGCGTGTTTCCTGTAGTCTTTCTTGAATTGGGTTGTCTGAACAAATTTCCACATATTACAATGAAGCTACATATTTCTTAAAAGCATCCAAGTCGAACTCTTCGAGGTTTTTACTTTCTTCGGCCTCCTTCAAGGCAGCTTTTGTTGTCTCATTAGGCTCATTGTAGGCTACAGACATAAGAACATTCTCGACATAATTGTTGAGACTGCGGTTATCTTTTTTTGCCAAAACCTTGAGACGGGCGACCAGATCGGCATTTAGCCTGAATGCAGTCAACTTTTTGACATTCCCTCGTGTTGCTATTGCTTCCATTATATATCGCTTTGCTTGCAAATGTATAACATTTTGTAATACAAAGCAAGTTATCTTCCATCATGCCTGTTTAGACCGGACAGCCTACAACTTGGCGACCTGGGTGGCGTTGCGATATTCGGCGGGGGTCTGGCCGGTCATATGGCGGAAGGCGGTGAAGAAATAGTCATGATTGTTGTAGCCAACATTGTAGGCCACCTCCTTGATGCTCATCGTCGTGTTGGTCAGCAGCTCCTTGGCCTTGCTCATCCGCACCTCGTTGATGAACCTCGCCGGCGAGAACCCGGTATATTCCTTGAAAGTCTTGCGGAAAGAGGAATAGCTCAGGCACAGCTTCGCCGCCACCTCCTCCGGAGAGATCGTCATATAATGGCTGTGGATCATCACCTTCGCCTGACTGATCTTGTTCGCCGTGTCCGACTCCTGGAACTGCGAGTTCCTGTCGTAGAAATACGCGAGGCTGAGCAGTCGGTCCACTATGCCGGCCAGAACCTGCTGGAAACCAGACTCCTGAGCCACGGCGGCGTTGATCGCGGAAGTGTAGAGGTTCACTATGTCCACGTGGATATTCACCTTGAACAGCGGTCTGTCCTTCGAGAAAAAGCCCTGCCTGATCAGATTGTCGATGAACTCCCCGTTGAAGCCGATCCAATATTCCTTCCACCCCGTCGATTTGTCAGGATAGTAGGAATGCCACTCGCCAGGGAAAAGCAGGAACATCATCCCGCCTTTGACCGGGATTGACTTCGACCGTCCCAAGGTCTCGCAGGAAAACCGGCCCTTGCCTTCTGTTATGTAAAGGAGCTGATATTCCTGGAGAATCCTTCCGCTGGCGACGGAAAACACATAGCGCGACGGATGGTTGCGAGGCGGATAGTCCATTCCGGGAGCGATCTCCTGAAAACCCACCGAGTTGACGGCAGTCCCCCACTTGAGGTCAACAGGATTAACCGCCAAATATTTGAGATGAACCGAAGCCATAGTTTGCAGACCTTTTGTTACTAATTGTGCGTCACAAATATAGCAAAAAATAATTCCCAATCAAATTTCCAAGTTATAATATCAAAATATTCAGCGGTAAAACAGCGAAAAAAAACAAAATTTGTAAAGCACAAAAAAGCCACGTAATTTATGAAATTTCTAGCATTTGATCTCGGAGCCACGAGCGGCAGAGCCATCATCGGAACTGTCGAAAACGATAAGCTTACCTCAGAGGAAGTCTATAGATTCCCGAACGCCGTCAAGGAGATAGACGGAAAATATTACTGGGACATCAATTCCCTCTTCGACCACTTCAAAGCGGCTCTGAAAAAGGTCGCCGGAATGGGCGTGAAGATCGAATCGATCGGTATCGACACCTGGGGCGTGGATTTCGGCCACATCGGCAAGGACGGCGGAATCATCGGAATGCCAAGGGCTTACAGGGATCCTTACACCGACGGAATCCCTGAGGAGGTCTTTGAAATCATCCCCCGCGAGGAGCTCTACTCCGTCACCGGAGTCCAGATAATGAACTTCAACACCATCTTCCAGCTCTACGCGCAAAGCAAGGAAGCCGGTTCAAGGCTGCCTCAGACCGACAAGATCCTCTTTATGCCTGACCTGCTGGCGTATATGCTGACCGGAGAGATGGTCTGCGAATATACCGACGCGTCCACATCGGGCCTCATCAACCCGCGCACAAGGGACTTCCAGAGAGACCTGCTTGAGCGTCTCGGAATCAACCCTTCCCTACTGCTTGACATCACCCAGCCGGGTACTAAGGTCGGTGTGCTCAAAAAGGAACTTTGCGAGGAGACCGGAATGGAGGCGGTTCCTGTGATCGCCGTAGCCGGACACGACACAGCCTCAGCCATCGCCGCCGTACCTGCGTCCGGCGAGAACTTCGCCTACCTCAGCAGCGGCACCTGGAGCCTGATGGGCATCGAGTCCAAGACCCCGATCATCGATGAAAAGTCTTATGAATATAACCTCACGAACGAGGGTGGAATAGAAGGCACGACCAGATTCCTCAAGAATATCACGGGAATGTGGCTGCTGGAGCAGAGCCGCAAGACCTGGGAGGCGGAAGGCCGGGAATATTCATACGCCCAGATGGAGGCTATGGCCCGCGAGGCCATCGACTTCCCGTCCACGATCAACCCGGACGATCCACGTTTCGCCGCTCCGAAGGATATGTACGCCGAGATCAAGGCGGCCCTTCAGGAGTCAGGCCAGAGGGTTCCTGAGAATGATGGCGAGATGATCAGCTGCATCTATCACAGCCTCACCAAGAGGTACAAGGAAGTCATCGGGATGCTTCAGGGATTCGCGTCATTCAAGATCGAGAAACTCCACGTGATCGGTGGCGGATCGGCCAACAAACTTATGTGCCAGCTGACGGCCGACACACTCGGAATCCCTGTCATCGCAGGTCCGATGGAGGGCACGGCGATCGGCAACATCATGCTCCAGGCCAAGGTGGCCGGCCTTGTGGGAGACCGTTGGGATATGCGCCGCATCATCGGAAACTCCATCCAGACAATCACCTACGAGCCAAGGAGTTAGTCCTCAACGACAAAGAGCGGACTGTTCCGGAATCAATTTTGAGAATATAACAAATCATAAACTAAAAATAATATGAACGAGAATCTGATAACCAAGGCCTATGAGATGGCCAAAGAGCGTTACGCCGCCATCGGCGTGGACACAGACAAAGCGATAGAGCTTCTTGAGAAGACCCCGATCTCCCTCCAGTGCTGGCAGGCTGACGACGTGATGGGCTTCGAGAACGACACCGCCCTCACAGGCGGAATCCAGGCGACCGGCAACTACCCTGGCCGCGCCCGCAACATCGACGAGCTCCGCAGCGACATCAAGTTCGTGAAGAGCCTCCTCGGTGGAACACAGCGTCTGAACCTGCACGAGATCTACGGTGATTTCCAGGGCAAGCACATTGACCGTGACGAGGTTGAGCCGGCTCACTTCCAGAGCTGGATGGAATGGGGTAAGGAGAACGGGATGAAGCTCGACTTCAACTCCACATCCTTCTCGCATCCTAAGAGCGGTGACCTCTCACTCGCCAACCCGGACAAGTCCATCCGTGACTTCTGGATCGAGCACACAAAGCGTTGCCGCAGGGTGGCCGACGCGATGGGCAAGTTCCAGGGCGACCCTTGTATCATGAACATCTGGGTTCACGACGGATCGAAGGACCAGACCGTGGAGCGTCTCCGCTACCGTGAGATTATGGCGCAGTCCCTGGACGAGATTCTCGCCGAGGATCTGCCGGGAATGAAGACCTGCCTTGAGGCTAAGCTCTTCGGAATCGGCCTTGAGAGCTACACCGTCGGCTCACACGACTTCGTGACCGGCTACTGCTCGACCCGCAAGCTTATGTACACCCTTGACACAGGCCACTACGAGCAGACCGAGAACATCAGCGATATGGTCGCTTCCCTCCTTCTCTTCGTGCCTGAGCTGATGCTCCACACTAGCCGTCCTGTACGTTGGGATTCCGACCACGTTGTCACGATGAACGACCAGACCCTCGACCTGTTCAAGGAGGTTGTCCGCGCAGGTGCCCTCGACCGCACACACATCGGTCTTGACTACTTCGACGCATCGATCAACCGCATCGGAGCCTACATCATCGGCACCCGCTCGACCCAGAAGTGTATGCTTCAGGCCTTCCTTGAGCCGCTTGAGACCCTCCGCAAGTACGAGGACAACGGCAAGTACTTCCAGCGTCTCGCCCTTCTGGAAGAGGCCAAGTCACTTCCGTTCGGAGCCGTTTACGACTACTTCAACCTCAAGAACGGTGTTCCTGTAGGCCAGGACTTCATCGCTTCCGTCGAGAAGTACGAGGCTGACGTCACCTCAAAGAGGTAATAAAAAGACTCTAAATAGAGAAGCCGGCCATTTCATCGGTCGGCTTCTTCGTTTTTCAGATAATTTTCAAAATAAGACTATTCAAACACAAGGAGGGCGATGCTTTGAGGTGCCAGAACATGCCCGTCAGACGTGGATGACAGAGCGGTGTCTTCCGGCGATTGAGCCAAAACCAACTTCCTGGCCGGGACAGAAACCTTGAATTCCAAAGGAGTGTCCTCGGAAATATTCCAGACCACAACGCCGGTCTTCCTGCCGGAGACAAAAGATTTGGCCATACTCAAAGAATGGGAGGCCTCGAAATCAAAGCCCTGAACATCCATGAACCGGCCGGTCTTCAGCAGTGCCTTATGTGAATCCTGGAAATCGGCAAGTTTCTTCTGATAGTCCCTCATCGCCACCGGATCCTGAGAGCGGACAAGAGCAAGGTCAGGCTTTGTGGTGACATTGGAGTAGTCCTCGATCTCAGGGATTCTGTTCTCCTTGAGATACCGGACATCCGCAAGGTAACGGCACTCAATCTCGTTCTTCAAGTGGCTGACCAAAGTGAAGTTGCTCATGTTGCGGCTCGTCACGGGAGCCGGATTGCGGACTGTCATCAGAAGATCCGGGAAAGTATATTCAAGCATCTCCGGGAACCATGTGGCTCCTGAACGGCCGGTCATCCGGTCTTCCATCGCCTTCTGGTCCGGCGGATAGACATCGAACGAGCAGCCATGGAATATGTTGATGCACCCCAGCTCATAATCGGCCACACCTTCGGTCATCACCACAAACTCGGGATCTATGGCCGACATCGCATTCCTTATCTCTGTGATAAAGTCAAGCCTGTCCTGCTCAACGACAACAGCCGGAACGGGATGGCCGTGGTCCGGAGAATAACAGAACATCGGAGACCTTGTGGCAAGCTGGTCATAGATGATGCCGTCAGCGCCATAGTCATGGGCTTGTCTGGCCAAAGAGAGCATTCTCTTTCGCCACACGTCACAACCGAAGCATGCCCTTCCGTGAGTCCTTGCAGGAGCGTCATAGTATTTGTGCCACGTTTCGCTGACCAACGAGCCGTCCTTGCGGGTCATCGTGATGAACTTTCCGGTGTCCGGCCAGAATTGAGTGCCGTTCTGGTCGATGAGCTGGCCGTTCACGTACATTATCGTCCGCAGTCCCCTGGCATGAATGCCTTTCACGGCCTCGCGGAGAGACTCCTCGCCACCTCGCTCAGGATCAGGATAATAGTCCGGATAGAACCTGTCGTGCCCTCCATGAGCCCAGCCGAAAAGGCCTACGATGTCCAGTCCCCTTTCCTCCGCGGCATCCCCCAGAGCGCCGGCGAATTCGTCATATTTCCAAAGAATCTCCTCATTCTGCTGCTTCGTGATGGCCAGGAGCCAGCCGGAGCAGTCTCTGAGCCATTGAGGCTGGCGGGCATATTCAATGCATGTGTCGAACCAGGACTTGTAGAGGTCGGCAGCCTTGTGCCAGCTTCCGGAATATTCCTCCAATCTCATTTCCGGCACCTCATATTCCTGTCCAGGAAAGCAAGTGAAAAGATGCCTGAGGGAGACAGAGAATGTGCTGTCAGCCGGGGAGTAGTACACATTGAAAAATTTGGCCTTCCTCAAAGGGTCATGGCTCGCGATGTACAGTCCGCGCCCCTCGGAAGAGAACGCGCACCACTGCATGGACATATTCCTTGACGGGTAGCCGGCGGAAAGAATGAAATTTCCGTCTTTCTCTTTCCACTGGGTATCACGGTCCATCGGTTGCTTCTCATCCTTTTCGGACGGACATTTCCTGTACATCTCGCCCATCCCGAAAGGCATGAGCAGATGGTAGTCCTCAAGTCTGAAATCCAATCCGTCCACAAACGGTCCTTCAAGGCTCTTTATGACATAGCCCGGATTGTCGTTGCGTACAAAGGCATGAGCCACAAGGTTTTTCCCTTCCCTGCTCCATTTTATGTCCACAGCCATCCCAGGGATCTCCGAACAGTCTGACACCTTGATCTCATTACGGGCGCTGTCAAGGGACTCGACGGTAAGCACATAACGGACTCCCGGCGAGACCACAGCATCCTGAGCCCTGAAACTCAATCCGTTCCGGTCGCACGCACACAATAGACACATAAGCGCGGCCATTGTCAAAGTAAATAATCTATTCATCAGAATGTCATCGCGTTAAGTGTCACCGGCCAATGATCGGAAGCGTATTTTACGCCATTGTACGACTGGGTCACGGTCTTGAATGCCATGCCGGTCACATTCTTGTAAAAAATAAAGTCTATATTGCTCTTCTGATCTCGCTCCTTGTCCGAGAATCCGTTATAGCTGACAACGTTGTCGGTGCTCAACGCCGAGACTCTGGCATTCTTGAATCCATTCTCAAGATACGGCCTCAGGCTGATGGAACGAGCGTCGTTGGACTCGATGGAGGCGTTCATGTCACCCAGCACAAACACAGGGGCGGAGGTGTCATTCCCGACAATCTCATCAATCTTGGAGAGGATAAGGTTCGTGGAATTGGTCTTCGCGATGACATCCAAATCGGACGATCCGAGGTTGTAATGCGTTGCGAACGCATAGAATGCCTTTCCCGTCTCCTTGTCCTCAAGGTGCGCCCACAGACAGACATGGTACTGCTTCTGAGTGCTGTCCCACGTGAACGACTGCACATTCGGTGTCGCGCTGAGGTAGAATGACTTGGACGCCAGCAACTTGAACTTGTCAGTCAGGTACATCATATTCACGTTGCCCCCTGACGATGTCCCTGTGTTCGGAACCACAAGCAAGGTGTACTGCGGCAAAAGAGTCTTCAAGTCGGTCCTCTGTGTGGACCTCGCTTCATTGAGACCAATGACATCAGGGCTGAGATCATCCACAAGAGCCTTCACGGCATTCTTGCGCACCGTCCAGTGATTGTCACCGGTGTCGCCGCTGTTCACATACCTGATGTTGAACTGCATGATGTTGATGTAGTAAGGCTCGTTGGAGCCGGGGCCGTCATCAGGATCCGCCGACCCTGAACACGAAGTCAGGGCCAGCAGACCTACAGCAAAATAACCCAGAAGTTTTCTAATCATATAATCAATTATTTAACGACTATGTCATCAAGGAAGAACCTGCGGTCACCTTCGGATTTCCCGGCTCCCGCGCCTATGAATATCCTCGTGGCGGAAGAAACTCCGGAAATCTTCACGGTGGCCGTGTGCCATCCGTAATAGTCACTCTCCGGAGCGCTGTCCCAGACAAGCTCTCCGACAGTGCCTTCCCCGGCGGCGACCTTTACGCAGATGTCATCCTTGGCCCCAACATAGCTCGAAGGCATGTACAGGCAGCATTTGAAAGAGACAGTCACATCAGACTTACCATTGAGCCCTCCGATTTCAGGAGTCGTGACACCATGATTCCCTGAAGAAGCGGTCCCGAACATCGAATAGCCAGTCCTGCTGAAGCCCGACACCACTGTCCAACCATCTTTTGAATATGCGGGAGTGGTCACGTTTCCAAAGTACCGCACTTCCGAGCCAAGCATATAGTCCGTTCCTGCCGTACATTCCGAGAAATTATTGAATATCAAAGCGTCGGCCGGCCTGTCCATATTCAAGACATCGCCCGGTGCCACATAGAATCCGAATCCGAGTTGGACTTTCGTGGCGGCGGATGTCAATGTCGTGGTCGGCACAATCTTGATATAAAGGTTCTTTCCGGCGGAGATTTTCTTCCCGGAAGGCACCGTGAACTCAGTCCTCGTGATGCCGTTCGATGTCGTGCTCTGGGCCTTGAACGTGTTTTTTGCTTCGGTCGCAAGGACATCGGTGTTGTTGACCTTGTTCCATGTATATTCCGTTGGAGTCCAAGACTCTCCATCGTTGCTCCAGAAAATGTTCCATACCTGCTGCACCTCCTTGGCGGAACTGTTCAAGGAGAATGTCACAGCAACCTTTCCCGAAATGTCCTCGGCGGCAGGACAGCTCAGCCTCCAGTAAGTGTCATCGACATTCCATCCTGTCGAATAAAGATAGACATTATACGGAGTCGATGTCTTGCCCTGGGCGAAAGCCATCTCACCTTCAGCGCCTCCGATCCTTTCGATGCATCCTCCGTTGGTGAATGAGACTGTCTGACCACTGACGGACGCGTTCTTTATCTGAGGCGTGGTCGAGCCACTGGTGAAATCATAGGTACAGAAAACCGGTTTGAAGAGTTTCACCCCTCCGCTTCCGATCCTGTCAAGAACAAGGTTGATGTCCTCCGCCGTCCTCGGACAGATCCTGCCTCCGATGACAATTCCCTTGACAGATCCGCTGTTCTCCGGAATGACTCCGCCGGCAAACGACGCCGAAGGATAGATATTCAGACCAAATGTCTCCTTATCGGCGTTTTCCATCAGCACCTCACCGGAGAACGTCTTTCCGATGAATGACTCTGTGGCCTGAATATTTTTGACCTCTACGAGATGATATTCAAGAGAAGAGAGCTGCGAGACAGTGGCGCTTTCAGGTGCAGGAGAGGCGCCGTCTTCCTTTTCCGCGATCATTTCCGGAGAGACGGAAAGCGTCGAGGTCTTCTTGTCCAGAACCGCTCCTTTAAGACGTAAGGTCACTTTTGTCCCGGGAGCCAGCGATGTCGCCGATGAGAAATTCAGAGCCGCGTAAGATGTCCCGTCCGTGACGACAGCCGTGTTGGCCGGCAGGTTGGCGCCAGCCTGGTCAGACAACACCGTGACAGTGGTCTTGACCGGCTCTGTGATCGTTCCGTCCCCGCCGGACAGTATTTCGGTAAGCGTCTTGTTCGGCTCGGACGGAATCGTTATGTCGGAAACAGCCTCGACAACGACATCGTCCAGGTAGAATCTTCTGTCACCGGATCCGCCGCTGATTCCTATCCTTATTCTGGTGTTCTTGCTCACGCCCTCGATGACGACACTCCTTTCCTCAAAGTCAGTCCAGTTGTCCAGATCCGTGATCTCACCGTTCTCCACGGTTCCATCACCTTCCGCCACGGACACGGCGATGTTGCAGGAAGCCTTGCCTTCCTTGTCATTAAGGTAGTCAGCCGACTGGTACAGGACAGCCTTGAATGAGACTTTCACATCCGCGGTGCCGTTACCAAGTTTTTCTTCGGAAAGAGGAGGTAATATGATGGCGGCCTCTCCTGAAGCGGAACCGATCCTCACACTGCCCCATTCTCCCGCGACCGTACCGCTCTTGCCCATGCCGTCATAGCCGAACGCCGACGCGTCAAAAGCCTCAGCGGAAGATCTCAGATAGCCGAGCGGAAGATTATAAGGACAGCCGATCGTCACGTTGTTGAAGTCGCAAGTGTAAAGAACCTTGTCCCCGGAAGGCAGTACGGTCTCGTCCGGTTTCGCGCGGGTGAGAAGGAATCCTGTGCAGAACTGCACATATTCGCTTGCAGCAAGAGCGGTCTCCGGCACAAGCCTGAGGTAAAGGGACCCGCCGGCCGGAACAGTACCGGGAACAGAGAAGAACAGGGTCCTGTTGAAACGTGCGCTTTTGGTGAAACCCATTATCGTGCCAGTGTCTGTCCAGTTCTCGCCATCGATTCCCGAATAGACCTTCCATGATGAAGCCACGGTGCTTGTCCAGCCCCAGAACATACGCAGATCCCCCGAAAGCTCCTCTTTCACAGGAATCCTGACGATGATGTCCTTCGCGTCTTCCGCACCCCAACCTGTGAACTTCGCGTTAACCTGATAATAATTGGAAGACGCGAACGACACCTCTGAAGCCGCACCGCTCATCGTTATCGTCGCTCCGCCTTCAAACTTGCAGGCGCCTCCATCAATCTCAGCGTTGGCGATGCCAAGAGAAACATCCCTGTCGTTTATATTCTGGAATATTGAATATGCCGGGAGAACATAACCTTCGACTTCAGGGGCCTCACCGGAAGCCTCCTGTGTCACATTAAACGAATGGCTTACAAGCTCGTCCTTCGACATGACGGTGACCACCGCGGTCCTCGGCTCGAACCTGCCCTTCTGCACGGTGACCGTGACAGTGCCGTCTCCGATCCCGCTTGACTGGCTGAATGTGACCCACTTTGCCGTGGAGCCGTCCGACTCCGCCTTGACCGTCCATTGAAGATTGGTCTGGACGGAAAGATCAAACGTTCCTCCATCTCCGGAGACAGCTATGTCCTCACCTGACGGAGAACTAACCGTAAGGAATCTTGCCTCGGCGGTGACCTCCTCTTTGCAGCCGCTTATCAAAAGGATGATCCCTATGATGAGCGGAACGCCTCGCAGAAAAAAGTATATCTTTTTCATTTGTATTTTAAAAATAATGTCTACATTTGCATCACACTTGGGTATGGTATGGTATGGTGTTCTTTCCGAATGCAATTATAGACATTATGAAATTAAAAAACAAATTTTTCCGAAGAAATCGTTTTCTTCTGATTCTGGTCGCGGCGCTGACCCTTTCCCAGACCGCGTTCGGCCAGAGCAGGAAGATTACGGGATCCGTGGTAAGCGCCACATCGGAGCCAATCATCGGGGCCAGTGTCATCGCGGCCGGAACATCTTCCGGCACAGCCACAGACATCAATGGTAACTTTGCGTTGACCCTGCCATCAGAAACCACAGCCATTATTGTGTCCTGCATAGGCTACACGCAAGCCACGGTGAAACTGACCGGGAAGGACACCTATAATGTAACACTGGAAGAGGACGCCAATTTCCTTGACGAGGTTGTCTTCGTCGGATATGGCACCATGAAGAAGAAAGACCTAACCGGCTCGGTAAGTTCCGTGGAGGGAGACATGATCAAGAAAAGGCAGACAACCGCCGTGGAGAACGCTCTTCAAGGCGCGATCCCGGGCCTCACCGTCACAAGGAGCAGTTCCGGTCCTGGAGCGGGCACGACATTGAGAGTCAGAGGTATCACATCGATGCAGGAATCATCCCCGCTTGTGATCATCGATGGAGTTCCCGGATCCCTTTCGGATGTCCAGCCGTCTGACATTCAAGACCTCACCGTCCTGAAAGACGCGGCCTCGGCGGCCATCTACGGTTCCAGGGCTGCGGCAGGAGTGATCGTGGTGACCACACGCAGGGCCACAGAGAGCGAGAAGGCCTCCGTGGATTTCTCATACACCATGGCACTGGACGTCCCTACGGCCATGCCTGAATACGGTGACGCTGTCGGCTACATGGAGGCGATGAACGAACTCGCCTACAACGACACCCCATCCGCGGGACGGTACTCAGTGTGGCCTCAGGAGTACATCAGCGGCTACAACGCTCTCCACAAATCAAATCCAGACCTCTATCCTGACACTGACTGGGCGGGAATGATTCTGAAGAGCTTCGCTCCGAGACAGAAATACAACCTGTCAGTGACCGCCGGCACCAAGAAAGTGAAGACGAAGATCTCTCTCGGCTACGACAATGTCGATGGGCTCTACACTGGAGACTCCTACACTTGGGACAATTACGCTGTCAGGGTCAACAACGACATAGAGCTGAACAAGTACATGACATTCTCCATCGACCTCAACGGTAGGGTTGTCGATTCAGGATCACCATATTACAGCCCAGCCGGATGGATGCGCAACGCCGGGCCGATCTACGCCGCCGAATGGTCCGACGGCAGGCCGGCTTCCGGAAAGGACGGAACAAACCCTTACGCTAAGATGCTTTACGGCGGCACCAGCGAGTCCCGTTCCATAGTGAGCGGCGGCAAGATCCAACTCGACATACGTCCTGTCACGGGACTCGTCATCTCGGGTGTGTTCTCTCCGAAATTCAACGAGAGCAGGCTGAAAAATTTCAACAAGGCCGTCACCTACACACCGTATGATAATCCTGACGGGTCGGAAAGTTTTCTTGCCGGAGCCAACACCACCGACCTCACGGAGGCACGCACATCGTCATATTCCTACACCACCCAGCTGTTCGCCAACTACAACAAGAATTGGGGCAGACACTACTTGGGTATGATGGTCGGAATCGAGGAGTTCTACAACAACTGGCAGAACATCTCCGCAAGCAAGGCCGACTACATCACCGACTACTTCCCTTACCTGTCGGCAGGTCCGGACGACAAGGTCACCGCCGGCAACTCGGCGCCTTACGAGAATGCTTATTTCTCGACTTACGGACGCGTCACCTACAATTACGACTCAAGGTACTACTTCCAAGCAAACTTCCGCGCCGACGCTTCCGGACGGTTCGCCAAGAACTACAGATGGGGATACTTTCCTTCCGTCTCCGCCGGATGGGTGGTCAGCAGGGAAGGATTCATGAAGGATCAGAATGTTGTAAGCTACCTGAAACTCAGGGCCTCATACGGAAACCTCGGAAATGAAAGAATCGGAAACTACCCTTACCAGACAACAATGAGCTTCACAAGCCCGTCGGTGTTCTCCGGTGGTTCCGTGATCGGTGTGCAAGGCGTGACCAACTCGAAACTGGCCATCGAGGACATCACATGGGAGACTACCACAACCTACGATGTCGGCATGGACCTCAACTTCTTGCGGGACCGTCTCACACTGAATTTCGACTGGTACTACAAAAAGACAAGGAATATGCTCATAGAGCTTGACATACCTTCATTCATGGGCTATTCGGCCCCTGACCAGAACGCCGGTGACATGAACACAAAAGGCTGGGACCTCTCGATCGGCTGGAACGACAGGATCGGTGAACTCAGCTATGGAGTCAACTTCAATCTCTATGACTACAAGTCCGTCATGGGAGACATCGGTGACAAACTCACGATCAGTGGTGGAACCATCGTCGCGTCCGGACTTGAGTACAAGGCTTGGTACGGTTATCGTGCGGACGGAATATTCCAGAACACTGATGAGGTCGCCCAGTCGGCGGTGACATCCGCCACAGTACAGCCGGGAGACATCCGTTTCAAGGATCTCAGCGGAGCCAACGGGGTTCCGGACGGAATCATCAACAATGACTATGACAGAACAGTGATCGGAAGCTCGCTACCAAGGATGAATTACGGAGGCTCCATATTCTTAGGATGGAAAGGGATTGACTTCAACTTGACTTTCCAGGGAGTAGGCAAACGGGACGCATTGCTGTCGGCCCAGATGGTCCAGCCTCTTTACAGTTACTGGGGAAATGTTCCGGAATTCGTGGCGGAAAGCCATTGGAGCCCGTTCAATACGATCAACGAGAACCTCTCCGCGAAGTATCCGAGATATTCCCAGACCACTGGAACGAGCTCGCAGAATTACGCGGTGTCTGATTTCTGGCTGATAAATGGAGCCTACCTCAGAATCAAGGACATCACAATCGGCTACACCTTGCTAAGCAAGTGGCTGGATGCCATGAATATAAGAAACCTCAGACTGTCATGCTCGCTATCCGACTTCTTCACGATCTGCCATTTCCCTAAGGGATGGGATCCGGAAGTCAGCTCGGGCGGCTATCCTATCACCAAGAGCGTGGTATTCGGAGCAAGCGTCAAATTTTAGGAGGACATGATGATGAAAATCAAAAGAATATTCACATTTGCCGCCATGGCGATCGCTGCGGCGTCATGCATCAACCTGGATCTCGCGCCTCTTGACAAGCCGGCGACAGGGAACTGGTACAAGGACAAGGAACAGGTAATCATGAGCCTGAACACCATCCAATTAGTGCAGTTCTGGCTTTCCGACCGCACGGAAGCCGGAATGACCGCCGACCTTGACGAGTTCACAGACGACGCGGTCAACAGGAACTCGCAGAATTCCATGAAACTCGGAACGACGACTGGCAACAGTTCCGTGAACGTCAAGTACCTTTGGAGTTTCACCTACAAGGGAATCAGCCGCTGCAACGCGATTCTCGACAACATGCACAAAGCCAAGGATTCAATGTCCGACGAAGACTACAGGATGCTTGAAGGGTGCGCCAGATTCTACCGCGCATGTTTCTATTCAAGAATATGTATGCTCTTCGGAGACCCGGTGTTCTTCCTGAACGACATCACACTGGACGTGGCCTATTCAACCGGCAGAACCCCAGTCATAGAGGCCCTCCCGAAAATAATGGAGGATTTCGACTATGCCGCGGAAAACTGCCCTGCGGCATATTCAGGACAGCAGATGGTGACGAAAGGGGCCGCCCTCGGCATGAAGGCCAGGACAGCGCTGTACTTCGGAACGATGCTGAAATTCCAGGAGCAGCCGGACGAGACGGCTTCCAAGGAATATCTTGAGATGGCGCGCGACGCGGCGAAGGCTTGCATCGATCTCGGAGTCTATGACCTTTACCCTGATTTCAGCGAACTGTTCCTCAGCAAGACACACAACACCTGCGAGGCAGTCTTCAGCATAGCCAGATCATACGAGCTGTCTGGCGGAAACGGCAACCAGTACCTTCATGGCCTCGGTGTCACCTCCGGACTTCCACGAATGCACAACGGCTACTGCTCGAACAATCCGACATGGGATCTCCTCTACGCTTTCCTCTGCGATGACGGACTGCCTGTCGATGAGTCCAAGAGGTTCAACCCTAAGAATCCGTGGGAAAACAGAGATCCACGCCTCAAGGCCACGATTCTGGAGCCGGGGACCAAATTCTGCGGCATTGTCTATGACTTCCGTTTCAACGCGCTTAAAGTCTGGAGCGACAAGGCTGGAGGAATGGTGCCGAACAATGACAACATGCTTGTGAACACCGACCCTAAACTGCCTTCCAGGACAGGCCTCATCAAATGCAAAGGCGTGGACGAGGATTGGACGGATGATTTCATCACTGATCCTGACAAACAGATCCTGAGATACGCTGATGTGCTTCTGATGTACGCCGAGGCCAAGATCGAGCTCGGGGAGACCTCCGACGGGGAGGCGGTGGCGGCCATCAACAAGGTCAGGGCAAGAGCCTACAAGACAACCCCGGAGAACACGTCCGCCTACCCTGCCGTGACGACCACGGACCAGACCAGACTGCGCACTATCCTCAGGACTGAACGCCGCATGGAGTTCGCCGGCGAGAGGCTTCGCATGTACGACATGCGCAGATGGAGAATTGCGGAGAAAGTTCTCAATGGCTTTGAATATGGGTTCGCCTACAACAAGAAGGCCGATCTTCAGAAACTTGGCGGGGACTTCATAGGCTACACCCCGGACGTGGACGAGGACGGCATCCCGGACCTCAGCGGCCTGTCGGATTTCGCAGCGGTACAGACCATGCACGAAAGGCATTTCTACAAAGAGCAAGGCTATCTTTGGCCGATCCCGACCAACGATGTGCTTGTGACAAACGGCAACATCCAGCAGAACCCTGGATATTGATGTGCTTCTTGAATATGAAAACACACTTCTTCAAATTATTATTCGCGGTGGCCGTCCTTCTGGGAGCATTCTCCCTGAGGGCGTCCGCCGAACTGAAACTGATGTCCTTCAATATCCGCTACAACACCCCTAAGGACACCGGTGTCCTGAACTGGGAGACACGCAAATTCGCCATCCAGAGGATGATGGATTCCGTCAAACCTGACGTGGTCGCGATAAACGAGGCAAGGGCCAAGATGCGCGCGGACCTGAAGGAACTACTTCCTGAATATGACATGATAGAGATCGAAGGCACCGGTTCCGGCAAAGGGGCCAACGCCGTGATCATCTATAACAGGAACACGGTCAGACTGCTGAAAAACGGATGGTTCTTCCACAGCGCCACACCCGATGAGCCGTCCATGTGCTGGGACGTGACCACAAAACAATGGAGAGGCACGGTCTGGGGACTGTTCCGTGAGAAAGCGACAGGTAAGAAATTCTACTGGTACTGCACACACCTCTGCCTCGGAATACTCAACCGCGACCTTGAGGGCAAGCTGAATTCAAGCCTTCTGAATCTGGACAGGATGCAGGCCGAGGCTGGAGACAAGGCCACTGTCTTTCTGGCCGGGGACATGAACGCGTCCTACGAGGCCGATGACATACGCAGATGGGGTCTCCAGCCATATTACTATTGGATGAAAGACGCGAGACTCACGGCACCCGAGACCAGTGACGCGACCACGTTCAACGCGTTCGGCAAAATGGAGATCTCCAGAAAGCATGTGCTCGACTACATTTTCTACAGGAACGCCGAAATCACGAAGTTCGAGACTTTCAACAACCCGGACTGGGGCGTGCCTTACATCTCTGATCATTACCCTATAATGGTGACAGTCAATTTGAAGTAAGAATATGACCAAGTCTGGAAAATCATCTCTTATCTTGATTCCGATCGCCTGTCTTGCCGCACAGAATATTTCCGGCCAGCAGACGAGACCTAACATCGTGCTTCTTCTGGCCGATGACTGGGGATTCCCTCACGCGACACCGTATGGAGACAATGTCGTGGATTCGAGGGTGTTCGATTCCGTGGCCGCTGAAGGGATGCTGTTCACAAAGGCTTACAGCGCGGCTCCACATTCATCCCCTTCAAGAGCCTGTATTCTGACAGGATGCTACGCCCACCGCCTGGGCGAGGCCTGCAACCTCAACTCGTACTTTCCACGAGACCTGACCGTGTACCCGGAACTGTTGGAAAAGGCTGGTTATATGACAGTTTACTGGCACAAGGGATGGGGGCCTGGAGTATTCTCGCAGACAGGATGGGAGCATAATCCCGCCGGACATGAGGTCCAGAATCTGGCCGAATGGATCGAGCAGGCTCCAGCCGACAAGCCGATCTGCGCATGGATGGGCAGCAGACGGCCACACAGACCATATTCTGTGGGATCCGGTGAGGAACACGGTTTCTGCCCGGACTCGCTGAAATTGTGTCCGGACCTTCCGGACGCTCCGGATGTCCGAACGGACGTGGCTGATTATTACTATAACATCCAACTGTTCCAGGACGAATGCGAGGAGGTGATCGAAGCCCTGAGAAAGTCAGGACGGCTTGAAAACACGCTTCTCGTCATGACCAGCGACAACGGGTACTCATTCCCGCGAGCCAAGTCCAATCTTTACGACCTCGGATGCCACATCCCGCTTGCAATCAGATGGCCGGGAGTGGTCGAGGCCGGTTCGGTCTGTGACGGTTTTGTGAGCCTGATGGACCTTACGGCCACGTTCTACGAGGCCGCCGGTGTCAAAGGCCCGTCGGACATGGACTCACGCAGCATGCTTCCGGTTCTGAAAGGGAAACGCGACGGAACCCGCAAGGAACTCTATCTTGACCGGGAGCGTCACACAAACACCAGACCCGGTGGCTACGGTTACCCGATGAGAGCCGTGGTGACCAAGGAGTATCACTACATCGAAAATCTTCACCCTGAGAGGCTTCCGGCCGGGGTTGATCCGGTATTCGGCGACACGGGTAACGGTCCTGCAAAGGCCTACATGTCGTTCCACAGGGACGAATATCCGTCAGAGATCTTCGAGCGTGCGTTCGGGCTCCGTCCAGCAAGGGAGCTGTACGATGTCAGAAACGACGCTGACAGGATTGTCAACGTAGCCGAATCACCTGACTATCAAGCGATCGGAAAGAGGATGGCCCGCAAGCTGCACAGATGGATGCGCAGGACCGGTGACCCGAGGACCGACCCGAACGACATGTCGTTCGATGAATATCCTTACGTCCGCAAGGCCATGAAGGCTCTTGTGCTTGACATGGACGGCACGCTGGTGGATGCGGACGGAAAGGTCTTCCTATGGGTCAGCGAGAAGGTGAAGGAATTATATTCAAGAGGAATCAAAATTTTCCTCGTCTCCTCCGAAAGCGAGGTGAAAGTCAACGAGACCGCCAAGAAGAACCTCGGCGGAGTGGAGTTCGCGAAGGTGTACAGCTGTGTCAGCAGGAGCGATGTGGAGGCATATTCATCAATCCTTTCGGAGATTGTGAAAAGCCTTGGAGTGACAGGAAGGGAGGTCACCCATCTCGGAGATGACGAAAGAGGGGTTCTGGCATGCAAGAAAGCCGGAGTGATACCTGCCGGTGTGACATGGGGCGAGCTCGACGCCCAGCAGATGCTTATCGCCGGAGCAAGTTACGTTCTCTCTGACGAAGAGGATCTCGCCCTCTGCATGGATTTCCTTTAGAATGTGCCTCGGCGGATCATGCGGAAATCGCACTTGACCTTACGAGGTGTGTTGTCCAGAATCATCTCGGCGGCAAGCCGGCCCATCTGCTCGAAATCGGTGGAGATGGTCGTGAGTCCGTCAAGCACGATCTCCCGGATCGGAGAATCATTGTAAGCTATGATCCTGAAGTCCTTCCCGGGCTTCAGGTTTTTCGCTCTCGCGGCCCTCACAAGATTTATCAGATCCATGTCAATCTGCCCGTTTACGATTAGGTAAACCTCACCGGCATGGACGATCCTCGGTGTGACATTGGAGTGGAACACGCATGAAATCTTGTTCGCCTTGCAGAAATCGCTTATCGACTGACACGCGTAGGCATGGTAAAGACTGGACTGGGAAATGATGACATTCAGTTTTCTGAGCTGTCTCAATTCCTCGGCCGCCATGGAGAGTCCGAGAGCGGCGTCCGTCGCATAATCCTGGTACACAGTCCCGTAGTTCCCCACAAGGTTGTCAAGTTTATGGTCAAGGATAATAAGCTTGCGGATCGGAATCCTGCGCAGGATGGTCAGGACTTGCCGCTGAGTCTTGCTGTCAAGAGGGAAATGCGGGGTGATGACGAACCAGTCATAGCTGTCAAGATATTTCCGTACATAGTAGTCCAGAAGCTCAACCTGCTGGTTGTGCAGGTAGATGTTGATCTCAGCCTGCTCTCCGATGGTCGAGGCGAAAGAGTCGAAAATCACTTCCTTCACTATGCTGAGCCTGTCAAAAAGCAGCATGACGCGCTTCTTCCGGTTCGAATCCGGGGACGCTATGAAATAACCTACACCTCTGGTGGAATTGATGACACCTTGGTCCCTGAGAATCAAGTAGGATTTTTTCACCGTCTCCTTTGACAATCCAAGAGACTCGGCCATCTCGCTCATTGAAGGAAGCATCTCTCCGCTTTTAAGCGAACCGTTCCTGATGCTTTCCTCGATCTGGTTTATTATCTGTCTGAAAGGCGGGACAATGCTCTGCTCAACTATATTCAGATTCAATGGCATGATTCAATCAATCTTAACAAAGCCAAAATTACACGTTTTTTGAGTCATAAACAAATCAAGGCCACCGAAGGTCATTATGAATATACTACCCTCGATGGCCTGAAACAAAACAATAGTCAACAGGCTCGTCAGAGGACAACCTCCTGATAGCCGTCCCTGAGCATCGTCTTGTGAACCATGACAGGCTCCTTGCCGAGATTCTCGATCACGTACTCGCCCATGTCGGCAGGCACACAGACAATGTCCAGATAATCCATGTCGAAACTGCGCTCAGGATGCGCCACGCTGCGTACCCTGACGTGGTCACCATCGACAAGCGCAAGGACATGGAAGCGCTCTCCGTGAGTGTCCTGAGGGCATTCCGTCTCGAAATCCAGGCGCCTCAGGCTGAAATACAACTGCTCGTTCTCGCCGAGGATCAGTTCCTTCCATCCTTCGCCGGACGCGGCCACGCGAGGCTTCTGGACGATATAGTCAGGACTCTGAGGGTCATGGATCACGGATGCCGTGCGATGCTGGGCCACGTTCTCCTCACCAAGGCGGGTGTGGATAGGCCTCTGCTTTCCGTCGAAGTCCAGACGGAGATAGTCGTACATCTTGTAGGTGTAGGAACCGATCGTGAGGGAGCCGATCTCAAGGATGACCTGGTTGCGTCCTGAGGAATGGATGGTTCCGGCAGGCAGCATCACCTGGAGGCCCGGCTTGGACTCCTCGTAATTGACATATTTCATGTAGTCGCACGGTTTGTGCTCAGTGTCCGCCGCCTCTATGTCCTTGAAGAACCGAGGGATGTCGGCATCGTCACGGAAACCGATGAATGTCTTGGCATCGTGCCCGGTGACGCAGACGTAGTAGCTCTCGTCCTGGCGTCCGAACTCTCCGTAATGCTCACGGTTGAAGGCTGAGCCCGAATGGCACTGGATGGACATGTTGCCGGTGGAGTGGTAACTGTCATCGTAGTTGAAACGAATCGGGAAATAGCCGTGGAACTTCTCCACGCAGTCCTTGCTCATGAGGTTCACGCCTTCCTTGCAGACGAATGTGCAGAAGTTGATGTCCAGAGTCTCGCCTCCGACCTTCACCAGCACGCTGACCTCCATCGGTATGAAGTCGAACACCCAGGCCGCGTTCCTCATGTTGTCCGGCAGGTGACGGAGTTTCTTCATGTAGGAACCGCCCCACACTCCCTCAAGGTAGCAAGGCTTGGCCCTGAACGGGTATTTCACCAACTGTGCGCAGATGTCCGAGAACGTCTCGAAAGGCATCATCACGATGTTCTTAGGGTCATCGGCGAGGAAGAAGAAATCTATGGCCGAGTTATGCAGAAGTTCCCTCCTGTTGCAGACAGCGATCTCAAAATCACAGTAATAGCAACGACGGATCACACGGTTGATCTGGTCCGGACGCTCTTTGCCGATGTTGGAATACTCTCCTCCACGGATGCGCAGGATGGAGGTTTTCGGAGTGATGTCGAAGAAGCACTTCACATCGTACAGCTTCCTGAATCTCGGAATGAGACAACCGTAGCCGTAAACGGCCACAACCTTGCCCTTACCTTCCTTCAAAGACATCACATTCTCCTCGAACTTCTTGGTCTTGACCTTGTCAAGAAGGCCCTCATAGCCTCCCTTGTAGATCTTTCCGTAAAGAAGGGTCGGATCGATCTTGGTGTCCCAGATGAGGAGCGGATCGATCATGTTGTCGATTTCCTCACCGCTCTTGAAGCACTCCTTGTTCTGATCGATCGAGACGAACTCCACTCCGGCTATCCGGCATTCCCTCGCCACAAGGTTCAGGAACAGTTTCCAGTCCACCGTGGTATAACCATCGAAAGCCAGGATCCGGTTGGATTCACGGGCGCTCTCAATGACAGAGGCCGCGAATTTCTTCGCCACGGCAGGTGTGCCTCCTGAAACCACCGCGTCAATTGTCTTTTTGGACAGTTCCGGACGATTGACCGGCTTCGGGTCATCGAACGGAAACGGGTTGTACATAAAACTCATTTTGCGTTTCTCCTATTTATCTGATATCATAAAACTCAAATCCCATGATCTCGGCGAACGCGGCCAGCTCCGCACGCCAGTCTCCGTCCACTATGGCGTAATGCTGTGTAACGCCGACCTTGAGAAGCCTCTCGAACAGTTCCTTGACCGGAACGACCGGACGGAATATGCTGTGGGAATATGTCGCCAGGACATGCTCTCCCGGAAGCGACTCGGCCTGGAAGCAGACCATCTTGTACTTCCCGTTCTCCTCATAGATGCCGGTGACCGTCTTCATTCCCGTGCTGAAACGGTACCACGCGAACGGTGCCCCGGCATATTTCCAGCTGGTCTTAGCGAAGCGGACATCCCTGGCGATCAGCACATTGTCCTGCCACTCAGGATCGTTGTGGTCGTTCGGTCCGGCATGTCCTCCGGCGAAGGTGCCGAAATCGTTCTCAATGTGGAACGGCTCGATGAAGTTCACATGGCCTCCCGAGATCAGTTTCAGGACAAAGGTCGCCAGTCCGGCTCCCATGTCAGCCTCGGGCACAAGGACACTCATGTTCTCGTTGAACCAGTCGTGATAGAATCCGGCACGGCAGCCGCTGACCTTGAATGTGGCCCTGTCGATGTCATTATACACCATGACGTCCACATCGTTGTCCCTGGCCATGTTCTTCAACGCCAACGATGCCTTCACGCAGCCGATGAACTTGTCATATTCCACATCCTCCATCATCCGGTAACGGGACGTGAGCGTGTCTGCATATTCCTTGACCTCCACGTCCGTCAGTGCGTCGATATATTCCTTGTAGTCTGAATACGGCAGGTAGTGGATCTCCGGTCCGATCTTGGTGAACAGGTCATAGTTGTCGATGTACGTCGACCACATCGCCTCGTTCATGTTGGCCATGAGGCCAACATTGGATTTACGGAGCACCGCCCGTGCCAGGGCCGCGCGGGAGAAGACCCTGATCTGTTCATTCACCTCATCTCTTGTGCCCATGACGAAGCGCACATCCTTCCGTGGAACCCTGCGCACCGAGCCGGAGGCCTCAAGGGAGCCGACCAGTGTGCCCGAGCAGAGATATTCAATGAAATCATCCTCATCAAGTGTGGTCTCGAACGCCATCCTGTCTTTCGCCACGTTCACGAAGATCATCGGGATTTGGGGGCAATCCCTCAAGAAACGGATCCAGGCGAAGTCCTCGCTCCATGAAAGGAACTCGGCGATGATGAAATCCACCCTGCTGTTGTAGAACAGATCCATGGCTTTCTCCGCGTCTTCCCTCTCGTACACGATGCCGGGATATTCGACATCAAGGAAATCAAGGGATTCGACTATCTGCCGTGAAACGGCTTCCTTCTTTTCACCGTATGAACCTCTTTTAGGCCCGGAGAGGTTTTTGAACCTTGGGGAAGCGACGAGCAGCAAACCTGCCTTCGGCTTTCTTGTTTTTGTTTCCTTTTTCATTTATTCAGTTTGTTGTAGTCTTTTTGATAATTTGTGTAGCTCACGACCGCCATCATGATTCCGCAGGCCAGCCAGATGCATCCGAGCACAGGGAATGTGGCCTGAAGACTGCCAAGGCTCTGCTTCATGGCTCCAAGGGCGACAGGAGCGAGCGCACCGACAGCGAATCCGGTCGTTATCATCGCGCTGGAGCATGACGCGTGAAGATTCTCAGGGGTGACGTCATAAAGAACCGCATAAGTGTTGGCATCAAAGAACGCCCTGAAGAAGCCCCAGGCGGCAAAACATAAATAGAGTACGGTCAGGGTTGTGCTTCGCGCGATGAAGAAAAGCGGCAGGGCTCCCAACAGCAGGCCGGCCGCCTGAAGGAGCATCCTCGCCTTATGGTTCCTGGCCGCGAGCCTGTCCGAAAGCGTGCCGGAGATCAGGACACCGACAAAGGCGGCGACATACGTCCAGAACATCGAATTGAATCCTGCCGCGGCCTGGCTCTGGCCAAGCTCTTCCTGAAGATACGCCGGCATCCATGTCATGTAGCCGGTGATCACGAAGATCAGTCCAGAGAAACCAATCGTCAGAACAGCGGCCGTAGGTGTTGTGAACACGGTCTTGAAACCATCCAGGATGCCAGGCTTGCTCCGATCCTTCTCCGCCTGCTCAGCCGCGGTCAAAGGCTTGTCTTTCAGCCTGAAAGCCATAAGGATACCCCAGAATATTCCCGCCACACCAAAAATAATGAATGAATATTTCCACCCGTTCCCCGGAGCGGCCTTGTCGAAATAGTCAGCTATGGCGCCGGCCAGCCATCCGGCCACTATCACGCCCACGTAGTATGCGGTCTGATGTATGGACATCGCCCTGGCTCTCGTTTCCGTGTGGTACTGCCCCAGAAGAGAATAGTTAGCGGGACCGAAGAAAGCCTCGCCGCCGCCGGTGGCGACACTTCTCATGATCACGAGAAGGAACACGCTGTTGGCCAGCCCGGTGAACATCGTGGCCACGCTCCAGAACAGGATCGAGCCTGTGACCACCCATTTACGGCTGAGCCTGTCGCCCGCCAGACCGCCCAGCGGCACCATGCAGGCATAGAACAGATTGAACACTGTGGCGATCAGGCCGACAGATGTGTCCGTCAGGTTCAACGCCTCCCTTATGGAAGGAAGCACGGTGTTGAACACCTGCCTGTCACCTTGGTTCAGCAGGTACGCCATCCAAAGGAGAAGCAGGACCTCCCACTTGACCCAAGACTTTTCCTGAACACTTTTCGTGGCCGGAATTTCAGTTGATTTTTTCATTTCAGTCCTTATTTCCTGCAAATATAATGATTTTTGGAATAAATACCACACTATACCACACCAGTTTTCTTCAAAAAATGTATAGAGATTGAAAAATTAACTGTAACTTTACCACACCAAAGCACACCCTTATAAGTGAAATATGATTAGTTTCGCGATTGACACAACAAGCAAGACAGCTGTCTATAAGCAGCTTATATCAGCCGTATCTGATGCCGTGAAAGACGGAAGGTTGAAAACCGGTGAGTTGGTTCCGTCCATGAACGCTCTTTCCGGAGAGCTGGGAATCTCCAAGGAGACGGTCAAGCGGGCATACTACCTCCTGCGGTCGAACGGAATCCTGGAAGCGCAGCAAGGCAAGGGATTCTACGTGGCGGACACTTCCGCAAAGAGCGCCATATCAGTGCTTTTCCTCATTGACAGATTCAGCGTCTATAAGCAGGAGATCGTGCACGGGTTCCACCAGGAATTGAAAGGACGGTCCGAAGACACAATCCTGCTGCACAATCAAGACATCGGGATATTCGAATATTTCATAAACGAGAATCTTGGAAAATTCGACTGGTACGTCGTGCTGCCCCACTTCAGCCTTGACAAGACCGTTCAGGAAAGGGCAAGAAAAATAATCAAAAGGATTCCCAACCACAAGCTGATAATGGCGGACCACCTCATGCCAGGCATGGCGGGAAATTTCGGAGCCGCCTATCAGGATTTCGATAACGATGTGTACTCGGGGCTAGAACAGGGCGCGGAGAAACTGGAAAAGATCGGTAACCTTAAAGTTATAGCGATGCCCACATCACTGTACTGGCCTGTCATAAAGAAGAAAGTGACCGGCTTCTGTCAGGAGCATGGGATAGATGTGGAATTTCTCAGCGAGGCCCCGTCAACGGTAAGGAAAGGCGATGCGTTCCTTATCCTGACCAGCCAACTGGACTCTGGCCTGATCGCCTTGGTGGACAACGCCAAAGGGCTCAAGGTCGGGACCGACTATCACATAATCTCCTACAATGACTCCCCTGTTGACCGCGTAGTTCTCAACGGCTTGACGACCATCTCCACTGACTTCAACGAGATGGGCCGCGAGATCGCAAGAATGATCAACGACAGGACACTGTGGAAAACCCACATTAGATTCAAGATGAACAAACGCAGCACATTCTGATGATTGAATTACACAACCGTTCGACCAAACTGGTCCTGGCGCGTCCGGATGTCGCAACTCCCTACTACAGAGGCACCCGCTTCGACAGGAGCGGAATAATCCTGTCCCTCGAAAGCCGCGGCAGGAAATATGTCAGCCAATGGTTTCGGGAATATGACCCGTTCAATCACGACGCCGTAGGCGGACCGGCTGAGGAGTTCTCGCCGATAGGCTATGACAACGCCGATCCGGGGGGAGGTTTTCTGAAGCCTGGGGTAGGTCTGCTGGAGAGGGATGTTGATGAATATGACCACTTCCGCCTGTACAAAGTGCTGGACGAAGGCGAAAGGGACTTCAAGGCGGCGCCCGGCCAGACGGAATTCAGGCATAGGATGGCGGCAGGAGGATATTCATACGATTACATGAAAAGGATCATCATCCCCCGGGAAGGGACTCTGGTTCTGGAGCATATTCTGAAGAACACTGGAAAGGGGATCATGGACATGTATGTCTATAACCACAATTTTTTCGTCCTTGACGGGGCACCGACCGGAAAAGCCACCGTCATCACCCTTCCTTTCAAACCTCAAGGGCATTGGCGTGATGAATATGACAGCGTGGCGCTTACCGACAACGGAATACGCTTCTCAAGGGACCTGAGACCCGGAGAGACCATATTCATGGGTGACCTCAAGGGTTCCGAACAGCGGAAGAATTACAGTTTCAGGCTTGCGAACACCGCGAATGGCCTGACCGTGGATGCCCGTTCGGACGCCGCGATGGAATACGCCGTGTTTTGGTGCAACCACGAAGTCGCATGCCTCGAACCCTATACCCACCTCCTCATCGAGCCCGGCCGCCAGGCGGAATGGAAGATAGAGTACCATTTCGGAACCATGTGACAAACGCGTTCCCAGGTGCAAACGTCGCATTTTGCCAAAAAACGTTCCCTGAATGAATGGCGGACTAGAAATAATAAGTATAGCTCATGCCAAGGAATGGAGAGATTTTATCGAATCCTTTGAACATACCTTTGATATAATGAATATAGTAACAGTGCCAGTCACCTTTGGCCCATGCGAAACCGTATGACGCTTTAATGGCACGTGATGTCTGAAAACCATATTGGCAGCCAACACCAACATACATTGACATATATTCGGAAGTGATGACATTCCAGTTCAAATCCACCGGAATCACCATCTCATTTACGGTCAGGCTTTCCTTTGAGCCATAGGAAGAATCATCATATCTTATTTTTGTGTAGGCCATCAGAGCCTTGGCTCCGATAATAAGATTCAACGGATGTCTCTGGTCTCCGAACCTTATCATCCCACCTGCAGCTATTGAGAAAGGATATGCCTCATAACCAGTGTCATAAGAATATCCAACATCCGCTGACAAAGTTAATCCAAAGCGTATGCAAGATTGGCTGGACCTATAACTTCCGCGGGATGATGCATCTGACGACCTACTTTGTGACGCCGATGTCCTGTAAACCGAGGAATATGCTTCATTATTCCGGGTGGCGGTGGCGTATTTGTCGCTCACATACCTGATTGTCTCGTCATCAGCGGCATATTCCATGGCCATTCTTTTGTCCGCGTAGGAGGATTCAGACGTGAACTTGTCCGCCATCAGGCGGGCGATCTTGCTGGAGGCGCGCTTGTCATAGGAACTGGCGGGATAATCCTTGCGGAATTGCTTCAGCGCGTCGATGGTGTTGACACGGAGGGCGTTGAAATAAGCCTGCGAGGTTGACAGGTCGGCGATGGCGTCATCGGCCTCCTGTTTGTAGATCCGGTGCTCGGACTCGGCGAGATACCGCTTGTAGGAATCTATCGTATTCTGGCCTTTGGCTTTCAGCCAGAGAGGAAGATCATCGATCCTGTCGGCCACATCCTCCCGGAACGCGGAATCCGGATATTTCTTCATGAACGCATCGAGACTGGCGACGCTTTGGCTGGCAACGGCATCGGTGTAATCCTTCCGTTCCATCGCGACACATTTGTCCAGAATCGCTTTCGCATCGGTGTTTGCAGGGTACTTGGCCAGAATCTCCAGGAAGGCGAATGTCATCAGGGTCCTCCGGGAATAATTCGCGCCTGTTCCGAAACCATCCTTGTCAAGTTGCCTGATCTCGTAGGCATACTCAAGAACATGCTCGACCTGTTCCTCATCAAACCATTCGTAAAAGACCTGTCTGAATCCGTCGTTCGCATCCAGAAGTATCTCTCTGGAGAAAAACTGTATTCCTGAGTTGGCTATTAAAGTCTGGACCATAAGTCTCGTTTTATTTTGGGGTTATCATATTTTGCGGCTCCACTCTGCCCAGTGGTATGGCATTGCCGCAATTATAACGAATTTTGTCCGGAAAGCGAACATCTTTCTGAACCAATGAATATACGTGGCGGATAAGCGGCTCATAATCAATTAAAAGACCAAAGTCCTGACGCTGGTAACGGCATCAGGACTTCGGTCTTTATATTCATTTACAGCACATTAAGTGCCACGGCTATTTTTTCAGGCCGGAGTTGAGGAAGGCTATGAAACCATCGACGGAAAGATTATAGCCACGGACCGGGGCAAGCTGGTTGCCTTCGGCGTCAAGAAGGGCATAGTTCGGCTGGGCGTTTACTCCGAACCGTGTACGGGCTATGTAAGAGTTCACACGACCGATCTCCTTCAAGGTCTTGCCATCCGGAGTGGTCAGCCATTCCGCCTCATCGAGTTTGGTCTTGTCATCCACATAAAGAGCCACAAGGACATATTCATTCCTGAGAATATTCAGGACTCTCGGATCGCTCCAGACGCGCTGTTCCATCTCGCGGCAGTTGACGCAGCCGTGGCCGGTGATGTCAACGAAGACGGGTTTGCCCTGGGCCTTGGCGGCGGCGAGGCCTTCCTCCAGGGTGAAGTAGCCGGTCAGACCGAGCGGCATCTTGAGGTCGTACTTCTGGCCGTAGGTGAAGACACCGGTCACTGAGCTTGTCGATGTGCTGGTTTCTTCGGTCGCTTCGATGGTCACTGAGCCTGTCGAAGTGACCGTTCCCACCGGAGTGTCCGCATAATTGTAAACCACAAAATCCTGAGTCTCAAGCGGAGGAAGGTAGCCGGACAGAGCCTTCAGCGGAGCGCCCCACATTCCCGGAATCATATAGACCACGAATGTGAAGACGGCGATCGCAAGGCCAAGCCTCGGCACAGAGACATGCTCCACAGGATCGTCATTCTTGAAACGTAGCTTGCCAAGAAGGTAAAATCCGAGAAGCGAGAACGTGACGATCCATATTCCTAAATATACTTCCCTGTCAAGCAGTCCCCAGTGGTAGGTCTGGTCAGCGACGCTGAGGAACTTGAAGCCAAGCGCTACCTCGATGAAGCCGAGCACGACCTTGACACTGTTGAGCCAAGAGCCGGACTTGCCTTTCATCTTTTTCAGCAGCGACGGGAACATCGCCAGGATCGTGAACGGCAAGGCGAAGGCGACGGAGAAGGCGAGCATCGTGACCATCGGAGTCCAGAACTCTCCCTGAGTTGATTTGATCAGCACCGTGCCGACAATAGGACCGGTGCATGAGAATGACACCAGCACAAGGGTCAGAGCCATGAAGAATATGCCGCCGAGTCCTTTGCCGCTGGACTTCGCGTCACTCTTGTTGGCAAGGCTGGACGGCAGCTCTATCTCGAAGGCGCCGAAGAAGGATGCCGCGAAAATCATGAACACGATGAAGAATATCAGGTTCGGCAGCCAGTGTGTCGCAAGCCAGTTGAATATGTCGGCGGTGACCGTATTCCCTCCGATTATCCATGTCAGGCCGATGATCACACTGATCGGAACAGTGTACAAAAGGACAATGAAGAGACCGTAGATGAAAGCCTTGAAGCGGCCTTCAGCGGCGGTCGAGGACTGTTTCATGAAGAACGACACCGTCATCGGCACCATCGGGAACACACATGGGGTCATCAGCATGGCGAATCCCCACAGGATGGCTTCGATGATCAAAGCCCACAGAGACCCTTCGTTATCGCTATTATCACCGGATGCGATACCGGCCTCAAGCGATGAAGAGGCCTCTTCCGACTTAGTGTCAATGGTAACGTCATCCGAAGACGCACTCGCCACAGGTACAGCCGCAGCAAGCGGAACGGAGAATTCCCATGATTCCGGAGCCGCGCAGAACCTGTCGTTGCATCCGCTCCATGAGACTTCACCTGTGACCGTGGCCTCACTGCCGGTCAGTTTGACCCTTTGAGTGAGTGTCACAGAATCAAAGAAAACTTTTTCTCCTTGGAAATCAGACGGTTTTGTCACCTGATTGAGACCACCGACCAATGAATATCCTTGATCGGAGGCGAATTCGATGTAAATAGGATTGTAGGCATGATCCACAGTGTAGATGTGCCATCCATCCACAATGCTGGCCTTGAATGTCAGTTCATAGACATTCTCTGAAACCACCTTGCTGGAAACCGACCACTTGGCGGTGGCCTCCGGGGCTTGCGCGAAAGAGGCCACACTCCCGATAAGGAGCGCAGCCACCAACGCCACAGCTTTTTTGAAAGTATGTGTCATAGCGTCAAAACATTTGCCGTTATATTCAGAATGTTATTTAGCGTAGGCTACGGAACGGGTCTCTCTGATCACAGTGATCTTGACCTGTCCCGGATAAGTCATCTCCTCCTGGATCTTCTGGGCGATGTCAGCGGAGAGTCTTCCGGCCTGGTCATCGCTGACCTCATCGGCGCCAACAATGACGCGGAGCTCGCGGCCGGCCTGGATGGCATAGCTCTTTGTGACTCCCGGATAGGCGGCGGCAAGGTCTTCCATTCCCTTGAGCCTCTTGATGTAAGACTCGATGACCTCACGACGGGCTCCAGGACGGGCACCGGAAATCGCATCACCGATCATTACGATAGGAGAGATGATCGATGTCATCTCGATCTCTTCGTGGTGCGCGCCGATGGCGTTGCAGATCTCAGGCTTTTCCTTGTACTGCTCGGCCAGTTTCATACCAAGCAATGCGTGTGGAAGCTCCGGCTCCTCCTCGGAAACCTTACCGATGTCGTGCAGGAGACCGGCTCTCTTGGCGAGCTTAGGATTCAGACCGAGCTCGGCTGCCATGATGGCGCAGATGTTGGCGACCTCACGGGAGTGCTGGAGCAGGTTCTGACCGTAGGATGAACGGTATTTCATTCGGCCGATCAGTTTCACGAGCTCGATGTTCAGTCCGTGGATCCCAAGGTCTATGCAGGTTCTCTTACCTGTCTCAAGTATCTCGTCCTCAAGTTGTTTCTGAACCTTGGTCACAACTTCCTCGATACGCGCCGGGTGGATTCGTCCGTCAACGACAAGCTGGTGCAGGGCGAGTCTGGCAACTTCCCTGCGGACAGGATCGAACGCGGAAAGAAGAATGGCGTCAGGTGTGTCGTCAACCACGATCTCGACACCTGTGGCAGCCTCAAGGGCACGGATATTACGTCCCTCACGACCGATAATCCTTCCCTTGATCTCATCGTTCTCGATCGGGAATGTCGTCACGGCGTTCTCGATGGCGGTCTCGGTGGCCGTTCTCTGGATGGTGTTGATGACGATTCTCTTGGCCTCCTTGGAAGCGTTCAGGCGAGCCTCGTCCATCGTGTCGTTGATGTAGGCCTGAGCCTCGGTCCTCGCCTCAGCCTTCATATTCTCAATAAGAATGTTCTTGGCTTCCTGCGCGCTCATTCCGGCGATCGTCTCAAGCTGCTTGTTGGCCTGGGCGCTGAGTCTTTCATATTCCTCAGTCTTCTTGGTCAGGGTCTCCTGCTGGGCCTGGAAACTCGCCTTGGCGTTGTCAGCGTCACGCATCTTCCTCTGAAGCTCGGAATTCTGCTGGTTCAGAGAGTTCTCCTTCTGCTTGATCCTGTTCTCGGCGTCCTTGAGCTGGCTGTTCTTCTCGTTGATGTACTGCTCGTGCTCGCTCTTGAGCTGGAGGAACTTCTCCCTGGCCTGATGGATCTTGTCCTTCTTTATCCCCTCGGCTTCGATCTCGGCCTTGGCGATGATCTCGTTCTTCTGCCCTTTCAGAACTATTCTCTGAATGATTATGTAAGCCGCCAGCGCGATTACAGCGCCGATCAGGACTCCTATAAAAAATTGCAACATAATATCAATAAATATTTTAAATGTTCTAATATTCCCTTATATGTAACCGTGGCAGTCCTCCCCTGTCCATCCACAGCGTCATCCGTAACAGTCCGGCGCAAAAAAAACGACCGACAGTCCGGAACGGAAACTGATCGATCGTCTAAGAAACATTAAAAAAAGCCGTTAGCCGCTTGTCAGAAATCTTAATGAATAAGATTTGAGATCCGCACCGGTTCAGAAATCCATCGTCACGCACACAGGCGCAATCCCCGAAGGTAACCTTGGTCCGTCATGGCCGGCTCGAGCAAACTCGGTTCCGTGGAACTTGTTGATTTGAGCACGTGGGACTAACGGCCGTCTTTTTCAATATTCTTGATGTAGGACTCAACATCCTCCTGAAGTTTTTTCGCCTCGGCATCAGCGTCGGCGACTCTCTTCTGGTAGGCCAACCTTCCGACCGCCTCGTTCAGAGCCACAAAGGAAAGTTTGTCGGAAAGGGTCTTGTTCGGGTACTTCGCGTCGTAAGCCGCCAGTTTCTGGTTGATGGCGTCCGCCGCAAGCCTCATCATCCGCTCCATCTCAGGAGAGGAGGCGACGAGGGGATATTCATTGCCCGCGATCTTTATCTTGATGTTCTGTCCCATTCCTAATTCTCAAGCAAGGCGATGCACTTGTCAATCTCCTTGATAAGTCTCTCTATCTTTTCCTTGGCGGCGGAACTGTCTCCGCCCACTCCGAAAGCTTCGGACAGATGAAGGTTGTTCACCTGTTGTTCCAAATCCTCAATCCGCTTCCTACAGGACTCATTCTCAGCCCCGCACCGCACCAACTCAGCCTGGAGCCTTTCACGCTCAGACCTTTCCGCTTCGTACAGCGCGATCAACTTTTCGATATCTGTCTTTATACCTTCAAGCATACCTCAGGACTGTTTTTACCTGTATGAGCGCAAATTTAGTAAAATATCTTCATTTGCACAAGAACTTCAACTGGCATCACCTATTAAATTCCAAGGAAAATTCATTCTCTTGTTTATCGCGCGCCATAGCGGCCTCATCACGCACGTCGTCATTCCCCAAAGCCACGCCTCGTGCGCAAGAACCGCCAACACACTCACGAAGCATTCCCCAAGCATCGCCTCGTGCGCAAGAACCGCCAACACACTCACGAAGCAGACCTGCTCATCAGCCAGCGTCCGATTTGCTAAACCAAAGTAAATATTATAATTTTGCGACAATATGACAACAACAGCATAACCATGACAATAACAGTGGAAAACAGGGAAATACCGGTGCTGCTTCTGACGGGATACCTCGGGAGCGGCAAGACAACTCTGGTCAACAGAATACTCTCCAACAAGAAAGGCATCAAGTTCGCCGTCATCGTCAATGACATAGGCGAGGTGAACATCGACGCGGACCTCATCCAGAAAGGCGGCGTTGTCGGCACCACGGACGACAGCCTTGTCCCTCTCCAGAACGGCTGCATCTGCTGCACGCTGAAAATGGATCTTGTCGCCCAGCTGAACGACCTCTGCCGCTCCGGCAAGTTCGACTACATCGTCATCGAGGCGAGTGGAATATGCGAGCCCGCCCCTATCGCACAGACCATCTACTCCTTCCCTAAGCTTGTTCCTGAATATGCCCAATCGAATATTCCGAAACTCGATTGCATTGTCACCGTTGTGGACGCTCTGAGGATGCAGAGTGAGTTCGCCTGCGGGGACGCTCTCAAGAAGGACAATCTGGAGGAGGATGACCTTGAGAATCTTGTGATCCAGCAGATCGAGTTCTGCAACATCGTGCTTCTGAACAAGGCGTCCGAGGTGAAGCCCGAGGAGCTTGGCAGGGTCCGCAGCATAGTGAAGGCTCTGAATCCGAAAGTGACGATCTTCGAGTGCGACTATGGAGACATCGATCTTGACAAACTTCTGAACACCAGGATGTTCGATTTCGATAAGACGGCTACTTCGGCGGCTTGGATCAACGCCATCGAAGGAGAGGGCAACGAAGCTGATCATGATGACGATGACCACGATGAGGATCATGACGGGCATGAACATGACCATCATCACGAGGAACACGACCACGAGCATCACCACGAGGGGCACGAGCATCACCATCATCATGATCACGAGGGTGGCGAAGTCGAGGAATATAACATCGGGACCTTTGTCTATTATCGCCGTCAGCCGTTGGACATCAACAAGTTCGACTGGCTCGTCTCCAAAAAGTGGCCGAAGAACGTGATCCGGGCCAAGGGTCTGTGCTATTTTGCGGACGAGAAGGACAAGTGCTACCTCTTCGAGCAGTCCGGAGTGCAGAAATCCATCAAGGACGCCGGTCTGTGGTTCGCCACGATGCCTGAGGATCAGCTTCAGGAGATGATGCGCAGGGACAAGAATCTGCGTAAGGATTGGGATCCGGTCTATGGCGACCGTATGATCAAGATTGTCTTCATCGGGCAGAATCTTGACCGCAAACAGATAGCAGATCTGATGGATTCTTGTTTAGGGGAGTAAGTTTGGGGCGAACGCGAAAAAAAGGAAAATCCAAAATTTTGCACGTTACCAAAATTTTGGATTTTATTTTTTCGCTCACGCCAGTGAAACTTAGCGAACGACAGCGAAAAAATCAAATGGCGGATTTTGGTAACGTGCAAAATCCGCCATTTGCCTTTTTTCGATGTCGCTCAGTACCTATGTCGCTTCGACAGGTTCAGCGACCGGGAATTACAGCTCGGTCACGAAGCGGTGCTTGCCGGGGGCGAGGAGTTTGGACTCGCAGGAGCTGTCGGGGCCGGGGATGAGGGCGGTGGCGGTGGTGCCGGCGGGGATCTCGACGGTCCACTCGAACTTGTCGCCGGTGCGCTTCCAGTTGCTTACAATCTTTCCGTAAGGCGAATCATAAGAGCAGTTCACCCAGTCAAGGCCTTCGATTGGGTAAGGCTTCAGCTCGATTGACTTGTAGCCTGGCTCGGCAGGACGTATGCCGCCAAGATATTCATAATACCAGGTCACGAGGTCGCCGAGAAGCATCACGTGGTTGCCGGAGTTCATCGCAGGATCGGCGGTGTTGCCGTTCCAAAGCTCCCAGATTGTCGTGGCACCGTTTTTCGCCATGTAACCCCAGCTTGGATAGGTCTCGTTCGTGGCGATCTTAAGGGCAAGGTCAGGTCTGCCGAACTCGGTGAGAGTGCGCATCAGAACCATCATGCCGACAACCCCGCAGCTCACATGGCCGCCACAGTCCACCTCGGTCTTGTGCACGATGTGCTCGAACACGTCACCCTCACGCCCGTCAGGAACCATTCCGAAATAAAGCGGAAGCAGGTTGGCCGTCACCGTGTTGTTGCCGTAGAAGCCTTCCTTAGCGTTGAAATACTTGGCGTTGAAAGCCTCACGGGCCGCGGCGGCATATTCATTGAATATCTTCACATCCTCCGGATGGCCGGCGATCGGAGCGAACTCTATCATCTTGTTCAAGAGGAAAAAGTAGAATGGAGTGGATATCAGAGGCGAGGCTGTCTTTCTCGCAGGATCCTGTGAATGAATAAGTTCCAGAGATTCAGGCGGCATACACCAGTCCCCGTAGGTGTCCTTGATCATCACGCCATCCTTCAGGTACTTCGACCTCATATATTCAAGCCACTTCTTCATCGCGCCGTAGTGATCCTTGATGGACCGGTCGTCCCCGAATCGGCGATAGACCATATCCGCGCCAGTGAAGAACGCTCCAGGCCAGGTGAAATTGTCCTGATAGAGGGTCCAGTAGCGTGGGCAGACGTCCGAGATGCTGCCGGCCTCGTTCTGCCCGTCGTGGATGTCAGTCAGCCACTTGGAATAGAGGGCGTGGTTGTTGAATATGTAGGATTCGCCGTAGCACCCCATCGTGCGGTCGCCAAGCCAGCCAAGCCTCTCGTCCCTCTGAGGGCAGTCGGTAGGCATACCGCGATAATTGCCCCTGATTCCCCAGAAAGCGTTGTGGTAGATCTGGTTGATCACGGCGTTGGAGGTCTCGAAATGACCGGTGACAGCCATCTTGTCATACATCACCTGTCCCTCGAAGTCGCCGAGCTTAGGTTCGTTCTTCAAGCCTTTGACCTCAACATAACGGAATCCATGATAGACATATTCAGGATGCCAGACAATCGGCTTGCCGTCCTTGGCGATGTAGGTGTCGAGGACCTTTGCGGTACGGAGATTGGCAAGGTAGAGAGTGCCGTCAGGATTGAGAAGTTCAGCGAACTTCATCGTGAGGGTGTCGCCTCTTTGCAGTCCTCGGGCCTTGATCTGAAGGCGGCCGACCATATTCTGTCCCATATCAAGGATGTAACCGTGATCGGTCTTGGTGATGGAGACCGGCTTCACGATGTCCTGAACAGCGATGTTAGGGTTAGGCTGGAGAACCAGTCTGCCGCCCGGAGCGTCCATCAATGAGGCCTTCGCCCAAGCGGAATCATCGTAACCGACCTTTGTCCATCCGGTCAATTCCTTACGGGCATCGTAAGTCTCACCGTCGAACTCGTTGTTGGCTCTGATCGGTCCCTCGCAGGTGATCTTCCAGCTCTCGTCGCTGACAACGGTCGCCGTGCGGCCATCCGTGTAAACAATGTCCAACCGGTACCAAAGCCTCGGTACCCCGAAGCCTTTCATACCTGGCTCCCTCATCGTGGTATAACGGCCGCAGCCAAGACTTACGGCAAGAGCGTTCTGACCTTTCTTGAGAGCCTTACGGACATCGAACTCATTGAAATATACCCTTATCCTGTACTCCGACACGGTCGGGGAAAGTTCCTGGTCACGGGTGATATATTCCCCGTTGATCCAAGTGTCATAGACTCCGAGGCCGCTGATGCGGAGGGTCGCCTCCTTCACCTTGCCGTCAAGTGTCACTTCCTTGCGAAGGTAGCGGGCAGGGAGCACGGTGCTGCCTTTCAGGACATCACCCTCATAGTCGCAGCCGATCCATTTCCCGTCATATTCGGCGGCGGAGACTGTCAGAGTGGCGGCGAGTGCCGCGAATGCTGTTAAAATTCGCTTGATCATTATCTGAATATTTTAGTGTTATTTCTTGAATATGAGGTTGATATCCCGCTCGATCGCCGGACCTGCGATGTTCTCCGGCACGAAAGACCAGTGGCCGATCTTGGCAGGGTCACCGATGACGGCCGGGTCGATCACATGGTTCTTTTTGAGATATTCATAGAGAATCTCGCGGATCTCCGGGTAATATTCAACGGTCCTTTCGGCGATCTTGTCCGTGTCGATTCCGACCTCGGCGAGGAGCCCGCCGCCACCGCTGGCGCGGTAGGAAGTCATCGCTACGTTGTAGGTCTCGTCCATACTGAACGGCTTTCCATCGGCCATAGAGGTGATCACGATCCTTGAGCCGAAAGGCTTTGTGACATCAACGGTGTAGTCGATTCCGGCGGCGGAGTCGAAGTTGTAGGCACGCTCGATGAACGACCAACCCTTCTGGCCCGTGCGCGGGTCGTCCTTCTGGACTATGTTCAGCACGTGGTCGGTCGGTTTCGTGGCAGTGACGATCCAACGGTTGTAGGAGGCCTCCAGATAGTCCTTGATCTCCTTTCCGGTCATCGTGATCACATAGAGCTGGTTTTCAAACGGATAAATTGTAAACAAGTCCTTGTAAATCAAAGTCCCACCCTTGACGAATCCGTCATAGGTCAATGGAGCCGCGATCGAGATCTGCGCCGGAGCGCAGCCGAGGCAAAGCGTGTGGACAAGGTTCACATAATCACACATTCCCTTGTACGCGTCACGGGTACGCATATCAACCTTCAACTCACCGACCTCCTGGGTGGTGAAGACCTGCACGGCCTGATAGTCCTCGTAAAAGTCCTTTTCCATCTGGGCGTCAATCCTGTGAGGATCAACCGGAATGAGTTCCGTGGAATGGGTCTTGGAAACGACCTTGCCGTCCTTAACGGTGACATTCACCGTTCCGTGTCCCACAAAGCGGCAATGGCTTCCGGAATTGATCAGCCCGATGCTGTCGCAGCAGGTCACGAACGGCCTGTGGTCGTGAGAGCAGACCACGAAATCCACTCCACGCAGACTCTTGTACAGATCCATTCCCTGTCCTTCCAGCATCGAGCCGTCTCCGGGTCCTGTTCCCGAATGCACGGACACGATCACCACATCAGGCTTCTCCTTGGCCCTCACCTTGTCCACATCCTCCTGAGCCAGAGGAACAAGGCTCTCGAACGTCATTCCGCTCCAGAGTTTCTCCGACAGCCAGTTCTTCATGTTGGCGTTTGTGAAACCCAGTACGGCGACCTTCAGTCCGCCCTTCTTGTAGATCTTGTACAAAGGAAAATACGGTTCCCCGTTGTCAGTGCGGATAGCGTTTCCAGCCAGAAACGGAATCCCGTGCGACTCAAGGTCCCGAGCGATGCGGTCATAGACCTTGTGACCGGTCTCGATGTCATGGTTGCCCACCGTGACGGCATCGTAGCCCATGTAGGCGGCAAGGCGTGGATAGACATGAGGAGAGAGTGTGTCCACATAGTTGAAATAGTACGCGGCGTTGTCTCCCTGAAGGCAGTCCCCCGCATCGATGAAGACAACTTTGTCCGCACCGGCCGCCGCACGGACGCTGTCCACTATCGGCTTGACGGCTAAAAGGGACTTCTTCACCCCGTTCCCGACATAGGTGGAATCGAAATAGGTTCCGTGCACGTCATTCGTGGTAAGAAGCTGGATGACATATTCCCCGTCCTTGGGACCCGAACCGCATCCGGCCAACAGAAATCCGGCGGAAGCGGCGAGAATGATAGACTTGAATATTACTTTCATACCTTATAAATATATTTCAAAATTCCTTTGCCTGCGTGAGCCTCCCGAAGCCTTAGCCGTTTTCCTGGAGTTCAAGGCACGCCCGAGATCGAACAGGACGCTCAGCTTCTGCTGGCTGCCCTGGAATCCATCACCTGTGAAATGGAACACGGCGGAAAGCCTCAGACGCACGAAATCAGCGATATACGGCTGCCAGTAGATCTCGGCACGGTCATAAAACCCGGAATGCTTCCAGTTCCCGCCATAGTCACAGACGCGGTAGAACGGACTTCCGGCGTACAAATCCTGTCCGAGCATATTCCCTCCTCCGTCAATGGTGAAGTAGTAAGGCATCTGGCCCGTGCCATAGTAGGAATCATTCTGAACGCCCAGTTTCTTGTACGCGAGGTTCAACGTCAGCAGCCCGCCGAACGCAGGCTCAAGCCCCGTCTCGTTGATCCTGTCCTGATGTATTCCTTGAATATAGCTGAGCTTGGAGTTCCAACGGAAGTCGCGTCTCCCGGCGGTCAGCGACACGAAAGGCGAGACAAGAATATTATCCACCACGCCCCGATATTCAAGCGTGTTGGCGAAGTGGTACATAGTCGCCGTCCACCCGGCGCGCAGGAAATCACCGGCAAGGGCGTAATTGCCGTATGTGAATATCTGGAAGCGCTCACGCCGGCCGTGCCCGATCATTCCCATCCAGTCCAAACCGGCCTCGCAATAGCCTTTCCGGGTCTCGTACTTCAGGAGTAATCCTTCTATGTTGTTGTCATAAAACTGGTTGACATCGGAGATGAACAGGGACGGAACCTGATCGGCCTTCACAGGATCCTCCGCCCAGCCCTGATAACCCGAGCCGAAAACGGAGTTCCCGCGCGGGAATATTCCCGCCAAGAGATTGAATTTTCCGCTTCTGCGCCGGCTTTCAAGGCCGTACCAGAATGTCATCTCCCGGAAAAGTCCTATGTTCTGAAGATCCTTGTCGCTTTCGGACACGGGGGCCTCACCCATATTCTTCATCACATCGATTCCGAGCGTAAGCTGATGGGTGAACCGGCCGCCCGCCACCTTGACACCGACCGTGGGGGTCAGCCTGGCGGCGTGAACCGTGCCGGATGTCTCGAACTTGTTGCCAGCGCCATCATATTCCCGGTTGTCAAAATAATACTGAAAATCAGCACCGTAGGTAAAGGTAGCCTTTTGTTGGGCACGACCGGCGAAGGCCGACGCCAGAAGAAGTGTTATTACAATTACGCTCTTTCTCATATTCATAAGCCCGGAAGGAAAAATCCCGCCTCCGAGGCAGTTTATGCAAAATTACTGATTATTTTGTAATTTCGCACCCGTATGGAAGAACTCAAATTACAGACCCCGGTGGAAACCGGCCGCGGTGCTGTCAGCATCTCGCTGAAAGACAGGATATTCGTCCTCGGAAGCTGCTTCGCTGACAACATCGGCGGGAAAATGGTGGATCTGGGCTTCGATGTCTGCCTCAACCCGTTCGGAACACTTTATAATCCCGTCTCCGTTTGTAACTCCGTCGCCCGCCTGACATCCGGAATCCCGTTCTCCAAAGATGAGTGCGTCCAGATGGGCGCCGGTGCCGGCCTCGTCTGCTCGTTCAGCCACCACACATCCTTCGCCCGCCGCACCGAGGACGAGTTCCTGCAAGTCGCCAATGCATCTTTGAAGGAAGCCTCGCTCCGGTGGAAAGCAGCCTCCAAAGTCATCATAACCCTCGGCACGGCATGGATTTATGAATATACCCGCTCAGGCGAGACCGTCTCGAACTGCCTCAAGATCGAGGCGAAGGAGTTCACCCGCAGACGCCTCTCAGTCCGCGAGACAGCGACATTGCTCATGAATATGATCGCGCGGCATCCGGAGAAGGAATTCATGTTCACCGTCTCTCCCATCCGCCACTTCAAGGACGGGGCGCATGGCAACCAGATCAGCAAAAGCACCCTTCTGCTTGCTTTGGACGAGGTTCTGGCGAAGTTCCCGGAGCGTTGTGAATATTTTCCAGCCTACGAGATCGTGCTTGACGAGCTGCGGGACTACCGTTTCTATGCCGCCGACATGATCCACCCGTCCGACCAGGCCGTGGACTATCTCTGGTCCCGTTTCGTAGGATTCGCCATGCCGGAATCGGAACTTCCCGCGCTGGACGCCAGACGCAGGGAACTCCTCCGCGCGCAACATCGCCCCATTCATGGATAAGAAGCTGTTTTGATTTGTTTGTCTGAAGATTTTCACCTCAAGGAACATTTCAGTAACCTTCAAAATAAATAAGCTGCATCTTCTTAAGGAATCTTTTCGGTCTATATCTCTCATCAGTCATGTGCCACCGGCACACTCCATCTTCGAAAATAGATCCATCCTCGAAAATCTTCTCTTAATCTGAAGCAACTTATTATTTTCATGTTCCTCAAACAATTCAAAACAGCTTCTAAGGGCATTATCCGCAAAGAATGCCAATCATTTACAAACCACGGACACGATAAAACGCCACCAACGGTATTCAATCCACTATCACTGTGGCTGACCCTCTCTCTGAACATGGGGGTCAGCCACACACTATGGCCTCCCAGCATTTCCAGAGCCATTCTTGCGTGCCTGTGGTTTGCATAGGGTTTGTACAGGGCACCAAAAAATCAAAACAGCAGAGCAATTCACCCTGCTGCCAGCTTCATTTGCAACGCCTATATGTATATGGCGCTCAAGTGATTAACCGTTCCAAATCATTTGTAATTGAACTCGGCCACTGACGGTCATGTCGTAAATTCTGTCAATCCCATGAATTTGGGAATGATGAGTTCCTCGGTATTCGTCTAATAAACGTAATTTTGTGAAAAGGTAATATGTTTTTCAAATGGAAGCGGATAGAATGAGAATGTAGCCTCAAAAGAGGAGACAGTTGCGGCGGCAAAGTGTGTGCTTAGGTGTGTGTGATTGATAAACAATTGATAATCAAGCGATATCGCACTTACCTTTAGTCGAATCACGCTAAAGACAAACACCTAATCTATTAACTTATAATAGATTGCAAATCACGACACCTTATGGGGAGGATAACTGTTATAAAGCATATAGCTTCAATGCAAAGGAAAGGACAGACAGAGCGTGCCTAAGTAAGAAGCTGTTTAAATTTCAGTCGCATAATTTGTTATACATGAGTCGGCAGAAGGCGAGCTGAACCTTCGCCTCGCCCGTATCGGAATAGAACTCGTGATCAATGGCAATTCTTCGAAAGTTTTCCAACCAGGAGAAAGAGCGCTCCACAATACATCGGAGTGGCAGCACGGAGAATTTCTTCGGAGACTCGTCCGGACGGAGAACAACGGTAAACTCCGCACCGAGCTTTTGGCGTACGGTATCGGCCAATTTCCGTCCTTTGTATCCGCCGTCCGCCAGCATCTTTTTCAATCGGGGGAAGCAGCCCTTCATCTTGTCAATAACGCCATCCGCACCGACATTGTCATGGGCATTCGCCTCGTGAACCACCACCGCAAACGTTCTGCAATCATGCCCGACCTGAAAAAGTACCCGTTTTTTTTGCTTTTCCACCATAAAACGTTAAATTTGCAACATTGATTCATGCACGAAAAAAATCTCGAGTCAAGATGTTTTTTTTACTTATTAATTTGTTAAACGGGCACATTAACAACCATAAGTTAATACAAAACCTTTTAGTAAATGAAAAAGAATCGCACTTACAAGGTAAACGCCTTTCTCATGATGCTGCTCGCCGGCACGCTGTCATTCAGCGCCACGGCAGCCGCCAGTGAGTCCGGTTTACAGCCCGCGGCGGCCGCTCAGCAGCAGCCCGTCAAGGGAACGATCGTCGATGTCAACGGCAACCCGGTTCCGGGTGCAAGCGTGATGATCCCTGGCACAACCACGGGAACCGTCACCCAGGTTGACGGAACTTTCTCACTCAATGTCGCCGAAGGCACAAAGGTAGAAATCGGCTGCCTCGGCTACACCACAGTCACCACAACCGCCCGCAACGGCATGAAGGTAGTCCTCAAGGAAGACGCCATGATGCTGAGCGACGTCGTAGTCGTCGGCTACGGCACACAGAAGAAGGCCAACCTTACTGGTTCAGTCGCGACTGTTGATGTCAGCAAGACCCTTGAGGCAAGATCCACCGCTGACCTTGGCAAGGCTCTTCAGGGAGCTGTGCCGGGACTTACTGTCTTGAACACAAGCGGTAAGATCGGTGCCGAGCCGACCGTTGTAATCCGTGGTGTCGGAACCCTTTCCAACAGTGCCACATCGAAACCTCTCTATGTGGTTGACGGAGTTCCGATTGACAACATCTCTTACCTAAACACCCAGGACATAGAGAGCATCTCTGTCCTCAAGGATGCTTCCTCATCATCCATCTACGGAACGAGAGCCGCATTCGGTGTTGTCCTCATCACTACCAAATCCGCAAAGACAACGGAGAATATCCAAGTAAGCTACACCAACAACTTCGCATGGAGCCAGGCAACTGTCCTTCCTGACTATCCATCGGTGATGGAGCAGATCACCGGACTTAACCAGGTCAACGCCAGATATGGGCTTGAAAGCGAGCTCTTCGGCATGTACCTTGACAGTGACGCTTACATCAATGCTGTCAAGGCATGGCAGAACAAACATGGCGGCAAAGCCGGATACCGCGAGATGATTGAGGGTGATGACTACATTCCTGGTGTAGGATATGTAGCAGACTGGGATGTGGCCGGCATCATGTTCAACAACGCGGCCCCGTCACAGAACCATACCATCTCCGTGCAAGGTAACGTAGGCAAAACCAACTACTACATGTCTGTCGGCTACGACAGGGAACAGGGCCTTATGAACTTCAACCCTGACAAACTCAAGAAATACAATGCCACAGTCAATGTCTCCACACAAGTGAATGACTGGATTCAGATAGGAGCCAGAGTCAACTATGTCAACAAAGACTATGAAGATTGTTCGGACGCACTCCGCCAGGGAACATATCAGTACATGTGGCGTTGGGGATCATTCTTTGGACCTTGGGGCTACTTCAGCAACGGCCTTGACGGACGCAATGCCATCTCATACCGCAAGCAGTCCGGAGAAGGCTGGACAAAGACGGACAACCTGCGTATCGGTGGATTCACAAAAATCAACATCCTCAAGGGGCTGACACTGAACGCCGACTACACATACCTACAGAACAACATGAGGTACAAGCAGGTCAATCTTCCTGTCCACATGATGAACACGTGGTCAGTCACCCCATCAGAAACGACGATGAGCACAACTACCTTCATTGATGCCCGCCGCTCCTACACAAGAGGCTACAGCGCCAACATCTATGGGAACTACGAGTTCAGCATCGCCGGCAAGCATAATTTCAACATCATGGCCGGTTTCAATGCTGACGAGTCGGAATACGAGTACCTCATGGGCACTTACAACAACATTCTTGACACTAATCTGCCGGAAATAGCATTGACTTTCGACAGTGACAACAAGAATATATTCGCCCACAACCACAACGAGACCGGTTCCGCTGGTTTCTTCGGTAGAATCAACTATAACTACAAGGACAGGATCCTCCTCGAACTCAACGGCCGCTACGACGGATCTTCCAAATTCCCTGCGAACAACCGCTGGGCATTCTTCCCTTCAGCCTCAGCTGGTTGGAGAATTTCTGAAGAGCCTTTCTTCTCTCCTGTCAAGAGCATCGTGAACAATGCGAAGATCCGCGCTTCCTATGGCGAGATCGGAAACCAGGAAGTCGGCTCCAACATGTACATCGCCACCATCGCGCGTCAGGGATCTGACGTAAGCTGGCTCGGCACCGGATCAACCAAACTGACGACATTCGGCATGCCAAAGATGGTTTCCTCCACCCTTTCCTGGGAGACTCTTGCGACTACCAACATCGGTCTCGACCTTGGTTTCCTCAACGGAGAGCTTAACGCTACGTTCGATTGGTTCCAGAGAGACACCAAGGACATGCTCGCTCCTGGCCAGACCATGCCACAGGTGCTTGGAGCCACCGCAGCCTACGAGAACGCAGGTACACTCCGTTCCCGCGGATGGGAGATCACCATCGACTGGCATCATAACTTCAACGGGATCAACGTCTACGCAATTGGAAACCTTGCAGACTACACGACCACGATCAAAGAGTGGAACAATAACTCTAGATTGCTGAACTCCAACTACTCCGGCAAACGCTACGGTGACATCTGGGGATTTGAGACAGACCGCTACTTTGAGGCTTCAGATTTCAGCGGAGTTGACGCTAAAGGTAACTATATTCCTGTTGAAGGAGTGGCAAGCCAAGTTAACCTCCAGACAGGCAAGTTCGTCTTTGGGCCTGGAGACATCAAATTCGTCGACCAGAACAATGACGGCGTGATTGACGGAGGAAAAGGAACTGCTGACGATCATGGAGATTTGGTAGTTATCGGTAACACTCAGCCGCGCTATCAGTATAGCCTCCGTATCGGTGGTGATTGGAAAGGCTTTGACCTTGATCTCTACTTCCAGGGTGTAGGCAAGAGGCAAATGTGGACTCAGTCTGCTTTCGTCATGCCTCTCATGCGTGGAGCTGACGCCATCTACGCGAACCAGACATCCTACATTACCAATGAGGATGCCGCGGCCGGCAGAATCGACCAGGGTGCAACGTATCCAAGACTGAGTTCAGGTGGTGCGGCAAAGGGTACCATATCCGTACTCAACCAGGGTAGCACCAACTTCTACCCACAGTCAAAGTACCTCGTAAACATGGCTTACCTCCGTTTGAAGAACATCACCCTTGGTTACACTCTTCCTTCAGGCATAACGGAAAAGGCCAAAATCAGCAAGGTCAGGGTTTACGGTAGCATCTACAATGCTTTCAACATTATTGATCACACAAAGAAATATGGTCTTGACCCGGAAATCAACACGGGTGAAGGAAAGTTAGGCAATGCTGTATGGGGACGTACCGACCCTATGCTGCGCACTTACTCTTGTGGTATTCAGATCACCTTCTAATTTCAAACACTGCAAAGAATTATGAAAAAAATAGTTATCGCAGCAATAGCGCTGTCTACTCTGGCTCTTTCAGGATGTGACAATCTTTTGGACAAACAGCCGATGGATCAGTTCACAGACGGAAACTTCTGGACAAGTAAAGACAATGTAGAGGCCTTCGCAAACAGATTCTACGACTCGTTCTCCGGGTACAGTGGAGCCTTCTACTTCCCTACTCTTAACGACAATCAGGGAGTTGTTGGACTCAGCGACTGGAACTACAAGACCGTTCCGGCTTCCATCTCCCTTTGGAACAGTAACTATCAGGCACTGCGTAGAGCCAACCTCATGATAGATCGCGTTCCTAACGTGGCCTCCATGAGTGAAGAGGACAAGAATAATTGGATCGGAGTCGCCAAACTCTACAGAGCCCTTAAGCATTATGAGCTCGTAAGAGCGTTCGGAGACATCGTTTACGTTGACAAGCTTCTTGATGTTACCGACGAGGACAAGGAACTCTATCTCTACGGTGAGCGGCAAGATCGTGACATCGTGATGGACAAGGTTCTTGATGACCTCAATTTCGCCGTAAACAACATCACGATGAACCCTGGTTCAAGGACAGCATTCAACGCCGCCGTCGCACAAGCCATCAAATCTGAGATTTGCCTGTACGAAGGAACGTTCTGCAAGTATCGTTCTACCGCGGATGGACAGAAAGCCGCCGACGGTGCGCGCGCGCAGAAGTTCCTCACCGAATGTAAGGAGGCCAGCAAGGCCATTATGGACAATTCTATGTACGCCCTCAACGCAAGTTATCAGGGCAACTACAACTCTGTTGACCTTGCGAAGAACAAAGAAATGATTCTTTACAAGAAATACCTCTACGGTGTTTTCGGTCACTCTACGATTGACTACACATGCTCGTCCACAATGCAGAATGGTATGTCGAAAGCCGCATTTGACTCATATCTGTTCACTGACGGAAAGCCTCTCGCAACCACTTCCATGGACAAGAGCGACCATCCTGTCATGGACAAGGGACACCTTAGCATAGTCAAATTGTTAAATGTACGTGACCCTCGTCTTTCTGCTGCTATCGACACTGTGCTGATGTACAAGGGCAACGCCTTTGCCCGCTTTGACCTGCCTTCAGCCGGCGGCATGGAGACAACATCAAGCACTGGTTACGGTGTCTTCAAGTTCGACAATGATGACATCGAGGTAGCAAGAAGAAATCAGGGCGGCTCCAATGAGACTGACGCTCCTATCTTCTGGCTTGCCAACATCTATCTTAACTACGCAGAGGCTTGCGCCGAACTTGGCAGCTGCACAGAAGCTGATCTAAACGCGTCTATCAACAAGCTTCGCGACCGTGTAGAGATGCCTCATCTCACCACTTCACCTGCCGCCGACCCTGCCAATAATATGGGTGTAAGCAACCTGATTTGGGAAATCCGCCGCGAGCGCCGTGTTGAACTCATGTACGACAACAACGACAGGTACTGGTGCCTTATCCGCTGGCATCAACTTGACAAGCTCGACACCAGCAAGTACCCTGAGCAGACAAAGGGTGCCTACATCGCAGACGAGCCTACCGTTGGTTCCGATGACTGCGCTGTGGTTGACGCAAATGGTTACATAAGCTTCTCAGCAGGCAAATCAAGAATCTTTGAGTCCCGTCAGTACCTCTTCCCTATTCCTTCAGGACAGATCGACCTCTACGAGGCCGCCGGGAAGACCCTGACACAGAACCCTGGTTGGGATAAGTAAACTCGCAAAAGGGTTTTTAGCTATTTTTCACACAAAGCGTGGCCGGGGAAGCACCCGGCCACGCTTTTTATTATTCTATTGATCTTATGCAAGGTTACATCTTACAAAACACGTTCAGCCTCAAATGCCTCTGAGTGGGTTGATTTGCAGGCTTACATGAAAAAGTCTTGACTTGCCCTCGTAGTTATTCATCCAATGTTCCGCTCTAAGGCCTTACGCGGGCATTTGGCCTGAAGGCATTTTGCAAAATCGCCGCAAGATCCGCCCGGGTCTTCGGGAAAGAGTCTCACGGGGAAGCGGTGTCATCAATCCGCTCTATGAATATTCCTGTGCCACTGCTCCTCCTCGGCAACCTTCCAGGATTCCAGGGTTCTTGTGACGGAGGAGATGTTCACCCCTACCTTGACGCACCGGCCTTCCTTTTTGTATGGAATCATGTAGCCTTTTTCGTCGATCTGCTTGAGGGCATCCTCCGCTGAGCCATCTACCTTGAACTCGAAGACGTAGGTGCGGTCCTTTGTCCGGCAGACGGCGTCCGCTCGTCCGACGGCCGACTTGACCTCGGCCTGGGTGTAGTAGCCGAGGAGCGAGAAGACAAGGTAGATGATTGTCTGGTAGTGTTTCTCAGTCTTGTTCTCCAGATCGTAGGGGATGCCGGCCATGAAGGATTGGAGGAGTTCAAGGGAACCGTTCACATCGTTGTCCTTCAGAGCCTTGTTGAACTTCAGCACGAATGACGCACTCATTCCCTCCGAACTTTTGTAGTTAGCGAGAAGACCTCTCAAGAAGCCTTCCCGAACCTCCCTGTTCGGGTAGCCAAGTGTGTAGGAATGATCTTCCTTGTTGTATCCTTTAATTGTAAGATAGCCTGTTTGGTACAGCATCGGAAGGGTGTCTTCCGTCAGTTCCGGAGAGATGTCAAAGTCGCTTTGGGCGATTTCAGTCATCTTGTCCAGTTTTGTCTCGTCCATAGGATTCTTCCGTAACCTTTCCAAAAGGAATGTAGGCGTGCCGGTCTCGAACCAGTAGGAGCCAAACTCCCGTGCGTCAAGGCACTTTATCAGGCTGAACGGGTTATAGATGTCCTCGGATCCGTGGCAGAAGTGGTAGCCGTCGTAGTTGTGCTTAAGCAGTTGCAACGCGTTGTCGTAGGAGACACCCTGACTGTCGGCGAGATCACGCACAGGCTCTTTCATGTCCCTTTCTAGCTCGGATTGCGTGATGCCGCAGATGGCAGAGTACCTTGGCATCATCGAGATGTTCTGGAGGTTGTTCAGCTCGCTGAATATGCTGAGCTGGGCGAACTTGTTTATCCCCGTGATGAACACGAACCTCAGGTACGGGTCAAGGCTCTTGATCGGGCTATAGAAGTTCCTCATTATCTGCCGCATAGGAACCAGCCTCTCCTTGTCGTTCATCACGTCCAGCAGCGGTGCGTCATATTCATCAATTATTATGACCGCCTTCTCGCCGGTATTTTCGACAGCCGCTTTGACAAGGTACTCAAATCTCGCGTTGATGTCATCTTCCGCGATTCCGGAATCCGCACCCCACTTCTTCTCGTATTCGGATAGTTTGTAACCCAATATACGTTGCAGTTGCCCTCCATTAAGATGTTTCGCCGTTGACATGTCAAAGTGGAACACCGGGTGTCGTGTCCACTCCTTCCTGAGCCGTCCAGCCTCCAGCCCCTCGAACAGTTCCATTTCCCCGGCGAAATAACTGTGGAATGTGGAGGACAGCAGCGATTTCCCGAAACGTCGCGGTCTGCTCAAGAACACATACTTGTATGTCTCCGCCAAGTCGTGTACAATTCCTGTCTTGTCGATGTAGAGGTACCCTCCCTCGACAATGTCTCTGAAAGTCTGCACCCCGATCGGGTACCTTATCCTTTTTGCCTCCATACAGCCAACCATTTGATGTCCATTCATCAAAGATAATGAATATTCCCGGATTCCCCACCATCTTCGGAAATTTCGCCACACTTAGCCAAATCGAGGTCGAAATATGATGAAAAATTCAGCAAATTAGTTGATTATGTTGACGAGGTGATCAATAACGAAAGAGGACGGCCAGAATGGCCGTCCTCTTTTAGAGTTATAGAGTAATCTGAATTACTGCTGGTCGGAATCCCACCAAACGTTGATGGTCCACGCATCCTCAGCGGCATTCCACTGCTCGCGAGCCATATCCGCTCCGGGAACCTGATTGCCGATGGCGTGAAGATTCTTGGAGTTATAGTTCAACTCGTGCGAGCACTGGATCCAACGGCGGAACTGCTTTCCGTCAGGAATAGCCTGCGTCGCCTTTACGACCTGAGAGTGATATGCCGGGACAGCCCAACCAAGGAAGTATTCCGGGTTAAAATCGTAGCGGCGCATATCATTCCAGATCTCAACAGAGAAATGAAGGGCGATACGCTTCTGAGTTAAAATCTTTCCAAGGGTAAGGTTTCCTGAAGTTCCTATACCATTTGCCAGGAAGTTGTCCATTTCGCTTTGACTCATAGGCCTGAATGAAGGACAATCCGCAAGATTCTGGTCACCGCTGACCCAAGACTGAAGAGACACATTCATCTGCTCCATACTTGCCTTGATTCCCTCCTTATAAGCTTCGTAGGCACCAGACTTGTCGCCTTTGTTGAAAAGAACCTCAGCCTTAATGAAACAAGCCTCGGAATATGTTCCTATGTAGGTAGGTGAAGACACTCGTGTGTAAAAAGATCCAGACTCCTTTGAATTATCATATTTATTGTTTCTTCTATAGAGAAGATCGGAAGCCGCGGCATATCCTTTGGATGTGCTGGTACACTCAACATAAACGGTGTCACCAAGCCTTGAAGGTTCTTCTGAATCAATCCACCATCCTGATTCGCCATAGCCTGCTCTGAGAGGGCCTCCCTGAAAATTAGGGCAGGCATCTGATGTCATATCAACACCGAGCGAGCGTCTCCAATTGCCATCCCATTTGATTTCCTTGACAGCTTTGTCTGATTTCTTCGACAGAGCCCAAGGAATAATTCTGTCAGCTCTTGGATCCTCCACACCATAACCAGCGAAATTGGTAAGGTTGTCGTAGAGCATCTTTGTCACCATATAACCACCATTCATTCCGCAGACCGAGTACAGAGGAGAGTAATCAACCGGTTCGTCCCAACCCAAATTGTCGTGTGTCGCACTATTGTCATCGGTGTGCCATACAACGGTGTTGTCGGAATTGCTCTGCGGTCCCTTGGCAAGAGCGGCGAGAATCGCGTCAACGTCGTATTTGCCTTCACTATAACTACCAGGCTGTTTTTTAGAGAGTTTCAAGCAGTAGCGCGCCTTCAGCAAGTTGCCAAGTCTTATCCACTTATCAACATCACCATTGTTCCAGGAATCACCCTCTGACAAAGTAGGAAGACCGGTACCTTGCGTCTTTGCAAGGAGTTCAAGACCTTCATCTATGTCTTTCAGGCATCCGAGATAGATGGTCTTTCCGTTATCATATTCAGGAAGGGCATACTGACCGCAGGCCTGTGTGTATGGCATCTCTCCGTAGATGTCAGCCATCAGCATAAATCCATACGCATTGATGATTTTGGCGACCCCGGCGTAGTGCCAGGCTTCAGCGTTCATTGCTTTCTGGTACATATCATCAACATTGCAGGCGGCACCGCAGAACCACCACTGATATGGAGTTGTCACAATGCTGGATGTTGGATACCACAGGGACATATTCCAATAAGTACCGCCACCGTAATATCGTGTCCAATCTCCCATTGACATACTTGAACGCCAAGCGGCAAACTGATTTGCGCTGTTGGTGTAGAACTCAATATGTGCCAAACGGGACTGATAAGGTGCCGTATCACTGGTTGGATTCTCCGGATCCTCATTGACGTTCAACCAGCTATCGCACGAAGAGAGTGTCAGCCCTACAAGGCCAACTCCACTCAATAATATGGTTTTTAATATTTTCATAATTGTCTGAATGAATGTTAGAATGTCAGATTAACGCCAAATGTCATTCCTGCGGTTGATGGCACTCCGCAGTAATCAAAACCTACGGATGAAGATCCACCAACACCCGCTCCGGCGGCGGCAACCTCAGGGTCACCATTGTAGTTCGTTATCAAGAGCAGATTGTTGGCAGAAGCAGAAACGGAAGCTCTCTTGATGAAGCCGACCTTCTTCAATAAGTTCTGAGGCAGTTCGTAATTGATGGAAATCGAACGAAGTCTCAGCATGTTTACTTTCGTGATGTAATTAGCGGCCTCGACAGTGTAATAGTTCGTGTAGTAGTTCTTTATTATATTATAGCCACTCATTTCACTGCCGTTGAACACGTAGGTCTTGTCAGCTTCCCAAGTATTGCTTACTGATTCTCCATTGCTGTCCACACCTGTAATCGTCAAAGATTGGTTTCTGATGTCACCGGAGAACTTGCTGGTTCCGTTTACATCCATCGCATACTGGGTACCATTCACAACATCACCACCAACTCTGAATTCCCACAGCATATTAAATGACAGGTTCTTCCAGGTCAGTGTATTATTCAGACCACCAGTAAATTTAGGCTCGCGGTTTCCGACCTCAAACAACGTCTTGTTGTCGTATGTAGGCATTCCATTCTTGTCCAGAATGACATTTCCGTTGTCGTCTCTGTACCACTTCTTACCAGCGATGGCCATAAAGTTGCCATTATTGAATGATGCGGCCTGCATTCCAGCATACTGAACATCAGTAACATACATCACGTCAAGTCCTTGCGGAAGATTGCCGATCGTACCGCGGTTCCCGGCCATATTTAAGCCGACATCCCACCTGAAATCCCTTGTCTCGATCGGAATTCCGGAAACGGTAAGTTCCATACCTTTATTATAGACATTACCGGCGTTCATCGAGAAGAATATATATCCTGTTGACTGAGGGCCGCGAGGGCTGAGAATCTGGTCATACGAATCGTTGGTGTAGTAAGCGTAGTCAAAACGCAGCCTGTTGTTCAAGAAGCTCATCTCAAGACCGATTTCCGTTGACTTGGTCATCTCTGGTCGTAGGATAGGATTTCCCTTTGACCAAGAATTGCCGACTCCAACCTTGCCGCCAAGATAAACACCGGTAGGCCAAAGTGTTGTGGCTGTCTCATAAGGATTTGTGTCCTTGCCGACCTTAGCCCAGGATACACGGAGCTTTCCATACGACAATGCAGTGTTCTTTGGAAGCAGTTCGGTAAATACAAACGAGCCGCTTACCGAAGGGTAAAAATATGAACGGTTCTCCTTAGGAAGAGTTGAAGTCCAGTCATTTCGCCCAGTAACAGTCAAAAAGAGCATATTCTTCCAAGATGCTCTGAACTCTCCGAAGACACCTGCAAGCCTTTTCAGCGAAGCCGAATGCTTGAACTGCTTGTTGTTCGTCGTCGTGTTGGCATAAGAGAAGAAATCCGGAACGGAGAAGTTCCAAGCCATCTTGTAATTGCTGTCAATCTTGGTATCATCCAACTGCGCTCCAAGGAGCAGGTTCAGGTCGAAGTCTCCGAACTGCTTGTTCATATTGGAGATGAAGTTGTGGGAGATGTATCTGAAATGCGATGTGTTGTCACTCATCATACCTTTCTGCCAAACCTGTTTGATGGCTCCGTTGGCTGCGATTCTGTTGGATGCCGTCTGTGTATATGAGTCAACTCCTGCCTTATACTGGACATACCACCATTTAGCGATGTCAGCCTTCACGCTTACGCTACCGGTGAAACGCTCAACGTTATCGTACATATGGTTTTTGTTCACAAGCCAATAAGGGTTGTCTCTCTCCTCCCAAGGATCCAGTCTATTGTCAAACATACGATAACGTGTGCCATCTTCATTCAGATAATGCTTCATATCATCAAATGGAGACCAATTGTAAACGGCGTAAAGAGCGCCCGTTCCGGAAGATCCATAAAGAGCTGCTCCGGTAAGAGTCCTGTCTGTATGAGCGTCTGAATATGCGGCACTGGCGTTGAAAGTGAATAGACCAACCCTCTGCTCACCATTGAATCTGAACGAATATTTGGTGTAACCAGTATTAGGAACTATACCATCTTGATCATAGTAGGAGCCTGAAAGGTAGAAATTACTGTTCTTGGTACCACCAGATATGCTGAGGCTCTCGTCAAGGATTGTACCTCCCTGGAAGAAATCGCCTATGTTATCGTAGGTCTGGGCATTTGATTTTTCTCCCCAAGAAGTATAGGCGAAGTCATTGAAAGTCGTACCTGTGTACTTTTTCGAGGTATCGTAATTATCCTGCATATAACCTCTTGTATATTCCTTTTGAACCTTAGGAAGATTCGTCGCCCAAGAAGTGGACAGTTTGGAATTGAGGTTCACCTCAATCCTGCCGTCCTTACCTTTCTTTGTGGTGATAAGTACGACACCGTTCGCGGCGCGTGATCCGTAAAGAGCGGAAGCGGCCGGTCCCTTAAGGATTGACATGCTTTCGATGTCCTCAGGATTGATGTCCATCACACGGTTGGATGAAGTTGTCGCGGATCTCATACTGCCATCAAAGGCAGAGTTGCCCACAACATTCGTTGAGTTGTCGTAGATGATTCCGTCCACAACAAACAGAGGCTGGTTATCCTTGCCTTCCGAACCGGAAGTACCACCACGAAGGATGATCTGAGCACCGGATCCTGCGGCTCCGGATGACTGTGTGATGTTCACACCGGCGATCTTACCGGACAGTGAGCTGATCGCGTTGGCGGTCTTGTTCTTCATCAACTCGGAGGCATTGATGTCCTCCACAGCGTAACCGAGGGACTTCCTTTCCCTCTTGATTCCGAGGGCGGTCACTACGGATTCATCAAGAAGTTCGTTGTCCTCGGCGATGGTCACATTGACAGGCTGGCCTTCATAGACAACCTCGACCGTCTTGTAGCCGATGCTGGAGAACACGATAGTGGCTCCGGGAGCCACATTCGAGAGAGTAAAGGTTCCATCAGGATTGGTCAGAGTACCGTTTGAGGTACCTTTCACCATTACACCGATGCCGACCGTACCTTGACCGGACGCGTCAACGACCTTTCCGGTTACAGTGCGGTTCTGTTGCTGGGAGGCGGCCGCCTCTGACAACGAACCGGCCTTGGACTCAGACGCTAACGAGGTCGTTCCTGCCAGGAAAGACCCTGCAAGCATCATCGCGAGAAAGGCGTTCGTTCTGTAAGTGCGATTCTTTTTCATTTAACAGAAATTTGTATATAAGTGAATAAAAATGAACTTTGCATATAAATGTATTAACAATTTCCCGTAAGTGCAAGAAAAACTTGAACTATAGTTACCACAGAAGGCTAATTTTGTTAATGTGCCCGTTTAACAAAAACTCACGATCGTCAAAACGCGCAACGTAATCAATTAATTTCAAACTAATTAGACAATACCGACAGTCAATTCGGGCGGGCAAGATTATCGAATATACTGACTATTAACGTCTTACAAATCACGAAACATGAAAGCAGATTAGATTCGCTTAGGGCTCGTGATTTTATTCTTCCAATGGAATTGATTATCTTTGTAAGTTACTATTAATTGGCTACTGAATATGTTCGATAACTTACAGGAGAGACTTGAGAGATCCTTCAAGATTCTGAAGGGTGAGGGTAAGATCACTGAGATCAATGTCGCTGAGACGCTGAAGGACATCCGGAGGGCGCTGCTGGACGCGGATGTCAGCTTCCGCGTGGCCAAGGACTTCTGCGACAGGGTGAAGGTCAAGGCCATGGGACAGAATGTCCTCACGGCGGTGAAGCCACAGCAGATGATGGTCAAAATCGTCCACGACGAGTTGGCCGAATTCATGGGCAGCGCATCGCAGGACATCAACATCAAGGGGAATCCTGGAATAGTCCTGGTGGCGGGTCTCAACGGTTCCGGTAAGACCACGTTCTCGGCCAAACTGGCCAACAACATCAAGAGCAAGAGAGGCATGAAGGTGCTTCTTGCGGCATGTGACACGTTCCGTCCGGCGGCCATCGAACAGTTGAAGGTTCTCGGTGAGGGGATCGAGGTTCCGGTCTACACGGAAGAAGGTGTGAAGGATCCGATCCGGATCGCCAAGAACGCCATAGCCAAGGCCAAGGCGGAAGGATATTCAGTGGTCATCATCGACACCGCCGGCCGCCTTGCCGTGGATCAGGAGCTTATGGACGAGATCTCCGCGCTGCACAGCGCCGTCAAGCCGACCGAATCCCTCTTCGTGGTGGACGCCATGACGGGTCAGGATGCCGTGGAGACAGCCAAGGTCTTCAACGAAAGGCTTGATTTTGACGGTGTTGTACTCACGAAGATGGACGGTGACACCAGAGGCGGCGCCGCGCTTTCCATCAAGTACGTCACCGGAAAGCCGATCAAGTTCATCTCCTCCGGAGAGAAGATGGAGGCGATGGATGTGTTCCACCCGGGACGTATCGCCGACAGAATCCTCGGAATGGGTGACGTTGTGTCTCTCGTCGAAAAGGCTCAGGAGCAGTTTGACGAGAAGCAGGCCAGGGAGACCAGAAAGAAACTGGCCAAGGACAAGTTCGGTCTCATGGACTTCTACAACCAGATCCAGCAGGTCAAGAAGATGGGCAACATCAAGGATCTGGCCGGGATGATCCCTGGGCTGGGCAAGGCCATCAAGGACATCGACATCGACAACGACAAGGCGTTCAAGGGAATAGAGGCCATCATCATGTCCATGACTCCTGAAGAGAGGGACAATCCTGAGATCATCAACGGAAGCCGCCGCAAGAGGATCGCGGACGGAAGCGGCACGAATGTGGCCGAGGTCAACAAACTTCTGAAGCAGTTCGAGACTACCCGCAAGATGATGAAGACCGCGCTGACTGGAAACCTCGCACAAAAGCTCCGCGGTTTCAGAAGGTAGGAATATGTCCGGTCTCTGAGCCTGTCGAAGCGACCTCAAACCATACAGGGAATAAAATCCTCCGGCACTTTGACCCTTCGACAAGCTCAGGAACCGCAAGCTCAGGAACCGGATGGTTATTGATTCGCGGCTAATGGCATATTCATCAACCAAGGAAATAATCCTTCCGGCGGGGGGCTTCAAGCAAGCGGTCTGAATATACAGCCGGGGCGAACGGACGCATGTTGTAGTGCGAGGCCATCACCTGACCGTAGGCACCGGCGCTGCGGATGGCTATAAGGTCTCCCCTGCGGCTCTCGGGCAACGAACGTTCCTTGCCGAAAGTGTCAGCGGACTCGCAGACCGGACCTACCACATCATAAATGCTTGCCGAACGAGAATTCCCGTCCTGATAATGAGCGGTGATATTCTCGATCTTATGGAACGCTCCGTATAGGGCAGGACGGATAAGATCATTCATCCCAGCGTCCACCATCAGGAAATTCCTGCTCTCCCCTTTCTTGACAAAAACAACTTGGGTGACAAGAGATCCGCACTGAGCCACAACGGAGCGTCCCGGCTCAATGTGGACGGTCTGGTCAAGCCGGCGGGCAAGCTTCTTGTCTATGGTTCTGAACCAGGTCTCGAAATCAGCAATAGGATCCGAATCGGGGTCGTCATAATTGACCCCAAGGCCGCCGCCTAAATCTATATTCCTGACAACCAACCCCTTTGACTCAAACACTGAGACAATCTCGTTAACCTTGGCGCACTCAAGCCCGATGACATTCTCGACATCCAGAATCTGGGAGCCAATGTGGAACTGGAGCCCGAAGAAATCAAGGGCGGGATCTGACTTCAACATCTCAACCGCCCCGTCGAAACTCCTGTCTGATAGGCCGAACTTGTCCTCATAGAGACCGGTGGTGATGTACTGGTGCGTGTGAGCGTCTATATTCGGATTGATCCTGAGGCTGATTGAAGCCTTGCGGTCCAGCCTACGAGCCAAAGCGCTGATGATTCCGATCTCCTCCAGCGACTCGACCACGAATGCCCCGATCCCGGCCTGGAAGGCCTGGAAGATCTCACGGTCGGTCTTGCCGACACCTGCGAAGAAAATCTGTTTCGGATCGTAGCCGCAACCGACCGCGAACTCTATCTCATCCCCGCTGACACAGTCGGCTCCGAATCCCTTGGAACTCAGGATATCATTCAGACGCCTGTCCGAATTGGCCTTGATGGAATAATGGGCATGGATTCCGTAATGTGCGGAAAGTTTCGCGACCTTGTCAGCCGTGTTCTGGAAAAGATCAATGTCATAATAATAGAAAGGTGTGGCCACCTTGCTGAATGATTCGTAATCGCCTATCTTTAGCATATTCGGAAAATCACTTCTTAAGTAATCCTTAAAAAATAACTTGGTAATCTTTGATTGTCTTTTCGGTCTATATGT